>Ga0160451_100669_pt1 | contig 16041 bp, 16 predicted proteins | sample HID1975M_E1MG_FD_108270 | JGI IMG/M metagenome (GOLD analysis project Ga0160451, IMG submission 108270) | Enriched soil microbial communities from UW Madison campus, WI, USA - HID1975M_E1 MG | ecosystem: Environmental > Terrestrial > Soil > Unclassified | place: USA: Madison, Wisconsin... | reverse complement strand
GGCGCTGGGGCAGGGCAAGGCGCAGTTCTCGCCGGGGGTGCTGGCCCAGGCAGATGGTGGCGTGCTGTATGTCGATGAGGTCAACCTGCTGCCCGACACCTTGGTCGACCTTTTGCTGGACGTGGCTGCCAGCGGCACCAACCGGGTTGAGCGTGACGGTATTTCCCATCGGCACAGTGCGCGTTTCGTGCTGATCGGCACCATGAACCCCGAAGAAGGTGAGTTGCGCCCGCAACTGCTCGACCGCTTTGGCCTGAATGTGCTGCTCGAAGGTTTGCCGGCACCAGAAGCGCGTCAGCAGATCATTCGCCGTCGCCTGGCTTTCGACACCGACCCGCACGCGTTCTGCGAGCATTGGGCCGGCGCCCAGGCGCAATTGCGCGAACGCTGCCAGGCGGCGCGCCAGGGCCTGGCGGCCATCGCCCTGGACGACCAGGCCCTGGCCTGGATCACCGAGCGTTGCTATGCCGCCGGGGTCGATGGGCTGCGTGCCGACCTGGTCTGGTTGCGCGCCGCCCGTGCGCATTGCGCCTGGCGCGGTGGTGACATGATCGAAGAGGGCGATGTCGACGCCGTGGCAGAGTTCGCCCTGCGTCATCGCCGGCGTGCGGCGCCAGAAGCCGCTCCGCCTTCAGCGCCGCCTGAGGCGGGCGGCCGCGATGCGCCCAGCCAGGGCGGGCAGGGCGATTGGGGCGCGCTGCCCGCGCAACCGGTGGCCAGCGGCGCCAGGCGCGAGGTGCCGAACTGGGCAAAAAAGCCCTGAGCATCCGCCCTGCGGGCAAGGTAGCGGATGCCCTGCCGCGTGTCGGCAAACTGGCCGGCACCAGCCGTGGGCGCGTACGTGCAGCGTCGGCTGGCCGCGTGGCCTGGCTTGCCACTTTGCTCAAAGGGCGGCCGCGGCAGCGCCAGGACCTTTGCTGGCAGCAGCGTCAGGCCCAGGCCGCCGAACTTTGGTTGGTCATCGTCGATGCTTCGGCGTCCACTCGCCGCTATCAGGCACTGGCACACAGCAAGGGGCTGTTGGCCGAGGTGTTCGACCAGGCGTATCGCCAGCGTGCCCGCCTGGCGTTGCTGACCGCCAGCGGTGCCGGCCCGCAGTGGCAGCGCCATGGGCTGAAAGCCTCGGCAGCACTGCAGCCGTGGCTGCAAGCCCTTGGCGCGGGTGGCGGCACGCCGTTGATTGCAGCGTTGGAGCAAGCCCGCCACTGGTTGCTGGCGCGGCACAAGGCCCACCCTCAAGAGGTGCAGCGCTGCCTGGTATTTACCGATGGCCGCCTGCAGCGCTGGAATGCCCTGCACCCCATGCCGTGTGCCACGTTATTGGTGGACATGGAATTGGCGCCAGTTCGGCTGGGGCGTGCGCAGCAGTTGGCCACACAGTTACAGGCCGAATATCAGCATCTTGAACAATTCAGGATAAAAGACTGAAGGCGAGGGCGCGACACTATGTCGCAATGGCAAAAGTTGCCGGAAGGGTGATGGCAAAGTTACACAAGTGCGTGCCGGGCACGCACTTGCAGGCTAACTACCGCTATTACTTCGGCATCGACCAGGGTTGCAGGTCATAGCCTTTCTGGCACAGTTCGGCGCGCACTTCCTCGATCAGGCTAGCCCACTGCGCAGGGTCGGAGTAGATGCGCGAGGACACTTGTTTGCTGCCGATACGGGTGTTGGTCCGGTCGACCACTGCCAGGCTCAGCTCACCCGTACCGTTGGGTGCGTCCCAGGCAACGCACTGGAAAGGTTCGAAGGCGTGGTCGGCGATCAGCAGTGCTTCGTTGACACGGAGCTGGGCATTCATGGTTCGGTCTCTCTATGGTCCCAAACATCGAAATTCATGTCCGCGTTACTGCAATGGCGCTTCAGGTAATCGCGATCTGCAGTGCGGGGTTATTTGTACTGATGCTCCCTGTTGGGGGTGGAGTCACACAATCACTGTAATTTTTTCACTGTGAAACATTTTTTTAATATCCTGCGCCGCCTGTGACGCTGATTAATTTGAAAAATTCCCGAATGGCGTAGTGGCCAAAGAATTCGGCAGACAGACGGTAGTGGGCGCCGTCAGGTTCGTTGCTACTGTTAAGCAGGCGCCGCAACTTACTGTTTTCACGTAAAAAACCACAATTTGGCGCCAAGGAACGGTCATGCACGAAACCGCCTCCCTTCGTCGCTTGCTCATCGTCGACCCCTGCGACGATTGCCACCGCTTGCTACCGGGCCTTGAGAGTGCCGGCTGGGACGTCCACAGCTGTAGCCTGGACCTGGCGCTGGAGCACCGCTGCGATATCGGCCTGCTGCGCCTGCAGGAGTCGCACCTGCGTCACCCCGACGCGGTAAAAGACATGATCAAGCGCAGCAACACCGAGTGGATCGCCGTGCTCAATGCCGAGCAATTGCGCATGCAGAATGTCGGTGACTTCGTCTGCGAATGGTTCTTCGATTTCCATACCCTCCCGTTCGACGTCTCCCGGGTGCTGGTGACGCTGGGCCGTGCTTTCGGCATGGCACGTTTGCGCGGCAAGGGGGCGGTGCCTGTCGATGGTGTGGAAGACGAATTGCTGGGGGACAGCCGGCCAATTCTGGAGTTGCGCAAACTGCTGGGCAAACTGGCCCCGACCGAATCGCCGGTGTTGATCCGCGGCGAGAGCGGCACCGGCAAGGAGCTGGTCGCACGTACCCTGCATCGCCAGTCGCAGCGCTGCGACATGCCGTTTATCGCCATCAATTGCGGGGCAATCCCGGAGCACCTGATCCAGTCCGAGCTGTTCGGGCATGAAAAGGGCGCGTTCACTGGCGCGCACCAGCGCAAGGTGGGGCGTATCGAAGCCGCTCATGGTGGTACGCTGTTTCTCGATGAAATTGGCGACTTGCCGCTGGAATTGCAGGCTAATTTGCTGCGTTTTCTGCAAGAAAAACACATCGAGCGGGTGGGCGGCAGCCAGCCGATACCGGTGGATGTGCGGGTGCTGGCGGCAACGCACGTGGACCTGGAGCGCGCCATCGAGCAAGGGCGATTTCGCGAGGACCTGTATTACCGGCTCAACGTGCTTCAGGTAGTGACAGCGCCACTGCGCGACCGGCATGGCGACCTGTCGATGCTGGCCAACCATTTTTCCCACTTCTACAGCCTGGAAACAGGGCGCAGGCCACGCACCTTCAGTGATCACGCCCTGGCTGCCATGGGCCGGCACCACTGGCCGGGCAATGTGCGCGAGCTGGCCAACCGGGTGCGCCGCGGGCTGGTGCTTGCCGAGGGGCGGCAGATCGAGGCCCAGGACCTCGGCCTGCACGTGCTGGAGCAGGAGGAGCAGCCCTTGGGTACGCTGGAAGACTACAAGCACCGGGCTGAACGCCAGGCGTTGTGCGATGTGCTGGACCGGCACAGCAACAACATGAGCATTGCCGCAAAGGTGCTTGGGGTATCGCGGCCAACGTTCTATCGGTTGCTGCACAAGCACCAGATTCGCTGAAACCGTGGCCCCGTGAGGGGCCAGTGCTGCGAGCAGTCAGCTCGACTGGGCTATGTGCCCGTCCGACAGCTCTTCGACCGACTCTTCTTCGTCCGGCAGTGCCGTGATCACGCTGAAATCGCTGACCTCGACCTCACCACCGCCATACCCCAGCAAATGGAAAGAGAACGCTTTGCGCACGGTCGGGTTGTCGAAGCCGAATTCCATTTCCAGCGGCTCGTCGGCGGTCACGCGAATCTCCTCCGGCAGCCCCAGCGGCACATCCTGCTCCAGTTCCTTGGCCTTGAGTTGAATGTAGGCGGCATGCTGCGGGTCGAGTACCCGCACCTTCACCCGTACACGCGTCCGAGAGCCCTCGGGCATTTCCAGGTACTGCGCGCCAATCAGGTTGTCGGCCCAGTCGTCGCGGATCTGCGCCTGCAGCTGGATGGCCGAGGGGCCACCGAACTGGTAGCGCAGGTTGAGCGGGGTTTGCAGCAGGGACTGGTCGAGCACACCGGCGAGGGCGCCGAGCTGTGGGCCAAGGTTGCTGTCGCCGGCGCCCAGGTACTTGGCCTGGTCGGCAATGAACCCTTCGCTGGCATAACGGCGGCAGCGCTGCTGGAAGTCGCACTCGGTAAACACGCCCTGGCCGTTGTGGTAACGCAACATGCCGTTGGTGTAGGAAATCATCTCCCGGCCCGTGTCGTAGTCGCGGAACATCGAGCGCCCGGCCAGTGCCACCGGCATCGGCAGGGCGAAGTAGTCGAGCAGGGAGTTGGCCAGGTCGACGTGGCCGTAGGTGCCCCGTTTGATGTGCGGCAATTGCGCCTGCTCTGGTGCCAGGGTCAGGTTGAACCCCCAGGAGGAGGCCAGGCGTATGCCATCGATACCGTGGGACTCGTCCGACGTCACCACTACCAGGGTGTCCTTGAGCACGCCCTGGCGCTCCAGGTTGTCGAGGAACGCGCCGATGGCGTCGTCCAGGTACGCCACGGCTGCCTGCTTTGGCGTGTCGTAGCGGTCCAGGTAGTCTGCAGGTGCCGAGTAAGGCTGGTGGGTGCCCACGGTCAGCAGGGTGAGCATCCATGGGCGCTCCTGCTGCCTGAGCTGGCCGACATAGTCCAGCGCGCCTTCGAAGAACGCCCGGTCATCCTTGCCCCAGGGGAACTCCAGGTAGTTGTCGTTGCTGAACCATTCAAGGCCATGCACCGAGTCGAAGCCGATGTGCGGCATGATCCGGTCCTTGGCCATGAAGCGCAGGCCCGCACCCTGCAGGTAATGCGTGGTGAAGCCGGCCTGGCGCAGTTGGGCAGGTAGGCAGGCTTGGTTGCGCTGGTGCTGGGTGAGCAGCTCCATGCCCTTGGGCGTGCCGTTGGCCAGCTTGTCGTAGTCACCGCAGAGCATGGCGTACAAACCGCGGATGGTCTGGTGGGTATGCAGCACGTAGTCCGGGGTGTTCATGCCGCGCTCTGCCCAGCGGCTGAGGTTAGGCATCAGGTCTTCGTCAAAGCGGCTGTGCAGGGCCTGGCGGTTTGGCCGTACATAGGCGCCGGGGATGCCTTCGACGGTGATCACCAGCAGGTTGCGCGCACTGCCGGGGCCAGCTAGCAGCCGCTGGCCATGCAGGTCGGGCTGGGTCAGCCCGGCGCTTGGCAGCGGCGTGACGGGTTGCGTCTGCCCGGCCCAGCCCAGTGCCTGCTGCTGCAGGTCGGCGACGCCGGCGGACAGTAGCTGGTGCGCAAGGTTGTATTGCCGCCACTGGTCGGCATCGGACGGCGCCAGGTGCTGGCTACCCCAGTGCAGGCCAAACAGCGCCAACGGGATGGACAGGGCTTTCAGGCCGAATGCGGCGCCACGCTGGCCACGGCTGCGCCAGGCAGCCAGCGCCCAGGCCAGCACGCCTGCACCCAGGGCCCAGGGCAGCCAGGCGTGGGCCAGGCCACCGCCGGTGGAGTTCTCCATGAACTGGGGGTCGAACAGGTAGCCCAGGTCGGCACTGTTTGGCAGCCGCCCGACGGCACTCACCAACTCGGCCGATGCCACCCACAACGCGGCCCATGCCACCAGCACGGGCAGGGCCAGCCACAGCGGCCGGCGGTGCAGAAGCAGTACCAGCAGGCTGCCAAGCGCGAGGTCCGACACATAGCCGAGCGGGTTGGACCAGCCCAGCAGGGCGCGCGCAGCCAGTGGAACCACCAGCACCAGGGTTGCCAGGGCGACAAGCCGGGTGTGCGAGGGGCCAAGCAGGTTCTTCACGAAAACTTTCCTTAATTGCCGTTAAAACGTCACAAATCTGTGCGCGATGATAACAGGCTGGGGTCAGGAAAGCGGTGGGCTACAAGGTTGGTTACCAAAAGCCGGGCCCGCGAAGGCCCGGGGATCGAGCGGTCAGAAGTAGTAGGGGAATTTCAGGCTGAAGGAAAAGTCCGGCGCGTCGTCGGTCAACCCGATGGACAGGTTTGGCACGATGGTCAGGTTGTTGGAGGCCGCGAAAGTCATGCCGATGTTGAAGTTGGCCGCGTTGTAGTCGCTGTTGGTGATCGATTGCCAGTCGCCGCCGTCGGGTTTGATCTTGCTCTTGCGCGAAAACTGGTCGGTGACCGAGAACGACATGCTCATTTTTTCGTTCAGGGCGAATGCGATACCGCCACCAATCTGCCAGGAGTCACCCAGCTTTACGTCGCCTGGCACCTTGGTGTTGACCGTGGGGCTGATGTCGCTGAACGAGTCTTCCATGTTGTAGGTGTAGGACAGGCTGCCGAACAGTACCGCCGGGTCGAACGTCTTGACCAGCGAGATGCCTGGCGTGATTGCCCATACACCGTTACCGGTCGGGAGGTCTTCAGGCACGGCGAGGTTGTCGTTGCCGGCCACCTGGATCAGCTTGATGCCATACGGGTCCTTGCCGGTTGGCGCCTTGACGCGCAGGGTGGCGACAGCGTCGGGCCAGTTTTCCGACTCGTCGATGAACTTGTAGGCCACGCCGAAGTTGACGTCGCCGATGGTCGGGTCGCGGGTGACCGTGCCGTCCGAACTTACTCCCGCAGCGCCGCCGGCACCGCCGGAGGAGTAGGTCGATTCGCGGTAGACAATGGGTACGTTAATGTCGAACTGCCAGCGCTGGTCGACGTTGTAGCGGGCGGTCAGGTCAAGCGTCCAGTTGTCGGCCTTGATGCGGTCGATGTTGATATTGCCGAGGAAGATCGAGTCGAGCGCGAGGAACCCGTTGAGGGTCAAGGCGCGCGTATCGTAATGGGTGTAGGTCAGGCCGGTTTCGACACTGAACTTGCCGCCGCCGAAGAAGCCGCTGGCTTCGTCGTACAGGTTGGACACGCTCTGCGCCGGCTCCGAATTGTCCTGCAGCGATTGCCCATACGAGCTGCCGGTGGTGCCGGGCGCGCCGGAGGCCACGGTTTGGGCACCCTTGACACCTTCGGCGGGCGATTTGGTCAGGCGTTTCGGTGCGGGGGCTGGCGGTGCCTCTTCCACCTGCTTGAGCCGTTGTTCCAGCACCATCAATGCGTTCTGTTGGGCTTCGTAGCGCTGTTTCAGCGCGATGAGTTCCTGTTTGAGTTGCTCGACCTGTGGGTCGGTTGCCGCCTGTAGCAGAGTGGCCGGGGCCAGGGTTGTCAAACAAACGATAGCTCTGAACGTCAACAAACGGTGCATGGATTAGCCGTCCCTTCTGACTACATACGATGAGACTGAGCGTAGATCAGTATCCGAGATTGCGAAGGCCTTTGAGCTGGTCAAGGTTGGTGCCCACCGATCCGGCCGTGGGCGCGTTGTCACGCAGCACCACATTGAGCGACGTCAGGTTGCTGACGCGGTTGCTGGCGCCCAGCAGGGTGGTGTTCTGCATCAGCCCACCTTGCCCCAGGCGCTGCAGGGTGCTGCCCTGGTTGTCGCTGGCGACGATACTCAGTTGCACCCCCGTGCCGCTGGACGAAACGCTCAGCGAGCCTGCGCCATTGGCACCGACCAGCGTGGAGCCAGCCGCCAGGGCCTGGCCCTGGGGTTGCGTCGCCGGCGCCTGGTTGGCCTTGGTTACATTGATGTCGACATTATTATGGGCGGTGTTGTAATCGCCGGCAGCCCGCACCACCTGGGTTACCCCTTCGGTGGTGTTGAGGCCGCTGCCCCCCGTGACGGTCCCCGTCCCGGCGCTGCTCGATTGCGTGCCGCCACTGCCTTTTTCATTGATCATCGACACATAGAATTGCGGCTTGATGGTGGTTTGCTGAACCTGCATGGCCGACGTTGCCCCGATCACCTCACCATTGGCGTTCTGCCAGGTGCTGGTCATGACGATGCCGAAGCTGACGATGCGCCCGGGCATCACGTAGCGCCCGCGCAGGTTGGCCAGCTCCTGGTCCTTGAGTTCGATCGGTTTGAACGTTTGTGCCTGGGTCGGCAGGCTGGCAGCCATGCAAAGGGCGGCCAGCCAGATAGAAGTCTTCATGGGATGCTCCCGGAGCGTCTTGCCCACAGTCATTAGAAGAAGTCGCTTTGGATGAAGCCGAAGTCCATCAACTCGGCGTCCTGCACCGGGGTGAAGTTGCTGACGCGGTTCTTGGCGCTCAGCGGCAGTGGCGGGTCGAGCAGGGCGTTGGCCTTGTCGTACCCTTGGCCGATGACGGCAAAGATGATGCCGTTCCAGCCTTTGACGAAGTCATCGAGCTTGAAGCGTTTGTGGCCGAGCACCGGGTCACCGATGTACACCCAGCCCTTGTCGACCTTTTGCATGACCACGAAGTGCTTGTAGCCGCGGATGTCCATCAACACCACTACGGGGATGCGGATGCTGTGCAGCGTGTCAGGGGCCACTTTGTAGCCGCGTGCGCGCATGCCAAGGCTTTCCACGTAGCGCTTCATGTCGAGCATCGAAAAGCCCTGCGTGCGGACCAGGTCCGGGTCGGCGTGTTCCAGCATGCCTTCGATGATCTGATGTTCGTCAACGTCAAGCCAGTAGGCTTGGCGCAGGATGGTTGCCAGCGACGCTGCGCCGCAACTGAAGTCGGTTTTCTGCTGTACCAGGTCGGCGAACTTGCGCTCGCGGATGCTCTGGATGGGCTTGTAGATCACCGCGCCACCGGGCAGGACGGACAACGGCATCTGGGCTGCTTCGCTCACACTGGCCATGCACAGCAAAAACGCCAAGGCGATAATGCGCATGTTCGACGCCCCCCTGCTTTTCTTGTTAGAAAGAGGCCCCCCGAAGGGGGCCCCCAGGCCGCAGTTGTTACATTGAGGTGTTGGAGATGGCCAGCGAGTTGCTTTGCTGGTTGCCTACACCGGCTGCCACGTTGACGCCCAGGTTGCCGCTGCCGCCATTCACCGAGCCACTCAGGGTTGCGGTGTTGGTTACAGGGTTGGCCCAGCCGGTCGGGGTCAGCACTTGGAACGACACGGTGTTGCTCAGGGCAAACTCGCTAGACTCGCTGAAGCTCTTCGAGATGCTGTCCGACGATTCGGATGCTTTCTCGCCAGCTTTCTCGTAGGCCGAAGCGCTCGCTTTTTCCCATGCCGAGGCGTTTGCCTTCTCGTACGACGTATCGCGAGCCTTGTCATAGGACGAGTCGCGGGTACGGTCATACGAAGAGTCGTACGCCTTGTCGAAGGACGAGTCGAAGGACTTGTCGAACGACGAGTTGCTGGCCGACTCGTGCGAGCGGTCGATCGATGCATCCAGCGAAGCGCTGAGCGATGCGTCGAAGTCGGAGCTGCGCGAACGGGTGAAGTTGCCGAAGGTTTGCGACGACGATGCACTGCCGTTGGCACTGGCATCGAGCGAAGCATTCAGCGAAGCGCTAGACGAAGAGCTGTGGTCGCGGCTGGCCGAACCGCTGGCATCCCAGCTGTTGGAGCCACTGGCGGTCATGCTGTTGGTGCCACTGGCGCTGCTGCTGTTGGAGCCGCTGGCGGTCATGCTGCTAGACCCGCTGGCGCTGCTGCTCTTCGAACCGCTGGCGCTGTTGCTGTTGGAGCCAGACGCGCTGTAGCTCGAGCTGGAGCTCTTGTCGACGCTTGCATCGTATGCACCGCTACGCGAGGCCGAGCCACTCGAAGAAGTGGTGAAGGTCAGGGTGTCGAGGGTGTAGGTGCGGTCGGCACGGTTGTTCACTTCCAGGCCAGGGCCGTTCTGGTCGGCCGAAGCGGTGGCGCTCGAGTTACCGATACCTGCGGCATTGTTGGCGATTGCCATGGTATTTTTCTGCTGGTTCAGGTCGCCGCCAGCAATGTTGATACCAATGTTGCCGCTGCTGCCGTCAGCCGAGCCGCTCATGACCGCAGAACTTTGCGTCGACCAGTTGTTGACGACGTTGTTGTTGCTGCGCTGAACCACATCGGCGCTGGCGGTGGCGGTGCCGAAGACGAAGCTGTTGTCGATGTCGGCGTTATCGGACGAAGTGTTGGCGATGGCCGCGGCGTTGTCCTGCTGGTTGCCGTTACCGGCCGCCACGTTGACACCGACGTTGCCACTGGCACCTGCGCCGGAGCTGCTCATTTCGGCTTCGTTGATGGTGCCTTCGTTACGGATGGAGTTACCCGTGCTCCGTTGGGAGTCACTGGCTGTGGCGTTGGCGTTGGTGTAGACCGCCCTGTCCATCTGCTGGTGATTGTTGTTGTTATTGTGGCCGTGGCCACCGCGTCTATCGTTCTGATCCGCTTGTGCAGCAACAGCCATGACCGCAGCAATTGCGAAAACCAGAGGCTTGATTGCCATCGAGGGTTTCATGGTGTTTCTCCGTCTTCTTTAGGTTAAGTGTTGTTCTTACCTGTTTGGGTCAATTGGCGACCCGTACGCTCAGGGTGTTTGCCGTCTGGTTGCCCACCCCGGCGCTCTGATTCAGCTGGATTACCCCGCGGCTACCGGTGAATGCCTGGTCACCGGTGGTGACCTGGCGATAGCCGGGGGAGGTGTCAGCTGGATCGGAGCTGTTGATCAGCGCCACGTTCTGCTGCAACAGGACGCTGTCATCGATGCTTTGTGGTTGTGTACTGAGGCTGATGCGCAGGGCGTTGGCCTGCTGTGTGCTGGCGCCGGCGCTCTGGTTCACGCCCAGTGCGCCGCTGCCATGGCTGAAGGCGTCGCCCTGGATGCTGGCACTGGCGCCCATGTTGGGGTCGACGATGGACTGCTGGCGTTGGCGGATCTGCGTGCTCGCAGCCGCTTCGCGGCCGGTGGCGATCGCCCGGGCATTAGCCTGTTGCTGCAGGTCGCCCGCGGCCTGGTTGACGCTGAAATTGCCTTGGTACTGGGCGCCGGAACTGTCGATGTTGGCGCTGTTGATCACGGGAACGGGGGATTGGGCGAGGGCCGATGCACTGCACAAGGTGGCGAGGATTAACAGCGTCTGCCTCATCTCATTTGCCTCCGGTCAGGATCTGCAGAGGCGCAAGGCCGCGCTGGACGCTGGAGTTGACCATGTTGGAGATCCCGTTGCCCGAGCCTGTGCCACGCCCCGCAGCCATGTTTGGCAGCTGGTTCTGGTTGCTGATGTTGCCGCCCAGGTTGTCGGTCTGTTGGGTGATCAGCGAGGAGATCCCGGTGCCGCTGGTGATGTTGGCAAAGTCGCCATCACTCAGTTCGGTGCTCTGCTTGAGCACGTATGCGGACGGGTTGGCGTTGGCGGTAGTGGGGTAGGGGTCGGGTGCCAGGGGCGCACGGGTGGCCATGCGCGGTTGCACATCGCGGGTGATCACGATGATGCCGTTGTCGGCCTGGACCGGCAGGCTCAAGCCTGAGCCCACTACACAACCCACGAGCACCAGGCGAGCGATGCCTTTGTCCAGTTTCCTCACTACGGCGATTCCTTCTACGAGCGCTGGCGTGGTGCAGCGTTGCGAGGAGGAGAGCACGAGGCGTGCCGCTTTTCAGAATTGCTTTGATATCAGCAGGTTGCGCCAACTACCTGGGGGCGGTGGGAAATTGTTGTATCAGCGCTGAGACAGATTTAGCTGTAATTGAGGTTTTGCCCGTTATGCACGTTGCCCGAGGTGCATTTCCCGGCAATGTCTCACCCGCTTGACACTCGCCCCTCGATTGCCGAAGAAGCCCGCAAATACGGGGCTCCAGTCGCTATGAAGTGTGTCACCGGTTTAACACTCGGTGGCACATTCCGGTGTTTTTCCCTCCAGCAGGCGCTGTATGGCGCGCAATGCTGCCGCGCTGCGCCGTGGCCAGTCGCCGTCAATGATCTGCAGTTTCTGCCCATGCCCTTGCAGCCAGTGCAGGCTGTCATCGAAGAACCTTTGACGGTCAGCCAGGTCAGGCTGGCAGCGCTGGGGGTCGGCCACCCAGCTTACGCCCTGCGGGCTAAGCAGCAAGTGCAGGTCGTACGGGCGTGACAGCAGGGCCTCTTCCAGCCAGCTTGGGCAATCCTGAAACAGCGCGCGGCTCCACAGCATGTTGCTGAGCAGGTGAGTGTCAAGGATCAGCAGCTGCGGCGCTTGCGCCCGTGCCTGGTCTTCCCAGGCCAACTGCCCCAGGGCGATGGGGGTGATGTCGGCGTAGCAGGTGTCACGGCATTGCTGGTCAATGAAATGCCGCACGTATTCGCCGACCACCACGCCGCCGAAGTGTGCCTGAATCTCACCACTGAGCCAGCTCTTACCGCTGGATTCGGGGCCGCACAGCACCACCACTTTCATGCATGCACCTTGCTTGCCTGCAGGGCCGGGTCACGGCGCCATTCCCGCCAGCCCCGCACGGCAATCAGGGTAAGCACCACGAAGAAGCCCGCCGTGAAGTAAAGCTGTTGGTGCAGGTACTGGCCGACATAGACCACGTCCACCACCATCCACAGCGGCCAGCATTGCACGCGCTTTTGCGCCATCCACAGTTGCGCGACCAGGCTGAAGCCGGTCAGCGTGGCGTCGAGCCAGGGCAGGGCAGCATCGGTCCAGTGGGCCATGGCCGCGCCGAGGGCGACGCTGATCACAACGCCTGCAGCCAGCCCGGTGAACACCGCCTGGGTAGCCAGGCGTGACACCACGCGCGCGTCCTGGGCTCGGCCGGGGCGTTTCCACTGCCACCAGCCGTAGAGTTGCAGCACGGCGTAGGCCAGCTGCAGCAGCATGCCCGAGTACAGCTTTACCTCGAAGAACAGCCAGCCATAAATAAGCACCATCACCAGACCGATTGGCCAGCACCAGGCGTTCTGTTTGACGGTGAGCCAGACGGCGGTGACGCCAAGCACGGCGGCGATGAGTTCGAGGCCGGACATCGGCGATCCTTGGAAAGGGGAAGGGCCGCGATTGTAGCCTGTAGGCGCGGCCTTGTGTCGCGAAAGGGCCGCTGCGGCCGCCGAAGCGGCCAGGCCCTACAAGACGCGCGCTTTCAAACCTTGAACTGCCTCAGCAACAGCTCCAGCTCCTCACTCAAACGGCCCAGCGCCACGCCGGCGTCACTCGACTGGCGCGCCGCATCGGCGGTTTGCTGTGACAACCCGGCCGTGTCCAGCACATTGCGGTTGATCTCCTCGACCACATGCGACTGTTGCAGGGTGGCGCTGGCGATGGTGGCGTTGAGCACCGTGAGGTTGTGCAGCGCCTGGCTGATGGCATCCAGGCTGGAACCGGCCTCGCGGGCCTGTTCGACGGTCTGGCGCGACGCCTCGCTGCTGGTATCGATGGCCCTGACCGCTGCGTCCGACTGCCCTTGCAGGTGCTCGATCATGGTATGAATTTCGGCGGTAGATTGCGCAGTGCGCTGGGCCAGCAGGCGCACTTCATCGGCTACCACCGCGAAACCACGGCCCTGTTCGCCCGCGCGGGCCGCTTCGATGGCGGCATTGAGTGCCAGCAGGTTGGTCTGCTCGGCGATGGAACGAATCACATCGAGCACCCCGCCAATCTTGGTGCTGTGCCCGGCCAGTTCGCGGATCACCTGCACGGCCTGGTCGATGGTCGCCGAAAGCCGGTCGATCTGTTGCAGGCTGCCGTGGATAGCCTGCTGGCCATGCTCCACCTGCTGCTGAGCTGCACGCATTTCGCCAGCGGCCTGCTCGGCTGTCTTGGCCACGTCCTGCACCGCATAAGTGACTTCGTTGACGGCAGTGGCCACCTGGTCCATCTGCATCGACTGCTGCGCGCTGCGCTGTTGCGCCGCGCCGGCATTGTCACCGACACGCCCGGCCGATTGCGCCAGCGAATGCGCTGCGCCCTGCAACTGGCCGACCACACCCTGCAGCTTGCCGTTGAAGCGGTTGAAATGCTCACCGAGGTGAGTGATTTCGTCGCCCCCGTGCGTATCCAGGCGCCGGGTCAGGTCGCTTTCGCCGCTGGCGATGTTGCCCATGGCCTGCACGGCGTCCTGCAACGGCCGGGCAATGCTGCGGGCGATCAGCATGACCACCAGCGCCATCAGCACGGCGATACCCAGGCCGACCAGCGAGGCATCGCGCAACTGGCGGGCGAACTCGGCCTGCACGTCGTCGATGTACACACCAGAGCCGATCACCCAGCCCCAGGGCTTGAACAGTTGAATGTACGAGGTCTTGGCCACGGGGTCGCTGGCACCGGGTTTGGGCCAGCGGTAGTTGACCGGGCCGGCCCCCTGGCTGCGGGCCAGGGCGGCCATCTCGTTGAACACGGCAAAGCCGTCGGGGTCGCGAATCGCCGAAAGGTCCTGGCCGTCGAGCTTGGGGTTGGCCGGGTGCATGATCATCTTCGGCCCCAGGTCGTTGATCCAGAAGTAGTCGTTCTGGTCATAGCGCAGCGCTCGCACCACCTGCAGGGCCTGTTGCTGGGCGGCCTCGCGGCTGAGCGTACCGGCGGCCTCAAGGCCCTGGTAATAGGCCAGCACACCGGCCGCAGTCTGTACCACATGGCGGGTTTTCTCGGCCTTGGCCTGGTACAGATCGCCATGGATCTGGCGCAGCATCAGCAAGCCCAGCACCACCAGCATCGCCACAGCCACCAGCAGGATCAGCCATAAACGCCGGCTGATCGACATCGACCTCAAGGTCTTCATGAATAGCACTCCGCATTGTTCTTGTTATCAAGGTGCATCCAAGCATGCTTTGGCGGTGCTCCCTAGCCGACTTATGGCTAAGTGCCATTTATTGCCTGATCTGCCAAATGCCGCACAAGCCATTGCAAAGCCGCTCTGTTAGGATTTCGGCCGTGCAAGATGAAACCTTTAGGGCACGTGAACTTTTCTACTGGCGCTGGTCCCAACAGTCGCTGTAAAAATGCCGCGCCGCGTGCGGCAATCAAAAGCAAATCAAGAATAAGGGGCCTGCAAGCAGCAGCGCTCCAACCGGGGGAATGATGGATTTTTGGACTGCCTTTCAGGCAATCATCTTGGGTGTGGTCGAGGGGCTGACAGAGTTCTTGCCGATTTCCAGTACTGGCCACCAGATCATCGTTGCCGACCTGATCGGTTTCGGCGGCGAACGGGCCATGGCCTTCAACATCATCATCCAGCTGGCGGCGATCCTGGCGGTGGTGTGGGAGTTTCGGCGCAAGATCCTCGATGTGGTGTTCGGCCTCACCAGCCAACCCACGGCACGGCGGTTCACCGGCAACCTGCTGCTGGCGTTCTTGCCGGCCGTGGTGCTGGGCGTGCTGTTCGCCGACATGATCCATGAATACCTGTTCAACCCGATCACCGTTGCGACCGCGTTGGTGATCGGCGGGGTGATCATGCTCTGGGCCGAGCGTCGCAGCCACCGTGTAGACGTGGACCACGTCGACGACATGCGCTGGTCGCATGCCCTGAAGATCGGGTTCGTCCAGTGCCTGGCGATGATCCCGGGGACCTCGCGCTCCGGCTCGACCATCATCGGCGGCCTGCTGTTCGGCCTGTCGCGCAAGGCGGCGACGGAGTTCTCGTTCTTCCTGGCGATGCCGACCATGGTCGGCGCAGCGGTGTACTCGGGGTACAAGTACCGCCATCTGTTCGAGCCGAGCGACCTGCCGGTGTTCGCCCTCGGTTTCGTGACGTCGTTCATCTTCGCCATGATTGCGGTGCGCGCGCTGCTCAAGTTCATCGCCAACCACAGCTACGCTGCCTTCGCCTGGTACCGCATCGTCTTCGGCCTGCTGATCCTCGCTACCTGGCAGTTCGGCTGGGTCGACTGGTCGACGGCGCACGGCTGACATGGTACGCACGCACACCGCACAGCGGCCCGCCGCGCGCAAGGAGCAGGGCGTACGCAATGTGCGCCTGAAGCTGCTGGTGCTGGGGCTGCTGTGCCTGCTACCGCTGGTGGGCGCTGCGCAGATGGCCTGGAGCGGGCAATCGTGGCTGCCGCTGGCCGTGTATCCGGCAGTGAGCCTGATCACCGCCCTGCTTTACTGGCAGGACAAGCACCAGGCCCGTACCCAGGCCTGGCGCACGCCAGAGAAGGTGCTGCACGCCAGTGAGCTGCTGGGCGGCTGGCCTGGGGCGCTGGTGGCGCAGCAGCTGTTTCGGCACAAGACCCGCAAGCTGTCGTACCAGCTGATGTTCTGGGCGATTGTGCTGCTGCATCAGCTGTTCTGGGTCGATCACCTGCTTCTGGGCGGGCGATTTCTCCCGTTGGCTTGATGGCCTGCGGCTTACAGCAGCAAGCCTGCCTGCAACCGTTTCGGTAGCCGC
>Ga0160451_100657_pt1 | contig 16354 bp, 21 predicted proteins | sample HID1975M_E1MG_FD_108270 | JGI IMG/M metagenome (GOLD analysis project Ga0160451, IMG submission 108270) | Enriched soil microbial communities from UW Madison campus, WI, USA - HID1975M_E1 MG | ecosystem: Environmental > Terrestrial > Soil > Unclassified | place: USA: Madison, Wisconsin... | reverse complement strand
TGGCCGCTGCTTTTTCGCCGGACGAAGCCACGACCCCAACCCTCGCGAAGGACGTCGTGCCCTGGGGGTCTGGCGCAAGCAGCACAGGGATGTGCTGCGGTCGCTCGTCGGAGCCGCGCCCCGGGATGCTTTCCCCTGCGAGAGATAGAGGGGCCGTCGCCACGGCCCGAGGCAAGGAGAGGCCCGTGGCCCGCTGTCGACGGAAGGCGGAGCCGAGCGATGCGCCAGACCCCCAGGGTGCGGCGGCCCCGTCCGAAGCCAAGGTTTTCGCCCTCGACCGTTCACACGGCCGCGGCGAGAGAGCCTGCCTACCCTGTCGACCAACAACGCGGAGAGGCGACCCTCGCGACTGCTTCCCGCAATCCGGGAAGCCCCCCCCTTTTGCCCGCGAGCGTAGAAGTCGATCGATCCCCGCCTTCGCGGGAATGCCGGCTGCCCTGTGGTCGGCCCCTCCAGGGCAGGCCTCTTGCACCGGACCGCGTCGCGCTTCCTGAGACGGGCGTCGCGCAGCATCCGCAGCCCCATGCCCGCCCTACAATACCGGCCATGCTCACCCACCTCGCCCTCAAGGACTTCGCCGTCGTCCGCGCCACCGAGCTGGAATTCGGCCCGGGCATGACCGTGATTTCCGGAGAGACCGGCGCCGGCAAGTCGCTGCTGGTCGACGCGCTGGGCTTCCTGTCCGGGCTGCGCGCCGACAGCGGCGTGGTCCGCCATGGCAGCGAACGCGCCGAGCTTTCGGCCGACTTCGACCTGGCCGGCAACGCCGCCGCCCGCGACTGGCTGCGCGGCAACGAGCTGGACGAGGACGGCCAGTGCCAGTTGCGCCGGGTGATCCGCGCCGACGGCGGCTCGCGCGCATGGATCAACGGCCGCCCGGTCACCCTGGCCCAGCTCGGCGAACTGGCCGGCCTGCTGGTCGAGATCCATGGCCAGCACGAACACCAGTCGCTGCTGTCCCGCGCCAGCCAGCTGGCCCTGCTCGACGCGCACGCCGGCAACGACACCGAACGCACGGCGGTGCGCACCGCCGCCGCCGGCTGGCAGGCGCTCCTGGCCGAACGCGACCGGCTGCAGGCGCAGGGCGATGTCGGCGACCGCATCGGCTGGCTGGAACACCAGCTGGCCGAACTGGAGCGCGAGGACCTGGATCCGGTAGCGCTGGAGGCGCTCGACGCCGCGCACCGCCGCCACGCACATGCCTCGGGCCTGATCGCCGCCTGCGACGACGCCCTTGCCCGCCTCGGCGGCGACGAAGCGCCCTCGCTCGATCGCCAGTTGCAGCAGGTGCGTTCGGGCCTGGCCCGCGCCGCCGAGCACGAGCCGCGCCTGGCCGAGGCCGACGCTCTGCTCGAAGGCGCCACCGTGCAGATTGAGGAGGCGCTGGCCCTGGTCGGCCGCATCCGCGAAGACCTCGAACTGGATCCGGTCCGCTTCGACGACCTGGAACGCCGCCTGGGCCGTATCCACGATCTGGCCCGCAAGCACCGGCTGGCCCCGACCGAACTGGCCGCGCACCGCGACAGCATCGACACCGAGCTGGCGACGCTGCGCGGCGCGGGCGAGCGCCTGAATCGGCTGGACGGCGAGATCGCCACGGCCGCCGGCGCCTGGCGTTCGGCCGCCGCCGCGCTCACCGCCACCCGCCAGGCCGCGGGACAGGCGCTGGCCCGCGCGACCACCGCGCTCATCGCCGAACTGGGCATGGGCGGCGGCCGTTTCCTGGTCGAACTCGAGCCCGGCGAAGGCGGTCGGCCGGATCCGAACGGCGCCGAACGCGTCGAGTTCCTGGTCGCAGCCAATGCCGGCCAGCCACCGCGCCCGCTGCGCAAGGTCGCCTCCGGCGGCGAACTGTCGCGCATCTCGCTGGCCATCGAGGTCGCCGCGCTGGGCTCGGATGCGGTGCCGACCATGGTGTTCGACGAGGTCGATTCGGGCATCGGCGGCGCGGTCGCCGAGATCGTCGGCCGCAAGCTGCGCGCGCTCGGCCACGCCCGCCAGGTACTGTGCGTGACCCACCTGCCGCAGGTTGCCGCGCAGGGGCACGCGCACTACCGGGTCAGCAAGGCGCCGGTGGAGGGCATCACCCGAAGCGCGGTGGAACTGCTGGACCCCGCCGGCCGCGAAGGCGAGCTGGCGCGGATGCTCGGCGGCGTGGCGGTCGGCCCGGAAGCGCACGCCGCGGCGCGGCGGCTGCTGGACGAAGCAGGGATGGCCGAGGCGCAGGCCGAAGCGATCGCGGCCGCCGCGCCGCGCAGGACGCGCCGCAGCGGCACACGCTGAGGATCAGCGCCGCTTCTTGCGCACGTACAGCACCAGCGAGTGCTCCTCCAGCTCGTAGCCGTGCCGGGTCGCGATTTCGCGCTGCAGCTTCTCGATCTCCGGGCTCTCGAACTCGATGATCTTGCCGGTGTCCACGTCGACCATGTGGTCGTGGTGGCCGCCGCGGTCCAGTTCGTACATCGCCTGGCCGCCTTCGAAGTTGTGCTTGATCACCAGGCCGGCGGCCTCGAACTGGGTCAGCACCCGATAGACGGTGGCCAGGCCGATCTCGTCGCCGTGGTCGAGCAGGCGCCGGTAGATGTCCTCGGCGGTCAGGTGGTGCTGCGGCTGTTTCTCTTCCAGCAGCTCGAGGATGCGCATGCGCGGGTGGGTCACCTTCAGTCCGACGCGGCGCAGATCGTTCGATTCCATGGGCTCTCTCCGTTCTTCCGGTCCGTTCACTGCCGGTTTACCGCCAGCCCCCTCGCGACGGCCCGCAGGCGCGCCGGGAGTGTATCATCGGCCCACTTTCCGTCCTGCGTGCCCGCAATGCCCAGCTTCCGTCGCCTGCTGCTGATCGCCCCGCTCTCCATCGCCATCGCCGGATGCGGCGCCCTCTACAAGCAGCCGATCTACCAGGGCAACCTGCTGGAAAAGGAAGCGGTGGACCAGCTCAAGCCGGGCCTGAGCAAGCAGCAGGTCGCCGGCCTGCTCGGCACGCCGTCGGTGCAGGATCCGTTCCATGCGCAACGCTGGGACTACAGCGCCTCGGAACGGACCGACCGCCGCGGCACCGTCGAGATGAAGACGCTGACCCTGTACTTCGAAAACGACACGCTGGCGCGCTGGGACGGCGACTACTTCCCGGAACAGGACCAGGAGCTGGCCAGGAAGTCCATCCGCCAGTTCGGCCCGAACCTGGCCAAGGAAAAGGACAAGAGGGGCGGCGGTCACTGACCGCACGCCTTCAGCCGCTGCGCTGGCGCTGCGCGCGCCGGCGGCGGCTCTCCTTCGGATCGGCCTGCAGCGGCCTGAGCAGTTCCACCCGGTCGCCATCGCGCAACGGCGTCGACGGTCCGGCCGCCACTCCGAACACCGCGTAGCCGGCCACCTCGCCTTCGTGGCCCAGCCCCGCCTGCCGCACCGCGTCGGCCACTGTGGCACCCGGCTCCAGCGCCAGTTCGCGCTGCAGGAACCGGTGCGGCCAGGCGAGCACGACCTGGACCTTCAGCACGCTCATTCCCCGCGGTCGGCCACGCGCACGAAATCGTCGACCATGCGGTCGGCCAGTCCCTGGAAACCGAGCGCGAACACCGGCGCGAGCAGCCGCGAATGCGGCTCGAAATCCAGGGTCAGCGACACCTTGCAGGACGATTCGTCCAGGACGTGGAAATCCCACACGCCGTGCAGCTTGCGGAACGGGCCGTCGCGCAGCTGCATGTCGATCCGGTGCGGGCGCTCGAGCCGGTTCTCGGTGGTGAACCAGGTGCTCAGCGAGCCCAGGCCCAGGTCCAGCCGCGCCAGCATCCGCGTGTCGTCCTGTTCCAGCACCTGCGCCTGCTCGCACCAGGAGAAACGCCGCGGATAGGCGGCCACGTCGTTGACCAGGTCGAACATGCGGGTCGCCGAATGCCCGACCAGGGCGCTGCGATGGATGCTGGGCATGGGTGACGGGGCGTCTGCAGGAACCCGAATTGGGCGACAATGGCCGGATGAGCAAGCAACCGGCCCATGATAAGGCAAAGGCCAAGGCGAAAGCCGAGCCTGCCAACCGCACCATCGCCCTGAACAAGCGCGCGCGCCACGAATACCACCTGGTCGACCGGGTCGAGGCGGGACTGGCGCTGCAGGGCTGGGAAGTCAAGGCGATCCGCGCCGGCCGGGCCAACCTGACCGACGGCTACGCCTACATCGAGCATGGCGAAATCTACCTGGTCGGCGCGCAGATCACCCCGCTGATCCAGGCCTCGACCCACGTCATCGCCAACGACCGGCGCACCCGCAAGCTGCTGCTCAACCGGCACGAGATCGACAAGCTGGTCGGCCGCGTCGAGCGCGACGGCTACACCCTGGTGCCCACGGCGATGTACTGGAGCCGGAACAAGGTCAAGCTGGAGATCGCCCTGGCCAAGGGCAAGAAGGAACACGACAAGCGCGACACCGCCAAGGAACGCGACTGGCAGCGCGAGAAGCAGCGCGCCATGCGCCGGCACAACAAGGACGCCTGAGGCTTTCTCCGCGACGTCCTGGAAAAGGAAAAAGCCCGGGAAAACCCGGGCTTTTCGATTGGGGTGGGCTCTACCTAACAACGGGCCGAAACCCTTTAATTGCGCGGATTCCAGAATTTCTGGCTTGGTTGTTACCGCCAAAGTTACCGCCAGCGTATCGCCGCTTGGGCACGGTCAGGCCAGTTTCCGACCGTCCCCATCCGTGTCCCTGGCGATGATCTCGATCAGTGCCCATAGGCAATTCAGGACACCCGCGACCAGGACAAAGCCACTGTAGAAGCCGGTGCTTGCGTCCAGCACAAAGGTGAAAAGCAGCAACCCAAGCTTGACCGCGCCACTGGCGAACTGGCCGGCATAGAAGTTGTGGACCCCAAGCCCGCCCAGGAACAGGCCCAGCAGCACGTATGCCCCTCGACTCTTCGGCATGCGCTCCACCTGCACCCGTTGGATGGCCGGCCCTGCCACCGGCGCTGCGATCGGCGCACCACATCCCGGGCATGCCGCCGCCTTGTCGCTCACCTGCCGCCCGCACTCCCCACACTCGATAAGAGCCATGCCCCCTCCCCTTGGTCGGCGAAACATTCGAGCCGTGATTACCCTGGCAAGTCAGGCGGCTCGCATTGGCCGCATTGTTCCACGGTAAGCGCGCGCGGTGGTCGGGGACGGGAGGCAAGGCAGCGCGCGCCGCAGCCCGGCGGGTCCTCCCGGTGGGCGGGCAAACTGCGGGTAGCAGGGCCGCAATGCGCGCGCATGTTCCGTTTGCCGGTTTGGTTCCGCTGGCGTGGTCCCAGTCGGTTCCGGTTCCGCCGGAATCGGCGCCGCGGGTCCTCCCAGGAGGGCTCCCCACACGGGTAATTCGGACCCCGATTTCCCGGCAGTCACAGGGATTCGCCAGGGGGATTGTGGTGGGCCCGCTGCAGGTGCCCGCGTGGGGATCGGACGGTGGCGCACGATGCCGGACGCAAGTTGTCCCGGGTGCGGCGCTTACCCGGGACAAGCCCGGGACACCGCAGCCCAATGCTGGCGGGCTGTCCCGGTTGTCCCGGTTGTCCCGAGTGGAAATACAGAAGTCCCACGGTGAATGCATCCCGGGGCGCCCGTCCAGCTACCGCCTGCGCCTGCATCGCCTCTCACCCTGACGAAATCCGCCCGGGACACCCGGGACAACCGGGACACCTTGTGCCACAAGGGTTTCGGCGTCCCGGGTCTGTCCCGGGTTCATCGGCTACCCGGGACAAACCCCGTCCTCACCATCGTCCGCCTCGTCCACCAGCGCGGCGCGGTAGTCAGCCAGGTCCTGCCCGTAGTACGCGACAGCCGCCAGCTCATCGATCCAGGCAGGCAACGTGCCGGCATCGTGCGCCGCACGGCCCTCAGCGAAACGCGAAGCCAGGGCGGCCATGAACAGCTCGATGCGGCGCGCCGCCGCATCGGCCTCCCCGTTGCGCGCAGCCGCCTCGCTCCAGGTAGCACGCTCCCTCTCGCTGGCCAGCTCAACTTCCAGTGCCCGGATCCGCGCGCGCAGCTGGCCATGCGTTGCGGTGGCCTCCCGGAAGATGCGGGCACGCACGCGTGCCGGGTCCGCGCGCTTGAGTAGCTGGCGGGTGGCTGCAACAGGATCCACCAGGCCATCCGGCCCAAGCGCAATCCACCCCTTCCGCGCCCACTGCGAAACCGTTTGCCGCGAGACGCTGCACATGCTGGCGAACTGCGAAGGCCGCACGCGGATGGCCAGCAGCTCGGCAGGATCGAAGGGCAGCAGTTGCGGACGCGGATCCAGCAGCTCGCCGCTGGCGGAATTCTTGGCGGCCGTCACTTTGTCAGGCATGTGTGCAACTCATTCAGTAATGTTTTCAATGACTTACTGCCAAGCAAACGGGGTCCGAATTACCCGCATAGCCACCCGGCCAGGAGGACCCGCAATCAGGCGCGCGGGTGTGCCTCTCTCGCCCCACCCACCGCGCGCAGGCACGTCGCAGACCGCAAAAGCAGGCCCTCCATCGAGCGCAACGCTTCACTTGCCCCATGGCCAAACAACGTTGCCCTCTGTCGGGCATTGCATCCGGCGTGAAGCCCTCGCGCCTGCCGCATCCGCAAGCAGCCTCACCAGTGCCGTCGCATTCTCATCGGCCACGACCAAGCTACCCCCGGCCTGCATCGCGGCCGCGTCTCTTTCGGTGTCGTCAGCAGCCCTCACATGCGCTTCCCCTGCGCTCTGGAAGTTGCATAGCGCCGCGTGAGTCATGCGCGCCGCCTTTCCGGCTGCATCTTCCTTCCGAACGTCCGACTCGCAAATATGGAACGCGAGCGCACGGGCCGCCTCCACCAGGGCGGGATCTCGGGTGTCCGCGCGCCCGCCGTCAAACCGCTCGCGCGCAATGCTCACGATGTCTGCCACGACGCGCGCCGCGTATATCTCTGCCGCGGTCATCGCAGCCCCCTGAATTTGCTGTTCTCAATGGCCTTCTTCATCTCCCGCTCGAAATGGAATGGGAACACGCTCTCCCAGGTTTTCTTCGTTTTTCCGAATAGATCCAGGCGGGGCCTGTACTCCACCCTCCGCACGAAAAGGAAGATCATCCTGAGCGCCCGACTCTTATCGTTGGATCGCTCATAGACGCCGGCCGGCAATCGTCCCTTCCTCTTGCTCAAGGCAAAGAAGTCATAGGTGCGGCCAAACTTGCGCGCCTGCTTTCCGCGCCGCTCGCCTCGACTTTCTTTCGTTTCGTTCATCTTGTCGTCGCGCTGCAGCTTCAACTGGGAAAGTATTTGCGGCACCAGTCCGCGCTGGACATTGCCATGCGAATCGATCGGCGCCGTCTTTGCCGGGACGGCGTACTGCGACGCCAACAGGTAATGCCCTCGCTGCAGCCCCCGTTCTAACCCCTTGTGGCCACGCGGCCCGCCATGAACCTGCGGATACAGGTACCTCGCCGGCGGCGTCCCCTTGAGGGCCTCATCTCGAATGAACACCTCTGCTGCATGATTCACGCGCTCCCCCGACGCACCACGCGTATAGCGCGCCTTCTTCACCTTGACGGAATTGCGCGTCAGGCTGACCGGGCTATCGAACTTCCGATCAATCAATGCGATCCATTGGTACTGGATTTCCTCGGCGGTTCGGTTCGCAGTTTCCTGCAATGCGAACGGAAGATTCTTCTGTTCCAGCTCGCTCAATGCGCGCTTGAATAGGTCGCCAGGATCTACGTCAATCTTGAACATGCTTCCTCCCGTCATTGCGACGACTGCTGGTGGCCGTGAATTGGCAGAATGTATGCGGCGGAGGACGTGGAACAGGTAGGCCGGCCAGCCTGCTCCAGCACCATGGACATGCCAGCACGCGCGGCGGCAAATCGGACCACAGCCACACCGGGCCGCATCCGTCGCAATGCGCGACTTCGCTCCAGGCCATCGGCACGTGACCTGCCCGCCTCTCCGCCGTGCACAGCAACGCTCGCGCGTAGGCCAGCACGGTCGCGTCTGGATAGCCGTCCAGGATGTCCAGCTCACCGCGTGCCAGCTTCAGCACGGTTCGCACTGGCAAACCCTCTGCCTGCGCCAGGCGTATCAGGCGCAGCCGCTGCGCCTCGATGACCGGGCCGCTCATGCTGCCGCGTCCTCGTCGTCGTCCCACAGCTCGGGCAGTACCACATATACCCGCGCCTGCCGCCCATCGGGCAAGCGCTCCCGCCGGGTGAATCCGCCGGTACTGTCCAGGCGCAGGGCGCCCATGTTGGCCAGCACGCGCGCTGCCTGCCGATAATCGAAACCGGCGCATACCTCGACCCGGAATACCTCGGCCTCGATGTAGTAGGCCAAGCCGTTGCCGTCGTCATCCTTGCTCTTGCGGAATCCGGCCCGATTGATCGTGCGCGGCTTGTGCGACTCGTCGGAATCGCGCCACGGGCTGAACCTCGATTCACCATGCTGGGCCAGGAACAGCCGCACCTGCGCCACCATGGCGGCCGGCTCCGCTGCCCCTGCAGTGCCACGCGCCCGCAGCCATGCCGCGAAGCATGCGCGCGCGGCGGCCTCGGCCTCGCCCGCTGGCCAGCCGGTGAGTCCCTTGTCGGTCGCCAGCTCGCCCGCTGCAGCTACCACGGCGAACCGCTGCGCCACGCGCCGCACCTGCCCCACCGCCGTGGTTCCGCACAGGGAGTCGGCCAGGCTGTCGCGCCAGCCGCGCAGCGCATCCCGTGCGGCCTGCGGCGCTTCCGTCAACGCCTCCAGCCATCGGCCCAACGCATGCCCGTGGTGCGCTACTGCAGCCCGCTTCAGCCGGTCTGCGAAATCGCCCGGGGCGCACCCCTCCGGCATGGCCTCGAAGATGCCTGCGCCGCCCTCCACTTCCGCCGGCACGTCCACTACGCGCACCTCATGGCCAGCGCGCGACTTGCCGCCGGATGCGGTTACCAGGTCGCCAAGCCCGATCTCGCCCGCGCTCAGGAACAGCAGCCGGAAGCGGGCTGCAGCGCGTGCGCTACCGTCCCGGTGGCTGCGGCTCTTGCCCTGCCCGTTCGCCAGCAGGTAGGCGGCAGCACCGGCATTGCGCGGATCCAGCTGGCCTATCTCGTCCAGCGGCAGCAGCAGGTCCGAATACAGGGACGCCACCGCCTCCAATGCGTTATCCGTGGCGCGCCACGTGCGCGCGAATGCAGGCGGCCCATACACGCTCGCGGCCACGGCAAGCGCCGTGCTCTTGCCGGAACTGCTGCCGCCCCGCAGGTGGAAGCCGCCGCCTTCGCTGTCCAGCAGGCCCAGGCATGGCCCGGCGAACGCGGCCGACAATGCCAGCACCATCCGGGAATTTCCGGCACAGGGCGCGGCCACCTGGTCCCGCCAATCCTCCAGCGTGCCGGCAGTGCCCAACGCCACGCCGTCCGCCGTTGCGCCCTGGAAGATGACCGGCTCGCCCGGTTGCTCGCCCCAGGTGCGCGTCGGCAACACAAAGGCGCTGCCATGCCAGCCAGTGCGCAGCACGCACCGGGCCTTGGCCTCCGGCGCCGCCTGTGCCACGTACTCCGCCAGGCGGGCACGACGCTGCGCAAAGGTGGTGATCTCCAACCCCTGCCGCAGCAGCTCGGCGCGCAGTTCCTCGCCACTGCCGGCAAGCATGGCCATCGGCATGGCCCAGCGGTGCTCTTGCCCGTCGCGGTCCCGGAACACCAGCAGCCGCCCCCACTCACCGCCGGTGGCATCACGGGTCAGGGCCGCAACGTCCAGCGGGCTACATATCCATTGCGGCTCCGACTCGATGGTCTCGCCCGTGCTGCGGTCCTGCGCCGTGCCGATCCAGTACACGCCCGGCCGGCCCATGGCTTCGCTGGTGGCGCACAGGAAGCGCGCACGTGGCTGCTCCGGGGCCTTCGCCTTACGCTCGGGCTTGACCTTGCCCTTGGCTGCGCGCGCCTCCTGCATGCGCGCCAGGTCGCGCTCAGCGCGTTCCTCCAGGGGAGATGTCACGTAAGCACCTCACGCGCGCCCTCGATGCGCTCCAGCGCCTCCAGCAACCGGGCATGGTCCTCCGCGCCCAACGCGCGCCCCTCGGCCAGCTCACGCGCCGCGATCGCCACGATGGTGGCTTCGCGCGCCAGCACGCCCAAGGCGGCAGCCCATCCGGTCTGCCGCCACGCCTCGCGCGCTGCAGCCCTGCCACCGGGCGAGGTGTCGGCGATCCGTTCGGGGAACAGGTCTGCCATCTCCAGACCTAGCGCCTGGACGACGGTTAGCGGCTCGCAGCCGGCGAAGCACTTCACCAGCGCGCGCCCGTCACGCCCCTCGGCAATCGACAGGGATGCGCTGCGGTCCTTGTGCGCCGGGCAGCGCGCGCTGTAGCCGCGGCCGGTAGTGCGGACACCCTCCAGCCGGGCCAGCAGGACGCCAACAGGGCCGATGGCCGAATGCGGCACGGCCGTCACTCGGCCCGCCAGCCGCGGCGGTCGCGCGTGATTCCCGTGAAACCTGTGCGCGGATCCGCGATGACCGCAGTAGCGTGGTTCTCTGACACCACAGGCAGCAAGCCACCCCACACGCCGTCCGGGGTCACGCACTCCGCCCACGCGACGACCTCCAGCACCCACCGCTGATCGCCCTCCCTGTAACGCGCGTACCAGGTGCCATGCGGTACGGGGATGACCGCACGCACCAGCATGCCGGTTACCGGATCCAGTGCAGCGGGAATCAGCCGGGCTGCGCCGGCATCACCGCCCGCGCTCATTCCTGCACCGCCTGCGAGGGGCCGGCCGAGACCAGGGCGCGGATATCGTCTGCCCGCCAAGCCGTGGCGCGCTCCCCCAACTTCATGGGCTGCGGGTAGCGACCGGAACGGACGCCGGCCCACCAGGTGGAACGGGAGACGGGAATCAGCTGAAGCACCTGCGGCAGGCGCAGCAAGCCGCCAGCGGCCAGCAGGTCGATTACGGGCGCCGGGGTCTTGCGGATGGCCGCCGGCGCGGCCTTGGGGTTGTGCATCTCGCGTCCTCCACCGCACCGGATTGGTCGGCTTCGGATGCAGTAGTTTTCACATGGACGGCATCGCGTCTGCGAGCATGCACGTTCGCGCAGTGGTGAGCGCGCTCAACGCCGATTGAGCGCGCTAACTACGGCCTCGGGCTGCGAGCCGCTCCTTTTCCCAGGCCCCGACCTTCCGTGCCAAGCTCTCCGGGCTGTCCAGCCCGAACATCCTGCAGGCAGCTCGCGCGAAGGCGGCATTACTTCGGTAGGAATGTTCCCCCGCCTTCCACTCGTTGAAATGCTGGCGCGCATCTTCGGCGACGGCCTTAACTTTCTTCCTGCTGCCGGACGCATTTCTTGCGGTTTCGCTGACAATCTCATGCGCCGCTTTCTTCACCTTCGCCGCGAACGCGGATCCTTCCCCAGCGAAGCGCGCAACGTAGCCGGTGGCAGTTCCTGCAAAAAGCAAAGCGTCCAGCCTCACCCCATACCCCGCATCTTCATCCGCCACCACGAATGCCTGCCGACTGCCTTCCAGAATGAAAAACGCAACATCCATGCTGCCTAGCCGATCCGCGCGGGCGGCCAGGACATGCCAGCTCTGCCACTGCTTATCCACTTCAGGCCTAAACCTTTCCAGGAACGTCCCCGGGTCCTTCGCGGCGTACGCGTATGCTTCGATCCAGTCGGCCACAAGCTGATTTTCTTTGATTGCTTCCGCCTCGATGTAGAGCTTCCGGAATGCTTTCAATGCCTCCAAGGCGAGCCGCGCGCTCTCCTTCGGTGCCGCTCGCTCGGTAGCATCGGGGTGATTCACTGCATCGCGCAGGGACTTCGCGATATTCTCGAAAGCACGCTCTAATGCGCGAATCTCGGCTTTAGTGGGCTGCGCGCCGGCGGCAATCTCGGCAAGATTGTGTGACTTAGACATAGCGCACCTTCGCTGCGCCCTTCAAAGGAGCGCCACGGCAACGGGTGAAGGTGTCCCGCTTTCGGCTGGCCAGCCTAGCCGTGGCGATTCGGTGAACTACTCGGCCTAATCCAGCCCCCGGGAAACGCGGTGGACGTGTATGCGCTCAGCCATCGCGCGCGCCATGCGCCCAGCCACCTCTGCGCCGACCGGCCGCCCGGTGCCTCGGTCCACAGCTTCCGCGAGGAGCAAGGCAATGCGGTCCATCGCGGGCTGCATCACTTGCCGGGCTTGGCGAGGACCTTGGAACGGGACGACGTTCAAGGCGCGGCCCCCAACCCGGGCGCGGACCGTTCGCGCTGCGAATCTCGGGCCAGGCTCGTGCGAGCTCGCTCCATGTCCGCGCGCGCGCTGTCCGCCAGCATCTCCAGCGCGTAAAACAGCCGATCGGTCAGGTTCTCGCCCAACTGCCGCTCCTCGCTGTCCCCAGCGCGCGCAAGCTCTCCAGCAGCCAGCACCTCGGCAATGCCACTAATACCGGAAAGTGCGCGATCCACGCGGGATAGGGCACTTGAGCCCTGCGCATTGCCCCACGTTCCACCCATGCTGCTGCCGGCGTGTCTCCGTTGCTCGATAGCGCGAAAGAACTCAGGAGCGGCGCGCGAGTTTGCCTCCTCCTCCGCTTCGCCGATTGCCGCGATGATGCGGATTGCCAGCTCTTGCGACAGGTCGCCGGCCTCCGGCCCAAACTGATTCACCAGGACCGAACGGATATCGGAAGCCGGTATGCTCTGCGTTGCCATGATCGTTGCCTCTTTTCAACGGTTGTGGAAGGCCGCGCCGGGTGCCACTAACACCCGGCCGGCCGCTTTACCGGCTCGCGCCGGATGCTTTGCGCAGCGGCACGACGTTGCCACCAACGCGCAGGCTGTCCAGGTAGTCCGCCCATCCCTGCATCATCTTCCGACGCTCGGCCAGGTGGCTGGTGCGGTTGTAGGCGCGACCGTTGGGGTCGCGCACGGCATGGGCTAGCTGGTGCTCGATGTAGTCGGGGCGGAAGCCCAGCACCTCGTCCAGCAGCGTGCGCGCGCTGGCACGGAAGCCATGGGCCGTCATCGCCTCTTTGGCGTATCCCATGCGCCGCAAGGCCGCATTGATCGCGTTGTTACTCATCGGCCGCCGCGGTGAACGCCCACCGGGGAACACGTACTGTCCGCGCCCGGTAAGCGGCTGCAACTTGCGCAGGATCGCCACGGCCTGTTCGCTCAGCGGCACAAGGTGTGGCTGGCGCATCTTCATTTTGCCGGCGGGGATGTTCCACTCTGCCTTGTCCAGGTCGATTTCCGACCACTCGGCATGGCGCAGCTCGCCCGGCCGGACGAATAACAGACCGGACAGTTGCAGTGCGGCGCGGGTCGCCGGATCTCCGGAGTAGCCATCGATGGACCGCAGCAGCCCGCCCAGTTCGGCGGGGTCGGTAATGGCGGAATGGTGGCGCTCAGCGGGTGAAGCGATAGCGCCCCGCAGGTCGGCAACGGGATTGCGATCGGCCCGGCCGGTGGCGATGGCGTACCGCATGACCTGCCCGCAGTTCTGCATGATCCGATGGGCCGACTCGACGGCCCCGCGTTCCTCGACGCGACGGGCGACGCGCAGGAACTCCGGCGCGGTCACCTCGGCCACGGGCCGGGCACCGATATGCGGGAACACGTCGTTGTCCAGCCAGGCGGCCACCTTCTCCCGGTAGCCGGGCACCCACGTCTGTTTGCCCAGCCACTCGCGCGCGACCACTTCAAAGCTGTTGGCTGCCCGCTCAGAGCCTGCAGCCTTCTCCGCCTTGCGTTGCGCGCCGGGATCGATGCCAGCTGCCAGCAGCTTGCGCGCCGCAGCGTGGCGCTGGCGGGCGTCGGCGAGGCCGGTATCCGGATAGGTGCCCAGGCTCAGCGTGTTGCGTTTGCCAGTCACCGGCCGCCGGTAATCCCAGCGCCACCAGCGCGCGCCATCCGGCCGCAGCAGCAGGTACAGCCCGCCGCCGTCCCTCAGCTTCTGGGGCGTGGCCGCCGGCTTGGCCTTGCGAATGGCGGTATCGGTCAGGGGCGTGGCGGTAGCAGCCATGGCGGTAACACCTTTGGCGGGATCGGGCTTACCGCCAAAGCTACCGCCAGTTACCGCCGGCTTTCAACACCCCGCATCGGACCATTCCGGACGCTAGACAACAAAAAACCCCTGATTTCTCAGGGGCTTCTGGTCTTTCTTGGCCGCCACTGGACGGTTATTTGGTGGAGGTGGGCGGAGTCGAACCGCCGTCCGAAGGCACTCCATCTCCGGCACTACATGCTTAGCTCGCCGTTGGATCTCGTCCCTGGGCAGCACGGCGTGCGAAGCGCACCCCGGGACCAGCCTGCTTTGTGTTGATCAGGGGCTGACAGGCAACCACCCCCGACGATCCTGTGATGATGACCCTACATCCACGAGCACAGGCACAAGTGGGTTCGGGGCTAGGCCTTAAGCGGCCAGTGCGTAGTTGTCGTCGTTGGCAACTATGAGTTTTGCCGCTGGATTAACGAGGAAAGCTGCCCCCTCGGCATGCGCCAGTCGATTTCGCGACCCCCGTCGAAACCAGGACACCCCCGGAAACTTCGGGCGAAGCATCTCGCCAGACGACGGCCAGTGTAGGGGCGCCCCCGTCCGCCAGCAAGGCGAACGGTGCCGCCGCTGTGCGTGCGTTCATGGCGTTCGGCCGGCGGGCGGTTCACCTCAGCCACACGCTGCCACGCGCAGCCTTCGGGCATGGAACGCAGGCCCGGCAACGCTCCCCGCCTCGCCAAACCGGTGGACGGGATTCCGGCCGGACCGCTCGGCAGGCTGCGCGAAGAAGCTGCCGGGTGCCGTCGCTGCCCGCTCTGGCGGGCCGCGACCCAGACGGTGTTCGGCGCCGGCCCGGCGAAAGCCCGGCTCATGCTGGTGGGCGAACAGCCCGGTTCGGAGGAGGACCTGCAGGGCACGCCGTTCGTGGGACCCGCCGGTCGCCTGCTGCGCGAACTGCTGGCCGAAGCCGGCATCGATCCTGCCCGGATCTACATGACCAACACGGTCAAGCATTTCAAGTTCGAACAGCGCGGCAAGCGACGCGTGCACAGCCGCGCGTCGGCCGGCGAACAGGCGGCGTGCCGGCCGTGGCTGGCGGCCGAACTGGACCGGCTCAAGCCGGCCGTGGTCGTCGCGCTGGGCGCGATGGCTTCGCAGACCCTGTTCGGAAGCGGATTCCGGGTAGTCCGCGACCGCGGCCGCTGGCAGGCGCTGGGCGGCGGCACGCAAGGGCTGGCGAGCTGGCACCCGTCGGCGATCCTGCGCATGCGCGCGCCACAACGCGACCACGCGCGCGCGCAGTTGCTGGCCGATCTGCGCAAAGCCGCGGGCGGCCCACCGGATGCGGACGAGGCCTCGGACTAGTACGCGGCGCGACATCGCTCTCGCCTCCCCTTCACGCCTTGCGCGCTGCAATGCGGCCTCCGATGCGAGGAGGTGCGCCATGGCCCGCTGCGATGTGTGCGGAAACGACTACGACAAGGCCTTCCAGCTGATCCAGGCCGATGGCAGCCGCGGCACCTACGATTCGTTCGAGTGCGCGATCCACGCCGTAGCGCCGGCCTGCGAGCACTGCGGCTGCCGCATCGTCGGCCACGGCGCCGAGCACGACGGCCGCTTCTTCTGCTGCGCCCATTGCGCCACGCATGCGGGCGTCGAGGGAATCGAAGACCGGGTCTGAACCGGCACCACGCAGGAATGGGCCGGAACGCCGCGCCCACGCCCTACCATCAGGCGTCGCCGCCACTCGCCTCCAGCCCGCGCCGCTCGACCCAGCGCAGCGCGGTGAGCACCAGCAGGGTCAATCCCGTGACCGCCAGCGCCAGCAGGTGGTAGCGGAATCCGACGGCGATGCCGATCGCCGCCACCGCCAGCAGCGAAGCGGCGGTGGTGATGCCCTGCACGCTTTCGCCGCTGCGGCTGGCGAAGATGGTGCCCGCGCCGATGAAGGAAACGCCGGCCACCACCGCCTCGACCAGGCGCAGCGGATCGATCTGCAGGCCAGTGCCGGCGTAGCGCTCGTCCTCCAGCACCATCCGGCTCAGGCCCAGCAGCAGCGCGGCCGTGCCGGCCACCAGCATGTGCGTGCGGAAGCCGGCCGGACGGTCCTTCATCTCCCGCTCCAGGCCGATGGCGCCGCCCAGCACCATGGCGTACAGCACGCCGGGCAGGATCCGCAGTTCCTCGAGCCATTCCATCGGCGCACCATTGCCGATGCGCCGTGAAGGGGCCGCGAGCGGTCGCTCAGCGGAGCGTCTGCGCCGACGCGAGGCCCTGCCCTTCGCCGGTGCCCGCGCCGCCGAGCGCCTTGTACACGGTGACCGCGGCGATGTTCACCGCCGCCTCGGCGTCGGCCAGCGCGTCGTCGGCGGCCAGCTGGTTGCGCTGGGCGTCGAGCAGGGTCAGGAAGTCC
>Ga0160451_100654_pt1 | contig 16417 bp, 8 predicted proteins | sample HID1975M_E1MG_FD_108270 | JGI IMG/M metagenome (GOLD analysis project Ga0160451, IMG submission 108270) | Enriched soil microbial communities from UW Madison campus, WI, USA - HID1975M_E1 MG | ecosystem: Environmental > Terrestrial > Soil > Unclassified | place: USA: Madison, Wisconsin | collected... | reverse complement strand
TGAGGTGCGTACCCCCATGACCGGTGTGCTGGGCATGAGCGAACTGCTGCTGGCCACGCCACTGGACGAGCTGCAGCGCGGCTACGCCGCGTCCATCCAGCACGCCGGTACCCATCTGCTGCGGCTGGTCAATGACGCGCTGGATCTGGCCCGGATCGAAGCGGGGCGGCTGGAACTGGACATCCGGCCGTTTGACCTGATGTCGATGCTGGCCCAGGTCGAAACGCTCATGGAACCGATGGCACATCATCGCGGGCTGGCCTTCGAGCGCAGCTTCAACCTGCCCGGCCCGGTGCAGGTCAGTGGCGACGAGATGCGCGTGCGCCAGATCCTGATGAACCTGCTGGGCAATGCGATCAAGTTCACCGAACACGGCCATGTCGGTCTGGGCATCGAGCTGGTGCCGGGCGGGAGCGGTATCGAGCTGGAGGTCACCGACACCGGGCCAGGCATCAACCAGGACCAGCAGCAGCGCCTGTTCCACCGTTTCGAACAGGCGGACGGCCCGCGCACGGCGTCCCGCTATGGCGGCAGTGGCCTGGGCCTGGCGATCTGCCAGGAACTGGCCGTGGCGATGGGCGGACGCATCGCCATCGACTCCGCGCCCGGACAGGGGGCCCGCTTCACCGTGCACCTGCCGTTGCCGTGGACCGTGCGCCAGCGGCCCGCTGCGGATGCGCCGCTGCATGGCGCGCCGATTGCCCTGCCACCGTTGCGGATCCTGCTGGTGGAAGACGATGCCACCGTAGCCGACGTCATTGCCGGGCTGCTGCAGGCCCGCGGACACACGGTGGTGCATGCCCTGCACGGGTTGGCGGCGTTGTCGGAAGTGGCTGCCGGACGTTTCGACATCGGCCTGCTTGACCTGGACCTGCCCGCGCTGGATGGCATCGCCATCGCCGGGCAGCTGCGCGCCATGGGCTACGCGCTGCCGCTGATCGCGGTGACGGCGCGCTCGGATGCCTATGCCGAACAGCAGGTCCTCGCGGCCGGGTTCGATGGCTTCCTGCGCAAGCCGGTGACCGGCGACCTGCTGGTGGCCGCGATCGCGCAGGCGTGTGCCACCCGCCGCAGCCCGCCCGGGATGGTGGCCTCTCCATAGGCTGCGTATCAGAAATCGGCAAATTCAATTCAAAAATTGATTCACTGCTTTGTGACGTTTTTACGGGAACGCGGGTGCGCGCTGGCCGCGATCGCCCTACCGTGGCCGCAATGAGAACGATGATGGTGCGGTAGACGGTGACGCCTCCGCGAGAGGCCCTGCGCGGGCAGCCCGTAGCCTTGCTCCTGGCCCTGCTGCTGATGTGGCCGGCAGCAGGCCATGCGGGTGTCGTACATGTGCCATCGCCGCGCCTGCTCGGCATGGCCGACGGCCTGCACGACCCCAACGTTCGCGAAATCGCTGAAGACGCTTCCGGCTACCTGTGGCTGGCGGGCAGCGACGGCCTGATGCGCTTCGACGGCCAGCGGTACCGGCTGTGGCGCCTCGAGGATGGTTTGCCGGATGTCGACCTGCGCACGCTCCACGTGGATGCCCTCGACCGGCTCTGGGTGGGAACGGCCAGTGCCGGGCTGGTCATGATGGGCGCTGATCGTGGTGGGTTCCAGCGGCTGCCCGCATCTGCCCCGTCAGCGCTGCGCCAGGGGCTGCTGCGCCAGGTGCACAGCAGCGGCGACGGCCGGATCTGGGCCATTGGAAGCGACCATCGGCTCTATCGGCGGGCACCACGCGACCCGCAGTGGGCGTTGCAGCCGCTGCCACAGGAGGGTGGCCCGGTCATGGCACTCGCTCGCGACAGCGCAGGTGCGTTGTGGGTGGCCCAGGCCGCATCGCTTTGGCGATGGGATGGCACACGGCTGGCCCGGATGGCGTTGCCGGCCGGATCCGCAGCGCCGATCCGTTCGCTCTGGGCCGATCCACGCGGGGGAATTGAAGTCACCTCCGCGCATGGCACCTGGGCAACGGATAGCGCAGCAGGTGCCTACATTCGGCCGCTCCGCGCACGCAGCGTGCTGCGCAGTGCGGACGGCGTGCTCTGGCAGCAACAGGGCGCGGCGCTGCTGCGGCAGGAAGCCGGCGCCAGCCTGCCGTGGACGCTGCAACCCGCGCCAGGCGCCGCGCCGGGGCCGGTGGTGATCCGCCAGGCGCTGGAAGACCGCAACGGTGACCTGTGGTGGGTAAGTGAGCAGCACGGCGTATGGTGGTTGTCGGCCCGCTGGCGGCAGTTCACGGCCTTGCCCGCCACCGCCGACAGCGGGTCGGGAAACGGCAGTCACTACGCACTGGGCCTGGCCGCATCGGGAACGCACCACGCGTGGGTTGCGGGCAGTCGCGGGCACCTGCAGCGCCTTGACCTGCGTACCGGACGCGGCCGTGACGTGCTCCGGTTCCCACATGCCGGCGTCAGCGCGCTCCCGGTGGGCGTGGCCGAAGATGCCCAGGGACGGGTCTGGGTCGCCAGTGCCGACCGGTTGCTGCGCCATGACCCGCAGCGGCGCAGCCAACGCGACTGGGGGCTCGGATTGGGCACGGACCAAGGGCCCATTCACCTGCAGATATGCGCGAACGGCAATGTCTGGCTCGCGCACCCCGGAGCGATCCAACGATGGTCGACGGACGGCAAGCGGCTGCACAGTGCGGCACCGCAGCAGGTGGGGCTTAGGCAGGACGTTCTGCTACGGCAGCTGTTGTGCACGCGTGATGGCGAGGTATGGGCCACCGATCCGCAAGGCGTGATGCGCTGGTCTGTTGCACGCGAGCGCTTCGAGCCGGTCCCGGGCGATGGCGACGGGACCGTGTCGGCCATCGCCGAAGCCGATGATGGCACGTTGTGGGTCAGCCGCCTGGGCTCCCTGGAGCAGTATCGTCTGGCGCAGGGACGGTTGCATCGAGTACGCCGCATTGGCGCCGCCGAGGGCTACCCGCAAGTGCGTGCCACCGCACTGGTGGTGGGCGCCGATGGCGTGGCATGGGCCGGGGCCGCGCGCGGCGTGCTGCGGGTGGATCCGCACGCGGGTGAGGTGGGGGTGCTGGACACCGCACAGGGCCTTCCCGTGCAGGAGGTGCTTCCGCAGCGGCTGCTTCGGTTGGGCTCGGGCGCGTTGGTGGCAGGCGTGCGCGAAGGCGGACTGCTGGCGTTCGACCCGCGCGCGCTTCGCGCCCCGGCAACGGTGCCGGTTCTGGTGCTCGATGCAATGAGCCGTCGTCGGCATGGACGGGTGATCCAGGTGCCGATCGCCGCACCGCCGGTGATCCTGGGCACCGGGGACCGCCATGTGCGGGTCGCGGTGAACCTGCTCGGTCGTGGCGATCCTGATCGCATCCAGTACCACTTCCGCCTGCTGGGACACGACCCGGCATGGGTCGACACCGGCCCCGTGGCGCAGCGCCTTTTCACCCGCCTGCCGGCCGGTGAGCACTCCCTGTTGGTGAAGGCGCGGCACGCCGGGGGGCCGTGGTCGGCGGTGCGTCAGCTGCCGTTGCGCGTGGTGCCCCGGTGGTGGGAAACAACAACCGGGCGTGTCGCCCTGGCTGCCGCGATCTGCGCAGCGCTGATGGGGGGAGCGCGGCTGCACTACCGCCGGCAGCGGCGACGCGCGCAGCGGCGCCAGGCGCGTGCGCACCGCCTGCGGGCGGAGCAGGATTCGATGCAGCGCACCCGCTTCCTGGCCGAACTGGGCCGCCGGGTGCGTGCGCCGTTGACGCCGGTACTCGGCTGGAGCGAGCTGCTGCTGCAGTCGCCGTTGTCGGGCGTGCAGCGCGAGCAGGTCGGCAGCCTGCAGCAGGCGGGGCACCACCTCCTGCAGTTGATGGACGATGCGCTGGACCTGGCCGGTATCGAATCAGGCCGCCTGCGGCTGCACCCAGCGCCCTTCGTGCTGGTGGAGGTCATGCGTGAGCTGCATGCGCTGCTGTTGCCGGTGGCGCGGCGCAAGGCATTGCTGCTGCATTGGACCAGCACGTTGCCAGCGGGCGCCTGCTTCCACGGCGACGTGCAGCGCCTGCGCCAGATTCTGCTGAACCTGCTGGGCAACGCCCTCAAGTTCACCGCGCATGGGCAGGTCAGCCTGAGCGCACGCAGCGGGCCGGAGGATCGCGGGTTGGTGCTGTGTGTGTCCGACACCGGCCCGGGGATGAGCCCTGCGCAGGTGCGGCGGCTGTTCCAGCGCTTCAGCCAGGTCGAAACGGCAGACACCGCCGCCCACCCTGGCGGCAGCGGGCTGGGACTGGCCATCAGCCGGGACCTGGCACATGCCATGGGCGGACGCCTGGACGTCGACAGCCAGCGCGGGCGTGGCACCCAGTTCGAGTTGACACTGCCGTGGCCGGCGCTTGCACCCGCCGCGGCGCCCGCCGCGCCGCGCCGCACCGCGTGCGCTGCCGTGCCATCGCGCGCCTTGCGTGTGATGGTGCTGCTGCCAGCGACCGAACCGGACGCTGTCGAGGTGGTGTGTGCGCTGCTGCGTTCCCAGGGCCACCGGGTGGTGGCGGTCGAGAATGCAGACGCGTGGGTACGCGACGTCGATCCCGGGCCCTGGGATCTCATCGCGGCTGATCCGGACATGGTGGTGGCGGGCGGGCGGCTGAGTGCACGCCTGCCCTGGTTGTGGCCGGGGGTGCGGCGCGTGGCGCTTACGCCACGCGCCGATGCCTGCGCCGAGCGCGATGCACGCGCGGGCGGGTTCGATGGTTTCCTGCGCCTGCCGGTGACCGGGGCGCGGTTGGCTGCCGCCGTGGCGGGCGCATGATCGGCCCCTTGCAGGGCCTGCTGCTGGCGCTGCTGCTGCTTGCGTCATCGGTACGCGCGGCGCCCCCCATGGCGCTGCGCTTCACCACCGCCGACGGGTTGCCGTCCAACGCGGTGCACCAGATGGTGGAAGACCGCGACGGCTACCTGTGGTTCGCCACCGATGATGGCTTGGCCCGCTTCGATGGCCAGCGCTTCCGGATCTGGCGGATGGAGCAGGGGTTGGCCGACAACCAGTTGCTGTCGATGGCGGCGGATGCGCAGGACCGGTTGTGGATCGGGACGGGGCAGGGCCACCTCATGCGCCTGTCGGCCGACCGCAGCCACATCGAGCGCTTCGACCGCGCGCGTTTTCCGGCCCTGGCGGGCGTGGCGATCGGTGTCGTGCTGCCAACGCCGGAGGGCGTGGTGTGGTTCGGTACGCGCGACGCGGGTCTGTTCCGGCTGGACCCGGGCCACCGGCTGCGTCAGTACCTGCCCACCGTGAACGCGGACGGCCTGCCGGACCGTCGCGTCGACCACCTGGCGTTGGCGGCCGACGGCACGCTCTGGGTGGGAACGCCGCGCGGCCTGGCCCGCTGGAGGAACGGTCGCTTCCTGCCGCCGCCCACGATGCTGGCCACTGCGCCGGTCAGCGCGCTGCTGGTGGATGCCGGGCAGCGGCTGTGGGTAGCCGGCGCGGCAGGCCCGTGGCGCGCCTCGGACGAGGGGCGGCTGGAACCGGTGGATGCACCGGCGGGAACGCGCGCGCTGGGCGCGTCGCGCAGCGGCGGACCGTGGCTGGGCGAGGACGCCCGGGTGTGGAAGAGCGGAGGCACTCAGCGGCCCGGGGTGGGCATCGCACCGTTGGGCAGCGCCGATGTGCCCCGGTTCCGCACGGCCCTGGAAGATCGCCACGGCAGCCTCTGGTTGCTGGGGCGGCATATGGGGGTGTGGCGGCTGCCCCCGCACTGGCAGCACTTCATGTCGCTTGATGCGGCGCCGCAGGAAATGCCGGCGATCAGCGGGTTGCATCTGGCTCCTGACGCGCCGCCGCTGGCGCTCGCCTGCGCCGATGGCAGCCGCTGGCGTCTGGATGGCACGGGGATCGAGCGGCAGCTGCCTGGCGGCACCGGCGCCCGACAGTGGCGCTGGGGTGCGGCCGACCAGGCGCCGCCGCCCGGTCCGTTGGCCCTGCATTGCGATACAGGCAACGGCATCTGGTGGGGAGGTCGTCATGGCTTGACGCGGTGGGCGGACGGCCGCTTCCATCCCGTTGTCGGTGTCGACGGCGAGGTCAGCGCGCTGCACCTGGCCGAGGACGGCGCCTTGTGGGTGGCCAGTGCGGGTACGGTGCGGCGCTATCTCATCCAGGACGGCGTGGCCCGGCCCGGCGTGCAGATTGATGCACGCCAAGGACTGCCGTCGCTGCGGTTGGCGTCGCTGGCCAGCGACGCACAGGGCGCGTTGTGGGCCAGCAGCGCGCGTGGCCTGCTGCGTCTTCGCCCCCGCGAGGGCCAGGTGCGGCTGTACACGCGAAGCGAAGGGGTACCCGATGCCGTGTTCAATGCACAGCTGCAGGCCGATGGATCGACCATGCTGGCCGTGGATGCACACGGCCGCAGGGTGCGGTTCGACCCGGTGGGCCTGGCCGCGTGCAGGGGCGAGCCGGCGCTGGTGGTGGAGCGTGTGCAACTGCATCGTGGCGGACTGCTGCAGGTACTGCCTTCCAAGGCGGTGCTCCACCTGCAGCCGGACGATCGGGATATCCAGGTCAGCGTCCGCTTGCTCGGCGCTGGGATGCACGCGCGCCAGCAGTACCGGTTCCGGCTGTGCGGCCTGGACCGGGAATGGATCCGGGTGGGCCGCAGCGGGACCCGCGGCTTCCCGCGACTGCCACCCGGCGAGCACCGCCTGGAGTTCCAGGCACGATTGCCCGACGGCAGCTGGTCATCAACCCGCTCATTGCTGTTGCAGGTGGAGCGCAGCGGCTGGCACCACCCGGCGCTGGTGGGCGCCCGGATATCGGCGGGCGCGCTGCTGCTCGGCGGCGGGGCATGGGCGGCGGTACGCCGTGTCGCGCGCGGGCGGCGGGCGCAGGTCTCCGCACAGGGCCTGTCGCTGGCGCTGCGCTCGGCGCAGGCCAAATCGCACTACCTGGCCAACCTCGGCCATGAGGTGCGCACACCGCTCACGGGTATCCTGGGCATGGCCGAACTGCTGCTGTCATCGCCCCTGCATGCGGCCCAGCGGCAGCCGTTGGAACGGATCCTGCGGAGCGGACACGCGCTGCTGGAGCGGGTCAACCACGCATTGGACGAGGCTCGCCTGGAGGCCGGAAGTACCCCCCTGCAGGCGGCCGACTTCGAGGTGGGCGCCGTCCACCGGCAGTGGTTGGCGCGCCAGCTGCTGCCATCCTGCCGGCGTGGCACCGCGCTGGCCTTGTGCCTGCAGGTGGCGGGCGACGCACGCGCGCACGGCGATGCGCTGCGACTGGGGCAACTGCTCGATGCGGTCACGCGCGTGCTGGGGCGGCACACCGGCGCGGGGCACGTGGTGCTGGAGGTCGCCTGGCGACCCGGGCGCGAGGGGCTGCTGTGGCGGTTCACCGCCGGCGGGCGCGCTGCGTACCCGCCGGGCCGCGGCGCCGGGAGCGCCGCGCCGACGCCGTCCGTCGCGTCCCTGCGCCTGGCGTTGGCCACTGCCGAACGCCTGGCCGGCGCTCTCGGCGGCACCCTGCGCGTGCATGCGACGGCCGGCAGGCAATGGCACGTGCAGGTGGGGGTACCCATGCCGGCGGTGGCGCCGCTGCACCGTGGCCGGGTGCTGCTGGTGGACGAGGACGCCGCCGCTGCCCTTGCAGTCAGTGCACTGCTGACCGCGCAGGGCTGGGAGCCGGTGCATGCGGCGCACGCGCTGGCAGGGTTGACCGAACTGGCGGCGGGCGGGTTCGACCTGGTGCTGGTGGACCTGGACCTGTCCGGCATCGATGGGTTGACCCTGATCGGCCTGCTGCCCGGGCGGAACGTGTCCGCTCCGGTGCTGGCGATGAGCCGGCAACCCTCCGCCGGCCTGACCGGGCGGGTGCGGGCTGCCGGTGGCGCGGGGCTCCTGCCCAAGCCGGTCACGGCCGCGGCGCTGCGCCGGGCACTGCAGCAGGCGGGCGTGCCCTGACGGTTCGTTCCCATCCGGCGAACCGTTTACCATCCACCCCGTGACTTGGGCTTTCTGCGACAAGTCCGGCCCCATCTGCACGTCATCGGTTGATCCCGACCCGCTCCAGGAGATTGCTTGGTGTTGCCTACGCGTTGGCTGCTCCTGTTCGGGATGCTGTACATGTGGCCGTGGCTGGTGGCAGCGCAGCCGGTTCCGCCAACGCCGCGCCAGCTGACCGTGTTCGATGGTCTGCCGTCCAATACCGTCAACCGCATGGCCGAAGACGGGTACGGCTACCTGTGGTTGGCCACCAACGATGGCCTGGCCCGGTTCGACGGCCGCAATTACCGGGTCTGGCGCGCCGAGGATGGTCTTCGCGACAACATGGTGTGGAGCGTGCACGTGGATGCGCGCAACCAGTTGTGGATCGGTACCGAGAATGCCGGGCTGGCGATGATGTCGGCCGACCGCCGCGAACTTCGCTTCTTCGACCGTGCCAGCAACCCGGTGATCGGCAGCAATACGATCTGGAGCCTGGCCTCCACCGGTGACGGGGCGCTGTGGTTCGGCACCTACGAGGGCGGCCTGCACCGGCTCGACCGCAATGGCGTGATCACCCGCTTCATGCCGGAACCCGGCAACCGGCGCAGCCTGCCGGCCGCGTCGGTCACGCATATGGCCACCACCCGTGACGGCAGCCTGTGGGTCGGTACCAAGGCGGGGCTGGCGCGCTGGACCGGGCGCGACTTCGAGCGGGTGCCCGCGTCGAAGCTGCCCACGCCCCTGGTCAACGGGCTGACCGCCGAGCTGGATGGCAGCCTGTGGATCAGTACCAATGCCGGTACGGTGGTTCGCCGGGCAGACGGCAGCTTCGCCCCGGCGCCCTGGAAGGTGGATGCCGGCGACCAGGTACTGGGCATGATGCTGCGCGACGAGCAGGGCGGCTATTGGCTCGACACCCGGTCGGGTCTCGGGCGTGCCTACCAGGGCCGCTTCCAGCAGGTGCCCCTGTACAGCGCGGTGGCCCGTGGCCAGGTGCGGCCCAACTGGACCGGCGCGTACGAAGACCGCGAAGGCGGGATCTGGCTGGCCAGTACCAACAGTGGCCTGTGGCATCTGCTGCCGCGCTGGTGGCAGTTCTCGGTGCTGTCGCGGCTGGAGGACGACCCGGCCTCGCTTCGCAACGGCTACGTGCTGGGCATGGCCGCATCGGCCAATGGCGGTGTGTGGGCCGTGGGCACCCATGGCGCACTGGACCGCTTCGATCCGGTCACTGGCAAGGTGGACCAGCACCGGACCTGGGTGGATGGTCCCCAGTGGCTGTTGTCGGTGCTGGAAGACCCGCGTGGCCATGTCTGGATCGGATCGCACGAAGCGCTCCTGCGCTACGACCCGGGTACCGGCTCCCTGCAACGCTGGAGCAGCGATGCCGGTGCCGATGCCGCCATGGAAGGCGACGTGGATGCGCTGGCGCTCTGCGACGGTGGCGGGGTCTGGAGCGCTGCGTCCGGCGGGCTGCAGCAGCGCGCCCTGGACGGCGGCGTGCGGCAGCGGATCGCGGCCGGCACGGGCGGGTTTGCGCCCGGACAGCTGGTCCTGGATCTCATGTGCGGTCCGCAGGACCATCTCTGGGTGGCCACCAACCAGGGCTTGCTGCAGTGGGTGCCGGCGCGTGCGCGGTTCGAGGCGGTGCCCGGCGCGGCAGCTGTCGCCAGTCATGCCCTGGCGTCGGCCGACGACGGCTCCATGTGGGTATCGGAAGAAGGCCGCCTGATCCGCTACCGCTGGAACGGGAAGCGCCTCGAGCGCGAGGCCCAGGTCGGGCCGGAAGAAGGCTTCCCGCAGCTGTCGGCGACGGGATTGGTGGTGGACGCCCAGGACATCGTGTGGGCCGCCAGCTCGCGTGGCCTGATCCGCGTCGATCCCAACCAGGGCAGCGTGCGCCAGTACGGCGTGCGCGATGGGCTGCCCAGCCAGGAGTTCCGCCGCGGCACGCTGGTGCGCACGGCCAGCAACCACATCGTCGGCGGCACGCCGGCCGGGGTGGTGCTGTTCGATCCGGACCAGGTGCGCCCGGCGACCCGGCGCGCACCGCTGGTGATTGAACGTGTCGAGGTGCGCCGTGGCGAGCGGGTGCTGGACCTGACCCACCTGGCGCCGCTGGAAATCGCCGACGCCGACCGCGACCTTCGCATCGTGGCGCGGCTGCTGTCCTTCGCCGACTCATCGTCCAACAGCTATCGCTACCGCCTGGCCGGCTACGATCCGGATTGGGTGGAAGTGGGGCCGGGCGGCGAACGCGTGTTCTCGCGACTGCCGCCCGGGCGCTATCGACTGGAGGTACAGGCGCGCTCGGCCGACCTGGTCTGGTCGCGGGTACAGGTACTGGAGTTCCGCGTGATGCCGCCCTGGTGGCGCAGCGTATCGGGGCTGCTGGTGATGGCCTCGATCGCCTTGCTGCTCATGAGCCTGTTCGCCTGGTTGTACCGGCGCCGCGTGCAACGCCGCCACGCTTACCAGCTGGCCCTGCACAAGCAGGAACTGGCCGAACAGGCATCGGCCGCCAAGACGCGCTTCCTGGCCAACCTGGGTCATGAAGTGCGCACGCCGATGACCGGTGTGCTGGGCATGAGCGAGCTGCTGCTGGGCTCGCCGTTGAACCCGCAGCAGCGCAGCTACACCGAATCGATCCGACATGCCGGCGAGCACCTGCTGCACCTGGTGAACGACGCGCTGGACCTGGCGCGGATCGAATCGGGGCGGCTGCAGTTGCAGGCGCAGCCGTTCGCGCTGCAGGGGGTCATTGATGATGCATGCACCCTGATGGCCGCGCTGGCCGAGCAGAAGGGGCTGCGCTTCGTGGTGGACAACGAACTGGCCGCTGGCCTGTGCAGCGTGGGTGATGCGGTGCGCGTCCGGCAGATCCTGCTCAATCTGCTGGGCAACGCGGTGAAGTTCACCAGCAACGGCGAAGTGCGGTTGAAGGTGCGTGCGCTGGCGCCGTCGCGGGGGCTTTACTTCGAAGTCTCCGACACCGGGCCCGGCATCAGCAGCGACCAGCAGCAGCGTCTGTTCCGGCGCTTCGAGCAGGCCGACGGTGCGCGCACCGCTGCGCAGTACGGTGGCAGCGGCCTGGGCCTGGCGATCTGCCGCGAGCTGGCGCTGGCCATGCAGGGCCAGATCGGGGTGGAAAGCCATCTGGGCGTGGGCACGCGCTTCAGCGTGACCCTGCCGCTGCCGCTGCAGATGGCCGACGCCACGGTCGGCAGTGCCGGCGTGGCCGAGGGGCACCCCCTGCCGCCGCTGCGCCTGCTGCTGGTCGAGGACGACGACACCGTGGCCAGCGTGATCATCGGCCTGCTGAGCGCGCGCGGGCACGAGGTGGTGCACGCCGCGCACGCGTTGGCAGCGCTGCGCGAAGTGAGCGACGCGTCCTTCGACGTGGTGCTGCTGGATCTTGACCTGCCCGGCCTGGGCGGCATGGAACTGGCCGGGCACCTGCGCAACCAGGGTTATGCGATGCCGTTGCTGGCGGTGACGGCGCGGACCGACCCGGGCATCGAACAGCGGGTGCGCGAGGCGGGCTTCCAGGGCTTCCTGCGCAAGCCGGTGACCGGTGACCTGCTGGAGCAGGCGATCGCGCGGGTGGTGGTGGAGGGGCGTGGGTAACAGCAATGGCCGGTGTTGCCGGCCACAAAATGTCATCGGACCAACGGTCCGCTGCTACCGGGGTCGCCTATTCGGCGACCTCTTCCACATCCCGGGGAGAGGGGCGGGCGTCGGGCAGCTGCCAGAAGATGACGGTGGAGGTGAGCGTGATCGCGCCCACGCACACGAACGTGGCGTGCAGTGCAGCGGTGGCGCCATGCAGGGTGTCCAGGTGCTCGAACGCGGCCAGCAGGCTGCCCGCGGCCGCGGCGCCGAAGCCGGTGGCCAGCATCATCACCATCGACAGCAGGCTGTTGCCCGAGCTGGCGAAATCACGGTCCAGGTCACGCAGGGTCACGGTGTTCATCACGGTGAACTGCAGCGAATTGACCGCGCCGAACACCGCCAGCTGCACCACGCGCAGCCACATCGGCTGGCCGGGCACCATGAAGATGAAACTGGCCATGGCCAACCCGACCAGCACGGTGTTGACCATCAACACCCGGCGATAGCCGAAACGTTCCACCAGTTTGACCGCGTAGCGCTTGGACAACATGCCGGCGGCCGCTACGGGAATCATCAACAGCCCGGCGTTCATCGGGCTCATGCCCATGCCCACCTGCAGCAGCAGGGGGATCAGCAACGGCATGGCGCTGCTGCCGATCCGCGAGAACAGGTTGCCGAGGATGCCGATGCGGTAGCTGGGCACGTGGAACAGCGCCAGCGAAAACAGCGGCGCGGTGGAGTTGGCCGCGTGCAGCCAGTAGCCGACCAGCGCAGCCAGCCCGGCCACGGTCATCAACATCACCAGCGCGTGCGGGGTGGCCATGCCGGAGATGCCATCCAGCGCCAGCGACAGCACCACCATGCCGAACGCCAGCATCAGGTAGCCGGCGATATCGAAGCGGGTACGGTGTTCGGCGTAGTGGTCGGGCATGATCTTCAGCGCGGCCACGTAGCCAATCACGCCGATGGGCAGGTTGATCAGGAACACCCAGTGCCAGGACGCCACTTCCACCAGCCAGCCGCCCAGGGTGGGGCCGATCAGGGGCCCCACCAGCGCAGGGATGGCGATGAAACTCATGGCGCGCAGGAACTGTTCGCGGGACACCGAGCGCATCACCGCCAGGCGCCCGACCGGCAGCAGCATGGCGCCGCCCACGCCCTGCAGCACGCGGGCGGCAACCAGCTGGTGCAGGGTCTGCGCCAGCGCGCAGGCGAGCGAACCGAGGGTGAACAGGATGATCGCCGCCAGGAACGTGCGGCGGGTACCGAAGCGGTCGGCGATCCAGCCGGAGGCGGGAATGAAGGTCGCCACCGCCAGCGCGTAGCTGAACACCACCGACTGCATCTGCAGCGGGCTCTCACCCAGGCTGCGGGCCATGGCGGGCAGGGCGGTGTTGACGATGGTCGAATCCAGCATCTGCATGAAGATCGCCAGCGACACCAGCCACAACAGGGGCCGGAACGAGGCGTAGCTGGGGGTCGTCATCGTGTGCACCTTCATCAACGAGGTGCACATGATCGCACGGGGGGTGTGTATGCCGGGCCGTCAGCGCGCGCTCAACCGGTGCACCGCCTCGACAAGTAGCTGCACGTGTTCGGGATTCATGTCCGGCGACATGCCGTGGCCAAGATTGAACACGTGGCCCTCGCGGGAACCGCCATTGCCGCGCGCATAGCTGTCCAGCACCTGCCCGGCGGCACGTTCGATCGCCTCCGGGTTGCCGTACAACGTGGCCGGATCCAGATTGCCCTGCAGCGCCACGCGGCCGCCGGTGCGCGCTGCCGCGTCGGCCAGGTCCAGCGTCCAGTCCACGCCCAGCGCATCGGCGCCGGTGTCGGCCAGGTCGGCCAGGTGCAGGCCGGTACCCTTGCCGAACAGGATCAGCGGGGTGCGCTGGTCACCGTCGCCGCGCTCCAGTTCACGCGCGATGCGGGTCAGGTAGCGCAGTGAGAACTCGCGGTACATGGACGGGCTGAGCACGCCGCCCCAGGTATCGAACACCTGCAGCACCTGCGCGCCGGCCGCGCGCTGGGCAGCCAGGTAGGCAACCACCGCATCGGTCACCACCGACAGCAGCTGGTGCAGTGCGGCCGGCTCGTTCAGTGCCATCGCCTTGATGCGTGCGAAATCCTTGCTGCCGCCGCCTTCGACCATGTAGCAGGCCAGCGTCCACGGGCTGCCGGAGAAACCGATCAGCGGCACGCGGCCGTCCAGCTCACGGCGGATCACGCGCACCGCATCCATCACGTAGCGCAGATCGGTTTCCATGTCCGGCACCGCCAGCCTGGCGATGGCGGCAGTATCGCGGACCGGGTGGCGGAACTTCGGGCCCTCGCCTTCGACGAAGTACAGCTCCAGGCCCATCGCATCGGGAATGGTCAGGATGTCCGAGAACAGGATCGCCGCGTCCAGGTCGAACCGGCGCAGCGGCTGCAGGGTGACTTCGCAGGCGATTTCCGGGTTCTTGGCCATGGCCAGGAAGCTGCCGGCCTTGGCGCGGGTGGCGCGGTATTCGGGCAGGTAGCGGCCAGCCTGGCGCATCAGCCAGACGGGGGTGCAGTCCACCGGTTCGCGGCGCAGGGCGCGCAGCAGGCGATCGTGGCGGGAGGGGCTGGTCACGGGTTGCTTCCTTGGAATCGGGTGGCGCAGGGCCAGGGGGAGGCGGGCCGCTCAGCGCGGCGGCACACCGCTGGTATAGGTGATCTGGTAACCGCGCTTGAGCTCGGTGTCGCGCGCCTTTTCAAACGCGGCTTCTGCCTCGGCCTGTTCCGCGAAGAACTGGCGGTGCAGCTTGGCGTGCCTGCCGACCTGGCCCGACTCGCGCAGCAGCTCCCAGCCGCCGAACAGGTCCGGTTGCAGGGTGAGCTGGAGGTAGCCGGTCGGATCGGTGCCGTTGACAGGTTGCTGCAGGAAGATGCGCATGGCCGCGATTGTAGCCGCGAACCGGCAACACGGCCGTCACCAGCCCGCGGGGCGGGCGCGACAGACGGTCGCGGCTCAGCCGGTGGCCAGCACGCGCAGCACGTCGGCCTCGTCCACGTCGGCCACTACCTCGGCGCGGCCGATGCCCCGCCACAGCACCAGGCGCAGGCGCCCGGCCACGTTCTTCTTGTCCAGCCGCATGCGCGCCAGCAGTGCCTCCGGCGCCAGGCCGGCCGGAATGGCAACCGGCAGCTCGTAGCGCAGCAGCAGCTCGCGCAGGCGGGTGGTGTCGTCGTCGTGGCTCATGCCCAGCTGGGCCGACAGCCGCGCAGCCAGCACCATGCCTACCGCCACTGCTTCGCCATGGTTGAGGTTGTCGTTGCCCGGCGCGCCGTAGCCCTGCTCGGTCTCGATCGCATGGCCAAAGGTGTGGCCCAGGTTCAGCAGCGCGCGCTCGCCGCGCTCGAGCGGATCGCGCGCGACGATCTCTGCCTTGTGTTCGCAGCTGCGCGCGATGGCCTGGGCCAGCGCCGCATCGTCGCCGGCCAGCAGCGCGGCATGTTCGGCCTGCAGCCACTGGAAGAACAGCGGGTCGCGGATCGCGCCGTACTTGATCACCTCGGCCAGGCCGGCGCGCAGTTCACGCGCCGGCAGGGTGCGCAGCGCGGCGGTATCGGCGATCACCGCGCGCGGCGGGTGGAAGGCGCCCACCAGGTTCTTGCCTTCGGGAATGTCCACCGCGGTCTTGCCGCCGACCGACGAGTCGACCATCGCCAGCAGCGAGGTCGGCAGCTGCACGCAGTCCACCCCGCGCATCCAGCAGGCTGCGGCAAACCCGGCCAGGTCGCCGGCCACGCCGCCGCCCAGGGCCATCACGCACGCATCGCGGGTGGCGCCCAGCGATGCCAGCGCGGTGATCGCCGCGCCGAAGTTGGCCAGCGTCTTGGAGGCTTCGCCAGCCGGCAGCACCAGTTCGCCGATCAGCAGCTCGGCGCGTGCATCCAGCAGTGCCTGCTTGACCCCGGCCAGATACAGCGGGGCGACGGACGAATCGCTGAGCAGCAGCACGTGGCGGCCGCGCACGTGGCGCGTCAGCAGTTCGCCCTGGCCAAGCAGGCCCGGGCCGATATGGATGGTGTAGGGGGTGCCGCCGCCAACGGCAACGGTGCGGGGGGACGCGGTCATGCGGAAGGTTCCAGTCGCTGCCATTGCGAGGCCAGGCGCAGCACCAGCTGCGCGGTTGCCTCGCTGGGCGTGTACAGATCGGTATCGAGGGTAAGGTCGGCCAGGCCCTGGTACAGCGGGTCGCGCAGGCTCGCCATCTCGTGCAGCACCTGCTCGCGGTCGGGCCGCTGCAGCAGGGGGCGGCCGCGGTCGCGCGCCAGCCGCTCCAGCTGGGCCGGCACGCTCACCCGCAGGTAGACCACGAAGCCGCGCCGTGCGATCGCCTCGCGGTTGCCGGCATCGAGAACGGCGCCACCGCCGGTGGAGATCAGCTGCCCCTTCCCGGCCAGCAGCTGCTGCAGCACCTGGCGTTCGTGCTGGCGGAAGCCGGCCTCGCCCGAGTGCTCGAAGATGGTCGGAATACTGGCCCCGGCCGCGTCGACGATGGCCTGGTCGGCATCGACGAAGTCCAGCGTGAAGCGCTCGGCCAAGCGGCGGCCGATGCAGGTCTTGCCGGCGCCCATCGGGCCAATCAGGATCAGGTTCGGAGCGGGATTCATTACCCGGAATGCTAACACCTCCGTGTCGCCGCCTTTACGTCCGGGACCCCATGGTGGGCGGTGCGGAATGTCCCGCGCACAGCCGGAGTACGCCCATGTCAGTGGCCAAAATCATTGAGATCAATGCCTCCTCGCCCACCAGCGTCGAAGACGCAGTCCGCAGCGGACTCAAGAAGGTGTCCGAAACGGTCAAGGGCATCCAGGGGGCGTGGATCAACGAGACCAAGGTGGTC
>Ga0160451_100651_pt1 | contig 16554 bp, 13 predicted proteins | sample HID1975M_E1MG_FD_108270 | JGI IMG/M metagenome (GOLD analysis project Ga0160451, IMG submission 108270) | Enriched soil microbial communities from UW Madison campus, WI, USA - HID1975M_E1 MG | ecosystem: Environmental > Terrestrial > Soil > Unclassified | place: USA: Madison, Wisconsin... | reverse complement strand
TCGGAGTGCATCGTGTAGCCGTACAGCATGCGGCTCTGGCCGACGGCGAAATCGGCGATGTCGTTCATCTCCTGCACCTCGCCGTCGCCTTCGGGCTTGCTCTTGCCCATTTCCAGGGCGACCAGCGAACCCAGCGCGTCCTTGTGCCGGCGCAGCGCATCGCCGCACAGGCGGATGGCCTCGCCTCGGCGCGGCGCCGGCATCGTGCGCCATACCTTGAAGGCGGCCTGCGCGCGCTCGACGATGGTCTCGTAGTCGGCCTCGCTGCTGGCGTGCACCTGCGCGATCACCGCGTTGTCGGTCGGATTGATCGACTGCAGCACGCCGGCGTCGGTGGTCCGCGACCACTCCCCATGGCCGAGGTAGCTGCCGGAATTGTTCGGTTCGAGGCCGAGCGCCTTGAGGAAATCTGCAGGCATGGAATGCTCCAGGAAAGACAGGGAAAGGGCCGCGGCGGGGGAAGCGGCCAAAAAGTCGCGGAATTTTAGCAGAGCGCGCGCGGCCGGCCGGATGGCCGGGAATGTGCGGCCATGCGAGAATGCCGCCCCGTGGCCCCGTAGCTCAGCTGGATAGAGCGTCCCCCTCCTAAGGGGAAGGTCGCCCGTTCGAATCGGGCCGGGGTCGCCAACACCTCCGGCTTTTGACCGATCACGCCAGCCGCATCGCCCACGCGACCAGCCGATCGTTGTAGGCCTGTCGCAGGCGCGGATCGGTCAGGGCATGGTCGGCCCCTTCCAGCACCTGCGTTTCCAACGCATGCGCCTGGCCGAAGGCGGCGGCGTAGTTGTCGGCGACCTGCCTGGGCAGCCGTTCGTCGCACTCCGACCGCACCAGCAGCACCGGCCCGCGGAACCGGCTGCACGCCAGCAGCGCTTCGTTCTGCGCGGGCGACAGTGTTTGCTCGCGGTAGCGGCGCAGATCGCGTTCGCGTTTCAGTTCGACCTTGGGCACGCGCCAGCCGCGATCCGGGTACAGCGCCGGCGAGCGCAACGCCAGCCAGGACAACGGCCGCTGCGCCGTCAGCAGCGCGGCCAGGTAGCCGCCATAGCTGAAACCCACCACGCCGATGCGATCGGCATCGAGCTGCGGCTGGCTCGCGAGCCAGTCGTAGACCTCGATCAGATCCGCCAGTGCCTGTTGGCGGGTGACCGAATCGTGCTCGCCGCCGTCATCGCCATGGCCGCGCTGGTCGAAGGCCGCGCAGGTCATGCCCAGCGCGCCCAGCCGGCCCACGCGCTCGAAATCGTCGGCCGACGAACCGTCCCAGCCATGCACGAACAACGCGGCGGGCGAGAGGCCGGGTTGTCGCAACAGCGTGCAGCGCAGTTGCGCTTCGCCGACGCGCGTCTGTTCGATGACTGCATCCATCAAGGCCGACCTGGCGGAAAAGCCGGTTATCGCCGCCGCGCAATGACGTTGCGGTGAAGCCCAACGCAGGAAGTGGACATGGAAAGTCGGCACATGCGCACGACTTGCCGCTTGCGGCAATCGTCTGTGGAGCCGGGCTTACCCGGCTGCGCGGGCGAAAAAAACAGCCGGGCAAGCCCGGCTCCACGACGTGGCGGATACGCATGGCGAAGGTTTCACATGCATCCATCGCCGGATACGGTTTGATGCGCCGCACCACTTGACAGCGGCCGGGTCCATCATGTCCTCTACGGGCCATGCGCCGTGATGCCTGCCACTCGCTCGTCCACCGCCAGACCGGCCGGTCGGCGGATGCGTGCGCGAGCGGCATGGCCACCCTGACTACCACCACCATTACCACGACGATTAGTCGGGTGCGGCTGGTTGTGTTCGCGTAAGCACGCAAACCACGGCCCCGCACCCGGATCAGGATGCGGGCCACCCCAACCTGATTCGCGCGCGGCGCCTCAACCCTGAAGGTCCGAGGTTCTATGTCGTCCAGCGCCGCCTCCATTCCGTCCGCTCCGCTCCGCACCGTCGTGCACAAGTTCGGCGGCACGTCCGTCGCCGATGCCGAACGCTACCGCCACGTCGCCCAGCTGCTGCTGGCGCGCGAGGAGGACATCCAGGTCACCGTCGTCTCGGCGATGAAGGGCGTCACCGATGCGCTGATCGAACTGGCCGAATTGTCTTCGTCCAACCGCCCGGAATGGCGCGACCGCTGGCACGAACTGCGCGCGCGCCACCGCGGCGCGGCGGTGGCGCTGCTGGGCGAACATGCCGGCGCCACCATCGAATGGCTGGATGGGCAGTTCGAGCAGCTGTCGGAAGTGCTCGCCGCGCTGGCGGTCATCAGCGAGCTGCCGAAGGAAGTGCTGGACCGCGTGCAGGGCCTGGGCGAGGTGTGTTCGGCGCGGCTGCTGGGCGATCACCTGCAGGCGCGCGGCGAGGAGTGCGCGGTGCTGGACGCGCGGCAGGTGCTGGTGGTCGAACGCAGCGATCTGGGCGTGGTGGTGGACTGGGACACCAGCGCGCAGCGCCTGGCCGACTGGCGCAAGCAGCATCCGCAGCGCCGCGTGGTGGTCACCGGCTTCGTCGCGCGCGACAAGTCCGATCGCATCACCACGCTGGGCCGCAACGGCAGCGACTACTCCGGCGCGATCTTCGCCGCGCTGTACGACGCGGCCGAACTGCATATCTGGACCGATGTCGACGGCGTGCTGTCGGCCGATCCGCGGGTGGTGCCGGAAGCGGTGCAGCTGGAAACGCTGAGCTACGACGAAGCCTGCGAGCTGGCCTACTTCGGCGCCAAGGTCGTGCATCCGCAGACGATGTCGCCGGCGATCGAGCGCGGCCTGCCGATCATCATCCGCAACACCTTCCAGCCCGAGCATCCGGGCACGCGCATCACCGCCGATCGCGACGTCAGCGGCCCGGTCAAGGGGCTGACGCTGAGCCCGGATCTGGCGGTGCTGAACCTGGAGGGCACCGGCCTCATCGGCGTGCCGGGCACCGCCGAGCGCGTATTCGCGTCGCTGCGCGATGCGCGGGTGTCGGTGGTGATGATCTCGCAGGGATCGTCCGAGCATTCCATCTGCTGCGTGGTGCGCGCCGCCGAGGCGCGCCGCGCGCAGTCGGCGTTGCTGGGCGCGTTCGCGCACGAGCTGTCGATCGGCCAGGTACAGCGCGTGCAGCTGACCGAGGGCGTCAGCGTGCTGGCGGCGGTCGGCGACGGCATGGCCGGCCAGCCCGGCGTGGCGGCGCGGCTGTTCGAGTCGCTGGGCCGCGCGCGCGTCAACATCCTGGCGATCGCGCAGGGATCGTCGGAGCGCAACATCTCGGTGGCCATCGACAGCGTCGATGCCACCCGCGCGCTGCGCGCCGCGCATGCCGGTTTCTGGTTGTCGCCGCTGACATTCTCGGTCGGCGTGATCGGGCCGGGCAACGTCGGCGCCACGTTGATCGAGCAGTTGCGCGCGGCGCAGCCGCAGCTGCTGGGCAAGGCCAACCTGGATCTGCGCCTGCGCGCCATCGCCTCGAGCGGCCGTCTGCTGCTGGACGAGCGCGGCATCGGCGACGACTGGCGCCAGCGGCTGGCCGCCAGTACGTCGGCCGCCGATCTGGATGCCTTCACCGCGCACCTGACCGCCGCGCACCTGCCGCACGCGATCGTCATCGACTGCAGCGCCAGCGCCGAAGTCGCCGACCGCTATGCCGGGTGGCTGGCGGCGGGCATCCACGTGGTCACGCCGAACAAGCAGGCCGGCGCCGGGCCGCTGGAGCGCTTCCACGCGATCCGCGGCGCCGCCGAATCCAGCGGCGCGCGCTTCCGCTACGAGGCCACGGTCGGCGCCGGCCTGCCGGTGATCTCGACGATGCGCGACCTGCTCGATACCGGCGACGCGGTCACCGGCATCGAAGGCATCTTCTCCGGCACGCTGGCATGGCTGTTCAACAAGTACGACGGCAGCGCGCCGTTCTCGCAGCTGGTCGCGCAGGCGCGGTCGATGGGCTATACCGAACCGGACCCGCGCGACGATCTGTCCGGCACCGACGTGGCGCGCAAGCTGGTGATCCTGGCGCGCGAGGCCGGCCAGTCGCTGGCGCTGGAGGATGTGCGGGTCGAAAGCCTGGTGCCCGAATCGCTGCGCCAGGCCAGCGTCGAGGACTTCATGGCGCGGCTGCCGGAGGTGGACGCGGCGTTCGCGCAGCGCCTGCGTGACGCGGCCGCCGCCGGCAACGTGCTGCGCTACGTGGCGCGGCTGGACGCCGACGGGCACGCCAGCGTCGGACTGGTCGAGCTGCCGCAGGCGCACGCTTTCGCGCACCTGCGCCTGACCGACAACATCGTGCAGTTCACCACCCGCCGCTACTGCGACAACCCGCTGATCGTGCAGGGACCGGGCGCGGGACCGGAAGTGACGGCCGCCGGCGTGTTCGCCGATCTGCTGCGGGTCGCCGCGGGGCAGGGGGCCAGGCTGTGAGGCAGCAAGCCAGGGCGTTCTCGCCCGCGTCGGTGGGCAACGTCGGGGTCGGTTTCGACATCCTCGGCCATGTGATCGAAGGCGTCGGCGATACGGTAACGGTACGCTGCGTCGATGCGGCATCGGCCGGCGAAACGGGCGTGCGCATCGCGGCCATTCGTGGCGCGGCGGTCGATCTGCCGCTGGAGGCGCCGTCCAATACCGCCGGCGCGGCGCTGATCGCGATGCGGCAGTCACTGGCGCTGCCGTTCGGCTTCGAGGTCGAGATCGACAAGGGCATCCCGCTGGGTTCGGGCATGGGCGGTTCGGCGGCGTCGTGCGTGGCGGCGCTGGTGGCGGCCAATGCGCTGCTCGATGCGCCTGTGCCGCGCGAGGCGCTGTATCCGTTCGCGCTGGTCGGCGAGGCGGTGGCCAGCGGCGGACGCCACGGCGACAACCTCGGGCCAATGCTGCTGGGCGGACTGGTGCTGGCCACCGCGGAGCATCTGGCGCGCATCCCGGTGCCGGCGGCGTGGCACAGCCTGCTGGTGCATCCGGACGCGGTGCTGGAGACGCGCCGCGCGCGTGCCGCGCTGCAGGGCGAATACGCGTTGAAGGAGTTCGTCGCGCAGAGCGCCCACCTGGCGCTGGTGCTGGCGGGTTGCCATGCCGGCGACGCGGCGCTAGTGCGCGCGGGCCTGAACGACGTGCTGATCGAACCGCGGCGCGCGCCATTGATCGCCGGCTTCGAGGCCGCCAAGCGCGCGGCGCTGGACGCCGGGGCGATGGGCGCGAGCATTTCCGGCGCCGGCCCCAGCGTATTCGCGTGGTTCGAGACGCGCGAGGCGGCGCAGGCGGCGGCGGGCGGTGTGCAGGCGGCATTCGCGCAGGCGGGATTCGACAGCCAGGCCTGGGTATCGCCGATCGATGCGCCGGCGGCACGGTTGCTGTGATGATGGCCGCTGCTCTTGCTCTTGCTTTGCTGATCCCCCTGAGGTCCGGCGCGGAGCAGGGGGGTAAAACCCGAAGGGCGGCGTGCAGGATGCACGCCGTTTTTCGAAGATACATGGATGTGCCTTCGAAAAATTCCCCCTGTTCTGCGCGAACCCGGAGCGAAGCGCAGGGCGGACCGCTGGGGCGGCCTTTCTTTTGCTTACTTTTCTTTGGCCGTACAAAGAAAAGTAAGTCGCACGTCAGTGCGAAAGCCTTCCATGCTGAAGGCAAATCCGGTGGTTGGACACGGCCTGGAAGAACAACAGCTTTCGCGCCTGACGGCGCGAGTTACTTTGACCAGCCATTCGGCTGTTGAAGTGCACTCTTTGCTCGTGCAAAGAAAAGCTAACCAAAGAAAGCACGCCCTGCCTCGCGTCCTTCGCGCTTCGCACGAAGGATTCGCAGAGCCGGCGGGAATTTCCGGACGGGGCATCCTGCCCCTTCCGGAAACGACGCACATCCTTGTGCGCCGCCCCTGCGGGGTTTGACCCGCCGACTCCGCCGCTCGGAAGGGAACCCGGGAAAGCAAACAGCAACAGCAACAGCAACAGCAACAGCAACAGCGGTACTTCCATGTTTGATGACGGACAGGCAATGAACTTCATCTCCACCCGCAATGATTCCCCCGCTGCCTCGCTCAGCCAGGCCATCGCCGCCGGGCTCGCGCCCGATGGCGGCTTGTATGTGCCCGAGGCGCTGCCGCCGACGCGCGAGCTGCGGCCGGGCAGGGATTTGGCCGATACGGCTGCGGTGCTGTTGCAACCTTTCTTTGCCGGCGATGTTCTGGAAAGCGAACTGCCGGCTATCTGCCGCGAGGCATTCGATTTCCCGGCGCCGCTCGAGCCGCTGGCCACGCCCGGCGATTACGTGCTGGAGCTGTTCCATGGGCCGACCGCCGCGTTCAAGGACTTCGGCGCGCGTTTCCTCGCCGCCTGCCTGACGCGCCTGCGCCGCGAGGCGGCCACGCCGCTGACCATCCTGGTGGCCACGTCCGGCGATACCGGCGCGGCGGTCGCGGCGGCGTTCCACCGCCAGCCGGGCTTGCGCGTCGTCGTGCTGTATCCGGACGGGCGGGTATCGCCACGGCAGGCGCACCAGCTGGGCTGCTTCGGCGACAACGTGACCGCGTTGCGCGTGGCCGGTTCGTTCGACGATTGCCAGGCGCTGGTCAAGCGCGCGCTGAACGATGCGGATCTGCAGGCGCGCGCGCCATTGAGTTCGGCCAACAGCATCAGCCTGGGCCGGCTGCTGCCGCAGATGAGCTACTACGCCGACGCGGCGCTGCGCCATCGCGACGCCACCGGGCGCGAGCTGAACCTGGTCGTGCCGACCGGCAACCTGGGCAACGCGCTCGCCGCCATCCTGGCGCGTGCGCTGGGCGTGCCGCTGGGCCGCATCGTGCTGGCGACCAATGCCAATGCGGTGCTGCCGGATTATTTCCACGGCGGCGATTATGCGCCGGGCGCGAGCGTGGCGACGCTGGCCAACGCGATGGACGTCGGCGCACCGAGCAACTTCGAACGGCTGCGCTGGCTGTACCGCGGCGACGATGCCGCGCTGCGTGCGGCCTTCACCGCGATCAGCGTCGACGACGCGACCATCCGCGACGTCATCGCGCGCCGCCATCGCGATCACGGCGAGGTGTTCTGCCCGCATACCGCCACCGCGGTGAAGGCGCTGGAGGATCTGCGCGCGCGGGGCGAGGGCGGCGACTGGGCGGTCGCGGCGACCGCGCATCCTGCCAAGTTCGAATCGGTGGTGGAGCCGTTGATCGGCAGCGCGCTGCCGGTGCCGCCGGCGCTGGACGAACTGCTCTGCCGTCCGGCCAAGGCCGAGCCGGTGCCGCCGGACTACGCGATATTGCGGGAGCGCATTCTCGGTTCCTGACGGCAAGTCCAGAACGTTTTCGTTCGAGTCATCCTCCGTCGTCCCGGCGTAGGCCGGGGACCCAGCGACTTCTCGTCATTCGGAGTACATGACACTCGGTTTCGACCTGCGCCGGGCGACGGTGACTCTTTCCGGCTTGATTGATACGGATCGCTGGTGTTTGGGCTTCGGTATGCGCAGCCTGTATTCGTTCCTAAGTCTTCGGTTGCCCCTCACCCGCCTTGGCACCCTCTCCCCCGCAAGCGGGGAAAGGGAAAATCGGCCCGCGGATTGGGCTATCTGGCATCACGGATGGCTTAAAGTCGTCGGCATGCCGGCTCGTGCCGGACGATGAAGACGACGGCATGGGGAGCGTCATGGGACTGCGGCATTGGTGTCGGATGGCGATGGCTTGCCTGCTCGCGTTGCCGGCGATGGCGCAGGCGCCGGACGCGGCCGCGCTCAAGCCGGGCGAATTCCTGTGGTATCCGCAGATCGCGCCGGCCGGGCCGGTGGTGCTGGTGGTCAGCCTGGACGAGCAGCGCGCCTACGTCTATCGCAACGGCATCGCCATCGGCGTGTCGACGATCAGTTCCGGCAAGACCGGGCACGAGACGCCGCCGGGCGTGTTCACCATCCTGCAGAAGAACAAGGATCACCGCTCCAATCTCTACAACAACGCGCCGATGCCGTACATGCAGCGGCTGACGTGGGACGGCATCGCGCTGCATGGCGGCGCCTTGCCGGGCTATCCGGCCTCGCACGGTTGCGTGCGGCTGCCGCATGCGTTCGCGGAGAAGCTGTTCGCCATTACCCAGCGCGGCGATTCGGTGGTCGTGGCCAACGCCAGGGCCGCGCCGGCCAGCCTCGTGCATCCGGCGGTACTGGCGCCGGTGACGGCGGGCGGGGCGCCGCAACCGGTCCGGCGCGGCTACGAGGTGTACTGGAACGATCAGGCGCCGCAAGGTCCGGTCAGCGTGCTGGTCAGCCTGCATGACCTGCGCGTTTCTGTGCTGCGCGACGGCGTGCTGATGGGGTCGGCGCCGTTGCAGAGGGTGCGCGACGTCGATCTCAACGGCAGGGTGCTGTTCGTGATGACCAGCGACATGGAGGAAACGCCCAGCCTGCTGGACCCGCAGCGGCCGCAGCATCGCTGGGTGGCCCACCGCATCCTTGGCGATGCGGATACGGCGATGCCTTCGCTGCGGTCGTTGCAGGACAGTTTCTGGATACCGGAGGCGTTCTCGCGCCGGCTCTACGATCTGCTGGCACCGGGCACGACCGTGCTGGTATCGGATCTGCCCGGCATCCGGGCAACGCCCGTCGAGCGGATGGAACAGCCGCTCTTGGAATCGGAGGACTGAGGCGCCATCCTTGCGTTGTCGCCCGTCTCGGCCGCCTGTGCGTTCATCTGCATGAACAGATTTTCCCTCTGCCTGATTCCCTTGCTGGCGGCTTCAGTGTCCGCGCCGGCGCTCGCACAGGCGCGCGGCGGCGTTTCGCTGGTCGATACGCTGGCGCGCACGGCGCCCAAACTGGATCGCAAGGTGCTGGAACTCGCCGCGCGCGCGATGAGCTGCGCCGGTTCCGCCGCGGCGCCGCCGTCCACGCTGAGCGTCATCGACTATTCGCTGCCTTCCACCCAGCCGCGGCTGTGGGTGTTCGACTTGGCCCGGCAGCGGCTGCTGTTCGAGGAATGGGTGGCGCACGGGCGCAACACCGGCGAGAACCTGGCCACGCGGTTCTCCAACCAGGAGGGCAGTTACATGTCCAGCCTGGGCGCGTTCCGCACGCAGGAGTCGTATATCGGCCAGAACGGCTACTCGCTGCGCCTGCAGGGACTGGAGCCGGGCATCAACGACAACGCGCGCGATCGCGCCATCGTCATCCATGGCGCGCCGTACGTGAGCCAGCAGCTGATCAGCAGCCAGGGGCGGCTGGGCCGCAGCCTGGGTTGCCCGGCGGTGCGCGCCGAAGTGGCGCGATCGCTGATCGATACCATCCGCGGCGGCTCGTTCGTCTTCGCCTACTACCCGGATCAGAAGTGGCTGCGGCAATCCCCGCTGCTGGACGAAGGCTGCGGCGGCGCCGGCACGCGTACCGCGACCGCCGCCGCCAGCAGCGGCAAACGCGGCGGTTCCTGAGCCATCGCGTCAGGGCGACTCGCCGCCCTTGATCGGAATCTTCAGATAGCGCCGTCCGTTGTCCTCGGCCGGCGGCAGCGTGCCGGCGCGGATGTTGACCTGCAGCGACGGCAGCAGCAGCGCCGGCGCCGACAGCGTGGCGTCGCGCTCCCGGCGCATGCGCACGAACGAAGCTTCGTCCACGTCGCCGCCGATATGCACGTTGTGCGCCTTCTGCTCGGCCACCGTCGTTTCCCATGCGTAATGGTCGCGGCCCGGCGCCTTGTAGTCGTGGCACAGGAACAGCCGCGTGGCGTCGGGCAGCGACAGCAGCCGCTGGATCGAGCGGTACAGCGCTTCGGCGGAGCCGCCGGGAAAGTCCACCCGCGCGGTGCCGTAGTCGGGCATGAAGATCGTGTCGCCGACGAACACCGCGTCGTCGATGCGGTAGGCGACGCAGGCCGGCGTATGGCCGGGCGTGTGCAGGACCTCGATCGTCTTGCCGCCCAGCGCGAACGTCTCGCCATCGGCGAACAGATGGTCGAACTCGCGTCCGTCGCCGCTGATATCGGGCTGGTTGAACAGCGGCGCGAAGGTGCGCTGAACGTCGCGGATGCGCTCGCCGATGCCGATGCGGGCGCCGGTGCGCTGCTTCAGGTAAGCGGCCGCGGAAAGGTGATCGGCATGGGCGTGGGTTTCGAGAATCCATGCCAGCCGCAAGCCGTCCTGCTCGATGGCCTGCAGGAGGCGGTCGGCCGACGCATGGCCGATGCGTCCGGTCCGTGAATCGTAGTCCAGCACCGGATCGATGACGGCGGCCTGCGCGCTGGCCGGATCGGCGATCAGGTAGCTGACGGTATGGGTCGCCTCGTCGAAGAAGGAACGGAGGGAGAGATCGGACATGCGCACACCTGTGCTTCAGCGCCTGGAGCCCGGATTATAGGTCGCCGCGAAAACCCGGACGTTGCGCTGGCGCCGCCGCGCGCGAAGGCTCAAGCTGCGCGCATCCACACCCCGCGAGCGCAGCCATGGACACGTCCCGCATCACCGTCACCCTGGAGCAGGAACAGGATTACTCCTTCCGCGTGCGCTTCGACGAGGCCACCATCGCCGATCTGATGACCGACGAACCGCCGCCGCTGGGGCAGGGCAGCGGACCCAATCCGACCCGGCTGCTGACCGCGGCGGTGGCCAACTGCCTGAGCGCGAGCCTGTTGTTCGCGATGCGCAAGTTCCGCAACCAGCCCGGTCCGCTGGTCACCACCGCCACCGCCGAACTGGCGCGCAACGAGCAGGGCCGGTTGCGCGTGGCGCATATCCACGCCGACATCCAGCTGGCCGAAGCGGCCGCGGCGCATGCGTCGCTGGAACGCATCCTGGCGCAGTTCGAGGATTTCTGCACGGTGACCGAAAGCGTGCGCGCCGGCATCGACGTGTCGGTGAGCGTGACCGATGCGCAGGGCGCGCGCCTGCACGGCACGACGCGTGCCAGTTGAGAGGCTACCGCTCTTGTGGGAGCGACGTGAGTCGCGATGAAGCTTTCCCGGTAAAGCATCGCGACTCACGTCGCTCCCACGCCACAATCGCCTGCGTTGGCGGGAGGCGCGCAATCGTCTCCCATCGTCGGTCATGGCATCATCGCCGCATCCACCGCCATTCCAAGACGTATCCGTGATCGCTCCCATCAAGGGCAAGGCCACCTCGCTCGACATCGCCCATCTGGCCGGGGTTTCCCAGCCGACGGTGTCGCGCGCGCTGCGCGGAAGCCCGATGGTCAGCGAGGAGACGCGCAAGCGCATCCTGGCGATCGCCGAGCAGCTCAACTACAAGGTCGACAAGAACGCGTCGAACCTGCGCCGGCAACACTCGGGCACCATCGCGCTGCTGTTCTTCGAGGATCCGACGCCGGACGACTCGCAGATCAATCCGTTCTTCCTGTCGATGCTGGGATCGATCACGCGCGCCTGCGCGATGCAGGGCTACGACCTGCTGATCTCGTTCCAGCAGTTGTCGACCAACTGGCAGGCCGACTACGAGGACAGCAACAAGGCCGACGGGCTGATCCTGCTGGGCTACGGCGACTATCTGCAGGCGCAGTCGCGGCTGGAGCAGCTGGTGCAGCAGGGCACGCATTTCGTGCGCTGGGGCGCGGTGCTGCCGGGCCAGCCGGGCGTGTCGATCGGCTGCGACAACTTCCAGGGCGGGCACGACATCACCGCGCACCTGATCGAACAGGGCCGGCGCGAGATCGCCTTCCTGGGCGATGCGTCCAACCACTATCCGGAATTCCTCGAACGCTACCGCGGCCATGCGCAGGCGCTGCAGGCGGCCGGGCTGGAAACCGCGCCGGGCCGGCAGATCGATGCGATCACCACCGAGCAGTCCGGCTACGACGGCGTGGTCGAACTGCTGAGCCGCGGAGCGCGGTTCGACGCGATCTTCGCCGCCAGCGATCTCATCGCCATCGGCGCGATGAAGGCGTTGCACGAGCGCGGCCTGCGCGTGCCGCAGGACGTGGCGGTGGCCGGCTTCGACGACATCCCGCTGGCCGGGTTCGTCACTCCCGGACTGTCGACGGTGCAGCAGGACACCAAGCTGGCCGGCACCATCCTGGTCGAAAGCCTGCTGGGGCTGATCAACGACGAACCGATCGACAGCCGCACCATCCCGGTCCGGCTGGCGCTGCGCGGATCCACGGGCGCCGGCTGAACCGCCGGCCGATTGCCGCGTCGCAACAGCGCGGATAGAATAAGAATCATTCTTGTTTGGTGCGCCGTGGCGGCAGGGAAGCCCAGCCACGGCGCCGACAGGCGTCATTCCTTCTTTCCGCAGGCTTCCCCATGTCCGCTTCCGTTTCCCCGCGCACCCTCAGCCGCGCCATCCATGCCGCGCTGGCGGCTTCGCTGCTGGCCGCTGCGCCGGCCTTCGCCCAGTCCGCCGATGACGCCACCACGCTGGACACGGTGCAGGTGCAGGCGCCGATTCCCACGGCCAGCGGCACGGCGACCAAGACCGCCACGCCGCTGAACGAGATCCCGCAGTCCATCTCGGTCGTCACCGACCGCAACATGCGCGACCGCGGCATCCATGGCATCGAGGAAGCGGTGTGGTTCACCGCCGGCGCGCAGGGCGGCGCCTACGGCAGCGACAGCCGCAGCGACTGGCTATTGGTGCGCGGCTTCACGCCGGCGCGCTACATGGACGGCCTGGCGCTGCCGGAAGGCTCGGGCACCGGCATCACCCGCATCGAGCCGTACGGCCTGCAGCAGGTGGAAGTGCTGAAGGGCCCGGCCTCCATCAACTACGGCGCGATGCCGCCGGGCGGCCTGCTCAACTACGTCAGCAAGCGTCCGACCGAAGAAACGCTGCGCGAGGTGGAAGTGCAGGTCGGCAGCGACGACCTGCGCCAGCTGGCCGTCGATTTCGGCGGCGCGCTCAACGACAGCGGCACGCTGCTGTACCGCCTGACCGCGCTGGGCCGCAACAGCGACACGCCGGTGGATTTCATCCACGACGATCGCTACTACTTCGCGCCCGCCATCACCTGGAAGCCGGACGAGGCCAACGAACTGACCGTGCTGGCCCGCTACCAGAAGGCCGACACCAAGGGCGGCGCCGGCTTCCTGCCGGCCGAAGGCACGCTGCTGCCGAACCCGAACGGCAAGATTCGCCCCAACCTCTACACCGGCGAGCCCAACGCCAACGACTACGTGAAGACGCTGAAGTCGGTGGGCTACGAGTTCAGCCACGACTTCGGCGGCGGCGTGCGGTTCCAGCAGAGCGCGCGCATCATGGATTCGGAAGTGGAACCCAGCGTGTCGGTAGGCGCGTTCGGCCTGATTGCCGATCAGCGCACGCTGTTCCGCTACCTGTGGTCCACGCAGGAGGACGAGAAGACCTTCGGCCTGGACAACAACCTGCAGTGGCGCTTCGCCAGCGGCCGTGCCGAACACACCGTGCTGGCCGGCCTGGACTATCGCCGTTCGCGCTACAGCTACGATTCCAATTTCGTGTTCGCGGCGACCGGCCTGGACGTGTTCAACCCGGTGTACGGCACGATGCCGGACCTGCGTCCGGACTTCGATCCCGCCACCACCAGCAGCACGCGGCAGACGCAGTCGCAGCTGGGCCTGTACGTGCAGGATCAGATCAAGCTGGATCGCTGGGTGTTCACGCTCGGCGGGCGCCAGGACTGGGTCGGTACCGACAGCAACGGCAGCCACCAGAGCGACGACAAGTTTTCCGCGCGCGTGGGCATCAACTACGTGTTCGACAACGGGCTGGCGCCGTACGTGGGCTGGTCGCAGTCGTTCCAGGCCACGGTGGGTTCGGATTTCTTCGGCAACGCCTTCGTACCGACCACCGGCGAGCAGGTCGAAGTTGGCCTGAAGTACCAGCCGGCCAACGGCAACGTGCTGGCCACGCTGGCGCTGTACGAAATCACGCAGCAGAACACGCTGACCGTGGATCCCGACCACACCTTGTTCCAGATCCAGCAGGGCGAGACCAAGGTACGCGGCGTCGAACTCGAGGGCCGTTGGAACATCGGCAGCGGATTCAGCCTGTACGGCGCCTACGCCTACATCGACTCGGAAGTGACCCGGAGCAACGACGCGGCCACGCTGGGCAAGGAGATCGCGCTGCAGCCCCGGCACGCCGCCTCGCTGGGCGCGGACTACACGATCACCGGCGGCGCGCTGGCGGGGCTGGGCTTCGGTGCCGGCGTGCGCTACACCGGCGATCACTTCGGCGATGCGCGCAACGAATGGGAAACGCCGTCGTACACGCTGTTCGACGCCGCGATCCACTACGACGTCTCCAACTGGCGTTTCCAGCTCAACGTGCAGAACGCGACCGACAAGGAATACATCAGCGCGTGCAACGCGATCTACTGGTGCTACTACGGCTACGAACGCACGGTGACGGCGACGGCGCGCTTCCAGTGGTGACACGCACGGCGCGTATCGACTGACGCGTATCGACCGATGCGTATTGATTGAAAGCCGCAAGGAGCTCGCCATCGCCATGCTTCCCCTCGTGATCCCGGCCATCGCCGCGTCGCTGCTGTCGGCGGCGGCGCTGTACGCGGCATCGCCGCACTGTCGCTGGTTGGCGTGGCGGCGCCTGCGCGCGGGCCGATGGATCAGTCTGGCGCTGGCGGCGTTGTCGCTGGCGCTGTGGATCGCGTCACTGGGGGCCGGTGCCGGTTTCGTCGCGATGCTGGGCACCTGGATGCTGGCGGCGCTGGCGTTGCCGTATATGGCCATCGGCGCCGGCGTGCAGGACCGCCGCTGATGTGGGCGCGCGCGATCGCCGGCATCGTCCCCGGCTTCTTCTTTTCCGCCGGCCTGATCGGCCTGGTGTGCTGGGCGTTGCCGGGGCCGTGGCAGGGCACGCTGGTGCCCGGCGTGATCGCGTTGTTCCCGGTATGGATGGGCGTCATCGCCGGCAGTTTCGCGTTCGCCACCGCGCGGCGCGCATGGGCGTTCTGGACGCTGTCGGCGGGCGCACTGCTGGGCGCGCTGTGGACGCTGCAATGGCTGGGCTGGGTGAGCTGAACGCATGAAACTGTCTTCCTCGACGCTGCGCACCTTCACCACGCTGCATACCTGGGTCGGCATCGTCGCCGGGTTCGCGCTGTTCGTCGCGTTCTACGCCGGCGCCATCACCGTGTTCCACCACGATCTGATGCTGTGGCAGGCGCCGCATGCGATGGACAAGCCGGTGGAGACGATGGACGACGCCCAGCGGTTGCTGGACGAGACGCTGCGCCGGCATCCCGATTCGCGCAAATGGATCGGCCTGCTGTTCCCGGGCGGCGAGTCGCCGCAGGCGCTGACCTACTGGCCCGACGCGCAGGGCACCTGGCATTACGCGTCGCTGGACAATCCCGATGGCGGCACGCAGCCGCCGCAGGCCGCGTTGTCGGAGCTGATCAACGAGCTGCACTATTCGCTCGGCATCCCGGTGGCCGGCGTCTATCTGATGGGCATCGTCAGCATGCTCTACGGCGTGGCGCTGATTTCGGGACTGATCATCCATCTGCCCAAGCTGGCGGGCGACCTGTTCGCGCTGCGCCCCGGGCGCAACCTCAAGCGGTTCTGGCAGGACGCGCACAACGTCATCGGCGTGCTCGGCCTGCCGCTGCACCTGATGTTCGCGATCACCGGCGCGATGCTGTGCCTGGTCATGGTCGCCGCGTTCGCGCTCAATCCATTGATCTACGGCGGCAAGCTGATGGAGGCGATGCCGGCCGCGCTGGACACCGCGCCGGTGCGCGAACCCGCGCAGGTCGCCGCTTCGATGGGCGCGCTGTCCGGCTGGGTCGAGCGTTCCCAGCAGGTGGCGCGCGAGCAGGGACTGGCCGAGTTCGAGCCGGCCTACCTCAAGCTCACCCATGCCGGCGACCGCAACGCGACGGTGGAAATCACCGGCGAGGTGCCGCGCATGCTCGGCGCATTGGGCGCGGTGGCGCTGGATGCCGGCAGCGGGCGGGTGCTGGCCACGCAACTGCCCGGCAACCGCGACGCCAACCACGCCACGCTGTCGATCGCCTACCTGCTGCATTTCGGCGAATACGGCAATGCGTGGGTGCAGTGGCTGTATTTCCTGCTCGGCGTCGGCGGCGCGTTCCTGTTCTATTCGGGCAACCTGCTGTGGATCGAGTCGCGCCGCAAGCGCCGGCAGCACGAACAGGGCAGGTCGCCGTTGTGGATGGCGCGCGCGACCGTCGGCGTCTGCATCGGCCTGTGCGTGGCGGTATCGGCCAGCTTCGTCGCCGCGCAGGCGATGGAATCGGACTGGCTGGCGGGCAAGGACGTCGCGGCCGGCATCCGCTGGACGTGCTTCTCGACCTGGGCGTCGTGCGCGCTGTGGGCGGCATTGCGTGCGCCGGTGCGTGCGGCACGAGAACTGCTGTGGGCGGCAGCGCTGGCGACCGCGCTGATCCCGATCGCCCACGGCGCGGTATCGGGCTGGTGGTGGTGGAAAAGCGCCGCGGCCGGCCACTGGGCATTGTTCGCCATCGACGCCGGCGCGCTGGCGATGGCGGTGGGCTTCGCGATGCTCGCGCGGGCGACCGCGCGGCGCGCGCACCATGGCGAACCCAACAGCGTCTGGGCGGACCCGCGCGGCGCATAAGACGCTGCCGCGAGCTTCCCGGATTGCGTGTCGAGTATTTGAGTGCGGGAGCGACGTCGGTC
>Ga0160451_100648_pt1 | contig 16654 bp, 10 predicted proteins | sample HID1975M_E1MG_FD_108270 | JGI IMG/M metagenome (GOLD analysis project Ga0160451, IMG submission 108270) | Enriched soil microbial communities from UW Madison campus, WI, USA - HID1975M_E1 MG | ecosystem: Environmental > Terrestrial > Soil > Unclassified | place: USA: Madison, Wisconsin... | reverse complement strand
CGCCGCTTTCGTAGCCCTTGAAGGCGCGCACCGGGTCGTTCGGCGAGGCGGTCAGGAAGATGATCGGCACATCACGGCTGCGCTGCGAACCGCGCATCAGCTCGGCCAGCGAAAAACCATCGATCTCCGGCATGTGAACGTCCAGCAGCGCCAGCGCCACTTCGTGTTCCAGCAGCAGTTCCAGCGCTTCGGCACCCGAGGCCGCGCACAGGATATCCAGGCCGTCGCGGCGCAGCAGCGCCTCCATGGCGACCAGGTTCTGCGGGACGTCATCGACGATGAGCAGGTTCACGCGCTCGGTGGCCGGCGTCGTGGTGGACTCGATAAGGTTCATCGGGCAAGGCCTTTCATGCGCGAGCATAGGGAGGTGAGCGTCAGCACCGCATCGGCGCCGGCATGTGCCAGCGCAGCCGCCGGCATGATCGGGGAATAGGCATCATCGGGGCTTTGGATCCAGGCCTGCCCACCCGCGCTGCGGACCGCGGCAACGCCGGCGCTGCCGTCGTTGCTGGCCCCGGTCAGCAGGATGGCGAGCACGCCACTGCCGAACACCTCGGCGGCGCTTTCGAACAGCGGGTCGATCGCCGGCCGCGAGAACAGCACCGGCGCGTCCACCGACAACGCCAGGGTGCTGCGGCTTTCGACCAGCAGATGGTAGTCCGGCGGCGCGAAGGTCACCGTACCGGGCGCCAGCGGCTGCTTGTCCTCGGCTTCGCGTACCGCCAGCGGGCAACGCAGGCCGAGCAGGTCGGCGATCCGGCTGGGGCGGTCACGTGGCAGGTGCAGCACCACCAGCACCGGCATCGGCAGGTCCGCCGGCAGCGCGGCCAGCAGCTGCTGCAGCGCGCTCACGCCGCCGGCGGAGGCGCCGACCACGATGACCTCGAACTCGGGCTGCTCGACCGGGGCGTCCATCAGGCCAGCTTCCGGTACAGGCGCTGTTCGCGCGCGCAGGCTTCGAATTCATCAGCGTGCTCGCCGAACTGCAGCGATTCCTTGCTGCCCAGGCCGAGGAAGCCACGGTGCACCAGCGCCTCATGGAACAGGCCAATGGCGCGGTCCTGCAGGGCGCGCTGGAAGTAGATCAGCACGTTGCGGCACGACACCAGGTGTACTTCGGAAAACACGGTGTCGGTGGCCAGGCTGTGGTCGGCGAACACGATGTTGCGCTTGAGCCGGCGGTCGAACACTACGCTGCCGTAGCCGCTGCTGTAGTAATCCGACAACGAACCGGTGCCGCCCGCCTCCAGGTAGTTGCGGCTGAACTGGGCCATCCGGTCCAGCGCGAACGCGCCGGTTTCGGCGGCTTCCAGCGCATCGGGGTTGATGTCGGTGGCGTAGATGATGGCGCGGTCCAGCAGGCCTTCTTCCTGCAGCAGGATCGCCAGCGACCACACTTCCTCGCCGGTGCTGCAGCCGGCGATCCACAGCTTGATCGACGGATAGGTGCGCAGCACCGGGATGGCGTGCTCGCGCAGCATGCGGAAGTAGGCCGGGTCACGGAACATTTCCGAGACCTGCACGGTGAAGTACTGCATGGCCAGCGCAAAGGTCTCCGGCTCATGCAGCAGCCGGTGCTGCAGCGCGCCCATGTTGTCGCACTCGAAGCGGGCCATGGCGTGGCGCATGCGCCGGCGCAGCGACGCCAGCGCGTAGTCGCGGAAGTCGTAGTGGTAGCGCTGGTAAACGGCCTCCAACAGCAGCCGCAACTCCAGGTCGAACAGCTCGGCGTCGTTCATCGGCGCGAACACCAGACGCGGCACAGCGAGACCAGCTTGTCCACGTCGATCGGCTTGGCGATGTAATCGTTGGCACCGGCCTGCAGGCAATGCTCGCGGTCATCGGGCATGGCCTTGGCGGTCAGCGCGATGATCGGCAGGTCGCGCCAGCGGTTGTCGCGGCGGATTTCGCGCATTGCGGTCAGCCCGTCCATCTCCGGCATCATGATGTCCATCAGCACCAGGTCGATGTCAGGGCCCAGTTTGTCCAGGGCTTCGCGACCGTTGCGGGCGATTTCCAGCTTCACCCCCAGCGGCTCCAGCACGCTGGACAGGGCGAAGATGTTGCGCACGTCGTCCTCGGCCAGCAGCACGGTGCGCCCGTCCAGCACCGCATCGCGGCGGCGCGCTTCGCGCAGCAGGCGCTGCTGGTCGCTGGGCAGCGAGGCTTCCACGCTGTGCAGGAACAGGGTCACTTCATCGAGCAGGCGCTCGGGCGAGCGCGCGCCCTTGATGATGATGCTCTTGGAATAGCGGCGCAGGCGCTGCTCTTCGTCGCGGGTCAGAGCACGCCCGGTGTAGACGATGACCGGCGGGAAGGCGACCGCCTCGTTGCCGGCCATGTATTCGAGCAGGTCGTAGCCGGTGCCGTCGGGCAGCGCCAGGTCGGTCACCATGCAGTCGAAGGTGGAGGTGCCCAGTTCGGCCTTTGCTTCGGCGAGGCTGCCCACCGCGGTGATTTCCAGCTGGTCGCGGCCCAGCAGAAGCTGCAGGTTGGAGCGCAGCGCGCTGTCGTCCTCGACGATGAGCAGGCGGCGCACGTCGCGCTCGCTGGTGGCTTCCAGCTGCTGGATCGCCTCGACCAGGCGTTCGCGCGTGGCCGGCTTGATCACATACCCGATCGCGCCCAGCTCCATCGCCACCTGCGAGCGTTCCAGCCCGGAGACCACGTGCACCGGGATATGCCGGGTGGCCGGGTCGCGCTTGAGCCGCTCCAGCACGCTCAGGCCGGACACATCGGGCAGGCCGATATCGAGCAGCACGCCGTTGGGGCGCAGCTCGGCGGCCAGCGCGAGGGCTTCTTCGGCGGTCTGCGCGACCACGCAGTCGAAGTCCAGCTCATGGGCCATGCCCACCAGCGCCTCGGCGAAGGTCACATCGTCCTCGACCACCAGGATCATCCGTCCGGCGCGGCTGCGGCGGCCACGGTCATCCACCACGCGCGGCGAAGGGGCAGCGGCGGACGCGTCATGCGCGCTGCCGAACAGCGGCGCCGGTGCGGCCGGCTTGGCGGCCGGCGCCGGGCGCACGTCAGGCGCCGCCATCGGCGCTGCCGTCGCAGTACCCGCCGCCAGCGGCAGGTCCAGGGTGAAGCAGCTGCCGCGACCGGGCTCGCTGGTCACAGAAATGCTGCCGCCCATGCGCGCGGCCAGGTCGCGCGAGATCGACAGGCCCAGGCCCGTGCCGCCGTAACGGCGCCGGGTGCTGCCATCGGCCTGGCGGAACGCTTCGAAGATCACGTCGGTCTGCGCCTGCGGAATGCCGATACCGGTATCGGTCACCGCGAACTGGATGCGCCCTGCCCCGTTGCCGCGCACCACCAGCGAGACACTGCCGTGTTCGGTGAACTTGACCGCGTTGGCCAACAGGTTCTTGAGGATCTGCTGCAGGCGCTGGCCATCGGCCACCAGCTGGCTGGGCGCATCGGTGTCGGCGCGGATGTCCAGCGCCAGGCCCTTCTGCGCGGCCAGCGGCTCGAAGGTCTCCTTCAGGCGCTGCAGCACGCTGGACACCGCCAGGTTTTCTTCGGCCAGTTCGACATGCCCGGCTTCGATGCGCGACAGGTCCAGGATGTCATTGATCAGCGCCAGCAGGTCGTTGTTGGACGAGTGGATGGCCTGCGCGTACTTGACCTGTTCGGCGGTCAGCGTGCCGTCCTTGTTGTCGGCCAGCAGTTTGGCCAGGATCAGCGCGCTGTTGAGCGGGGTGCGCAGCTCGTGCGACATGTTGGCCAGGAACTCGGACTTGTAGCGCGAACTGGCCTCCAGTTCGCGGCTGTTCTGCACCAGCTGGCCCTGCGCGATCAGCAGTGCCTGCTGGCGCGATTCCAGTTCATGGGTGCGCTCTTCCAGCTGCACGTTGGTCTGTTCCAGCTCGGCCTGCTGCTGTTCCAGGTTGGCCTGCGAGTGCAGCAGGCTGCGGCTCTGTTCTTCCAGTTCTTCGTTGGCCACCCGCAGCTCTTCCTGCTGGGTCTGCAGCTCTTCGCTCTGGCGCTGGGTTTCTTCCAGCAGCTCCACCAGCTGCGCGCGCAGCAGTGCGGTGCGCAGCGCCATGCCGATCGGCTCGGCGCACTGCAACAGCAGTTCCAGTTCCAGTGAACGCGCCGGGGACACCCCCGCGCGCCCCAGCTCGATCAACCCGATCACCGCGCCATCAGCGGTGATCGGTCCCAGCAGGCGCTGGTGCACGGGGGTGCGGCCCAGCGCGGTTTCAATCTCAAGCAGGCTTTCGCTTTCTTCCAGCCGACGCGGCTGGCCCTGTCGCAGGACTTCGCCCCACTGCCCGGCAGACGCCATGAGGGACTCGGGCAGGTGCGGCGGCAGCGCCGCGCCGCCAACCAGCACCAGGCGTTCGCCCTGCAGGCGATAGACCGCACCCACATCCGCGTTCAGCTGCGCGCACAGCGTGCGCATGGCTTCGTCGGCCAGCGTGCGCGGTTCCGGATCCCCGCGCAGGCTCACCGTCACCGCGTTCTCGCCTTCCTGCAGCCACAGCGCATCGGCGGCCGTACGCCGGGCCTGGATGGCCTTGATCACCGTCAACGCCATCAACAGGAAGCAGATCCCGCCAATGGTGCGGTTGACGAATGAAAATGCGGAATTGGTGCTCGCCGGGGCCAGGTGGTACCCGACGACCAGCAGGATGCACGAGCCGGCCGCGACCAGCAGCGGCACCTCCAGCCGGCGCTGGAACAGGGTGACGCCCACCGCGATGAAGTACGTCAGCCACACCGCATAGCCCAGCGGCACCACCAGCTCCAGGCCGATGGTGAAGGCCATCAGGCCGGCCGATGCCAGCCAGATCCAGCGATCGCGAGCGGTTGGCGCTGCATTCATGCACACGGTTCCAGGGTGAAAAGGGGTTCGATGTTAACCGAACTGTGAATTCGGGCGTTATACGCCAAATGGCGACGTGTTCAGAACCAATGTTGACACTATCTTCACATCCCGACTTCTACGGTTCAGCCCCTTAAAGGGGAGTAAAACCGCCGCCGTGGTCCAGGCAGTCACCGATATCGCGCCGCTTGCTGATGATCGTCTGCAGTTGCAGCTGTTGATCGATCACGTATCCGATCACGCGATTTACCTGCTAGACGCTCAAGGCTGCATCCGCAGCTGGAACCGGGGCTGCCAGCGGGTCAAGGGCTATTCCGCCGAAGAAGTCATGGGGCAGCACGTGCGGCTGTTCTACGCCCCCGACGAGCGCGCCTCCGGCACCGCCGAACACACCCTCGGCCAAGCCGAGCAGCATGGCCGCTACGCTGGCGAAGGCTGGCGGGTGCGCCGCAGCGGCGAATGCTTCCGCGCCAGCGAGGTGATCGAAGCCGTGCGCCAGGACGGCGCCCTGCTCGGCTTCGTCAAGGTCACCCAGGACGTCACCGAGCGCTACCACGCCCAGCGCCTGCTGCAGGACGCCCAGCGTGCCCGCGAGCAGTTGCAGCAGTTCGAGGGCGTGGGCCGGCTCACGCGTGGGCTGGCGCACGAATTCAACAATCTGCTGACCACCATCGGCAACGCGCTGGACCTGATCTCGCTGCGCCCCGGCGCCGATGCGCGCACCCGCGAACTGACCGAAATGGCCCAGGCCGCCGCCGACCGGGGCTCGCTGCTGACCCGCCAGCTGCTGGCGTTCTCGGCCGACCAGACCCTGGTACGCGAGCCTTTGCAGGTAGCGCGGCTGTTCGAACAGGAACTGCCGGTGCTGCAGCGGGCCTGCCCGGACAACATCCGGCTGCGTCTGGAAGTGCCTTTCGACCTACCTCGAATCACCACCGATGGCGTACAGTTGCATACCGCTGTACTGAACCTGCTGCTCAACAGCTGCGAGGCCATGCCGCAGGGCGGGACCATCACCATCAGTGCCACGGCCGAACACCGCCTGGCCCCGGACCTGGCCAACCCCACGCAGCGCCGCTATGTGGCCATCGCGGTGACGGACCACGGCAATGGCATGCCCCCGGATGTGGCCGAGCGTGCCAGCGAACCGTTCTTCACCACCAAGGAAGTCGGCAAGGGCAGCGGTCTGGGCCTGAGCCAGGTATTTGGCTTCGTGTCCCAGTGCGACGGTTTCGTCGATGTACAGACCGCCCCCGGACGCGGCACCACTGTCCGTTTGTTGTTACCTGCCCTAGAGGAAGTCGCGCATGTCTGAGCCCCTTCGTGTCTTGATGGTCGAAGACCAGGAAGACCTGCGCGAGCTGATCGGACAGGCACTGCGCGATTTCGGCATCGAGGTGCATACGGCAACCGACGGCCCGACGGCCGTTAAATTGATCGACCTGAACGGCGGCTTCGACGTCGTGTTCAGCGACGTCAACATGCCCGAAGGCATGAGCGGCCTGGAACTGAGCGCGCATGTCGCCAATGCCCTGCCGAACGCCCGGATGATTCTGTCGTCCGGCTATGCACGGTCCCAGCTGCCGCCGCTTCCGGATAATGTTGAATTCCTGCCGAAACCCTACCGGCTCAAGCAATTGATGACGCTGTTGAAGGAATCGTCGCCGGCGACCTGATGCGCGTCGAGGTGAATGCTTCATACCTGAACGGCGCACTTCACACCGGCACTGCAAACGCGGCGGGATAGTACCTGCGTACTCCGTTTGACAGGACGCACGGAATGCTCGACCGCAGCCAGGATCTGGAACGCATTGCGCTGATCGAAGCGCTCAACGTGATGGATCCCGCCTTGGGGCGCTCGCTGGACCCGGTCACCGAACTGGCGGCGTTTACCTTCGGCACCGCCATTGCGCTGATCTCCATCGTCGACGCCGACTCGCAGCGCTTCATCTCGCGGGTCGGGCTGGCACTGGAACGCACCGACCGCCACCACTCGATCTGCTCGTGCGCGCTGCAGTCCAGCGGCATCCTGCAGATCGAAGACCTGCGCCAGGACCCCCGCTTCCACGACAACCCGATCGTGGCCGGCCCCGAGCAGATGCGTTTCTACGCCGGCGCGCCTTTGGTCACCCGCAACGGCATCGCGCTGGGCACGCTGTGCCTGATGGACCGCACCCCGCGCGTGCTGACCGCCGATGAGCAGCGCCAGCTGCAGACCCTGGCGCGGATCGTGGTCAACCAGATGGAACTGAAGATGTCGCTGGGCCGGCGCGAGCCGATCAGCGGGCTGCCCAACCGCCAGCAGTTCCAGGCCGACCTGAGCGTGCTCGGCCGCCAGGACGGCGGCAACCAGTTCACCGGCGTGCTGCTGGATGTGTTCGACCTGCAGAGCGCCAATGACGCCGGCCAGGCGTTGGGCCTCAAACCGGTGGAATCCCTGCTCCGGCAGGCGTCGCTGCGCGTGCAGGAAGTGCTGACCGACGACGTGCAGGTCTACCACGTGGCCTCCACCCGGTTCGCCTTCGTGGTGCGCAACCACGACCACGCGCAGGTCGAGGCATTGATGCAGCGGCTGCGCGAGCGCATGCGGCGGCCGTTGATGGTCGGCAGCATTCCAATGTCGCCGCAGTTCCACGCCGGGCTGTGCGATTTCCGTGCCGATCCGGATGAAGCCGGCGACCTGGTGCGCAAATGCATGGTGGCCTTGAACCACGCACTGCAGACCGACGCCTGCCTGTGCTGGTACTCGGCCGACCGCGATGCGCACCTGCGTCGCCGCTACCGGCTCGCCTCGGATGCCGCGCGCGGGCTGGCCCAGGACCAGTTCAGCCTGGTCTACCAGCCGCGCTATGACCTTCGCGATGGCCAGCCGGTGTCGGCCGAAGCGTTGCTGCGCTGGACCCACCCGATGCTGGGACCCATCACCCCGGGTGAGTTCATTCCGGTGCTGGAGTGCACGGCGCTGATGCCGGCGCTCAGCCAATGGGTGATCGAGCACGCGTTCGCGCAGGCGGCGCGCTGGCAGCAGCTGCTGCCGGGATTCACGTTGTCGATCAACCTGTCCCCCCGCGATTTCGATAACGCCAACCTGTGGACCGGCATGGCCGAGCGCCTGCAGGCGAACGGGCTGGTGCCCTCACAGATTGAAGTAGAGATCACCGAAGGCCAGTGGCTGCACAGCCACCCCGCCGCGCTGCCCCAGCTGCGCGCGATGGCCGCCGCCGGCGTGCGTATCGCCATCGACGATTTCGGCAGCGGTTACAGCAACTTCGGGTACCTGAGCGAAGTGCCAATCAGCCACATCAAAGTCGACCAGAGCCTGGTCACCGGTCTGGCCCGCTCGCGCACCGCGCGGCTGAAGGTGGAAGCCATCATCCGGCTCGCCCAGCAGCTGGGCTATCGCACCGTGGCCGAGGGTGTGGAGCATGAGTCCGAGCTGTCGCTGCTGCGGCTGTGGGACTGCAACGAGGCGCAGGGGTATTACCTGGCCCGGCCAATGAGTGCCGATGCCGTCACGCAGTTGGTACTGGCCTGTCGCGCCGGGCCGCCGAGCGATATCGAGAGCGACTAGCCTTCGGTCGGAACCGTGACCAGTACACACAGGCGAATCGGCCTGTCCTGCTAGCATCGGGGTACCGGCGATCTGTCTCGTTCGCCCCGATAATTCGCTGCGCGGCCCTGTACGCGAACGCCTGGCTGGAGTGCCACCTTGAAGCGACTGACCCTGTTCTGCCTGACCGCCGTATTGATGACGGCCTGTAACCGTTCGGAGCCTGCCATGAGCCATGACCTGTCCAACGCCGAAGCCGATGTCGCTGCCGGTGGGCGTGGGCTTGCCACCCTCAACCCAGCACCGGTCAAGGCATACCAGATCACGCTGCGCCTCCATGGCGCACCCGGCGCGTTCCAGCATGTCCGCGGGACCGCCCAGTACGACGTCATCAATGAAGACCAGTGCGGCAACATCGAAACGGCCACGGGCACAGCATCGCGCATCACCAGCCAGGAACCACTGGAGCTGACCCGCATCTCCGACGAGGAATACCAAGGCACTGTGTATCTGGACCGCATGAAGGACCAGGATTACTACGGGCGTGGGATCTGCCGTTGGGAGTTCACTGGCGCAGGTGCGCTGCTGAAGGCCACTGGCGCGCAGGAGGAGACGCGGTTCCTGACGTTCGTGGATGCACTGGATCTGGTGGGCGGAAAGGCGTACACGCGCTTTTACCCGCTCCGTGACTATCCCCGCGCAGGCCAGATCGAAGGCTCGTCAGATGTTCCTGCCATTGACGACTATGCGTCCAGCGGTGAAGAAGACCCATCGGAGTATCGGGAAGGACTACGCGACTCGCTCTTCTCGATATCGATCACGGCAGTTGAGGCAGCTCGGTGACCATCACCAGCCAGGACTACGCCGCACTTGCGGATGATGCCTACGCCGACAGAAAGGTCGGACGGCGGGATGCTGGACAGGAAGAGAAAGTCTATCTCAATGGCAATCAGTACAAGATTCGCGAGCACGTAAATGATCCGCGAACTGGATATCAGGGAACGATCTACCAGCGGGTGGATTCGAAGGAAATCGTCGTTGCCCATCGCGGGACGGCGGAGTTGATCAAGGATGGCGTACTCACCGACGCACCCATGGTGCTTGCACGGAGCAACCCTCAAGCGGTCCAGGCGATCACCCTTACCCAGCGCGCCGTTGACGAAGCCAAGCGACTGAGCGACAACGCCGGGCGAGACATCCTGGTGACCGTCACCGGCCACTCCCTTGGCGGCTCGCTTGCCCAGATCACCGCTCACCACCATGGGCTCAAGGGTGAGACCTTCAACGCCTACGGTGCGGTCAGCCTGAGCGGCTACCGCATCCCGGAAGGTGGCCACAGCGTGATCAACCACGTCATGGCCGCCGATGCCGTGAGCGCGGCCTCGCCACACTTTGGCGAGGTGCGGGTGTATGCCCGGCAGCAGGAGATCGACACCCTGTCCAAGGCGCAATACAGCAACAGCGCCCTCAACCTGCTGATACCCGACTACCCGCTCGTCGCGGCGACCGCATCGCTGGACTCCCACAAGATGGGTCAGTTCCTTGGCGACCAATCGGTGTTGGCCACTGGCCGAGCGCGCATGCTGGCCGACGACAATGCGCGGATGATCGGCGAGTACCGCAGTGACATCGAGGGACTGCGCACGGGAGCAACCGTCATCTCCAGAGGTGTCCCGGGCGGCGTGATGGATGCCTACGACAAGATGCGCGGGCCGCTAGAACCGGGCGAACCCGGTCGCCGCGATACGGAACAACACCGCAACGACCAGAGCAGTTCACGCATGGATGAGGCTGGCCATCCGGGGTACTCGCTGTTCCAGGATGCCCGGCGTGGCGTCCATTCCCAGGATGCGCGCGTAGGACGCGTACCCGATCACGCCAGCGACCAGCTCGCCGGCAGCCTGGCCACGGAAATGCATGCCGCCGGTGGAACGCGTATCGATGCCGTGCTGATGAGCGGCGATGCCGCCCGCACGTTTGCCGTACAGGGCGAGGTAGATGATCCAGCCCACCTGCGCGTCAGCGTCGACACCGTGGTTGCCATGAACACGCCGCTGGAGCAGAGCAGCCGCCAATTGGAGGCCATCGCCGCCAGCCAACAGCTGGAGCGGCAGAACCGCCAGCTGACCGAGAGCCAGGCTGCCACGCGCAGCATGACCGCCTGACCTCCGGCATCCACCCCGTCGCTGCCATAATGCGACCTTTCCAACGCCTGCATTTCCCCATGTCCGACCTTGCGCCCCTGCCCGTCCTTGCCCCGGGCCACTACCGCCATTTCAAGGGCGGCAACTATCAGGTGATCGACGTGGTGCGCCACAGCGAGACCTTGCTGCCAATGGTGCTGTATCGCCCGCTCGACGAGGACCTGGGACTGTGGGTGCGGCCGTATGAGATGTTCACCGCGCAGGTCGAGTTGGACGGTGTGCTGCGGCCACGGTTCGCGTTGGTGGACAAAAGCTGAGCTGGCGCAGTCGCCGCTGTGCACACAAAAAAAGCGCCCCGAGGGGCGCTTTTTGCTACGGGATCAAAGCCATGGACTCAGGGTGTCGCGGTCACACCCTGGGCCGAGGCGCCGACCACGATGAACGGGTCGCGCCCGGCATCGGCGTAGGCACCGCAGCTGGCGTCGCCCGGCGCGACCGGATCGCACGGCCACACCGCGCGCGGCACGGTATCGCGCGGCTCGAAGCGCTCGCCATTCCAGACCGCGAAGCCCAGGTGCAACCGGCCCCATTCGCCGTAGCTGCGCGGCTCGGGTTTCTCGGTGGTGCCAACGTCCACATACCAGCGCACCGCCGGGCCAAACTGCAGTTTGCCCGCATCCAGCTGCACGCGTGCGCCGTCGGCGCCGTAACGCTTCCGGTCGGCATCTGACAGCAGCGGCTCTGCCGGCAGCGCCTGCTGGGTGATGTCCACCGGCGCCGCGCCAGCACTCACGCGGTACACGCGCTGCTGCACCAGCCCCTCACGGCAGCTGCCGGCCGGCAGACGCACCGTCTTGACCGGCTCGGCGTCGGTGCCGCGGTTGTCGGCACACGCAAACGGGCCTGACACCAGGTACACCGTGGTGGACGGGTCAGCGCCTTCGAACGAACGCACCCAGACATCGCCCTGCACCGCCAGGAAGTCCGGGCGCAGCCCGTAGCCCGGGACGGCCTTGAACCAGCCCTTCTGAGAGACCTGGCGCTCGCGCCAAGGGCGCGGCAGCAGCAGTTGCTGTTCCGGAATGGACACCAGCAACGCTGAAAGGTGCGGCGGCAGCGTGCCTTGGCAGGCACCGATCAGGAGGTCCGCCTGGGTGGCCAGACGCGCTGCAAGGTCGTTCGGACAACGCGCACCGAGCTGACGCTCGATCTGGTTGTTGTCGTTGGCGAGGGTGGGGATAGGCAGCGGGCGCGGAGCGACGGGCGCCGGTTCGGAAGAAGCATCTGAGTCGGCTGACGGACTGGTCGTTGACGGTGTTTCCACCGATGCAGCTGCCGCTGGCGCCGCCGCCTCCACGGAAGCGGAAGGGACCACAGCACGTTGCGCCGCCGCAGCCGAGACAGGTGCCGCCACGGCGGGCGCAGGATCGACTGTCGCTGCAGGCACCGCCGCCGGCGCCTCGACTGCGCCTTCGAGGCCGGCGGTGGATACCACATCCTCAACTTCTTCAATCGTAGCGGAAGGCTCTCGACTCACCGGTTCAACCGGCCGAGGCTCAATGCCCGGAGTCACAGTCGCTGGCAGATTGACCAGGGCCGGCCCAGAGACAGTCGTCGCTTCCTGATCACTCATCGAAGCAGGTGTTGGGGGCGCATTGGTCGGACTGGCGACACCTGCTGCCTCGCTGACCGCCGATGCGGGAGATACAACCTCTGGTGTCGTCTGAGCTTGCACAGTGAATGTGGCAAGCGGCAACAGCAGCAGAAGCGATGCCGAACAGCCGACTTCCAAGCTACGGCAGATAACCGAATTCTTACGCATCATGTCGTCCTTGAACTAATAAATGAACTGTAGGGGTCATGTATGCACCGCAACGATTCGACGTTGCGGCATACCACCATGTTCGCGCTCCGCGCCTTTCAATTACGCGAATTCCGTCACAAGTAGTCAGGTTGCACTCTCCGCAGGGGTCGCCGTGTTCCGACGACTACGTTCCACGAATGGCAATAAATCAGAACCTCTCAAAATACGGCATGCTGCACTCAGCGTAGATCGTCGTACAGCTATGGCTGCCGGACTTCCTGCATGCCGCTGTCGCGCGCTCAAGCGCGATCTCCTTCGTCGCCCCCGTATCGAGTCGTGTCCCAAGCGACTTGTCCGCCTGGATCACCGCTGCGCACTGGTTCTTGAATGTCAGCCCCTCCTTGCAGTCAGTAGCCCCCCATTGAGAGCACTTCTCGACGGCACCCGCGACAGCTTCCGCCTTTGACATCTTTCCGACGACTGCCCCAGCATCCCCCGACTTGGAAAAGGCAACCGCCCCCCAGGTCTTGTGCCATCGTCCTGTCGGGACCGGATCGCCGCTCCCGCCGGAACCTGCACCGGTTGGTGCACAGCCCCCTGCCCCTTGTCCGCCGATGGGATACTGCCCTGGAGGGCACCGTCCCTCAGCAACTGAGCGTCCAACGACGCCCGTGGACAGCACTATTATCGACAACAGGAACCCTATCGCTCGGTTATGCGTCCGGACCACCTAGTCACCCCCTCACCTGAATGATCTGAACTCAGACATGCTGCAAGCAGAGTAGACAATGCTGCACTTTTGACCACCTTGGGCGCTGCCGCACTGGGCGAAAGCCAGGTTCTTCGCTTGATCCTCCGTCTCTGCATGCGCAGCAATCGAAGTTCCTGTTTCGCCGTTCAAGCTCTCCGCAGTTGCATCGGCAAGTGCCGCGCACCGATTGAAGTAGGTCAAACGCGTCTTACACGCCTTCCCGCCCAACTTTTCGCACTCAGCAGTCGCAGCTGCAATTGCCTGCCGCTTCGACTTCATGGAAACCGATGCTCCAGTAGCAAGCGTGGTCAGGTCTTCCGAAATAGCCCCCCAACGCGTCTCCCACTTACCAGTCGGAATGGGCCCTCGCGCATCGGCACCACCCGACGATGGGATCGGGGCGCAGCCACCTGTCCCTTGCCCGCCAACCGGATACTGGCCGGGAGGGCATCGACCTTCTGCAAGCGAGGTTGTTGGAACAGCCATCAAAACAAGAATCAGAACAGCCAAGGCTCGATTTTTACCGAACTCCATGCTCTTTATCTGACGAAGGGCCCGAAGGCGCGCATCGAAGAACACATGGACGCTCGCTGAAGAATCCTGACTCAATGCGGGATCACTCGATTGTTCGTGCAGGGCAATGTCAATACGACTCGAACTCAGGCTTCGCGCACGCTGCGTAGATCACATTGCATCCAATACCACCATCGGAAGCGCAGCGGTCCATCGCCAGCTTTTCGGCCTTCTCCTTGGTTTCGGCGCGACCGAAACTTGTGCCACCATCCCCAGAAGTTGGCACCGTCGCTGCACCGCACTGATTCTTGAATGTGAAAGCAACCTTGCAGGAACGGCCCCCACTCTTCGCGCAGTTAGCCTCAGAGTCCTTCGCTGCGTCAGCCTTGCTGAGCTTGCCCGTCGATGCACCTGCCGCTCCATCGGTCGAGATCGCAATTGCGCCCCACGTCTTGTGCCAAACACCAGTGGGACGTGGAGAACTCGAACCAGCTTCTGATCCGGAACTGGGGATTGGCGCACATCCCTGAACGCCCTGCCCTCCAATCGGGTACTGACCGGGAGGACAGCGTCCTTCCGCGATCGCGGTCACAGGAAGCAATACCAGACCTACAAGGACAATCAGTACTCGAATCACAGGCCGCTCCTGATTCCGTTCAAGCGCATAAGCCGTTCAGAAAGATTTGAACTCGGACATGCTACACGCAGAATAAGAGACGGTGCAGTCGCCACCGCCATTCGCTTGCTTACAGTCACGAACTGCCAGACCCTTTGCCTGCTCAAGCGTTTCCGCATGCGCAGCAATGGAAGTGCCACCAGCGATGACGCCAGACGAAGTGCCAGGATCCGCTATTGCAGCGCATTGGTTGTAGTAGGCGAGACGAACTTCACACTTGTTCCCGCCTTGTTTTCTACACTCATCCATCGCAAGTGACGACGCAGCGCGCTTTGACTTTTGGGAAACAGCCGCCCCCGTAGCGAGAGGTGCACCCGGACTGGGAGACTTGTCTTCAGCAATCGCACCCCAGCGCGTTTCCCACTTCCCAGTTGGTCGAGGAGAAACGCCATTTGCCCCCGCCCCGCCGCCGGGAATGGGCGCGCAACCTTGAACACCCTGTCCGCCGATAGGGTAGAAACCTGGTGGACATGCGCCTTCCGCGAATGCGGCGCAGGGTGCGAGAGCCAGACTAAACAGCAGGATCGCACTTCTCATAAACTACTCCCATGCTCCATGACTACCCCAAACTCCAGCTAAGAGCGGGCAAAGCCCTGGGCAATACGTCCACCTGAACGAAGCACGTCGGACTTGGAAACGCAGGTGGTGGAGCAGACGACCTCACCACTCCGCTTACCAACGGTGCCTCCCTATCCATTTCAGCTCATAGCTTGACGTAAGCCCGTCAGGCCACGAGGAAAAAACATTCAGAAAGACTCGAATTGCGGCTCCGCGCATGCCGAGTAGATCTTCCTGCAGCCTACACCGCCTCCCTTGGCACAAAGATCGAGAGATATCTTCTCGGCAATCTCAACCGTCGCGCCCCGGCCAAAGCTGGTCCCACCGTCTCCGGTGGTAGGCACCGATGCAGCAGCGCACTGATTCTTGTATGTGAAGGCGACCTTACACGATGCTCCGCCGCTACTGACGCAAACAGCCTCCGCGTCTCGCGACGCGGCAGCTTTAGTAAGTCGTCCGGTTGCTGCACCGGACGCTCCCTCCGAAGAAAGCGCTATGGCGCCCCATGTCTTTAACCAACGGCCTGTGGCTCGAGGTCCGCTCCCTTCAGCCTTACCACCGGCTGGGATCGGGGCACATCCTTGCACACCTTGCCCGCCGATTGGGTATGAGCCCGGAGGACACGCCCCCTCAGCGTGCACAGCCCCGGAGATGCCAAACACTGCAATACCGAACAGTGTGATTGGCAGAAGAACACGTGCTGACCATGTTGAACTCATCGCTGGATGCTCCGACGGCACTTCATAGAACAAATCAATCACTTTTCGCTGCAGCACCAAATTTGCCACTGGTCACTACACTTTCAGGGGCTGCGGAAGGAATGGAAGGCGAGTAGGCACGTGCGTTGCTCACTTCCCCACCCTGAGAAGCCGACGGCGCTGGCGGCGGCGGTGTGTAGGAACCCGGCGGCTGGCCCTGGGGGCCGGCGGCTGCCGAGCCACCTATCTGCGAATATGCCATGAAGCTGCCCAGGGTTCCCTGGAAGAACATTGCGGCCATTGGGGGCGCAGTCAGAATCAGCGTCGTGAGAATCAATCCCATGCCGCCCTGCTGCATGGCCTGGCTGGTCAAGCCATCACTCATTGCATCTGTCAGGAAGAACTTGTTGATCAGTGCCGATGTCCAGAATGCGGCTGAGACGCGGATGACCATGTCCAGCGCGATGGAGACCATGGCCGACAGCACCGCCATCGAGAACATGGTTCCTATGCCGTAGAACAGCCACTTCTGGAAGAACTGTTTTGTCTGGTCAAACAGCAGGCAAAGAATGAACAGAGGCCCGAAACCAATGAACAGCGAAATGGCGACCTGGTAGAGCAGCAGCATCGAACCGGCAGTTACCGCAGGGCCACCGGTACCGAGGCCGATGAACCACATGGCGCGGGTTTTCTCTTCACGCAGGCCACCGTCGTCCAGCACCTTGATGGCATCTACGCTGGACAACGCCACCTGCATCCAAGCGAGGCTCTTGTCGATCTGGTCTTCGGCGGTGCCGCTCTTGCCGGTGACAACGCGGGTGATGAGGCCACCAACGTCCTTGGTCAGGAAGTCGCTGACGCTGCTGCCGAACATCGCCATGGACGTCGCCACGCTGATGATCAGCGCCGCGCGGGCCATGTTGGTGACCAGCACCATCATCGAGTCGCGGCTCTGGCCAGTGACGATGCGATAGCCCTGCACGAGCACCCACAGCGTCATCAGGATGAGGGCAATCCCACCGACCCAGGCCATCATGCGGCCCATCATCTCGATGCCGAAATCGTTGATGCGCTCGCGCAGGTAATCAAGGATCAGCTTGAAGAACACGAAGTCGCCAATCGACTG
>Ga0160451_100647_pt1 | contig 16708 bp, 17 predicted proteins | sample HID1975M_E1MG_FD_108270 | JGI IMG/M metagenome (GOLD analysis project Ga0160451, IMG submission 108270) | Enriched soil microbial communities from UW Madison campus, WI, USA - HID1975M_E1 MG | ecosystem: Environmental > Terrestrial > Soil > Unclassified | place: USA: Madison, Wisconsin... | reverse complement strand
CCTGCTCAAGGACGTCACCCTGGAACAGCTGGTGGGCGCGATCCGCACCGTGGCCGACGGCGGCTCGCTGGTGCAGCCGGCGGTGACCCAGCGCCTGCTGTCGGGGCTGGAGCACATGCGCAACGACTTCGTCAGCCTGGATCGCCCGGACCCGCTGACCGATCGCGAGACCGAGATCCTGCGGCTGATGGCCAGCGGCTTTTCCAACAAGGAAATCGCCAACTCGCTGGGCGTGGCCGAGGGCACCATCAAGAACCATGTGTCCAACATCCTCAGCAAGCTGGGCGTGCGCGACCGCACGCGGGCCGTGCTCAAGGCGTTCGAGTTGCAGTTGGTCTGAGCGACAGGATGGCCGGCCCGCCGCAGCGCGGCGGGCGTTCGCGGCGCCCACGAACCGGTGGTTCGTGGGCGGACGCCACTCACCCTCAGCAAGCTGGGCGTGCGCGACCGCACGCGGGCCGTGCTCAAGGCGTTCGAACTGCAACTGGTCTGAACCGGCGTATCCGGGCAAGCCTCCGGCGCATGTTGTCCGGACCGCACACGCGGCGGCGCGTTCGAAAACCGGCGCATTCAGGGTCTATCGCGCGTAGTCCAGCGCGCGATGGCCGCCTGGCGCGGCGCGCCGAAGCCACGGCAAGATCGCCGGCGCCTGTCTCCTTTGCCCGGCTCGGGCGCACGGCACGGCCGGCAGGTGTACCGTGGCGTATGGGAAAGCTCCCGGCAGGCTTCCAGCGGGTTTCTTGCCCAAGGAGTTTGAGGCGGGCTCCCGGCGCCCATCCCGGGGTCGGAAAGCCGGGCGCGGGTGGCTGACCGGAGCCCGGCGGCCTGCTAGGATGCGCGGTGCACTTTTTTTGACGGCCGAGGCACCGGCCCCCGGAGACTTCTGAATGACCCGTTTGATCGAGATCGTGATTGCACTGGCGCTGGTCCTGGCGCTGTTTCTGGTGATCGGGCTGGTGCTGCCGTCCGAGCGTCACCTCGAGGAAAGCGTCGAGACCAACCGTCGCATGACGATCGTCTACGACACGCTGAACAACGTGCGCCGTCTGAAGGACTGGAGCGCGCTGGTGCCGACCAACCCGTCCGAACTGACCTATTCCGAGAATACCTCCGGCGTCGGCGCGACGCTGGACTACGACTCCGCCGGCTACTGGGGCAAGGGCCGTTGGGAAATCGTCCAGGCCGACGAGCCGACCGCTGGCGGCCGCGGCACGATCGCCTACGCGATCGACAACAAGACCGCGGGCGACGGCAAGAAGACCACCTTCACGCTGGAGCCGGCCGGCAAGAACGGCCGCAACGTCAAGATCACCCAGACCTATGACGTGCATTACGGCTGGAACATCGTCGGCCGCTACGCCGGCATGTACGTCAGTCGCCACGTCGGCGACGCGCTCAAGAGCGGCCTGTCCAAGCTGACCAACATGCTGGCCACCGTGCCCAACTTCGACTACCGCGTCCCGGGCAGCACGCTGACCGATCTGCGCGTGGTGGAACTGCCGGCCGAGGACATCCTGTTCGTCAACGCCGGCAACATCGATCGCAACAACGAAACCATCAAGGCGTCGATCAAGGCCAACCAGGAATGGATCAAGCGCGTGATGGACGCCAACGGCCTGGTCGCCGCCGGCCCGCTGCGCATCGTCACCACCGACTTCGGCAGCGAGAAGTACGCCTTCGACGTGGCCCAGCCGGTCCGCAAGCGCGCGGGCGCCGCACCGGTACCCGTGCCCGGTGCCGACGATGCCGATGCGGCCGACGAAGCTCCCGCCAGCACCGAGCCGGTCGCCGCTGTCGGCGAGCCGCTCAAGGTCACCATCCTCCCCGGCGCGCCGGTCGAGTACGCCCGCCTGGAGCCGCGCCGCGCCGCCGCCGCCAAGTACACCGGCTACATGGCCGAACTGGACGCGGTGCGCAACTCGCTGCGCGCCTGGGCCGTCACCGGCGGCCACGAAGTGGTGGACCGTCCGTACGAATCGTGGAACAAGGGCGTCGATGCCTCCTTCAACCAGGATGGCCAGTTCGACGTCTACTGGGCCATCAAGCACTGATCGCGGCGGTCCCGTCCGTCGATACGTTGCACCCGACGCGCCGCTTCTTGCGGCGCGTCGTTTTTTCAGACTCCGGAAAAACTGGCAGGACGCCATTCCCATGAGACCGTCGGAATGAATCTCTACGACCGCCGCCAACGCAAGCCTTCGCTGCTGGCTTTCGCCGGTGGACTGCTGGCCGCCCTCTCGGTCGGGCTGTCGGCCTACGCCTCGCATGGCGTGGCCGATGCGCACGCGCAATCCAACCTGCAGACCGCCGCGCTGTTCGCGTTTGGCCATGGCATCGCGATGGCGGCCCTGGGCGCGGGCACCAGCCGCCGGCTCGGCAGGCTGGGACTGGGACTGCTGCTGCTGGGCACGCTGTTGTTTTCCGGCAGCCTGGCCGCCGGCGCGCTGCTGGGCTGGCCGACGCGGCTGGCGCCGGCCGGCGGAATGTCGCTGATGCTGGGCTGGCTGCTGTGGGCGCTAGACGCGCTGCGGCGCTGAGGAAGGCTTGACCATGCCGCGACATTCGCGTGGATTCGATACCGAGGCGGCCTTTGCGCACCTGAGCCGGCGCGATCGCCGGCTGGGCCGCTGGATGGAGAAACTGGGACCGCTGGCGCCGGAGCAGGGCTGGCGCCGCAGCTTCGATCCGGCCGATGCGCTGGCGCGCGCCATCCTCTACCAGCAGTTGAGCGGCAAGGCCGCCTCCACCATCGTAGGCCGCGTCGAGACCGCCATCGGCAGCGCCCGGCTGCATGCCGACACGCTGTCGCGCATCGACGATGCCGCGTTGCGCGCCTGCGGCGTGTCCGGCAACAAGACGCTGGCGCTGCGCGATCTGGCGCTGCGCGAATCGCGCGGCGAGATTCCCACGCTGCGGCAGATGTCGACGATGCACCACGACGACATCGTCGCCGCGCTGGTGCCGATCCGCGGCATCGGCCGCTGGACGGTGGAAATGATGCTGATGTTCCGGCTCGGCCGTCCCGACATCCTGCCCATCGACGATCTCGGCATCCGCAAGGGCGCGCAGGTGATCGACAAGGCGGTGGCGATGCCGACGCCGAAGGAGTTGGCCGCGCGCGGCGAGAAGTGGGGACCGTACCGCACCTACGCCAGCCTTTATCTGTGGCGCATCGCCGATTCCGGTGCGCAGGCCAAGGAGCCGACCAAGCGCTCGCAGGAGTAAGCGCCTGTCCGGACCGGACGGGCGATGCCGTTGGAACCCTCATGTGCCGCCATCCGGTGCATGACGCTGCGCATCGTCCCCCGGAGGAATTGGCATGAAGATTCATTCCTTACCCATCGTGCTGGCGCTGCTGGGCGCCTGCCTGCCGCTGCATCCCGCAATCGCGGCGCCCGACACCGCGCAGGCGATCCTGCGGCACCTGCAGTCGTTGCCTGTCGCGCCCGCCAGCGCCGCGGAAGTACAGCGCCGTTGCGCGACGAGCGTGCAAACGGTGCGCCAGGCCATCGCCGCAGTGGAATCGCGCGCTGGCCCGGCCTCGCTCGAAGCGGACTGGCTGCCGTTCGATCGCGCGCTCACGCTGCTTGCCGACAGCCAGTCGGAGATGCATCTGGTTTCCGAAACCCATACCGACAAGGCCGTGCGCGAAGCGGCGGGCAACTGCGTGCAGGAACTGTCCGCGCTTAACAGCGCGTTCGCATTGTCGCGCAAGGCCTACGACCGGATCGCCGCGATTCCGCAGCAGGGGCTCGACGCAGCCACTGCCTTCACCCTGCGCAAGATCCTGATCGCCTACCGCATCGCGGGCGTGGAGCAGCCCGCGGACGTACGCGACAAGGTCAAGGCGCTGCAGGAAAGGATTACCGCCACCGGCCTGGATTTCGCGCGCAATATCCGCGAGGACGCGACCCGGCTGCGTTTCCTGCCGGAGGATCTGAAGGGCGTGCCGCAGGATTTCATCGATGCGCGCAAGCCCGACGACGACGGCAGGATTTCGCTGGGATTGAGCTACCCGGAGGTCTTCGCGGTCCTCGAGTACGCCGAGCTGCGCGACACCCGCCGGCGCATGGCCAAGGCGTTCTTCAACCAGGGATGGCCGCCCAACGAGGCGGTCGTCAAGCAACTGCTGCAGCAGCGCTACGAACTGGCGCGCATGCTCGGCTACGACGACTACGCCACGCTGGTGATGCAGGACAAGATGATCGGCACGCCGGCGCGCGCCAGCGATTTCCTGGAGGATGTCCAGCAGGCGATCGCCCCGCGCGTGACCGACGAAGTCGCCCGGACGCTCGCGTTCGCCCGCCAGCTGGATCCGGCGATGGACGCGCTGGAGGCGGGCGATTACTGGTACCTGCGCAACAAGCAGCGCCAGGCCGAGTACGGCTACGACAGCGCGCAGGTCAGGCAGTATTTCAGCTACGACCGATCGCGCGAGGGCATCTTCGCGCTGGTCAAGGATCTGTTCGGCGCCGACATCCGGCCGTGGGTTACGCCGGTCTGGCACGAAAGCGTCACCGCATGGTCGCTCCACGATCCGCAAGGCAAGCTGATCGGTCGTTTCTACCTGGACATGCATCCGCGCGACGGCAAGTACACGCATGCGGCCCAGTTCCCGTTGCGCACCGGCTTTGCCGGCGGCCCGCTGCCGGTGGGCGTGCTGGTCTGCAATTTCCCCGGCGAAGGGCCGATGCAGCTCCGGGACGTGAGCACCTTCCTGCACGAGTTCGGCCACCTGCTGCACAGCCTGTATTCGGGCGGGCAGCGCTACGGCCTGCAATCGATGGGCAACCTGCAGTGGGACTTCATCGAAGCGCCGTCGCAGCTGCTGGAGGAATGGATCTACGACTATCCCACCCTGGCGAGCCTGTCGGCCAATCCTGCCGGCGAACCCATTCCGCGCGATCTGTTCGACAAGATCGAGAGCGCCCGCCATTTCGGCCGGGGATTGAGTGCAGCCGTGGAACTGGCGTTATCCGGCGTATCGCTGAACTTCTATAACCGGGCACCGGATTTCGATCCGAAAGCGCTCTACGACGCGCAATGGCAGCGCTACGTGCCGGTGGCGATGTACGCGGACACCCATGGCTATGCCAGCTTCGGCCACCTCGACGGCTACTCGGCCATCTACTACACCTACCTGTGGTCCGAGGCGATCGCGCTGGATCTGTTCACCCGCTTCAAGGCCGAAGGCCTGCGCAATCCGAAGACGGCGGCGGATTATCGCGACAAGGTGCTGGTGCCGGGCGCATCCCGCGATGCCAACCAGCTGATCGAGGATTTCCTCGGACGGCCGATGAGCCTGGATGCTTTCCGCGAGGATCTGATCAAGAAATAGCGCCGATCCGGCGGTTTCGGGATCGGGTGCCGCTCAGTTCGCCAGCACCGCCTGCCGATGGCGGTGCTGGCGCGTTTGCGCCTGGAACAGCCGGTTGACGATCAGCAGGAACACCAGGCACAGCGGGATGTTGATCGCATCGGAAACGATGCCCGCCATGGCCGCGGCGATTTCCTCGTCCACCGTGTCGGCCTTGAGCGCCATCCGTGCGGAGAGGTTGCCGATGATGCAACTGACGATCCACAGCAGCCACCACAGCGGCAGCACGCCGCTGACGTCGACGCGTTCCGGCCGCTGCGGATCGTGGCTGGCCTGCCAGATCTGCTTCATCGCCTGGTATGGCTTCCACAGGTTGGCGAACGGAACGAAATACCAGCCCACCGCCCAGCCCGGCGTGTAGTCCAGCTTGCCGGCTCCGGCCAGCGCGCGCGCATTCCACGCCATGCGGTGGATCCACATCGCGATGATCACCACGCCGCCCAGGCTGACGGCGATTTGCGGCAGGCCGATCAGCATCAGCTGCAGCGCGAGCTGGTCGTAGGCCTCTTCGTAGCCGAGGTCGCCGCGCTGCACCTGTTGCAGCAGGAACCGCTGGTTGATCGCGCTGAAGATGGCGGCGGCGGAAACGGCCGCGCCCGCGACGAGGAACAGGCGCGTGGCGGCCGTCAGCGTGGACGCTTCCTTGAATTGCGTAGGCCCGGCCACCGGTCCGGCGACGGCCGCTGCCGGCGTCTGGTATGGATTGTCCACTGGTTTCCCCTGTGCGATCGATGACGACGACAGCGACGCTGCCGCATCAGGCCGGACTGTAGCGCCAATGCCAGGGCTCGTACACGATGCCGTGCGGGTTGCCGCGCGGATAGCTCATGCGGAAGCCGAAGGCCGCGGCCTGCGCGGCCAGCCATGCGAACGCGGCGGTGCGTTCGAAGCTTTCCTCGGCCGGCGGTTCGCCCGGCGCGCCGATGTCCAGCGCCTGTCCGCCGTGGTGTTCGGAATAGCCGGGCGCGGCGTTGACGGCGAGGATCTGCGCCAGCGTCTGTCCGCGCGCGAATTTGCGCTCGAAGATGCCGAGCTGGTAGTCGTGGCTGCGGTAGCCGGAGATCGCGTCCAGCGCGATGCCGTCGCGCGCGGCGGCGTGACGCATGCGCTGCCAGGCGCGCGCGGCGGCGGCGCTCAGCCATAGCGGGCGGCGATAGCGATCGAACCCGGCCAGCGCCAGCCGGCGCGGCTCGGCGATCAGCGCCAGGCCGGTGCGATCGGCGTAGCCGGCTTCCACGCCCAGGCTTTCCAGCCGTTCCTGCAATCGCGCCAGCGGCAGGGTGGCCGAATCCTGTTGCGCATACGGGTTCGATGCGGCGCGCAGCGTGCCGTCCATGGCATCGAGCGCTTCGTCGACATCGGCCTCATCGGTCCAGCGCGGCAGCAGCGGCTGCACGCCTTCGGGCAAAGCCGCGGCCAGGTAGCGGCCGTCGCGCTTGCGCCGCAGCACGAAACGCGCGCGCGCGAGCAGGCGGGCATCGGCGTTGCCGCGCGCGCGCAGCAGCCAGGCCGGCCACAGCTCGATGTCGGACGTGTTGATCAGGAAACGGTCGGGCGCGCGCATCGGCGCAGGTTAACCGTGCCGATGCCCGGCCGCCAGTTCGAGCAGGCGTTGCAGCAGCGCGCGCGGATCCTTCGGTTCCAGCAGCAGGTCGTGCCTGCCGCGCGTGGGCAGCCACAGCCGGTGGCGGCCGTCGGCCAGCGCGACGAACGTGCGGCGGCGGTTGCGCAGGCGGAACCAGCCGCTGCGATAGCCCGGCAGCGAGAAGCTGTTGCTCTTGAACAGCGGACGCAATTCGTCGCGTTCGTCCAGATCGACCACGCGCGCCCGATCCAGATCCAGTACGTCCAGCGGCACCGACGCGCGATAGAAACTGGAACGCACCTCCAGCCGCGCGGCATCCAGCGTCACCGCCTGACGGCGCATGAAACGCACCAGCACCGCCCATACCGCCAGCGTCAGAACCAGGACGCCGCCGAGGATCGACACGGCCGTCAGCGCCAGGCTGCCGCCGATCTTTTTCATCGGCGCCTCGTCCATCGCCGAGCCGATCAGGCCGGCGGCGGCGAACAGCACCGGCAAGGCCACGCACAGCGCGAACAGCCATGCGCGCGGCCCCGTGCCCGGCGGCACCAGTTGCAGTCGCGGATCGAGGTGGGACATCGGGGGATTCCTTTGTTGTCGACAGCCGCCCGTCTCGGGTACGCGAAGGGCAAGCCGTCATCAGCGAATCAACGCCGGTTGATCCATCCGGCGATATCGTCGATCAACACCGTATCGACATGGCCCGGGCGCTGGTATTCGGCCAGCGTGGGTTCGCCTTCGCCGGCGATGCCGAGGTGGTTGAGCGCGGGATAGCGGCGCAACGTGGCGCGCGGATCGTCGGCGAACGCCTGCCGCCAGCGCGTCCAGTCGGCATCGACCACCTGCATGTCGCGTCCGCCCTGCAGCACCAGCAGCGGCAGGGCAGCGTTGCGCGCGTCGGCGACCGCATCGATCTTTTCCGCTTCGCGCCAGTAATGCGCCGGTAGTCCCATCGGACTGTCGGCCACGGCGATCTCGCCGGTGCCGCGGACGTTGGAAATCTTGCGCGCCAGATCGTCGAGCGCAGCGCGTTCGGCGGCGGAGATCTCGCCATCGACGCCGGCCAGGCGCTGGTTCTGCTCGGCCAGCAGCGTCAGCAGCGGGCGCGCCGGCGCGGCCAGCAGGATCAGTCCGGCGACCTGTCCGGAACGGGCCGCGATGCGCGGCGCCAGCATGCCGCCCTGGCTGTGGCCCAGCACGTAGATGCGCGCGGCGTCGATGCCATCGGCGCCGGCCAGCGCGGCGACGGCCCTCACGGCGTCGTCGGTGGTTTCATCGTCCATCGTGAAGCGGCCATCGGCGAAATCCTGCGGACGCGCCTTGCTGCGCTTTTCGTAGCGCAGCACCGCGATGCCTTGCGCGGCCAGGCCGCGGGCGATGTCGAGGAACGGCCGGTTGGGGCCGATGGTTTCGTCGCGATCGTGCGGGCCCGACCCATGCACCAGAACGACGGCGGGGAAGGGCGCCACGCCCTTGGGCAACGCCAGCGTGCCCGGCAATTCGCCGCGTCCGCCCGGGACGGCGAAGTCCTTTTCGATGAAGCCGGCATCGGCGGCGGGCGGTGCGGCGGACGGCGGTGGCGCCGGCTGCAGCAGGAAACCGACGATGCGGCCGTCGCCATCGATGGCGATGTTGGCGAGCAGGGTGCCTTTGTCGTAGGCCAGCGGCACGACCACGGTGCGCGGTTGCGATTGCGCGGAAATCTGCGGCTCGCCGCGACCGCGCGCGGCGCCCAACTGCGCCGGCAGCGACTCCCATACCGCTTTGAGCTTGTCGGCTGGCACCGCCGCCTTCATCTGCGGCGAGAACATCGCCTCGGCGCCGGCGTAGTCGCGCGCATCCATCCGGTCCAGCAGGCGCGTGGCGGTGGCCTGCGGCGTATCGGCGGCGAGCGCGTTGAAGCCCAGCAAGGCGAGCAGCAACGGCAGATAACGGATTGGATGCATCCTGGCGTTCCTTTTGTCTAAGTGTGTCGGCATGTCCGCCGTCGCCGGCGGGCAAATCGGATCATTCAATCGCGGGGTCAACCGGGCCTCTTGAACACCAGCATCAGCGGTCGTACCGGCGCGGACACGACGATCTGCACCAGCTCCCAGCCCTGGATGCCCTGGCGGGTCAGTTCTTCCTGCACGGTCTGCGAATTGAAGCCGCCCATCAGTCCGGGCTTGATTTCGATGACCTGGTAGTTCCAGCGTTGGCTCACGTTTCTTCCTCCGGGGGTTCGTCTGGCCGCGGCAGCCGCCCGGCCTTGCGTAGTGCATCGCGCAGTACGTATTCGATCTGCGCGTTGAGGCTGCGCAGTTCGTCATCGGCCCAGCGCTGCGCCGCCGCCAGCACGTCGGCGTTGATGCGCAGCGGATAGGCCTTCCTGTCCGCCATCAGTACAGCGAACCGGCATTGACGATGGGCTGGGTGCCGCGGTCGCCGCACAGCACGACCAGCAGGTTGCTGACCATCGCCGCGCGGCGTTCCTCGTCCAGCTTGACGGTGCCGTTCTTCTCCAGCTCGGCCAGCGCCATCTCGACCATGCCGACCGCGCCGGAGACGATGCGCGTGCGCGCGGCGATCACCGCGTTGGCCTGCTGCCGCTGCAGCATCGCCTGGGCGATTTCCGGCGCGTAGGCCAGGTGGCTGATGCGCGCCTCGATCACGTAGACGCCGGCTTTCTCCAGCCGTTCGGCGATCTGCTCCTGCAGGTGCTGGGAGATTTCCTGCGGATGGCTGCGCAGGGCGATCTGGCCTTCCTCGTGCTGGTCGTAGGGATAGCTGCTGGCCATCGCGCGCAGCGCCGCCTCGGACTGGATGTGCACGAAGCTCTCGTAGTCGTCGACGTTGAACACGGCCTCGGCCGAGTCCACCACCTGCCACACAATCACCGCGGCGATCTCGATGGGGCTGCCGTCCAGTTCGTTGACCTTGAGCTTGCCGCTCTCGAAGTTGCGGATGCGCAGGGAGACCTTGCGCTTGGTGTAGAAGGGGTTGTTCCAGCGCAGGCCGTTGTCCTTGACCGTGCCCACGTACTTGCCGAACAGGCTGAGCACGGCGGACTGGTTGGGCTCCAGCTTGTACAGGCCGGCCAGCATGAAGATGACCAGTCCCGACAGCACGACGCCGCCGATCAGGAGAGGCGGCTGCTGGCTGGCGACGGCGCGGACGCAGATCGCCGCGGCGGCCACGCTCAGCGCGATCAGCGCCACCAGGGTCGGGATTCCGGACAGCGAAGACTTGGCGTTCTCTTTCATGGCGTTCCCCTCGATTGAGACTGAAAGATATCAATTTGATATCAAATGTCAACACTCCGTTCCCCCGTTCGTCGGGACCGCCTTACACTGGCGCCCCCTCGGATCCGGACTAACCGCATGACCACCCTCGGCACGCCGCTGTCTCCCCATGCCACCCGCGTGCTGCTGCTGGGTTCGGGCGAACTGGGCAAGGAAGTGGCCATCGAGCTGCAGCGGCTGGGCGTGGAGGTCATCGCCGCCGACCGCTACGCCGATGCGCCGGCGATGCAGGTCGCGCACCGCGCGCACGTGCTGGACATGCTGGATCCGCAGGCCATCCGCGCGTTGATCGCGCAGGAACGGCCGCATCTGGTGGTGCCGGAGATCGAGGCCATCCATACCGAAACGCTGGTCGCGCTGGAAGCCGAGGGCGTGGCCACCGTCATCCCGACCGCGCGCGCGGCGCGGCTGACGATGGATCGCGAAGGCATCCGCCGGCTGGCCGCCGAGACGCTGGGCCTGCCGACCTCGCCGTACCGCTTCGTCGACACGCGCGAGCAATACCGCGACGCGGTCGCGGCCATCGGCCTGCCGTGCGTGGTCAAGCCGGTGATGTCGTCGTCCGGCAAGGGCCAGAGCACGCTGCGCAGCGAGGCCGACATCGATGCGGCCTGGGACTACGCGCAGACCGGCGGCCGCGCCGGCGCCGGACGCTGCATCGTCGAGGGCTTCATCGACTTCGACTACGAGATCACCCTGCTGACGGTGCGCCACGCCGGCGGCACCGCGTTCTGCGATCCGATCGGGCACTGGCAGAAGGACGGCGACTACCGCGAGAGCTGGCAGCCGCAGCCGATGTCGCCGCGGGCGCTGCAACGCGCGCAGGACATCGCCCGCGCGATCACCGACGATCTCGGCGGGCTCGGCCTGTTCGGCGTGGAACTGTTCGTCAGCGGCGACGAGGTGTGGTTCAGCGAGGTGTCGCCGCGCCCCCACGACACCGGGCTGGTCACGCTGGCCTCGCAGGAACTGAGCGAATTCGCGCTGCACGCGCGCGCCATCCTCGGCCTGCCGATTCCCGCCATCCGCCATCACGGCCCGACCGCGTCGTGCGCGGTGCTCGCCCAAGGCCATGGCGTGCCTGTGTTCTCCGATGTGGACAAGGCGCTCGCCGCGCCGGATACCGCGCTGCGCCTGTTCGGCAAGCCGCGCGTGGACGGCCAGCGCCGCGTCGGCGTCACCCTGGCACGTGGCGCGGACATCGACGAGGCGCGCGCGATGGCGCGGCGATCGGCCGAAGCGCTGCGCATCGAACTGGTCTGAGGAGAAGGCGATGAACGGCAGCGAAGGCTACGCGGTGTACTTCTTCCCGCAGGCGCTGGAAGCGCTGGGCGAGGCGATCCAGCCCTACCTGGCCAAGGCCGAGGGCGAACCGCACGTACTGTGCCGCGAGATCGACACCGCCGGCGCGCTGATCGAGATGACCTTGGAAGGCCATACGCCCGACGGCAAGACCGTGCAGATCGATCTGATGGTGCCGACCGGCATGGTCAGGATGATCGTGTCGGCGCGCAGCGACGGCGCGTTCGGCTTCGGACCGCGGGCATCCGCCGTCGCGGGAGCGATGTAAGTCGCGATGACGCACTGCTGCAAATCCGCTCGCGCCTGCGGATCGGGTTCTACCGGAAAATATCCACCCACACCGGATGGTGATCGCTGCCCATCGGCGAGCGAGCGCCGCATCGAGATCGTCGTCAGTCGGCCAGAACACGTCGCTGCCGGCGGAACCGACCGACGGCATCACACACCGCCGTGATGTGGGAGCGACGTAAGTCGCGACGGCTTATTGTTGGAAACCCGCCCGCGCCTGCGATCGGGTTCTACAGGGAAATATCCACCCACACCGGATGATGATCGCTGCCATCGGCGATCGCCGCATCCGGTTCGTCGTCGGTCGGCCAGAACACGCCGCTGCCGGCGGGCGAGAAACCGACCGACGGCAGCACGTAGTCCAGCCGCAACGCGCCCACGCGCGGGCCGAAATCGCCGGTGACGTGCGCGCCGGCGCCGCGGCGGGCCAGGCCCTGCTCGGCGTACCGGTTCGCCAACGCCTCGCCGCCGCGACTGCGCGGCGTGGCCAGGCGCAGCACGCGCGGATGTTCGAGCAGTTCGACGATGGCTTCGTTGAGGCCGCTGCCGTCGGCCGGATCGTTGTTCAGATCGCCGGCAATGACGAAGCGCGCATCGGCCGCCAGTCCGCCGCAGCGGCCGGCGTCGTCGCATAGCCAGTCCTGGTTGCCGGGCGAGAGGTATTCGCGCCACAAACGGATCTCGTCGGCGTTGCGCGCGACGTTGCGTTTTTCCGGCCCGTCGAACGCCGGCGGCGTCGGATGCGAGACGAGGAAATGCAGCACGCCCTTCGGCGTGCGCACCGGTACGTCCCAGTGCGACTTGGACGACAGCCGCAGCTGCCGCCAGACCTCGTCGCGGTGCCACGGTTGCCCGTTGTCCGGATTCATCGGCCGCAAGGCGCCCGGCATCGCGCTCCAGCGCAGCAGCTGGAACGTGCGCACCTGATCGGCGTCGATGGGATGGCGCGACAGCACCAGCATGCCGTACTGGCCCGGATGCAGGCCGTAGCCCCACGCATCGTTGCCGCGCAGGCGGCCTTCGCCGCCCACCTCGCCGTTGTTGTCCAGATCCAGGCCGCTGGGCACGCCGGTGTTGACCGGCGCCAGGTAGCGGTAGGGATAGCGCAGCGCGGCGGCGCCGCCGGGCTGCGGCGCTTCCAGATAGCGGCGCTGGAACAGATCCGCGGCGCGGTGCGCGTCGTCGTAGTCGAACTCGTTGAGCAGCACCAGATCCGGGCGCAGCTTCTGCAACACCGCGGCGATCTTGCGCGCTTGCGCGCTGTCGCCTTCCAGCGCGGCGATCAAGCCGCCGGCCTCTTCCGAATACAGCGACGTGTTGTAGGTGGCCACGCGCAGCGTCGCGGCGGCGTCGCGCCGGGCGGCGCAGGCGCCGAGCAGCACGACCAGGGACAGCAGCAGGAGAAGGATCACGACGGTACGCATGCGCGCATTCTGGCACGCGAATCGATCAGCGCGATGACAGCGTGCCTTCTTGCACGGTGCTGTCGAAGTCGCGCCAGCGCCGGCCGTCGTACGCTTCCAATGGGCGGAAACGGCGCTTGTAGTCCATCTTGCGATGGCCGTCGATCCAGTAGCCCAGGTACAGGTGGTGGCGCGATTCGCGCCGCGCCCATTCCAGCTGGCGCAGGATCGCCAGCGTGCCCAGGCTGCGCGCTTCCTCGTCGGGATCGTAGAAGGTGTAGACGGCCGACAGCGCCTCGGGCACCAGGTCGGTCACCGCCACGGCGAGCAGGCGGCCGCGCTCGCGCAGTTCCAGGAAGCGCCCCTGCGACCAGCTGCCGACCAGGAACTGATCGAACTCGACCGTGCCGTGATCGTCCATGCCGCCGTCGCGATGGCGCGCGGCCAGGTAGCGCCGGTAGAGCGCCAGGTGTTCGTCGGTCTGCGTGTTGGCGGCCACGCGCGATTCGACCTGCGCGTTGCGCGCGGCGCAGCGGCGCTGGTTGCGATCGGGCGCAAAGCGCTGCACCGGGATGCGCACCGCCACGCAGGCGCGGCAGTGCCGGCAGTGCGGGCGGTAGACGATGTCGCCGGAGCGGCGGAAACCCCACGCCAGCGCATGCGGATAGAACGCGGGCAGGCGCGGATCGCGCGGATCCAGCACCAGATCGCGCGCTTCGCGCTCGGGCCAGTAGCCGCACGGATGCTCGCCGGTATGGAACAGGCGCAGGTCGTCGGCGGGCAGCGAGTCCTTGCCCATCGCCTAGCCCGTCGCCCAGCCCAGGAAGGCCAGTCCCGCCGCGCAGCCGACGACCGCGCCGGCCAGCAGATCGCGCGGCCGGTGCCGTTGCAGGCGCAGCCGCGACCACGCGATCGCGGCGGCCACGCACAAGGCGGCGAGCGTCCACATCGCGCCCAGCGGCCACAGCAGCCACGCGGCGTAGATCGCGAAGGCGACATGCAGCGACAGCGTGCACCAGCGCGTAGCGAGCAGCGCCACGGCGATGATGGCCGCCGCCAGCGCCAGGCCCCAGGTGAGTTCCGGCAATCCGCCGCTCAGCGCCGACAGTGCCGCGCCGATGGCCAGCGCCGCCAGCAACGCCCCGTTGAGCGTGCGCCTTTCTTGCCGATGGCTGGCATCGACATGCGCCCATCGGCCGCGCCGCACCTGCCACCACGACCACATCATCACGACGGCGGCGAACGCGCCCATGCCCAGCGCCAGCCGCCACGCGAGCGCGTGATCGCCGCGCTGCGTGGCCAGCAGCACGGCGGCCAGCGGCAGCACCAGCATCGGATGGCCGGCGATGGACAGGGCGCGGGCGAGGACGTGGGACATACAGCGAGCATACTGCGCGGCCGCCATCGCGTGGGTTGCGACTGAGCATGCGATGAATAGGGCCGTCCATGCGGTCAACGTGGCCGCGGACGGGGCGTTCTCTCCGCCATGGGCGCATGTCGCGCCATGCCCGCAAGGAGAACCGAATGAACCGCAAGACCCTGCTGACGATGGCCGTGCTGGCCTCGCTGACCGCCGCGAGCGTGAGCGCCGCCACTCCGACTCCGGCCGCCGGCAAATCCGCCGCCCGCGCGCAGATCGATCGCAACGGCGATGGCGTCATCGATCGCGACGAAGCCAAGGCGCATCCGCGCCTGGCCGCGAAATTCGACGCGCTGGACAAGAACAAGGACGGCAAGCTGGATGCCAGCGAGCGTCCGCGCCATGCCGGCAAGCGCCACGGCGGGCGCCATGGACACGGCGCGCGCGGCGGCTTCGCCGATGCCGCGCTCGATATCGACAAGGACGGCCGCATCAGCCGTGCCGAGGCGGCGGCCAGCGAACGCTTTGCCGCGCGTTTCGACCAACTCGACGTCAACAGGGACGGCTTCATCGACAAGGCCGATCGCGAGCAGCACGCCAAGGCGCGGCGCGATACCTGGTTCGCCGCCGCCGATGCGGACCGCGACGGCAAGCTGACCCGCGCCGAGATCGATGCGGCCGACGCCACGCGCCGCGCCGAGTTCCAGCAGCGCATGCAGGCGCGCGGCGCCGAACGCTTCGCCGCGCTCGACACCGACAAGGATGGCCGCATCAGCCGTGACGAAGCCAAGGCCGCCGGCCGGCTGGCCGATCGTTTCGACGCGCTCGACGCCAACAAGGACGGCTACCTGGGCAAGGACGAACTGCAGCCGCGCAAGCCGTCGATGCGCTGATTGTTCGCATGCGAGGGGGGGAGGCCCGCGCCGGAAACGGCGCGGGTTTTTTGTATCCGTCAGTTGGACCTGCAATCGAGCTGATTCCTTCCCTTGCTTGGGGGGAAGGTGCCGAAGGCGCGTAGAGCGCCCTCATCCGCACCTGCGGGGCACCTTCTCCCGCTTGCGGGAGAAGGGGGTGCGGGTCGAACGCCCACCGAAATCCAGACAGCTTTTTCGCCGTCGTTCAGAAAGTCAGGCGGCCACTGATCACCAGGCCCGCCACCACTGCGGCGATGGCCAGGGCGATGCCGATCCGCATGCCCCATCGCTGGCGGCGGCACTGGCGATCCAGCCGCTGCCGCGTGGCTACCGGATCGCGCAGCAGATCGCGCGCATTGCGGCGTTCCAGGATGCGCGGCAGCCAGCGGCCGCCGGACCAGCACATGGCGGCCATGTAGGCGAGCGTCAGCAGCAGGTGCGGCGCCCAGCCCGGAACCCTGGCCAGCGCGGTGATGCCGGCGACGAAGGCGAGGATCAGCACGGTGTTGAACACGCCGTAGCGCAGCAGGGCGCCGCGCTCCTGCACATCCAGCGGATCGCGCAGCTGCTTGCGGATGCCGAACCACACCGCGCCGATGCCGAGGACCGTGCCCATCGCGGCGATGCCCGCCGACAGGCCGAGCAGCTTGAACACGCCCTTGCCGGCGACGGCCCCGGCGCTGCCGCCGATCACCGCCGCGCCGGCGGTGGGCGGCGCGGCCATCGTCAGCATGCCCAGCACCGCGCTGGCGAACGCCGCCGACGGCGCGCTGCTGCGCGCGAACTCGCCGAAGCGCACCATCAGTTCCTCGCGCACCTGCTGGCGCGCGCGCGACAGCCGCTTGCGCACGGCCGCGTCGGTCAGGCCCAGCAGATCGGCGACCTGCTGGCTGCGCTGGCCTTCGCGGTAGTAGAGCAACAGCGTTTCGCGGCTGTCATCGGGCAGCGCGGCGATGATTTCCGCGGCGTTCTGCTCCTGCTCGGTCTGCAGCGCGCGCTCGGCCGGCGTCGGCGCGGTGTCGGCGGCCAGTTCGAGGGCGAGTTCGGCCTGTTCGCCGGTCATGACGCGGTGCGCGCGGCTTTGCAGGTAATCGCGCGCCAGGTTGCGGGTGATCTGGCGCAGCCACGGCAGGAAGCTGTCGGCGTTCTTCAGCCGGCCCAGGTGGTGCCAGGCGCGCAGGAAGGCTTCCTGGGCGAT
>Ga0160451_100646_pt1 | contig 16733 bp, 16 predicted proteins | sample HID1975M_E1MG_FD_108270 | JGI IMG/M metagenome (GOLD analysis project Ga0160451, IMG submission 108270) | Enriched soil microbial communities from UW Madison campus, WI, USA - HID1975M_E1 MG | ecosystem: Environmental > Terrestrial > Soil > Unclassified | place: USA: Madison, Wisconsin... | reverse complement strand
TCGGTGGTGCCGCCGCCGATGTCGATGACCATCGAGCCGCGCGCCTCGGTCACCGGCATGCCGGCGCCGATCGCCGCGGCCATCGGCTCCTCGATGAGGTAGACATCGCGCGCGCCGGCCTCTTCGGCCGATTCCTTGATCGCGCGGCGCTCGACCTGGGTGCTGCCGGCCGGCACGCATACCAGCACGCGCGGGCTCGGGCGCAGGAAGCGCGACTTGTGCACCTTCTTGATGAAGTGCTTGAGCATCGCCTCGGTATAGGTGAAGTCGGCGATCACGCCGTCCTTCATCGGCCGGATGGTGGTGATGTGGCCGGGCGTGCGGCCGAGCATCTGCTTGGCCTCGGCGCCGACCGCGGCGACCGAGCGCGAGCCGCCGATGGCGCGATCCTGGCGCACCGCCACCACCGACGGTTCGTTCAGCACGATGCCCTGCCCGCGGACGTAGATGAGCGTATTGGCCGTGCCCAGGTCGATGGACAGGTCATTGGAAAACATGCCGCGGAGCTTCTTGAACATCGGGGGAAAGGTTCCTGCAGGGGGCGCCCGCGCCTGGATGGCGATTTTTTGGGCAAAAAAACGAGGTCGGCTAGCCTAGCAATCCGCTTGCCACACCGGCAAGGAAAATTCTCGTAAAACCCTTTATGCGTCGCGTTCTGGCGGCCTTCGTCGATGCCGCTGCGGCGCGCTTCGCCCACGTGTGGCCGCCGGTCAAGACTGGCCCCGCCCGGCCCCAGCCGGTACCCTTCGCACCTGCGTGCGGCCGGGGTGGCCCAACGCCCCTTCCGTATGAGCCTTGCCGATGTCCGCACTGATCTGTGGTTCCCTCGCCTACGACACCATCATGGTGTTCCCGGACCAGTTCAAGAACCACATCCTGCCGGACAAGGTGCACATCCTGAACGTGTCGTTCCTGGTGCCGCGCATGCGCCGCGAGTTCGGCGGCTGCGCCGGCAACATCGCCTACAACCTCAAGCTGCTGGGCGGCGATCCGATCCCGATGGGCACGGTGGGCCAGGATTTCGGTCCCTACCGGGCGCATTTCGAGGAACTGGGGATCGACCTGTCGCGGGTGAAGATAATCGACGAACTGTTCACCCCGCAGGCCTTCATCACCACCGATCACGACAACAACCAGATCACCGCCTTCCACCCGGGCGCGATGATGCGCAGCTACGAGAACCACGTGAAGGACGTGCCCGGAGTGACGCTGGGCCTGGTCGGGCCGGACGGACGCGAAGGCATGCTGCAGAACGCAGCGGAATTCTCCGCCGGCGGCATTCCGTTCATCTTCGATCCCGGCCAGGCGATGCCGCTGTTCAACGGCGAGGAACTGCGCCAGTTCATCGAACTGGCCGACTACGTCGTCGTCAACGACTACGAGTCCAACCTGCTGCAGGAGCGCACCGGCTGGGGCGAGGCCGACATCGTCCAGCGGGTCAAGGCCTACATCACCACGCGCGGCCCCAAGGGCGCGCTGATCCACACGCCCGAACAGACCTTCGATGTGCCGCCGGCGCACGAGCGCCGCGTGGTCGATCCGACCGGTTGCGGCGATGCCTTCCGCGCCGGCCTGATCTACGGCATCGAGAAGGGCTACGACTGGCTGACCATCGGCCGCATGGGCAACCTGATGGGCGCGCTGAAGGTCGAACACCCCGGCACCCAGAACCAGCGCTTCGATTTCGACGAGTTCAACGAGCAATTCAAGCAGCAGTTCGGGTATTCGCTGTAACTGTCGCGGCAAGATGTACCGCCAACGGCGGTCCTGTCGCAACGGGCGCATCGAAGCGTAGCGGACAGGCCATTGTCTAGGCAGGACCGCGTTACGCCAGCGCGCGCAGCATCTCCGCCGTCCGCGCATCGGTCGGAAAGAAAGACTCGATGGCCAGTTCCGACAAGGTCACATCATTGGGCGTGCCGAACATCGTGGTCGTGCTGATCAGCGATAGCACCTGTCCATCTGGCGCGTACATCTGCAGCGGCACCAGCAGCGTGGCCGCCGCCAGGCTTTCCAGCGCTACCTCGCCGCCCGGGTAGGACGTCAGTTCCTCCAGCAGCGCCAGCAGCACCGGGTCCTGGGTGGTCTGGTGCTGCTGGCGCAAGCGCTCCAGCACATGCGTGCGCCATTGCGGCAGGTTGGCGATGCGCGGCGCCAGCCCGTGCGGATGCAGGCTGACGCGCAACACGTTCGGCGGCGACAGCAACGATTCGGGCACGCCTGCCATCAGGCGCTGCGCAGCGCTGTTGGCGCTGACCAGATTCCAGTGACGGTCCACGGCCAGCGCCGGATACGGTTCGTGCCCGGCCAGCAGGCGCTCGATGGCATCGCGCGCCGCGGCCAGCGCCTGCTCGTCCCAGCGGTGCTCGCGGTACATCGGAGCGAAGCCGGCCGCCACCAGCATGCGGTTGCGCTCGCGCAGCGGCATCTCCAGCACCGCGCCCAGCCGCAGCAGCAGGGCGCGGCTGGGCAGCGAGCGGTTGGTTTCCAGGAAGCTCATGTGCCGGGTCGAAACGCCGGCGGCGCCGGCCAGGTTCATCTGGGTCAGACGGCGACGCTGGCGCCAGTCGCGCAGCAGTTCGCCCAGCGAAATCGTATCCATGCCGACGACCTTAGCACCGGGGCGCTGCATCGGCTTTATGCGCGAGGTAATCGACTACGCGCGGCGCGGGTGACGACCATGGCGCCGACCCACCACGGAGCACGCGAATGAACACCATCCATACCCCGCGCCATCGTCCCGCCGCCGGCATGACCGCTCTCATCGGCTGGGACATCGCCCTTACTGCCCCGGTCGCACTGGCGATGGCGCTGGCGGCCGCGCCGATCGCGGCCTTCACCGATCTGCCAGAACCGCTGCTGCGCGGCGTCGGCCTGGCCCTGCTGCCTTATGTGGCATGGCTGTTGTGGCTGGTACGCCGGCCAGCCGTGCCGCGCAGCGCGGCCTGGGCGATGGTGGCGATCAATGCGATCTACGCCATCGAATGCGTCGCCCTGCCGGCGCTGGGCTGGATTGCGCCCAATGCGCTGGGCTGGGCCTTTCTGCTGGCGCAAGCGGGCGTGGTCGGCGGTTTCGCCTGGCTGGGCGCGCGGGCGTTGCGCCGCAGCTGATTCGCCCGTAGCGCTTCCGATTGATTCTGTATGGACACGGATTCCAATCGCCGGAGATCAGGTGCTGCAATCAATGTCGGCGAAGCGCGAAACTCCAGATCTCCGGCGCAATCAGCAGTAGAGACACGATGGAAGGTCCGATCAGGCCTGCGATTCACAGCGGCATGCGCCGGTGCCGATACACCGCGACGGCGGCGATGATGCCGCCCAGGACGGCGTTGCTCATCACCGATGCGGTTTGGACGGCCGTCGCGCCGGCGGATAGCAGATGCCATGCGGCCAGCGCGGCGACGGGAAGCAGCAGCGCCGCCAAGAAGGCGACAAGCGAGTGGGTGAAGCGGCGCCTGGACTCTATGCGGGAGGCCACTGGCGCAGACGGAGGATCATAGGGATCGCTTATTCGTCGCCTGTCGGCTGCGCATTCGTACCGGCTGGCCTCAATCCCACCCCGGCATCTGCGCGCCATCCAGCCCGCCGATCTCGAACACCGCGGTGCGGGTGCCGCCGGCCTTGACCGGGAATTGGATTTCGACCTTCTGGGTGCGGCGCAGCAGTCGCCATAGCGCCTTGTCGTCGCTGATGAACATCGCGATGGCCTCGTCGGTGTTCGGGCGCCAGGCGTCCATCGCGCGCGGCGCGGCATCGTCGGCCTTGACCTGTACCTTGCAGCCGCTGGCGCAGCGGAAGTCGCCGGCCTGCAGCACGAGATAGCTGCTGCGCTTCCACTTGGGGTGGTCGCGGAACACCAGTTGCACCGGCTTGGCGCCGCTGCCGTCCACGTCCACCGGCGCGACGCTGTGGATGGCGGCCGAGCGTTGCGTGCCGCCTTCCACGCCCAGCTGCGCGTAGTCCCACAGCGCCTGCAGGCGGCGCGATTCGCGCGCGGCCTCGCCCTTGGCCTTGACCTCGTCGTAGCCGGCGCCGATGCGCTCGGCGGCGGCGCTGTCCGGGTACTGCGACAGCAACGCCTCGCCGTGCACGCGCGCCAGCTCCCAGTTGGTCGACACCACCGCCGCGTCGTATTCCTTGGCCAGCGATTCGGCGGCCTGTTCCTGCTGCGCGGCTTGCGCGGCGGCGGCGGCCTGCCGTTCGGCCTCGCGATCGCGGCATCCGGACAGGGCCAGCAGGCAGGCGGCGATCAGCAGGGTGCGTTTCATGGCGGCTCCGAAGGTGGCGACAGCAGGATGCGGATTGCGCTTCCGTCGGCTTTCCATCGGCTCGGCGGAGACGGGTGGTCATGGTTCCTTACGGGCCAAGGACGATCGCAACCGATCGCCCCCTTCCCGGCTTCCCCACGCCCGGGGAAGCGTTGCGGCGGCTTACCTGGCCTGCGCCTTGTCCAGCAGCGCCTGTACCGAGGCGGTGGTGATCGGGTGGTAACCGGGACGCGCCTTGGCGAAGCTCTCATGCGCGAATGCCAGGCCTTCGGGCGTTTTCACCAGTTCCTCGTAGATCGGCATGATCAGCTTGCGGCGGCCGACGCGGGTGATGAACTCGCCGATGGCCGGCATCGCTTCGGTATAGCCGCTGCGCACGGCCAGCGGATACCAGCGCATCGCGATTTCGCCGTTCTGCGTGCCGGTGAAACGATAGGCGTTATCCAGCTGCGCCAGCTGCTCGACGCTCACCGTGCTGCCCAGGCCCTTGATGAAGTTGACCCACTGCTGGGTGTTCCACTCGCCGGTCACCTGCGAGCTGGGCAGCTGCTTGCTGCCGAGCCAGGCGATGCGCGCGGTGTCGGTCAACGACAGATCGCGCGACTGCGCGCGCGTGGCGAAGCGCGGGATGCCCGGTTCGTTGAGCCATGCGGTCAGTTCGGCTTCGGTGACCGCATTGGGACTCTTGGGCAGCAGGTTCTTGCGCAGGTATTCGACGAACTGATCGGTGTTGGCGCTCTGGAAGGCATGATCGTCGAACCAGCCGCGCAGGAACGGATCGAACACCGCGCGGCCGAAGCGCTCCTCCAGGAACTTCAGGAACCACGCGCCCTTGACGTAGGCGACCTGGCTCAGCGATTCGTCCGGGTCGCGCCCGGCCAGCGGCGGCAGCGCCAGCGCCTGGTCGGCCGGGCTCAGGTCCTTGATCTCGGCCAGCAGATCGGCCTGGTCGATCTGGCGCTCCATGTCGGCCATCTCGGTGCCGTACAGCGATTCGGTGATGCGGTCCTGCACGTAGCTGGTGAAACCCTCGTTGAGCCAGATGTCCTTCCAGCTGGCGTTGGTCACCAGGTTGCCGGACCAGCTGTGCGCCAGTTCGTGCGCGATCAGCGACACCAGCGACTTGTCGCCGACGATCACGGTCGGGGTGATGAAGCTCAGGCGCGGATTCTCCATCCCGCCGAACGGGAACGACGGCGGCAGCACCAGCATGTCGTAGCGCTCCCACCGGTACGGGCCGTACAGCGCCTCGGTGGCGGCGATCATCTTCTCGGTGTCCGCGAATTCCTTGACCGCGCGATCGACCATCGCCGGCTCGGCCCACACGCCGCTGCGCGGCGAGATCGGCTTGAACACCAGATCGCCGGCGGCGATCGCCAGCAGGTAGGACGGAATCGGCTGGGGCATCTTGAACGCGTAGTCGCCATCGCGCGCGGCGGCCGGATCGTTGTCGGCGCTCATCAGCACCATCACGTCCGCGCGGCTGGTCACGTGCGCGCTATAGGTGAAGCGCACGCTGGGCGTGTCCTGCAGCGGCACCCAGCTGCGCGCATGGATGGCCTGCGACTGGCTGAACATGAAGGGCAGCTGCTTGCCTTCGGTCATCGAGGGCTCGAGCCACTGCAGGCCCGACGCCTGCGGCGAGGTCTTGTAGGCGATGCGCACGCGCGCGTTGCGCGCCGGCGTCTGGATGGTCAGCTTGCTGCCGTGGATCGCATCGGCATCGGCCAGCGCGAACGACAGCGGCGCCCACGCGCCGGCGGCATCGGCACCCTCGACCTTCTCGATGGCCAGATCGCGCGTGTCCAGCAGCAGTTGCTGCGCGGCGGGGTCCTTCCACTCCAGCTCGTAGGTGGCGGTGCCGGCCAGTTGCTTGTTGTCGAAATCCACCGCCAGATCCAGCGTCAGATCGCGGATCAGCACCTTCTCCGGCTCGGCGTACGAGCTTTCGTCATGGCTGCGGGTCATCTTCTTCTCGGCGGCCGGTGCGGGGGTGGCGGCGATTTCGGCCGTCGGCGCGGCCTCGCGGGAACAACCGGCCGCCAGCAGGGCGGCGCAGGAAAGCATCATCAGCAGGGAACGCATCAGGGGATCCGGCACAACAGGGGAACCGGCATTTTAGCGCCGTTTCCATCCGTCACGGTCCTGTCCCGATGGCGACACCGCTTACTGGGCAGCCGTGGAAGCGATGTCAGTCGCGACCGGAAACGCCCTTGTCGCCCCTGACATCGCTCCCACCTGCCCGCTACACCTTGTAGCCGGTATGCACCGCGACGATGCCGGCCGACAGGTTTCGGTAGCCGGCGCGGGCGAAGCCGGCCTGGATCATCATCGCCTTCAGTTCTTCCTGCGGCGGATGCTTGCGGATGCTCTCGGCCAGGTACTGATAGCTGTCGGCGTCGCGCGCGAACAGCTGGCCCAGCCGCGGCAGCACCTTGAACGAATGGAAGTCGTAAATCGGCTTGAACCAGTCGATCTTGACCTCGGAGAACTCCAGCACGCGCGCCTGCCCGCCGACCTTGAGCACGCGGTGCATCTCGCGCAGCGCGGCGTCCTTGTCGGTGACGTTGCGCAGGCCGAAGGCGATGGTCACCAGATCGAAACTGGCATCGGGGAACGGCAGCGCCTCGGCGTTGCACTGCACGTAATCCAGTCCGGACACCAGTCCGCGGTTGGTCATGCGATCGCGGCCTACCGACAGCATGCCGGCGTTGATATCGCCCAATACGATCTCGCCGCTGTCGCCGACGCGATCCTTCAACAGCGCGGCGATGTCGCCGGTGCCGCCGGCCAGATCCAGCACGCGATCGCCGCGCTTGACCTGGCAGGTGCCGACGAAATAGCGCTTCCAGACCCGATGGATGCCCAGGCTCATCAGGTCGTTCATCAGGTCGTAGTTGCCGGCCACCGAGGTAAAGACCTCGCCGACGAGCTTCTGCTTGTCCTTGGCGGCGACGTCGCGGAAGCCGAAGTGGGTCGTGCCGCGCTGGTAGGGGGATTCGCTCATGCCGGCGATTATCGCATCGCCGGCGCGATGCGGCGCGAGGTCAGCGCACGCTGCAGTTCGGGGTCGCGCGTCCACGCGAGGAAGCCGTGCCGCAATCCTCGCGCCGCACCGGCGCTGTGCGCTGCTGCGGCGCGGGAGACGAAGCCGGCGACGCGGCCGGCGCCATCAGCACGCCGGCCGACGCCGCGCTCGCCGCGCCGGTGCCGCGCAGTGCCGGCAGCGGACTGCTCATCACCCGCGGCTTGGGGCCGACCGTCAACCGGAACCCGGTCGCGGTGGCCGCATCGACGCTGATCCAATGGGTTTCGTCCGGCGTGTTCCAGCGCTCGCCGACCTTGAACATCGATCCCTCGTTGTTGGAGCGGGTGGCCGGCGGCACGTCGGCGTCGATGCTGTAGGCGGTGCCGTATTTCTCGACCTTGTGGATGATGACCGCGGTGCCGGCCAGCTTTCCCTCGTAGGCGCCTTCCGGCCGCCGCGCCTCGACCGTATAGACCACCGTCGCGTACGGATCGGCCTGCGGCGACAACGACAGCACCAGCATCTGCACGTTGCCCGAAGCGGGCAGGCTGGCGAAATCCAGGTTCACCTGCCGCGTGGTCGTGTTGGCGAACGGAATGACCAGTTGGCGCGCGCTATCGACCCAGTTCAGGCGGTGCCGCTGGAGGATGTTGATGTGCTTGGGCCGGGTGCCATACGTGGCATCGGACACCGCGTTGGACCAGCCATCGCTCATCACGTCCCACGGATTGTCGTAGGTGTCGTCGTCGCCGTCGGAGTTGTCCGAATGCGGCAGTCCGTAGCCATGCCCCATCTCGTGCGCCAGCGGGGCGAGGTTGTTGAACGACCACGGCGGGTTCCACGTGGTGCTCCAGTATTTGCGCTCCCCGTCCAGCGTCGCCGTGCGGCCGCCGCCCCAGGCGAAGCCGTCCAGGTTGCCGTTGAACATCATGTTGATGCCGGTGGCGCCGCGAAAATCGACGAACGGATCGGCTGCCGCGACGCAGTCCTGGAACAGCTGCCCCAGGTTGGCCTTGTCCTTGCCGTTCTCCTGGGTGACATAGAACGAACGCGGCTGCGGCAATCCATACCAGCCATAGGCCAGGCTGCCGGCCAGATTGACCTTGCCGTAGGACACTTCCGACCAGTAATGGCCGAGCTGGCCGACGGCCGTGCCGTACTGCGAGTCGAAGAACGCCTTGTCCTTCTGTTCCTCGGCGATATCGCTGAACCTGCACATCAGCGTGATCCAGCGCGTATTGCCCGACACCGGCGCCTGCGCCATCACCCGGCCGCCGCCGCCGACTTCGACGGCGGACTGGTGGATCCGCCCGACCGGCACGATCGCCTCGATCGCGCGCTGCTGCGACATCACCTTGGTCGCCGATACAAAGGACACGGCGACCTGCCGGCCCGTCAGCGCATACAAATCGCCGGCCGCGGCCTTGGCCTGTTCGACATCCAGCGCGATGCGCGCGCCGGTATCGGTCACCAGCGTGGCGAGTAACTGCGCGGAGGGCCGCTGTTCCTGCGGCGCGGGCAGCGGGTCGCCCCACAACAGCTCGAGCTGGCCTTGCACGATCTCGGCACGCGCATCGGCGAGCACGGTCAGCGCCATCAGCCCCAAGGCGGTTCCCAGCATCCTTTTCATCGGTGTCCCCTGCATTCCTGGCGCGATATTACCTTCGCCGGCCGCGGGCCGGTCCGACGGCGGCGGACGGCGGTCACGAAACCGGCATCGCCTTCCCGCGGCGGCGCCCCCGCCCTACGATGAAGCGCCTCCCTCCGGCCCGATCCCATGCCCGCCACGCCCGACTACCGCGCCCTGCTGGAAACCGCCATCGCCGAAGCCCGCCAAGGCCTGGCCGAAGGCGGCATCCCCATCGGCGCGGCGCTGTACCACGCCGACGGCCGCCTGCTCGGCTGCGGCCACAACCGCCGCATCCAGGAGAACGACCCGTCCGTGCATGGCGAAACCGATGCCTTCCGCAAGGCCGGCCGCCAGCGCCGCTACCGCGACACCATCATGGTCACCACGCTGGCGCCGTGCTGGTACTGCAGCGGGCTGGTGCGGCAGTTCAACATCGGTACGGTGGTGGTCGGCGAATCGGTCAACTTCGCCGGCGGCGTCGACTGGCTGCGCGAGGCCGGTGTCAACGTCGTCGATCTGCACGACGAGCGCTGCATCGCGATGCTGGGCGACTGGATAGCCGCCCATCCGGACGTCTGGAACGAGGATATCGGCGAGGATTGAACGTTCTCCACTGCTATCGCTGTAACCGGGAGAACGTGCCTGCGCACTATCTGCCGGCTTTTTGTTTGGATTCTGGTGCGCGCGCTGCTCAGGACGGCTTCATCACCATCAGCCAGAAGATCCCGAGCACGCTGAGGAAAGCGGGCCAGCCCAGCCAGAACCACCAGCGCATCGCCCGATGATAGGCCGCGGGCAACGGCCCGCCTGCCTTCGCCGCTTGCGCGGCCAGGTCGCGCGCATGCACCTGCAGCCACAGCACCGGCAGCCAGCACGCGCCGACGACGACGAACAGGATCAACGCCGTCTTGATCCAGAACTGGCCCAACGGAATGCCCAGGAACCGGGTCAACCAGAGGCCGGTGGCCAGCTGCACCACTACGGCCGGCGCGGTGAAACAGGCATCGGCGATGACCACCGTGCGCGCCGTCGCGGCGATCACCCTGGCATCGCCGCGCAGGTGCGCCATCCACATGAAGAAGGCGATGCCCAGTCCAGTGCCGAACAACAGCGTGGAAGACAGGATATGGATCCATTTCATCCAGAAATACAGCACGTCATCTCCTGTCCGTCAGCACCCACAGCACCGCCAACGCCGGCAGCACCACCAGATTCTTGGCCAGTCCGCCCAGCGGGTCGAGCCACAGCGCGGGCAGCGCCAGTCCGAAGACCACGGTATAGGCGATAACCAGCGCCAGCATGGCGGCGATTGCGGCGCGCGGCCGCTGATCGCTCAGCAGCCACAGGACCAGCAGCAGATCGACCACGCCGCCCGTTCGTGCCAGCAGGACCGATGCGTTTCCCGCCAGCCACGAACCGGCCGCCATCCGTTCGATGGTCTCCGCCGGCGTCAGGAAACCGGCCAGCGCCGAAACCAGCCACAGGGCCGCCACCGCAATGCGCAGGACAGGCGCAAGGAAATACAGCTGCGCGTGCCAGCGATCCTGGGTCTGACTGGGATGGATCGCCAACGCCTCGTGCAGCGGACGCATGCTCAAGCCGAACGCTTGGTGCAGGCGTTCGCCGGCGTCGGTGGCGGTGATGTTGCCGCGCCGGAGCATCCGCCACATCGTTTCGCCGACCGGGCCGCGCCCCAGCGCCTCCATCCCTTTCACGCTCAGCGACACCCATCCTTCCGGCGCGCGGAAAACGCCGCGGCCGGGAATCCGCAACCAGTCGCGCCACTGCCGCTGGTAATCGCGCAGGCTGATCGGCACAGGACCGCCCACCTCGTAGATCCCTTCCGCCTGCGAGTCCGCGGCACGCGCGACCGTTTCGCCCAGATCCTCGGCCGCCAGCGGCTGCACCTGCCAGCGCCCGTCGCCGGGCAGCAACTGCACGCCGGGGAATGCCGCCAGCGCGCGTAGCAGCGAAGTACCGCCGTAGGAGCCCGAAGCCGAATACACCACCGACGGCCGCAGCACCACCGCATTCAGCGGCAGTCGCAACAGCGCTTCGTCGAAACGGTGCTTGGATGCGATGAACTCGCCATCCGCCGGAATGCCCAACGCCGAAATCTGCACGAACCGGCGTACGCCGACTGCGACGCAGGCCTGCGCCAACGCCATCGGCGCTTGCACGTGCACGCTGTCGAAGCGCTGCCCGCCGCTTTCGCGCAGGATGCCGGCCGCATTGACCACCGCGTCCACGCCGGCCAGCAGCGGACGCCAGTCGTCGGCCGAACGCATGCGCGCCATGTCGCACCCGCGCTCGTCCTCGGCCAGCGCACGCCCCTTCGCCCTGACCGCGCGCAGCACCTTCCAGCCATGGCGCCGCAACGCCGCCACCAGATAGCCGCCGATGAATCCCCCCGCACCAACCACCAGCACGGTCCGGATTGTGCCGGCCGCCGGTCCGGATTGTCCGTCTTCCATGCAATCCCCTCACCGCATCGTGCGGCAGGGTAACAAATCATCTGCTCCGTCCATGTGGCTTCCGCATGCCAGAGGACAGGGCTTGCATGGCGTTCGGATAACGGTGCTTACGAGGCGCGCCGTTGCGATATGAGCTTGCGATATCGCATCGCGTCGACATGCGATCGCCTAGGCTGGACGCTCGTTTCCATCCATGAGGACGACGGCATGAGGATTTCTTCCGCGCAGGCGGCCCTGCTGAACGAACGCGAGCGGCAACTGCTCGACACCCGCGGCCCGTATGAGGTCAAGCAACTGGTCACGTTGATCCGGCGCACCCGCGAGTTGCGCGACAAGCAGCGCGATCTCGCGCAGCGCCACCGCATCGCCGCCACCGGGCGTAGCCAGTCCAAGGAATCGGCGGTGGTCGCGCGCACCCGGCAGAAGGAGCAGCTGTTCGACAAGGCGCTGCAGCACTACCAGACCCAGCTGGAAAAGCTCGACCGCGAATGCACGGCGGCGATGAGCGAACTCGGGCTATGCAATCCGGAAACCGGTAAAGCCAGCCGCGCTACGGCACCGCGCAAGACCGCGGCGACAGGCAAGAAGGCCGCGCCCGCCAAGCGCGCGACAGCCGCGAAAAACCGCGCCAGCGGCAAGGCGCAGGCGCGCGTACAGGCCGCCTTCCGCTAATCGGCTGCCACCTGGGCGCGAAGCCTGCCCGCGAGCAGGTTTCGCGTCGGCTGCGCATCGATCAGAGGATGTAGCGGCTCAGATCGGGATCCTGCACCAGCTCGCCCAGGTGCTCATCGACATACGCGCGGTCGATGACGATCGTCTGGCCATCGCGATCCGGCGCCTCGAAACTGAGCGTGTCGAGCAGGCGCTCCAGCACCGTATGCAGGCGGCGCGCGCCGATGTTCTCCTGGCGCTCGTTGACCTGCGCGGCGATCTCGGCCAGCCGTTCGACCGCATCGGCGGCGAAGGTCAGGTCGACGCCCTCGGTCTTCAGCAACGCCTCGTACTGCTTGGTCAGCGCGGCACGCGGTTCGGTCAGGATGCGGATGAAGTCGTCCTTGCTCAACGCCGACAGTTCGACGCGGATCGGGAAGCGGCCCTGCAGTTCCGGAATCAGGTCGCTGGGCTTGGCCAGATGGAACGCGCCGGAGGCGATGAACAGGATGTGGTCGGTCTTGACCGTGCCGTACTTGGTGCTGACGTTGCTGCCTTCCACCAGCGGCAGCAGATCGCGCTGCACGCCTTCGCGCGACACGTCACCGCCGCCGACGTTGTCTCCGCGCTTGGCGACCTTGTCGATCTCGTCGATGAAGACGATGCCGTGCTGCTCGCAGGCCTCGATGGCGGCGGCGCGGATGTCGTCCTCGTTGACCAGCTTGCCGGCTTCCTCCTCGATCAGCTGCGGACGCGCGGCCTTGATGGTCACCGTGCGCTTCTGCGTCTTGCCGCCACCGAGGCTGGAGAACATCTGCCGCAGTTGCTGGCCCATCTCCTCCATGCCCGGCGGGGTCATGATGTCCACGCCGACATTCGCCGAGAGTTCCAGTTCGATCTCGCGATCGTCCAGTTCGCCGGCGCGCAGCTGGCGACGCAGCTTGCGCCGCGTCTCCGATTCCTGCGACGACGGTTCGGCGCCGATGTCGACCGTGGTCTGCGTGCCGAAACCGAACGGCTGCGACGCGGCCTCGCGACGCGGCAGCAGCGCATCGAGCAGGCGATCCTCGGCGCGATCCTCGGCCTGCGTGCGCACGCGCGTCTTGGCCTGCTCGCGGTACAGCTTGACCGCGGTGTCGGCCAGATCGCGCACGATCTGCTCGACATCCTTGCCGACATAGCCGACCTCGGTGAAGCGCGTGGCCTCGACCTTGACGAACGGCGCGTTGGCCAGCGTCGCCAGCCGGCGGGCGATTTCGGTCTTGCCCACGCCGGTCGGGCCGATCAGCAGGATGTTCTTCGGCATCACCTCGTTGCGCAGATCGTCGCCCAGCTGCATGCGCCGCCAGCGGTTGCGCAGCGCGATGGCGACCGCGCGCTTGGCGGCCTGCTGGCCGATGATGTGGCGGTCGAGTTCCTGCACGATTTCGCGCGGGGTCATGGTGGAAGAGCCGGGATGGGTCATCGGGAAGACCAGGAAGGGTAACGGGGAAATGGGGACAGCGAATGAAAGCGGACTGGCGCGGAAGGGATGCGGCGACGGGACAGCTTCATTCCCTGTTCCCCGTTCCCGGTTCCCGCGTTACAGCTCTTCCACCACCACATTGCGATTGGTGTAGATGCAGATGTCGCCGGCGATGTTCAACGCCTCGACGGCGATGGATTTGGCGTCGAGCTGCGTGTGAGCCATCAGCGCGCGCGCGGCCGACAGTGCGTAGGAGCCGCCCGATCCGATGGCGATGATGCCGTCCTCCGGCTCGATGACATCGCCGGTGCCGCTGATGATCAGCGAGGTTTCCTTGTCGGCGACGGCCAGCAGCGCCTCGAGCTTGCCGAGGCGGCGTTCGGTGCGCCAGTCCTTGGCCAGTTCCACTGCCGCGCGCTGCAGCTGGCCATGCTTTTCGAGCTTGGCTTCGAACAGTTCGAACAGGGTGAAGGCATCGGCCGCCGCGCCGGCGAAACCGGCCAGCACCTGTCCCTCGCGTCCCAGCCGGCGCACCTTGCGCGCATTGCCCTTCATGACCGTATGACCCAGCGTCACCTGGCCGTCGCCGGCGACGGCGACATGGCCGTCGCGGCGCACGGAAATGATGGTGGTGGCGTGGAAAACGTTGGGATTCTGGCTGGGGTCCATGCAGGCCTCCGGAAGGTTCCTCCTGAGGTGGGGACAGTGGACGGAGGATCAAGCGCCGGGCAAAAGCAGAGGCTGGGAACAGGGAACGGGGGACGGGGAATGACGGTTGGCGGACATCGACCGGCTCAAGTAGCAGGAAAGTTTCATTCCCGGTTACCCGTTCCCGTTTCCCACTCTCTGCTATCCCTTCTTGCGCTTCGCGCGCGGATGCGCGCCGTCGTAGACCTTGGCCAGATGCTGGAAGTCGAGGTGCGTGTAGATCTGCGTGGTGGCGATGTCGGCGTGGCCGAGCAGTTCCTGCACGCCGCGCAGATCGCCGGAGGATTCCAGGATATGGCTGGCGAAGCTGTGCCGCAGCATGTGCGGATGCACGTGCTTGAACAGGCCCTGTCGCTGCGCCAACTGGCGGATGCGGATCTGCACCGCGCGCTGCGAGATCGCGCCGCCGCCGCGGCCGGGGAACACATGCGCCTCGTCGCCGGCATGCTGGTCGGCGCGCCATTGCGCCAACGCGTTGCGCGCATGCGAACCGACCGGCACCTTGCGCTCCTTGCTGCCCTTGCCGATGACGGTGACGAAGCCTTCGGCCAGATCCAGATCGCGCCAGCGCAGCGCGCACAGTTCGCTCAGGCGCAGGCCGGAGGAATAGAACAGCTCCATCAGCGCGCGATCGCGCAGGCCCAGCGGCGCATCGGTCGGTACTTCGACCAGCCGCACCGCCTCGTCGGCATCGAGCACCTGCGGCAGCTTGCGCGGCGCCTTGGGCGCGCGCAGGCCGGTGGAAGGATCGGATGCGATGCGGCCGTGCCGCAGCAGCCAGCGGTAGAAGCTGCGGCAGGCCGACAGCCGCCGCTGCAGGCTCTTGGGCGACAGCCCGCGGCGGTGTTCGGCGGCGACGAAGGCGCGCAACTGCGCCGGTTGCAGCGTCACCGCCTCGGCATCGTCGCGGCCGGCGGTCCATTGCAAGAGCGCATCGAGATCGCGGCGGTAGGCATCGAGCGTATGCACGGACACCGCGCGTTCGACTTTCAGATGGTCCAGGAATTCGCCGATCGCGTTGTCCGCCGGTACGTTGCCTGCGCGCGGAGCGGAATTCTTCCTGGCGTTTCGTTTGGGCCTGGCGTTCACGGCATGCGATGCATTGATGAGCTTCCTGTCGGCCGATTCGCTGCCAACCTGCGGCGCCGGCCGGGAAGGTCGTCAGCCATCGAACCGCTGCAATGCCGCGGCCAGCGACTGGCCCATCATGCGCAGGAACAGCGTGCCCATGCCGGGATAGAAACGGTTGCCGTCATGGCTGCCGACGGCGACCAGGCCGATGCCGGGCAGCGGCAGCAGGGCCGAGGACTGCACGCGTTCGGCCTCGGACGCGTACAGCAGCGTGTTCTTCTCCGGCTGCAGGCGGCCGCAGATCGGTTCGCCGTCGCGCAGGCAGTCGCGGAACGGCGCCAGCAGCGCGTTGTCCGGCGCGATCACCTGCAGCCACGGCGCATCGTCCAGTCCGGCCACCGGGCGCAGCAGCACGATGCTGACGCGATCGCCGTTGAAGTCCTCGGCCAGCGACGCGGCCATCGCGCGCAGCGTGTCGGCGGCGCTGTTCTGCCGCAGCAGCGCCAGCGTCAGCTGGTGCGTGCGCACCGCCAGCCGCTCGTTCTCCTGCGCGTTGGCGTACAGATCGTTCAGGCGCTTGGACAGGTCGCGGTTCTTGTCGCGCAGCACTTCGAGCTGGTAGCTGGCCAGCGACGCGGTCGGGCCGTCGTCGCGCGGCACGATCAGGCTCAGCGCCAGATCCGGGAACTGCCGCAGGAAGGTCGGATGCCGGCGCAGCCAGGCGGCGACCTCGTGCGCGCCGAGTTTTTCCTGTCCGTCCCTGCCGTGCTGCTCGCTCATGACTGCCATTCCCCTTCGAATACGAATGCCGCCGGTCCGGACATGATGACCTGCGCATCGTCGCGCGGCCAGCGCACGCGCAGTTCGCCGCCGGGCAGCGCGATGGCTGCGTCGCGGCCGATGCGTCCGCGCCGTATCAGCACCGCCGCCGCCGCGCACGCACCGCTGCCGCAGGCCAGCGTCTCGCCGACGCCGCGCTCGTAGACGCGCAATCGGATTCGGTCGCCGGCCACCACTTCGGCGAAGCCGACGTTGGCCGATTCCGGGAAGCATCCGCTGCGCTGCAAGGCCGGGCCCAGCGTGCCTACCGGCGCAGTATCCACGGCGGCGACTTCGACGACCGCATGCGGATTGCCCATCGATACCGCGCCATAGCGCACGCGCTGGCCGTCGACGAGCGTTTCGTATTCGGGCTGCTCGGCATCGAAGCCGGCCAGCGGAATGCGCACCGGCGCGAACTGCGGCACGCCCATCGCGATGGCGTAGCGATCGTTGGCCAGGCGCTCGACCGCATGGGTGCCGACCGGGCTGTCCACGTCGAAGCGATCGCCGCTGGCCGCGCCATCGCGCACCAGCCACGCCGCCACGCAGCGCGCGCCGTTGCCGCATTGCTGCGACGCCGAGCCGTCGGCGTTCCAGATGCGGTAGGCGGCCACCG
>Ga0160451_100645_pt1 | contig 16754 bp, 14 predicted proteins | sample HID1975M_E1MG_FD_108270 | JGI IMG/M metagenome (GOLD analysis project Ga0160451, IMG submission 108270) | Enriched soil microbial communities from UW Madison campus, WI, USA - HID1975M_E1 MG | ecosystem: Environmental > Terrestrial > Soil > Unclassified | place: USA: Madison, Wisconsin... | reverse complement strand
TGGGACGAAAAGCAGACCGGCATGCTCACCACGCTGACCTGGCAGCCCGGCGCCACGCTTACGCTGGAAGCCGGGGTAAATGTCGAGCACCAGGACAACGGTTACATCCGCGAGCGATTCAGCTATGCCGAGCCCACCGACTTCAGCGCCACCCCCGCACGCGTGCAGAACGACGACCGCCACACCTTCGACAACTACGGCGCGTATGTGCAGGGGATCTACCAGCCCATCGAGGCGCTGAAGATCGTGCCGGCCTACCGGGTGGACCGTTTTGATGGTGACACCCGCCTGCCGGGCGGCATCACCGGCCCGCTGCAGCGCTACGGCACCATCGAGCAGCCCAAGCTGAGCGTGGTCTATGCGTTCACCGACAGCACCAATGTCTACGCCAACTGGGGCCGGACCTTCCAGGTGCTGACCGGCTCCACGGCGCCGGCTTACCTCACGCCGGGGCAGGGCGCGATGAACCCGTCCACCAACACCGGCATGGAGCTGGGCATGAAGTTCAGCCCGTTCGCCGGCAGCCAGGCGCGCATCGCGGTATGGCAGCAGGATGCGGCCAACGAGGTCTCCAACATGCCCGCCACCGGCACCACCGTGACCCTGGGCAAGACCCGCCGCCGTGGCGTGGATGCGCAGATCAGCGCGCAGGTGGGCGAGAAGTGGACTGCATGGGCGTCCCACGCGTACCAGGAGGCGAAGATCGAGCGCGATGGTCGCGATGCCAGCGTGTCGCTGGAGGGCCGCGAAGTGGCCGCCACCCCGCGTTACATCAGCAACATCGGCCTGGATTACCAGGCTACCGAAGCACTTCAGTTCGGGCTGCAGGGCAGGGCGCAGGGTGACTACTACCTGGAAGAGCGCAACGTGGCAGGCAAGTACGGTGGTTTCGCCGTGCTCGACCTGAGCGCCCGCTATGACATCAACCCACGCTGGAGCGTGGATGTGCAGATGAAGAACGCCACGGACCGGAAGTACGACTACGCGTGGTACGACAGCTTCTTCTGGGAGCAGCCGCAGCCGATGTTCTCACCGGCTGCGGGGCGTTCGTTGTACCTCGGATTCAACATGAAGCTCTGACCATTCACTCCCACAATCGGCGTGATACGCTCCGCCAAACAGGGGAGGGAATCCATGAGCAATCCGTATCAGGTGTCGGGCACCGAGCAGGTCGTGCGGGCATCACCGTGGCCGGGCAGGGCACACCTGACCATCGCCATCCTCATCGCGCTGTTCTGCGCGATGCAGTTCCTGGCGGTGTGGTTGGCGGTGCTGGAGATGGTGAAGAACGTTGGTATTGCGAATTCGCCCCTGGTGGAACTTGGCGGAAAGCTGGTGATGCCATTCTCACTGGCGCTCGGCGGCATCTTCCTGGCGTTCGGGCGCAAGCTTTCGGCCGTGTTCTTCGCCGCCTACCTGATCCAGTACCTGGTCACGTACGGAACCAGTGGCCGGATGGACCTGGTGAGCGTAGCAGTGGTATTTGCCTTCCTGGCCTATGCCCTGTGGCGTTGGAAGACGGGCCACCTCAGCGGGTGGCCTCGGCCCCGGAGCGGGATCGGGACTGCGCAGTAGCGCCCCGAAGAAGGAGAGCTCCGATCAAGACCATTCATGTCGACGAGTTGCGAGAGATGGCGCGACGCCTGACGCAGAAGGAGCTTGAGGCGTACGTGATTCCGGATGAAATGCGGGATTCGCTGGCCTTGACCACGCTCTTCGAAGGCGATGATCGCGTTTTTGTGCTCTATGTTCCTGGCGAGCAAAGAGAGAATGCACGCGTGATTGCGCGAACTACTGTCAACGCCGTGACTGGCGTTGCTTCCGTGGACATCTGCGGACTCGACAGGCAGTAGCCCGGCACTGATGAATGGGACGGACGGGCCACCTCTCGGGGTGGCCCCGTCCTCGGCGCGGGATCAGAACCGCGCAGTAGCGCCCACGAAGAAGGTGCGCGCACCGCCGTCGTAGTTGTTGCCTTCGTCGATGGTGGAGACGTCGCCGGCGTTCAGCACGCCTGCGCGCAGGGTCAGGTTCTCGTTGACGTTGAACCCGGTCACCAGGTCCCATGTGGTGTAGGCCTTGGCGAAGGTCGAGCTCGTGCTGGAGACCAGCTGTTCGCCGATGTGCTGCGCGCTCAGGTTCAACGACCACGCCTCGGTCACCTGCCAGTCCAGCGAGGTGTTGGCGGTGATCTTCGGCACCACCAGCAGGTTCGCGCCGGTGGTGCGGTTCTTCGATTCCAGCATGCGGGTGGCGTTGGTGGTCCAGCTCAGGCGCTCGTGCAGGGGCACGGTGACGCTGGCTTCCACGCCGCGCGTGCGCGCCTTCTGTATGTTCTGCGCCACCGTCCACCAGAAACCGTTGACGAAGCTGGAGTCGTAGCCGGCAATCTCGCGCAGCGGCACCTGTTCGATCTTGTCGTCGAAATCGGTGAGGAAGTAGGTGGCCGAGGCCGACCAGCCGCCGCGGTCGAAGCCGACGCCCAGCTCGTAGTTCGTGCTGGTTTCCGGTTCCAAGTTCGGGTTGCCGGCCATGTAGCAGCCGGTGGTGCCGTCTGCGCTGACCGAGCGGTTGGTCCAGCCTTCCACGGTGAGGCTGCGGCAGCCGTTGCCGCCGGACTGGGTGGCGGCACCCGCGCTGCCCTGCTTCAGGTTCGGCGCACGGAAGCCCTGCGATACGCCACCGCGCACGGTCCAGTCATCGGACGGGTGCCACACGCCGTAGATGCGCGGGCTCAGGTTGTCGTCGTAGTTTTCGGTGTTGTCCCAGCGCAGGCCCAGGGTGAGCGTGAAGCGCTCATGCAGGGTGATGTGGTCTTCGGCGAACAGGGCCCACGAATCGGCCTCGTTGGTCGGGCTGATCCGGCCGCTGCCGCTCCAGGTCACCGGCACGGTGCCGATGGTGTCGGTGTTCTGCAGTTCTTCGCGCTTCCACTGGCCACCCACGTTCAAGCGGTGCTCGAAGCCCAGATGGAAACCGGTGGCGAACGCGGTATCGAACACGGTTTCCTTGGCGTGGTTGCCGACCTGGCTACCCTTGTCCTCGTAATCGTTCTGGGTCAGGGTAGATTTCGAGGTGCTCGCATCGCCATAGCGGCCGTCATGGGTCACGACGTAGCCGGTATGCACCAGCTTGGACAGGCCCCATGCGCCGACATCGCCACCCCCACTGTTGCGCTGCACGCCATGGACGGCTTCGAAGCCCATGGTGTGGTCGCCGTTGATCGTCCAGTTGAGCAGCGCGTTGGCGTTCTCGGCCTTGGTGCCCGGCGTCTGGCCACGGCCACGATCGGATTCGCGATCGGTCACGTTGGCGCCGATGCGCAGGCCCAGGTTTTCCGTGAGCGGGCCACTGAACAGCGCGCCCATCTGGGTGGTGTTGCCGCGCGTGGACGAATCGGGCTTGCTGTAGTTGAAGGTGACCGAGCCACCCCATTCCGGGGCGATCTTGCGGGTGATGATGTTGATCACCCCGCCCATGGCGTCGGAGCCGTACAGCGACGACATCGGGCCACGCACCACTTCGATGCGTTCGATCATGTCCGGTGACAGCCAGTTCAGATCCTGCGGGCCCAGGTCATCGCGATAGTTCACGCCGGAGGAATTGCCCTGGCGGCGGCCGTCGATGAGGATCAGCGTGTACTGCTCGGGCAGGCCACGCAGTCGGATCTTCGACTGTGCACCAGACAGCGCATAACCACCGGTCACGCCCGGCACCGTGCTGAGCAGTTGGCCGATGCTGGTCACCGGCTTGCGCTCGATCTCCTGGCGGGTGATCACGCTGATGCTGGCCGGGGCGTCCTTGATCCACTGCTGGGCACCGGTGGCGGTGACCACGACGGTGTCGAGGTCTCTGGCGTCGGTCGCGGCGTCGCCGTGGGCGTGGACCTGTGTGGACAGGGCCAAGGCAATGGCCGCGGTCAGGGCGGCCAGCGAATGGGCAAGCGTGGGGGGTGCAACGTGCATCGAGCAAACTCCTGGAAAAGAGGGTCCGCTGGCGATGGCTGGGACATCCGTGTGGTGATTCTGAAATCGTTCACAATGCTATCACGAATCATTCGCATGTGACACATTCGGACACTTACGGGTAGCGCCGGCCGTTGGCCGGCCTGCGGGGGATCTGCATCGGGCGATGAAGTTCGTCCTGGGCCGGCCAACGGCCGGCGCTACCGTGCTCGCGGACTTTCCGCGGTCCCCACGGGGTACTGCCTCACCAATCGGTGGGCGCGTAGTCCTTCAGGAACTGGCCCCACACGTGCTCACCCGTATTGAAGCCGTGGATGATCGGGTCGACGATGCGCGCGGCGCCATCAACGATGTCCAGCGGCGGATGGAAGCGTTCTTCCTCCACCTTGCGCGCGGCGATCTCTGCCGGATCCTCGTCGGTGACCCAGCCGGTATCCACGGAATTCATGTGGATGCCGTCGTTCTGGTAATCGGCCGCCGAGGTGCGCGTCATCATGTTCAACGCGGCCTTGGCCATGTTGGTGTGCGGGTGGCGGGTGGTCTTGAAGTTGCGGTAGAACTGCCCCTCCATCGCCGACACGTTGACGATGTGCTTGTCGCGCTCGGGCGAACGCAGCATCAGCGGCTTCAGGCGCGCGTTGATGATGAAGGGGGCGATGGCGTTGACCAGCTGGGTTTCCAGCAGTTCCACCGACGGCACTTCGGCCATCAGCAGGCGCCACGAATTGCGCCCGCGCAGGTCCACCTGCTGCAGGTCCTGGTCCAGCCGGCCTTCGGGGAACAGGTGCTGCTGGCCCAGCAGTTCGTCGGCCAGCAACGGCACCTGCGAGAGTTCGGCGGCGCGGGTCAGGCCATCGGCCCCCACCAGCGCCTGCTCCTGCAGCGACGGCACGTTGGCATCCGAACCCAGGCCCAGCATCTCGGGGCTGCGCAGCCCTTCGTACTGGCCCACCAGCTTGCGGATCGTTTCCGGCAGGTCGTGCAGGGCGGCGGTTTCGCCGGCCATCATGTGCGCGTAGAACTGCGGCGGGCGGCGCACGGTCTGGCAGGCGTTGTTGATGATGAAGTCCAGCCGCGTACGGGTGGCCAGCAGCTCGTTGCAGAACGCTTCCACGCTGGGGGTGTGGCGCAGGTCCAGGCCGTACACCTGCAGGCGGTGGCCCCATTCGGCGAAGTCCGGCTCTTCGGCATAGCGTGCCGCCGAATCGCGCGGGAAGCGCGTGGTGACGATCAGTTCGGCGCCGGCGCGCAGCAGCTTCAGGGCCGCCTGGTAGCCGATCTTGACCCGGCCGCCGGTGAGCAGCGCCACGCGGCCGCGCAGGTCGGCGGTTTCGGTGCGCTTGATGAAGTTCAGCTCGGCGCAGGCCGGGCACATCTGGTCGTAGAAGTGGTGCAGCTGGGTGAACTTCTGCTTGCACACGTAGCAGTGGCGCAGTTCCGGCGAATGCACCGGCTCGGGCGTGGCGTCGGCGTTCTCACCGTTGTGCGCGTCATGCAGGCCGGCTTTGTGCGGCGGGAAGTAGTTCGGCGTGCTGAACACCGGCTTGCGGCGCAGGGTGCGGATGCCGGTCTGTTCCAGCAACGCCTCGGCCTTGCGCACCTTTTCCTGGTGGCGAACCTTGGCCTGCTGCTTGAGCATCGCCCGGCGTGCCTTGGGTTCGGGGTGGTAGACCTTGGCCACGACCTGGTGGAAACGCACGCGGTCGTCTTCCGGCAGCGTGTCCAGCACGGCGCGGTCGGCCTCGATCGCCTCCAGCAGGTCCAGCGCGGCGCGCAGGCGGTCGGTCAGGGGCAGCTCGTCCTGGGGCAGGGCGTCGGCGGGAGAAGAAGCGATGGCGTTCACGTTGGATCCGGAGGTAGCGGCGGGAGGGCGGCCGGCAAGGCCGTCAACCGCGGGGGAGCGGCCCCTGCCGTTGCAGGGCAGGGGCGCTCGGAGGGCCGCTATTCTCCCCGATCCGGGGGTTTCGTGCAGGCGGGGCCTGAACCGCCGGGTTACTCCGCGTCTTCGCCGCCCCGGGCCGCGGTTGGGTCGTGCGCGTCCTTGGCCGCCTTGGCTTCGTCCTGCAGGTGCCGGCGGACCTTTTTGGCCTGGTCAGCGGTCACCGCGCCGGCCTTGTTGCCGAAGTCCTGGCGGATGAAGGTCGCCAGCTGCGCGATCTCGGTGTCCGACAGGCGCTCGGCGAACCCGGGCATGCCCAGGTTTGACGGACGCACGGCGGTGGACGGCAGTTCGCTGCCGGCCAGCAGCAGGCGGATCACCGAGGTCGGATCATCGGCCAGCACGGTCGGGTTGCCGGCGATGGCCGGGAACACGTTGGTGTAGCCCTTGGCATCGGTGCGGTGGCAGGCGGCGCAGTTGTCGACGAACAGCTCGGCACCGCGGCTGTCGTTGATGCCGGTCTGCAGCTTGCGCGCGGTGGCATCGCTGGCGGTGTACGCAGAAGGATCATGCGCACTGGCCGGCAACTGCTTCAGGTACACGGCGATCGCCTTCAGGTCCTCGTCGGTGAGCTTCTGCGTGCTGTGCCGGACCACGTCGGCCATCGGCGTGCCCACCACCGCGCTGTGCGCATTGCGGGCGGTGCGCAGGGTGTCCCCGATGTCCTGCTCCGACCAGCGCCCTAGCCCATCGGCCGCGTTGCCGCGCAGGTTCACCGCGTTCCAGCCGTCAATCACCTGGCCGCCGGAGAGATACGCCGTGCCCGATTCGTCCAGTGCCTTTTCCTGCAGCGCGAAGCCACGCGGGGTGTGGCAGCTGCCGCAGTGGCCCAGGCCCTGTACCAGGTAGGCACCGCGTGCCAGCTGCGGGTCGCTGTAGTGGCTCGGATCAAATGCCACCGCTTCCGCGTCCGGGGCGAACGTCTTGCGCCAGATCGCCAGCGGCCAGCGCATCGACAACGGCCAGGTGATGTCCACGCCCCGGTTTTCCTGATGTACCGGCGCGATATCGCCGTGCAGGAAGTAGGCGTGCAGCGCCCGTACATCGTCATCGGTGATGCGCGCGTAGGAGGGGTACGGCATGGCCGGGTACAGCGTGCGGCCGTCGGGGGCGATGCCGTGCCGCACCGCGCGGTCGAAGTCGTCCAGCGAGTACGCGCCGATGCCGGTTTCCTTGTCCGGCGTGATGTTGGTGCTGTAGATGTTGCCCAGCGGCGAGGCCACCGGCAGCCCGCCGGCGAACGGCTTGCCGCCCGGTTTGGTGTGGCAGGCGGTGCAGTCACCGGCCGCGGCCAGGTAGCGCCCGCGCTCGATCAGCGCCGCATCGGCGGTCGGCCCGTCTGCCAGTACCCGGGTTTTGGTGGGAATGTAGGCATAGGCCAGCGCGGCCAGCAGCACGACCAGGCCGATCACCACGATCCAGAGAAGAAGCTTTTTCATGCGCGCCTCCTCAAGCCTGGACCAGGGGGCCCGGATCGGGCAGGTACTTCTCGCGGATGGCCTTGGCCGCCCAGTACGCCAGCCCGCCCACCAGTCCGGTGGGGTTGTAGCCGTTGTTCTGCGGGAAGGCGTTGGCGCCGATCACGAACACATTCGGCACGTCCCAGCTCTGCAGGTAGCGGTTCAACGCCGAGGTCTTCGGGTCTGCGCCCATGATCGCGCCGCCGCAGGTGTGCGTGCTCTGGTACTTGGTGATGTTGTAGTGCTCGCCGTTCTTCTTGGCGTCACCACTCATCGACAGCGGATTGAGCGTGCGGCTCATCTGCATGGCCTGGTCCACGAAGAACTGCGATGCCTTGATCTCGTTGGGGTGCCAATCGAAGGTCATGCGCAGCAGCGGGCGGCCGAAGGAGTCCTTGTAGTTCGGGTCCAGGCTCAGGTAGTGCTGCCGGTAGGACATGCACGCACCCTGTACCTCGTAATAGAAGTTGTGACGGAAGTTGTCGGCCGCCGCCTTCTTCCATGCCGCGCCCCAGTTCGGGGTGCCGGAGGGCACGTTGATGCCGCGCACCGGGCCGGCGCCGGGCTGCCGCGCCCAGACCAGGCCGCCGCCGACGAAGCCAGCCTTGGCGTTGTCCAGCTGGTTGCCGTTGAGGTCGTCCATGGTGGTGCCCGCGCCCCCGATGCCGATGAAGCCGTTGGCCTGCACGTCCTTGTCGAAGAACAGCACCACCCGGTTGAGGTTCTGGTAGGAGTAGTTGCGCCCCACGGTGCCGGTGTTGGTCTGTGGGTCGTAGGCTTCACCGATGCCGGAGACCAGCATCAGGTGCACGTTGTAGAGCTGGAAGGCGCACAGCAGCACCATATCGGCCGGCTGCTCCACTTCACGGCCCTGCGCATCCAGGTAGGTCACGCCGGTGGCCTTGGCCTTGGTGCTGTCCAGGTTCACCCGCAGCACCTGCGAATGCGTGCGCAGCTCGAACTTCGGGCGCTGGCGCAGTACCGGCAGGATGCAGGCGTTCGGGCTGGCCTTGGAGTAGTTGAGGCAGCCGTAGTCGCTGCAGAAACCACACGCATTGCACGGGCCCAGCTGGCAGCCGTACGGGTTCACATACGGGCCGGAGGCGTTGGACGCCGGGATCGGGTACGGATGCCAGCCCATTTCCTTGGCTGCCTTGTAGAACTGCTCGCCGCCCAGGTAGTTCGGGTTCGGGCCGAGCGGATACTCGCCCGAGCGTGAGCCTTCGAACGGATTGCCGCCTTCCTGCACCACGCCGTTGATCACGCCGGCCTTGCCGGAGGTGCCGCATACCAGCTCGAACATGTTCAGATGCGGCTCCAGTTCGGCGTAGGTGACCGGGAAATCCTGGATGGTCATGTCCGCCGGGATGAAGTTCTTGCCGTAGCGCTCTTCCACATTGGTGCGCAGGATCAGGTCTTCCGGCAGCGGCCGGAAGTGCGCGCCGGACCAGTGGCTGCCAGCGCCGCCCACGCCGGTGCCGGGCTTGAACGAGCCCATCTGTCGGTAGGGCACGGCGATATCGGCCAGGGTGTGCCGCACCGTCACCGTTTCCTGGTTCAGGCTCTGCAGGTACTTGCGGTGTACCGAGCCTTCCAGTTCGTCCACCACCTTCGGGTAGGCGAAATCAGGCTGGGTATCGCGGTCGCCGCCACGTTCCAGCGCCACCACGTGCAGGCCGGCGTCGGTAAGTTCCTTGGCCAGGATCGCCCCGGTCCAGCCCATGCCGACGATGACCGCATCCACTTTCGGTTTCGTGATTGCCATGCCTCAGCCCCTCCGCCCGGACAGATCCACCGGCGGCAGGGGGTAGGCCTTGTCGCGGACGCTGATCCAGTCTATGTAGTCCGCGCGCATGCCTGGGTAACCGATCATCTTCCAGGCGGCCATATCCTTGTTTGCGCCGTACTTGGGATCGGCGAAGTAGCCGTTCTTCACTTCGCCCAGCAGGTTGGAGAAGAACAGCTTGCTGGAGATCGCCTCCAGCTCCAGCTTGCCGCCCTCGGCCGCCTTGAGCAGGGTTTCCTGCTGTTCGTGGCTCAGCTGGGCGAAGGTCTTGCCATCGAACTGGCTGCGGCAGTGCGCATCGAAGGCATCAATGCCGACCTTCAGGATGTCACGCAGGGCCAGCTTGCCCTGGTAGCCGAACTCGCTGGGTGCCTCCAGGAAGGGACCCTGCATGTACCAGATGGCGCCGGCCGCGTAGGGGGTCTGCATGTGGCGGTCGAGGAACTCGGGCACGCCCGATTCCACCGCGCCGGGGCCGGTTTCATCGGAGGGGATAAAGCGGTCGCAGGCGGCGGTGATGAACGCCCACTCGGCCGCGTTGAAGAATTCGGGGGTGTAGTCCTTGGCGGCCGGGGTAGCCGGGGTGCCGCTCCCGGTGCCGTTCCCGGTGGGGGTGCCGGGGGCGCAGCCGGGCAGGGCGGCGGCGACGGGGAGCAGGGTAAGGCCCTGGAAGAAGCGGCGACGGGTCAGCGTCGGCCGGTTCTGGTCGGCATCATCTTTCATTGTGTGGCTACCTGGCGGGTGGCTGGGGCTGAGCATGGCGCGGGTCCTGTCGCGGCAGCGTGCTCGCCGAATGCGGCCGGCCTTTCCACGGCAGGCATGAATGCGACCATTGTGTGGATGTGCGACTGTTTCCGTAATGGCAATATGGGAAAGGAACTCTTGCCAAACGGGAAACATCGGCGTGATCGACGACCTCAACGAGCTGCGCACCTTCGACCGCATCGTGCATGGCGGCAGCCTGTCCACCGCCGCGCGAGACCTGGGCGTCTCGCTCGCCGTGGTCAGCAAGCGGCTCACCGCACTGGAGCGGCGCGTGCAGGTGCGGCTGCTGAACCGCAGCACGCGACGCGCCTCGCTCACCGATGAGGGCAGCCTGTTCCACCTGCACTGCCGCCGCGTGCTGGAGGCGGTGGAAGCGGCCGAGGCGGCGCTGGAGCAGCGCCAGGACGTGGTGGCCGGCGTGCTCAAGCTCACCGCGCCCAATGGATTCGGACGCCGTCATGTGGTGCCGGCGGTGCGCAGCTTCCAGCAGGCGCATCCCGGGGTGCGCGTGCACCTGTCGCTGCGCGATGAGCTGGTGGACCTGGTCGGCGAAGGCGTGGAGCTGGCGCTGCGCTATGGCGCGCTGGACGATTCCCGCCTGGTGGCGCGCGAGCTGGCGCCGAACCGGCGCATCCTCTGCGCCTCACCGGACTACCTGCAACGGCGTGGCACGCCGTCGAGCATCGACGACCTGCACGGCCACGATCTGATCGCTTCGGGCAGCCCGCCGGTATCGCAATGGGTGTTCGCGCAGCCCGGCGGCACCATCGCGTTTCCATTGGACGCCAGTACGCTCTGCGACGATGGCGAGGCGGCGCAGATCCTGGCGGTGCAGGGCGCCGGCATCGCCCGCAAGTCGATCTGGGACGTGGCCGATGACCTCGACGCAGGGCGCCTGAAAGAAGTGCTGCCCAACTGCGCGCTGGCGACTTCGCCGTTGAGTGCCGTGTACGCCCCCGGGAAGCAGGTCGCCCCCCGGGTCCGTGCGTTCCTTGGCCACATGGTGCAGCAGCTGCAGCAGTCGGCCGGCTGGCGGCATGCCAACCGGACGATGCCCGCCATTGCACTGACCGGGAGTTAATCGGCCTTGCGCTCAACCGGCGTCAATGCCGGTTTCTGCCAGCTGCGGTCCAGCACGGCCTGGCCAGGGCTGTAGTTGCGCAGGATCACGTAGAACGGTCCGGCCGGCGCCGGCAGCCAGTTGGATTCCTTGTCCTTGCCGGGCGACGCCTGCTGGATGTACAGGGTCAGGCCGCCATCGGCATCCCGCTTGAGCGTGGGCAGCATGGCCGAGTTGATCAGGTAGCGGTCCAGCGGGTTGTCCACCAGCAGCTTGCTCTTGCCGTCATACAGGGTGACCGACCAGAACGCGTTGGTCGGCGGCAGCTGGTCCTTGGCGAAGCGCAGCACGTAGTCGTGCTGGCTTCCATCGGCGGGCCTGCCCTGCGCATCCACGAAGTAACTCTGGTAGTCGGCCTCTGAAGCGGAGTTGCCGTAGATGCCCAGCTTGGCGCCGGCAAAACGGTACAGGTAGTTGTCCTTCAGCGCCGCGCGGGTGCCGAACATATCCGCACTCGAGACCTTCTCGGTGTTTATTTCAGTGGCGATGAACTGTTCCAGTGCCTGGTTGGCATCTGCGATGCCTGCGGTGATGGCCTCGCGGTCGGCCGGCGGCAGCGCGGCTGCATCGAAGGGCTTGCCTGCCTCGATGCCGATGCCCGCGAACCGTTGGCGAAGCGCGGCTTCGCTGTCCACGGTGGGCGCGAACTGCAGCAGGAAGTTGAGGTAGGAGAAGAAGCCCAGGCCATTGGCCTGTTCCGGGTCATACGGCGGGAAGGTGATCGGCGGGGCCGGCGGCGGTGCCGGCGTGCCCAGGAACGCGCTCAGCGGCTGCACCTTGTACTGCGCCTGCAGGCGCTTGACGTTGTCCAGGTCCGACGGCGAAAACAACTGGGTGCGGAACAGGCCATAGGCCAGCTGGGTTTCGGCGCGGAACACCTCGCGCACGCCCTTGGGTGTTTCGCCCTTCCAGTCCGGCCCGGCGACCATGAACACGCTGGCCTTGCCGTCGGTCGCGGCGCGGTTGATGTAGGCGAAGTTGTAGGTATACAGGTCGATCAGCTGCACGGAGAAGTAGCGCTTGGCATCGATCGCCGGCACGCTGATGACCAGCGGTTCGGCGCGCAGGTCCATCCACAGGAACGAATACGGCGTGTCCGAGTTGGGCGTGATGATCGAGGTGTCCTTCGGGGTGGCCACCTGGGCGACGTTGCCGATCTGGTTGAAGCCGGCGTGGAAGTTCGCACCCTTGGCATCCACGGCCTGCTGGTACATGGATTTGTAGCCTTCCACGATCGGGTAGCCCCAGATGTAGGCATCCTTGGCGGTGGCGCGCAGCTCGGTGATGCGGGTGGCATCAGCCGCGGCCGGGGCGGCGGGCTGCGCTGCCGAGGCAGGGTCGGGCGTTGGGGCGGCGCTTTCCGGTTCGCGCTTGCCGCAGGCGGCCAGCGCGAACACGCTGATCAACAGGGCGGCCAGCCGGAGGCCGGCAAGTAACGGTGAGCGAGCCTGGTTACGGGGCATGGCCATATTGTTCGCCTCCTGCGGCAAGGGATGGGGAGAGCATGACGGCGCGCTCATCCGCACTCCACCGAAATAGGTGCAGGCCGGCTGGGTAAAACTACTTAGCCCGGATCAGACCCTGGCAAGGCTGGCAATGGCGAGAATGACGGTCGCGGTGGTGACCACGGTGAAGTACAGCCAGCCCAGCGCGACGAACTTCAGCGTGGTCACCAGCCGGGATTGTGCGTACACCCGCCGTTGCATCAGCCAGAGATACAGCGGCATCCACAGAAGCAGCGCCGTGATCAGCAGGCCGATGACAACCCCCGCGCCAGGCACGGCGGCAAGCTGCCCACCCAGCATCGACAGCAGCAGGATGCCCAGCAGTGCCACGCACAGGAACGCATGGCTGTACAACGCCACCACCAGGTGCTCCAGGTACAGCCTTCCACTGCCCAGGTAGAACACCTTCAGCAGCACGGCAAACAACGGCACCAGCACGAACAACGCCGAAGGCACCGAGCCGAAGAACGCGTTGACCAGCAGCTGCGGCCGTTCGCTGATGCGGGGCAGGTTCTTGCGGATGATCTCGGCCTGGCCGGTCAGCCAGCGGTTGGCGAACCCGGGCAGGAAACCGATCTCGACCGGGTCTGACTTCTGTGTCGCCATGTCCTGCACGGTGAACGGTTTGGCCGCGGCGGGCTTGCGCGCGGACGCGACCGGTGGATGCTCCTTCAGTTCGCGCTCGCGCTTTGCGGCCTGCCTGTCCACCTTGGCAATGGCACTGTCGATCGGCGCGCGAAGGGACTCGGGCATTGCCTCACGCGATTGCTGCAACGGCGCCAGCAGCGCGCGGCGGACCTGCTGGACCTCGTCGTGGGTGGTGGCATCACGGAACGCACCCGGCACTTCCGGCGGGCGGGGCGTCTGGCTTACCAGGGCACCTGCGTCCACGTGCACTGCCAGCCGTGCCACGAAGAAGGTCAGCACGCTCAGGATCACGAACAGGCGGATCGGCGGGATGTAGCGGGTACGGTGCCCGGCCAGGTAGGCGGCCGCCAGCCGGCCGGGCAGCAGCAGCTGGTGCAGGGTGCGGAAGATGCGCCCATCCAGGTGCCAGAACGATTCGAACACCTCTTCCACCGCGTGCCCGAAACTGCGCACCGGGCTGTGGGCGGACTGGCCGCATTCATGGCAGAAATCGCCCTGCAGCGGGGTGCTGCAGTTCTCGCAGGCGGCAGGGTAGGCAAGGGCGGAGTGCATCAGTGCGCGGAGCCGGGCAGGAAAGGCGCCTACGATAGTGGGGGCGGGGTGCCGGTGCCAGTGCCGGCATGCATCAATCACTGGGCGGGGGTCGGTAGAAGTACCGAAGCAGATCCGGGGGCCATCGGCCATCCTCGAACGCACGTTCGCGCACTGCGGATGCTGTTCCCGTTCGCCCTGTTCGCGGCGGGGTTGCTCGGTTACGAGCAGGTGCGCCAGCGCACTTCCATCACCTTGTTGCTGTTGGGGGTTTGCCATGCCTGTTTCACCACGTTGCACCCGCCCGCTGCGCCGGCGCCATGGTTTTGTGTCGCTGTTCCTGGCGGCAGCGCTGGCAGGACTGTGCCAACCGGCGTGGGCGCAGGATGCCGATGCCCTGGCCAAGAAACTGTCCAACCCCGTCGCGGCACTGATCAGCGTCCCGTTTCAGTACAACTACGACGACGGCTACGCCAATGGCGGTTATCGGCATACGCTCAACATCCAGCCGGTGGCGCCGTTTGCCATCTCCGAAGAATGGAATGCCATTTCCCGCACCATCCTGCCGGTGGCCTACCAGAAGGACGTGATTCCCGGCACCGACCAGGCCGGCCTGGGCGACGTGACCCAAAGCTTCTTCTTCTCGCCGAAGGAAACCGGCCCGTCCGGCGTGGTCTGGGGCATCGGGCCAGCGCTGCTGCTGCCAACCGGTACCGATGACCTGGGCGCCGATACCTGGGGCGCCGGTCCCACCTTCGTACTGCTCAAGCAGGACAAGAGCTGGACCGTGGGCGCGCTGGTGAACCACATCTCGGACATCGCCGGCAGCGGCTCGCGCCGGCGCGACATCAGCAACACCTTTGTCCAGCCGTTCCTGGCCAAGGCCTTCCCGGGCGGCCGCACGCTGGCCTTCAACATCGAGTCCACCTACGACTGGAAGGCCAGCCAGTGGACCGTGCCGCTCAACATCCAGTACTCCAAGGTGAGCAAGCTGGGCATCCAGATGATCAGCTACCAGGGCGGCGTGCGCGCCTACCTGGATGGCCCACGTGGCGGGCCGGACTGGGGGGTCCGGTTCACGGTCACGTTGCTCTACCCGAAGTAGAGTCGGCTCACCCCCTTTCGGAACGCCGACCATGCCACTGACCGACAAGCAACTTGCCATTCTTCGGGCCATCGAGGCGACCGACCCTGTGTCAGCCGACGATGCCACCTGGGCCGTCGCCGAAGGTCTGGCGGTGCAGGCCGAAGACAGCGATATCGACCTGACCCCTGCTGGCAAGGGCGCATTGGGCGAGCTGTAGCAACGGCACGCCTTTCGCGCGCACTGCATGCCGGCTGCACGCGCGCTCCACACCGCGCTGCCTACAGTGGCTGCCATTCCCCCGACGGCGCCCACAGCGTGAACCTGCAGACCTCCGTGCCCCTTCCGCTCCCGCGCCGCCCGCTGCCGGACAGCTGCCAGTTCGAACTACTGGATGTGAACGCGCTGCAGGACCCGTGCAGCGGGCGCATCGTGCACCTGTACTCGATGGTGGCGCGCTGCCTGTCGTGCGAGGTGGTGTTCAAGGCGGAGGAAGGCGAGGGCTTCGTCAGCACCTCGGCCGCACGCGTGCTGCGCTGCCCCTCGGGCTGCGGCCAGCAGTCGCTCAGGGGCGCCGCGCTTCGCCAGTGGGGCGCGCCGGCAACGAGCGGCTTTGGATCGACACCGCTCCCACAATCTGTTCCGGCGTAAACGCGCAATGACCTTCGCCGGTGGGCGGTAGCGTCCTCAGCTGGGGCGTCGCGCCAGCCTTGGCGGCAAGTGCCGGGTAGACCGGCTCGAAGCGGGGCGTCACGGAAGGGTCGTTGAGGTTGTACTGCAGCAGCAGCGGCCGGCGCAGCGCGCCGGTCAGGCGCAGGTCGCGGTCAAGCTTCGCCTTTGCCGCGGCATCCGCGGCAATGCGCCGGACGCCGGCGTTGAACGCCGTGTCATCGCCAAAGCCGGCATACACCGTGTCCTTGTTGCTGACCGGAAGGCCGCCGCTGATCTTGACCAGCTGCTGGAACACCAGGGCATGCAGGCTGATGGTGCCAGCCAGCTCATCCACCTTCAGCTCCAGGCGTCTTGCCAGCACTGCGGCTGCCTCCGGGCGGGACTGCACGGCAGCGCTGATGGCGACGACCATCTCCCCCTGCGGCAACGTCGCAGCGGCAGGCGAGCTCAACCCACCCTCGGGCAGGCCGTTGGCGCCAGGGAAGAAGTACTCGAACGCCACCAGCGAGGTGAGCACTTCGGCGGCCAGCACATCGCCGGGCAGGTTGGCGCCGCACATCGAGATGCCACCGCTGTAGTGCTCCGGCATCCGTTCCAGCGTTCCGATCGCCACCGCGCCGCCCATTGAGAAGCCCAGGATCCAGCTGCGTTTCGTGTCTGGATGGCGGGCCACGAACTGCGCGCGCAGCCGCTCAAGGTCATCGACGGCCCCGCGCACGGCCCAGCCCTGGTCGGCGTACCCACTCTGCGCCACTGCATAGCCGGCCTTGACCAGCGCCTCGCTCCACGGGTTTCCCGGCCAGGGGTCCGGGCGCGGCGTTCCGACCGGCTCGAAGCCATGGGCGTACATCACCAGTTCGCCGTTCCAGTGGGCCGGCACGTCGATGCGCCAGGGGGCGCCCTCCAGCGTGCCCGTTTCGCTGTGGGTTTCCGGCGTTACCGGGGCCTTGGCCCAGCTCGGCGGAAGGAGTAGGGCCGTGCACAACCCCAGGCACAGCGAGACGGTCGCAGCAGTACGCATCCAGATCATCCTCGGTCAGGTGCCGGCGCAAGATCGACCAGCAGCGTGGGAATCAATTCGGAAACCGTGGGGTGGATCGGCACCGCCCAGCGCAGCTCATCCAGCGGCCGGTCGGCACTGATCATGTCGAGGATGCCGTGGATGGCCTCATCGCCGCCAGTGCCAAGGATCGCCGCGCCCAGGATCCGCCGGGTTTCGGCATCGGCCACCACCTTCATGAAGCCCTTGGACTCCCCTTTTTCCACCGCACGACCGACG
>Ga0160451_100644_pt1 | contig 16760 bp, 10 predicted proteins | sample HID1975M_E1MG_FD_108270 | JGI IMG/M metagenome (GOLD analysis project Ga0160451, IMG submission 108270) | Enriched soil microbial communities from UW Madison campus, WI, USA - HID1975M_E1 MG | ecosystem: Environmental > Terrestrial > Soil > Unclassified | place: USA: Madison, Wisconsin... | reverse complement strand
TCTTGACGACCATAGAGCATTGGAACCACCTGATCCCATCCCGAACTCAGCAGTGAAACGATGCATCGCCGATGGTAGTGTGGGGTTTCCCCATGTGAGAGTAGGTCATCGTCAAGATTCAAATCCAAAGCCCCTGTCTGCACTGCAGACAGGGGCTTTGTCTTTTCCGGCCTACAGCATTGCGACCTTGCGCGCCTTGCTCTTGCGCCTCGCCTCCAGCTTGCGCCACCACACATACACCCCGGTGACGGACAGCACGGCAATCACGATGCCCAATACCGCAATAAGGATCTGCCCGGTCATACCGATGATCCGCCCGCCATGTATGGGCAGCTGCAACCGATAGAACTGCTCACCCAGCGTGCCTTGCCCGGCGATTTCCTGGCCGAGCAGATGACCATCGGTACCATGGAAGAACAACCAGGACTTACCGTGGGCATCGGTATCGTGCTGGCCAAAACCGGCACCGTAGAAGTTGTATTCGAAGCTGTAGTACAGCTCGCCAATGGCAGCCGTCAGCCCCAGCCGCGAGCCCTCTTCCAGGGCCCGCTGATAGGCCTGTTGGTACGTCAGCCTGGTGACCCCCAGCTCTTCCTTCGGCAGCGCACCACGCGCCTCGTAGACGCTCGGCTCAACGGGTGAGAACAACGATACTGCCGGCTTGAACACCTGGGCTGGCAGGTTCATCGCAACGCTGCTGATCGCCACCGGCAGCAGGAGCAGCCAAAGCCACAACCCACTGGCCCTGTGGATATCCATGTTGAGCCGGTAGGCATGCCCGCCCTTGATCTTCCAGGCGGTTGCCCACTTGCGCCAGAAAGGCCGCCCCCGGGGCAAGGTCAGCAACACGGCAATGAAACAATCCACAACCCACAAGATGGCCACCACGCCCATCAACAGCAGGCCCCAATTGCCCGGCAGTGTCAGGCTGTAATGCAGCTCGAGGATGAACGGCATGAAGTTCTCTCGCGAGAAGCAACATTCGCCCCAATAGCGTTGGCCCAGCGCCTGGCCACTGACAGGGTCCATATAGAACACAGTGTTCTTTTCGGCATACGGCTCGCCGGTCTGCGGATCGTTGCGCGGCACCATGGCCAGCAGGGCAGAGTGCCCCGCCTCCTGTGGATACTCCATGTACCAGACTTGCAGGCGTGGATGTTGCGCCTGCAACTTATCCACAAGTACCCCAGGCTGTTGAACAACCCCATTGGCCGGCGCTTCATAGAAACCGGGGTTCAGCCACTCGTCCAGTTCGTGATGAAACGCAAGTACGCTGCCAGTCAGGCCAGCAAGCGCAAGGAACACCGCAGTCACCAGCCCCAGGTAACGGTGCAGCAGTACAGAGAATTGACGCATCTAGCCAAGCTCCCAAAAACACCAGAAACGAAAAAGCCAGCGCCTGAAGTCAGGCGCTGGCTTTGCGAGCAAGTTGTATCCGGTCAGAACTGATAACTGACCGTAGCGCTGACATTGCGCTCTTCACCCATGTAGCAGTAGTTCAAGCTGGCGCACGATGTGACGTAGGTTTCGTTGGTGAGGTTGTTGGCGTTCAGGCGCACATCCACACCCTTGAGCCCCACCTTGCCGAGGTCGTAGCCCACCGAGGCGTCGAACAGGGTATAGGAGGGGACCTTCATGCTGTTTTCCGCATCCACCCAGCTGTAGCCCACGTACCGCACGCCGCCACCGAGGCGCAGGCCGTCCAGCGGCCCCTGGTGGAAGTTGTAGTCCGCCCACAACGAGAACATCTGCTTCGGTGCCTGGGTCGGTGAGTTGCCTTTGTTGTCGAGACCCGAAACCAGGCTGGGCATCGATTTGGAATATTCGATATCGGTAAAGGTATAGCCACCCAGCACCTTGAGGTTGTCCGTTACCTGCACGTGGGCTTCCAGCTCCAGGCCTTGGGAACGCACCTCACCAACAGGGCGGTAGAAGTCCTCGTTCGGCTGTTTGGACGCCAGGTTTTCCTGCTCGATGCGGAATACCGATGCAGTGAACAGGTTGTCGCTGCCCGGTGGCTGATACTTGATGCCCGCTTCCCACTGGGTGCCCTCGGTCGGCGCCAGTGGGCGGCCATCCTGGTCGGACACGGTGTTGGGGTTGAACGATTCCGAGTAGCTGACGTAAGGGGCGATGCCGTTCTCGAACAGGTAGAGCACGCCGGCACGGGTGGTGAACTTCGAGCGGTCATCGCTGGCCCGGGTGTCGCTGTCGCGGTTTTCTTCCGAAACTTTTACCCAGTCCTGGCGCAGCCCCAGCGAGAAGCGCCACTGGTCCAGCTCGACCAGGTCCTGCAGGTATACCCCGGTCTGCTGCAAACGGCGCTGATAGCGGTTTTCGCCGAGTACCTGAAGGTTGCCATTGCCGTATTGCGGGTTGCCGGCATCGAGCGGGTTGACGGTGCCATAGCGCCAGGCCACATCGGCCTTGCGCCGTTGATAGTCGGTGCCCAGCAACACTGTGTGCTTGGCTGCGCCGGTGAAGAATTCCGCCTGCAGCATGTTGTCGATGATGTAGGAGTGCAGACGCTCGTCACCCCCGGTGTAGGCGCGGTTGAGGATATTGCTGTCAGCATCTGCCCAGCCTGCCGAGTAGACCTGGTCCATCGACACGTCGGAATCCTGGTAGCGGAAGTTCTGCCGGGCGGTGAAAACATCGTTGAATCGATGCTCGAACTGGTAGCTGAACGACTGCTGGGTGCGTTCGTAGTTATCGATGCCCGGCTCGCCTTCGAAGAAGTGATCGGACAGCCTCAGGCCGTTGCGCTTGTGCAGCATGCCATCGGCCGGGTTGCCGCCATGGTAGCCACCGTTGGGGTCGTGCTGCAGGTAGGCCTGCAGTGTCAGCGAGGTGTCCTCGGTAAAGTCGATGCTGATTGCGGGCGCGATGGCGTAGCGCTCTTCCTTGTTGTGGTCGAACTGCGTGTCGGAAGCATCCGCCAGCCCGGTCAGTCGATAGGCAATGCGCTTGTCGTCATCCAGCGGACCGCTGAAGTCGAAACCCATGCCACGCTGGCCCTGTGTGCCCACAGTGGCCTGTACCTGATGGTAAGCCTCGAACAGCGGCTTCTTGGTGGTCAGCGCCACCAGCCCGCCCGGAGAGCTGCGGCCATAAAGCACCGAGGAAGGGCCTTTGAGGATGTCGATACGCTCGATGAAATAAGGGTCTACCTGCATGGTGCTGTAGGTGCCGTTATCACCCATGGACTTCAGGCCATCGACGTAGATGTTGTCCACCGAGCCGTCGTTGAAGCCGCGCATCGCCACATAGTCATAGCGATGCGTGGCGCCATAGGGGTTGGTCAGCACGCCGGGGGTGTAGCGCATGGCCTGGGCGACGGTCTGCGAGCCCTGGTCATCGATCTGTTGGCGGGTCACTACCGACACCGATTGCGAGGTTTCCACCAGCGGCATGCTGGTCTTGGTCGCAACCTGGCTGTGGGTGGCGTTGTAACCGTCCATGCTGCCCAAGGCGTTGCCGAGGGTGAAGCTGCGCACATCGGTATCAGGCAGTGACAACGCGGCATCTGCAGGCTGGGCGTGCAGCACATAGCTGCGGCCGTCCACGCTGGTAGCCTCCAGGCCAGTGCCATTGAGCAACTGGCGCAGGGCCTGGTCTGTCGGGTACTGCCCCTGCAGGCCATTCGAGTGTTTCTCGCCGGTCAATTGCGGGGTGCTCGACAGGGTAATGCCAGCCTGGCGGGCAAATTGGTTGAGCACTTCGTTCAGCGGGCCTGGTGCGATCGTGTATAGCTGGCTCAGCTGCGCCGGTTCGGCGGCGTTCGCCAGGACTGGCGCGCCGCTCATGCCAAGGGCGGTGCCGAACAGAGCGGCACGTACCGCTTTGCGTAGCCTGGCTGAATTCAAGACAGGTCGAAAATCATTCTCGGTAGCGAGGTACGCTGAAGGTGAAGCGATGGGCATGTCGAAGTCCGTCGAGTCGTTATAGGGCAGATGGAGTTGCTTACTGTCCTAGCCGGACGTCTCGTCAAAACCCGCCAGAAATTTCTTGCTGATGTCGAATCAGGCCACACGCTCGATCCGTATCCACCAGCGTGTACGTTGGCGAAGCTGCACTGGCAGGGTCTGTGGCAGCAACTGCAGCAATTGGTCCGGATTTTCCAGGCGGAATACCCCGGACAGGCGCAAATCGGCGATATCGTCGCTGCAGCCGAGGTATCCATGCCTGTAACGGCTCACCTGCGCGAGGAAATCGGCCAGGCGCATGTCACGGGTGACAATCAGCCCATCCGCCCACGCTGCAGCGTCCATGTCGACTTGCGCCAGGCGTTGCGCCCCCAATGCATCTATCCGCCAGTTCTGGCCGTCGGCCATCCATTGCAGTTCGCCTGTCCCTGGGTGGTGAATGGCAACCCTGCCCTGGCTGACGCTGACCCGCGTGCAGTCGGCATCCTGGCGGACCACAAACCGCCCCTCGAAGCCCTCCAGCAGGGCATCACGGCTCTGTACCAGCAGCGGCTGCCCTTTGTACGGCGTTTGGCTGCACGTGAGCATCAGCTCGCCGTGCTTGAGGCGAACCATGCGCTGCTGCTCGGTGAACGCCAGGTCTACTGCGGTGCGTGTATTGAGTTGCAGCAGAGAGCCGTCGGGCAAGTGGACAGTGCGGCGTTCGCCGGTAGCGGTGGCATAGTCCGAGGTCCATGCACTGATGGTATCCAGGTCTTTGGCCAGCCAGCTCGCCGACCCTACCATTGCAGCGCCGCCCAGCAGCTTCAGCGCCTGGCGCCGGTGCAGGCGCCGTTGGCTGGTTTCCAAGGTCTGCAGCGCGACGCCCGCTCCGGGAATGGCGCGCAGGTCGAGATCCTGTTGCAGGCTCGTCACGCGCTGCCAGGCCAGTTCATGCTCGTGTTGGGTATTTCGCCACCGCTCGCATTGCTGTGCCAACACCGGGTCGTTGCCGCTTTCGCGCAGGCGGAGCATCCAGTGGATAGCCTGTTTGACGGCTTTGGAGGAGGGCGCCATGTCAGCGTTCGTCTTCGTAGCGCAGCAGGTAGCAGTGGTAGAGCGCATCGGCCACGTGCCGCTCTACCGAGCGCAGGGAGATGCCCATCTGTTCGGCGATGGCCTTGTGGCTCAACCCTTCACATTGGGCCAGCAGGAACGCGCGGCGTACCTTGGGTTTGAGCCCGTCGAGCATCCGCGCGATGCGTTCCAGCAGCTCCAGCAGCAGTTCGCGTGCTTCGGCCGAGGGCACCTGCCCTTCGGGCACGTGTGCCAGGGCTTGCAGATAAGCACGGTGCAGCTCTTCACGCCGCCAGTGGTCGATGACCAGGCCGCGGGCGATTGTGCGCAGGAAGGCTCGTGGCGCGTTCAGCTGAAGCTGCTCATGGCGTTGCAGCAACCGCACGAAGGTGTCCTGGGCAAGGTCCGCAGCATCAGCGGCATTGCCAAGCTTGCTGCGCAGCCACGTATTCAGCCAGCTGTGGTGGTCACTGTAGAGCGTGTGCACGGAGTCATTCGAAGGCATGACGAGCAATCGGCATAAATGATAATTAGTCTCATTGTTTGCCGGAGCGGGTGCTGTTTGCAACTTTCATTTGCAGCCGGCCCACTCAGTTGGGCGATTGCTTGTCCAGGTAACTCCTGATCACCCGAGCGCCATTGTTCAGGTGCTGCTCCAGCACCCTCACGGCTTCATCCACCAGCTTGTCACTGGCGGCGTCCGCCAGTGCGTTGTGATCGTCCTGGGTCAGCTTGCCCAGCCCCATCGACGACAGGTGGAAGCGCAGAAAGCGTTCTTCCTCGTTGAGCTCGTTTTCGATCAGGCGCAGCAGCTTCTGGTTTGGCGCCTTGCCATACAGCGCCATGTGAAAGAGCCGGTTGAGGCGGCCGATTTCGGCATGGCGGGTTTCGTTTTCCAGCTGCTGGATATAGCCACGGGCGCGAGCAATGTCGTCGGCATCGAGCAGCGGTATGGACTGGCGCAGCGCCTCGGACTCGAGCAACACCCGCAGCGCGTAGGTATCGACCGCGTCTTCGCCGATCAGGGGCGCGACGACCGCGCCCTTGTGCATCTCCACGTTCACTAGCGATTGCGCCTCGAGCTGGCGCAACGCCTCGCGCACAGGCATGCGGCTGACGCCATACAGGGTAGCGAGTTCTTGCTGGCGCACGGCTGTGCCGGGCGGCAGGCGGCCATCGAGAATGGCGCTGCGCAGGCGCTCTTCGATCACGGCACGGGCCAGGTGTGCCGGCAGTTGCTCGCTGGCCAGCACATTGCTCAGTTTGATTTTCTCGGCCACGCGGAGTCTGCCTCGACGACGAAAGTTGGATCCAATGACACTAGTAACAGGCAAGGGGCCTTGTCAAACCGACGCTCGCAGCGGAGCGAACGAAACAAGGCCATGGGATATGGTGTATGAAGTCGCCTGGCAAAGGAAGCGGCATATACCAAGCGCTATCAAGAAAGTTATAGCGGCCTGGCCACCGCCGGCCATGATTGCAGGGTGCCATTGTTTTTTACGCTTGCAAGCCGCACCATCGCTGCTTTCGATTGGTCTGAACAGGTCTTTGCAGTGGCGATACCCTGGCTGCTCAAAACCGCCGTACGACGTGTAGGCCTTGCTGTTCTGCTGGGTTGCTTGCTGCTGGGCGGCTTGCATGCAGACTGGGATTTTTCCCAGATCAGCCGCAAATCACAGGCTCTATACGGCCCGCTGGGGGCGGGCAAGGGCCGCATCGACGCCTGGCAGCAGCTGATGGTTGCGCAAAGCCAGGGGTCCGAGCTGCAGCGGCTGCAGGCGGTCAACCTGTTTTTCAACCAGCAATTACGTTATGTCGAAGACATCGACCTGTGGCACGAAGTCGATTACTGGGCGACGCCGATCCAGGCTTTGATCAAGGGCGCCGGCGATTGCGAGGATTACGCCATCGCCAAGTATTTCAGCCTGCGGCGCATGGGTATCCCCAGCGAGAAACTGCGCATCACCTACGTCAAGGCCCTGCGCCAGAACCGCGCGCACATGGTGCTGACCTATTATTCAAGCCCACAGGCCCAGCCACTGGTTCTCGACAGCCTGATGGACGCCATCAAGCCGGCCAGCCAGCGAACAGACCTGCTACCCGTGTACGCCTTCAACGGCGAAGGGCTGTGGTTGACGGGGGCAGCGGGCAACAAGAAAGTCGGCGACACCAAGCGCCTGTCACGCTGGCAGGACGTGCTGAAGAAAATGCAGGCCGAAGGGTTCCCGGCCGAACCGGTTTACTGAAGGAGCACAGATGTCACTGTTCAAACAATTGCTGTTGGCCATTTGCCTGTTCCTGGTGGTCGCGTTCAGCGGCAGCTTCATGGTCAGCCTGGAGAGCTCGCGCAGCCAATACGTCAACCAGCTGCGCTCGCATGCCCAGGACGCGGCAACGGCGCTGGCGCTGTCACTTACGCCAAACATCGATGACCCAGCCATGGTCGAGCTGATGATCAGTTCGATCTTCGACAGTGGCTATTACTCCAGCATCAAAGTGGTCGACCTGGCGTCCAACGCCGTGCTGGTGGAGCGACATGCCGAACCCGACCCGGGTGGCGTCCCTGCCTGGTTCACGCATTTGATCGGCCTGGAACCGGCCGGTGGCGATGCCATCGTCAGCCGCGGCTGGCAGCAGGCCGCGCGGGTCGAAGTGATCAGCCATCCGATGTTCGCCATCGCCAAGCTGTGGCAGAGCGCCCTGGGCAGCCTGGGCTGGCTGCTGCTCTGCGGTGCGGCCAGCGCCGTGCTCGGTGCCTTGCTGCTACGCCGCCAGTTGCGCCCGCTCGACTACATGGTTGAACAGTCCCACGCCATCGCCCGCCGCGAGTTCCTGAGCCTGCCGGAGTTGCCGCGCACGCCGGAGCTGCGCCGGGTGGTGCAGGCGATGAACCAGATGGTCGAAAAGCTCAAGGCGCTGTTCACCGAGCAGGCTGAGCGTAGTGAGCGGTTGCGCACCGAATCCTATCAGGACAGCCTGACTGGGCTATCCAACCGACGTTACTTCGAAATGCAACTGACCACCCGGGTCAGTAACCTGGAAGAAGCACGCGCTGGCTATTTGTTGCTGTTGCGTGTCCAGGACCTGACCGGGCTCAATGCCCGCCTGGGTGGCCAGCGCACCGACCAGTTGCTGCAGGCGGTGGGCGAGCAACTGCGGCGTACTTGCGCAACATTCCCCGAAACCAAGGACCTGATCTCCCGCAGCCGTGGTGGTGAATTCGCTGTGCTGGCGCCTGGCATGGTGCACGAAGAGGCCGTGCAGCTCGCCCAGGCCCTGGAGGCAACCTTGCAGAGCCTGCACGACACCGGCGCCACCGATGTTGACCCGGTAGCCTGCATCGGCCTGGCCCCCTTCAGCCCTGGAGACGCACCTCAAGCGCTGCTGAAGCTTGCCGATGAGGCCCTGGCGCGTGCCGAAAACCAGCCGACGCCAGGCTGGGTGTGCCTGGAGCAGGGCGCGGCAGCAGTGGCTGGCGACAGCCATCATGACTGGCACACGCGGCTTGACCAGGCCTTCGTCAAAGGCCAGTTCGAACTGTTCTTCCAGCCGGTGGTGGATTGCAAGGCGGTGCACCGCGTGTTGCACCACAAAGTGATTTCGCGGCTGCACGATGATCAGGGCGAGCCGCTGCCGGCTGGGCGTTTCCTGCCGTGGCTGGAGCGTTTTGGCTGGATGCCGCGGCTGGATGTACTGGTGCTGGAAAAGGTGCTGGCGCATTTGCGTAGCCACACTGAAGTGCTGGCGCTCAACCTGTCCGCAGCGACCCTCGCCGACCCCAAGGCTTTGCAGCGGGTTTACGAACTGCTCGGCCAGCATGCCGCACTCGGGCCGCGCCTGGTTCTGGAGATCGGTGAAGAACAATTGCCCGCGCAAGCTGTGCTCGAGCAATTGACCCGGCGCCTGCACGGGCTAGGGTTCGGGCTGGCGCTGCAGCGTTTCGGTGGCCGGTTCAGCATGATCGGCAACCTGGCGCACCTGGGCCTGGCGTACCTGAAAATCGACGGCAGTTACATTCGCAACATCGACCACGAGCAGCACAAACGCCTGTTCATCGAGGCGATCCAACGCGCGGCGCACAGCATCGACCTGCCGTTGGTTGCCGAGCGGGTCGAGACCGAAGGTGAGCGGCTAGTGCTGGCGGAGATGGGCGTAGAGGGCATCCAGGGGCAGCTGGTCGGTGAGCCTGCCCCCTGGCGCTGAATGCGACCTGAGGGTGCAGGCCGCACCCTCAGTGCCGATAGCTGCGGCGATCAGCGTTCGCGCAGGGCCTCGGAGCGGGCTTTCATGATCGGCTTGAGCAGGTAGCTCATGATGGTCTTCTTGCCAGTCATGATATCCACTGTGGCTACCATGCCCGGGATGATCAGCAAGGGCTTCTCGTCGGTACCCAGGTGACTCCGTTCGGTGCGCAACCGGATCAGGTAGTAGGTGGTTTTCTTGTCTTCATCGGTGATGGTGTCGGCACCGATCTGCTCAAGCTTGGCCTTCAGGCCACCGTAGATGGTGTAGTCGTAAGCCGTGAACTTCACCGTTGCTTCCTGGCCCGGGTGGAGGAAGGCGATGTCCTTGGGCAGGATCTTCGCTTCGACCACAAGGCTGTCATCCAGCGGCACGATTTCGACGATATCGCTGCCCGGCTGGATCACCCCGCCGACGGTATTGACCAGCAACTGCTTGACGATGCCGCGAACCGGTGAGGTGACCATGGTGCGGTTGACCCGGTCATCCAGGGCCTTGCCCGTGGCGGTTGCCTTGTTCAACTCGGTGCGGGCTTCGTTGAGCTGGGTGAGTGCATCGCTGCGGAACTTGCCGCGGGTTTCCTCGATCTTGCTCTGCACTTCCTTGATGGCCGCTTCGGCGCGTGGGATGGCCAGCGCGGTAGAGTCCATCTGGCCGCGGTTCTCAACTTCGGCGCGGCGCAAGCGCAGCACTTCAACCTGTGAAATCGCCCCTTGGGCTACCAAGGGTTCGGACATGGCGATCTCTTGGCGCAGCAGCTGCAGGCTGTTGGCGTACTGTGCCCGCTTGGAGGTGAATTCGCGAAGCTCCTGCTGTTTTTGCACCAGTTGCTGTTCCAGGCCGCTGATCTCGTCCTGCAGTTGCTGGCGCCGGCTCAGGTACAACGACTGCTCGCTGGCCGCTTGGCTTGGGGCGGCCTTGCGCAGTTCTTCGTCGATCTGCAGCGGCTTGTCGTCCACTTCGGCGCTAAGGCGCTGTACGCGCAGGGCCATGGCCAGGCGGTCGGCTTCAGTTTCACCCACATTGGACGCAAAGCGGGTTTCGTCAAGCCGCAGCAACGGCTCACCGACTTCGACGATCTGACCCTCCTTGGCATAAATCTGCGCGACGATACCCCCTTCCAGGTTCTGGATTTTCTGCACCTTGGAGGAGGGGATTGCCTTGCCTTCGCCGCGGGTCACTTCATCGATGGGCGCCACGCTGGCCCAGATGATCATGACCAGGAAGAACGCGATGATGCCCCAGATGGTCAGGCGCACGATGCGCGGCGCATCTTCGACCAGGGCCTTCTTGACCTCGGGCAGGGGTTGCCCGACGAGCGACTCGGAACCCTTGAAGTAGCGGCGCAAATTATCCTTGAACCGCCCCATATCCAGCTTATGCAACACTGATCTGCCCCTTCTTCAGCGCATCCATGACGGCGGCCTTCGGGCCATCCGCAACGATCTGTCCACGGTCGATCACGATCAACCGGTCCACCAGCGACAGCAACGATGCCCGGTGGGTTACCAGTAGCACAGTCTTGCCTTCCACCACCGCCGCCAAGCGCTGCTTGAGGCGTTCTTCGCCGGTGTTGTCCATGGCGCTGGTGGGTTCGTCCAGCAGCAGAATTTGCGGGTTGAGCAGCAGCGCCCTGGCCAGGGCAACGTTCTGTCGCTGGCCGCCGGAAAGGTTCTGGCCGCGTTCGCCAACCTGCAGCTCATAGCCGTCGGGGTGCAGGCGGGCGAACTCATGCACGCCGGCCAGTTCGGCAGCTTGCAGGATGAGTTCGTCTTCGATGTAGCGCGCGCCGCTGACCAGGTTGTCGCGCAGGGTCCCTGCCAGCAGCTGAATGTCTTGTGGGACATAACCGATATTGTGGCGCAACTCGCTGACGTCGATCTGGCGGATGTCCACGCCATCCACCAGCAACGAGCCGTTGTCTGCCTCGTACAGGCCGACGATCAGCTTGGCCAGCGAGCTCTTGCCCGAGCCGCTGCGGCCGATGATGCCAACCTTCTCGCCGGGGCGGATATTCAGGTTGATGCCCCTGAGTGCCTGGTTCTGCTGATTGGGGTAGGTGAAGTCGACACCGCGGAACTCGACAGCCCCCTGCAGTACCTGACGACTCAGCGGCCGCTCCTCGAAATTGCGCTCCTGCGGCAACTCCATCATCTGGTCGGTGGCCACCATGGTCACCTTGGCCTGCTGATAGCGGGCCAGCAAGCCATTCAGCGAGCCAAGCGGGCCAAGTGCCCGACCGCTGAGCATGTAGCAGGCAACCAGGCCGCCCATGCTGAGGTTGCCATCGATGATCAGGTAAACGCCCACGCAGATCATCGCCACCCCCGCCAGCTGCTGGATCAGCATGGTGATGTTCATCGCCAGGCTCGACAGCACTTTCACGCGCAGCTCGAGGCGGCTGAGGGTGCCGAGGGTCTGCTCCCACATGTACTGGCGTTCGCTTTCGGCGTTGTTGACCTTTACAGCATCCAGGCCGGCCAGCGTTTCGATGAGGCTGGACTGGCGCTCCGATGCCAACGCCATGGTGCGCTCCATGGTAGCCATCAGCGGCTTCTGCAGGGCATAGCCGATGCCCAGAGCCAACGGGAAGGCCAGGACCGGGATCCACACCAGGTGCCCGCCGATGATGGCAATCACCAGCAGGATCAGCAGGGTAAACGGCAGGTCGATCAGGGTGGTCAGCGTAAGCGAGGCCAGAAAATCGCGCAGGCCTTGGAATTCGTGGATGTTCTGGGCAAAGCTACCGACCCTCGCAGGGCGGTACTTCATCGACATACCCACGATACGCTCGAACAGCGTCGCCGAAATGATCAGGTCGGTCTTCTTGCCGGCAAGGTCGAGGCAAAGCCCGCGCAGGCCTTTGAGTATCAGGTCGAACACATAGGCAAAGCCGATGCCCGCAGCCAGCACCCACAACGTCGAAGTGGCCTGGTTGGGCACCACCCGGTCGTACACGTTCATCACGAACAGTGGCGCGGCCAGTGCAATCAAGTTGATCACCAGGCTGGCCGCGATGGCGTCGATGTACAGCCACTTGCTGCGCATCAGCGTGTCGCGGAACCAGGAGCGGGCGCGCGGGATGAGGTTGCCGTGATTGACGTCGAACTTGTGCTGCGGCTGGGCGAAGAACACTTTGCCGCTGTAGTCGCCCTGCAGCGCCTCACGGCTGACCAGCACCTCACCACCGTCGCTCTCGCTCAGCAGCAGGCGCGCGGTGTCCTGGTTTTCCCAGCCCAGCAGCACGGCGCTACGGCCCTCATTGAGCAGCAGCATGGCCGGCATGGCGATGCTCGGGATCTGCTCCAGCTTGCGCTGCAACAGGCGCCCTTGCAGCCCGGCCCGCGCTGCGGCACGGGGCAGCAGTTCGGGGCTCAGGCGCTGGGCCGGCAAGGGCAGGCCGGTGGTCAGCATGGCCCGGCTCGCGGGCTTCTGGTGCAGAACACACAGGGTCAGCAGGCTATCCAGCAACGGGTCATCATGCTGACTGCGTGGATCGTGGGTGAGTTGGACTCGACTGACTTCGGATTCCACGCGGCGCTCTCTCATCCTTGCGGGTAGATGGTGCGGGTGCGCCTCAGTTCATGCCTGGCAGGTTCACTCGCGGTTTCAAATCATTCTGCACAACGGTGGCCATCGGGGCTACGACACCCTGACTTTTGAGCAGTTGGCCAATGGTCGCCTTGATTCGGTACTGAGTAAACAATTGTATGTTCTTCACCTCCACCAGACGGCGCTGGGCAGTGAAGGTTTCATTTTCACTGTCGAGCAAGTCGAGCAGGGTGCGTTCACCAAGGCTGAACTGCTGCTGATAGGCACTGCGCACCCGGTTGCTGTGATCGACGTACTGCTGGGCGATCGGCACCTGGGCATTGGCATTCTCTTGCGCATTCCATGCCAACCCCAGTTCTTCGTTCAACTGGCGCAGGGCATTGTTGCGAATATCCAGCGCCTGGTTGGCCAGGTACGACTTGGACTCCAGATCTGCCTTGTTGCTGCCACCCGCGTACAAGTTGAAGTTCATTCGCAGCATGGCCTGCCACTCATTGTTATGGCCGATGGTGCCATCGACGTTGTTATCGGCCGTTCGTCCGAGTTCTGCATCGAACCGTGGATAGAAGCTCGACTTCGCTGCGTCGTACTGTTTTTCTGCCGCGGCGATATCCGACTCGGCAGAACGCAATACCGGGCTGCTCTCGACCATCTGCGCGCGCGCCTCGTCCAGCGTGGCCGGCAGCAGGTCGATGAATGGCGCTGGGGCGCTCAGTTCATCTGGCATCTGGCCTACGACGCTGAGGAAGTTGGTGTTGGCGTCGGCAAGGTTGGTCTGCTCGGTAATCAAGTTGTTGCGCGCTTGCGCCAGGCGGGCTTCAGCCTGATCCAGGTCGGCCAGGCGCCCCACGCCACGGCTGGTACGCAGTTTGATTTGGTCGAGGATTCGTTCGTGATTGCGCAGGTTTTCTTCGGCAAGGCGGACCATTTCGCGGCGTGACAGCACATCCAGATACACCTGGGCCACGTCGAGCGCTGTGCGTTCTGAAGTACCCATCAGCGAATAGGCGCGGGCATTGGCGGTGGCTTGTTGACGCCCAACTTCGCTGGAGGTGGCAAAACCGTCAAAAACCATTTGTCGAAGACGGATTGCTGACTCCCCGCGGTTCATCGTTTCCCAGCGGTTGGCGGTACTCGGGCTGTCGGTGCCTTCACGGCCGTAGCCTGCAGTAATGTCCACCCGCGGCAAATAGCCGCCCTTGGCCGCTCGCAGTTGGTAGTCGGCAGCCACACGGGCATTGACCCCGGCTTGGACCTCCGGGTGCACCTCGAGGGCTTTCTGCATGGCTTCGGGCAAGGTTTGTGCTTGTACGAAAGTGGCGGCAAAGGCGAATGGAAGAGCGGTAAACAGTGACGCACGCATTTTTTACTGATCCCCGAGGGCGCTGGTGTCCTGAATCACGGTCGAAGCGGTTCAGGTTTGGAAAATGACAACCTGACTTGACCGATGAGCAGCTTCCGACGGGGCACTGGTATTAGTACTAAAGGAAGGAGTAGCAAACGTTCAAATATCAATGTGACATTACATTGCCGATTGTTTAGGATGGCGATCATAAGGTCAATAGTTTGGCATAAAGTTAATAGCCGACAGTTATAGACGATATTTTGACGTCAAATATGTCGGAAACATTATCGACACAGTTCCGCCTGCAGTGGCTCATCAATGCCGCTCGGAGCATGGAAGTAGATCAGATCGGGTAACCCGGAGAGTCCAATGAGCAGCGTTGTAGCCATCGTTAAAAGTATTGTTGGCCAAGTCATCGCAGTATCCCCAGAAGGCATCCGGCGCGTACTGATCGAAGGTGATCGCCTGTTGGCCGGTGAAGAAGTCCTCACCGGCCCGGGCGGCGCCGTTACGCTTGAGCTGGCCGATGGGCGCCTGCTCGATTTGGGCCGTGACAGCCAGTGGAGCGCCGATGCGCCAGACAGCAGCACCGACCTGGGCCAGGCCAACGCGCAAGCCGCGCCGTCGGTAGAAGAGCTGCAGCAAGCCATCGCTGCTGGCGTGGACCCGACGACCGAACTGGAAGCGCCGGCAGCAGGGCCTGCAGCGGCAGGCGGTGGCTCGGTTGGCGGGGGCCACAGTTTTGTATTGCTGGAAGAAACTGCAGGCTCTGTGGACCCGACCATCGGCTTCCCGACTGACCCGCTGGGCTTCGCTGCCGGATTGAACAGCGATGAGGTCGGCGGGCTGGATACCGACGGCAACACCACCACAGCCGATACTCCGACAACGGTCGCCACTGGGCTCACCCTCAGCGCCACCCCTTCCATCTCCGAAGCGGGTGGCGTTATCGTCTATACCGCAACGGTCGGCCAAGCGCCCACTTCCGCCCTGACCATCACGCTGTCGAATGGCGCCGTCGTGGTCATCCCGGCCGGGCAAACCAGCGGCACCGTCAGCGTCACGATTCCCGCTAACGATACGCCCTACATCGATGGCGGCCAGATCGCCACGACCGTTACTGGCACCACCGGGGGCGGCGGCCTGACGGTTACCGTACCGCAAACGCCAGCAGTCACCCAGATCACCGATACCGTCGATACTACTACTGCCACCCTTACCGCCTCGCCAAGCGTGACCGAAGGCGGCGTAATCACCTACACCGTGACCTTGAGCAACCCTGCTCAGACTCCGGTGACCGTGACCCTGTCGAATGGCCAGACCGTTACCGTTGAAGCGGGCAAGACTACCGGCAGCGTGGACTTCCAGACGCCGGCCAATGACGTCTACACCAATGGTTCGACAGTCAGCACCACCATCACCGGTGCCACCGGCGGTAATTTCGAGCAGCTGACGCCTAATCCGGCGCCTGCCGAAACTGTGATTTCGGATTCGGTCGATACGACCACCGCGACCCTCACTGCGTCTCCAAGCGTGACCGAAGGCGGGGTGATTACTTACACCGTGACCTTGAGCAACCCTGCTCAGACTCCGGTGACTGTGACCCTGTCGAATGGCCAGACCGTTACCGTTGAAGCGGGCAATACCACCGGTAGCGTGGACTTCCAGACACCCGCCAATGATGTCTACACCAATGGTTCGACGGTCAGCACCACCATCACCGGTGCCACCGGCGGCAACTTCGAGCAGCTGACGCCTAATCCAGCGCCTGCCGAGACCTCGATTTCGGATTCGGTCGATACGACCACCGCGACCCTCACTGCGTCTCCAAGCGTGACCGAAGGCGGGGTGATCACTTACACCGTGACCTTGAGCAACCCTGCTCAGACTCCGGTGACTGTGACCCTGTCGAACGGTCAGACCGTTACCGTTGAAGCGGGCAAGACCACTGGTAGCGTGGACTTCCAGACGCCGGCCAATGATGTTTACAACAATGGATCGACGGTCAGCACGACCATCACCGGTGCGACCGGCGGTAATTTCGAGCAGCTGACAATCAACCCGCTGGACGCTGTAACCATAATCAGTGACAGCATCGACACGTCTACAGTTACCCTGACTGCCAATGCCTCGGTGGTAGAAGGTGGAGTCGTCACCTATACCGCCTCGGTGTCGGCACCGGTGACCGGTTCGCCACTGGTCGTGACCCTGGCCAACGGCCAGAGCATCACCATCGGCGTGGGCGAGTCGTCCGGTTCGGTCAACTTCACCGCGCCGAACAATATTTACAACACCAACGCTCCGCTGACCAACAGCATCACCAAGGTTGAGGGCGGTAATTACGAGCAGCTCGAAACTGCAGGTAATCCGACTACTACCGTCACCGATAGCCCGGACACCCAGGCCACCACGGACCTGGTGCTGAGTGCCACCGGCGATGTCGCTGAGGGCGGACAGATCGTCTACACCGCCACGCTGAGCAACCCAGCGGGTACGGCGATGACCGTGACCCTGAGCAATGGCGCGACCATCAACATCGCCGCCGGCCAGACCTCTGGCCAGGTAACGGTCGCGGCGCCGGCTGATGACGTCTACAAAGACGCCGGTCAGGTCAAAGTGAGTGTCACCGGCACCACCGG
>Ga0160451_100643_pt1 | contig 16793 bp, 17 predicted proteins | sample HID1975M_E1MG_FD_108270 | JGI IMG/M metagenome (GOLD analysis project Ga0160451, IMG submission 108270) | Enriched soil microbial communities from UW Madison campus, WI, USA - HID1975M_E1 MG | ecosystem: Environmental > Terrestrial > Soil > Unclassified | place: USA: Madison, Wisconsin... | reverse complement strand
CGGTCGTGTACCTGCCGGCGGGAACGGAGCGCGAGACCCTGCACGGCGGTGCGACGGTCTTCGCCTACTACAACGCCAGCCACCAGACCTCGGGACAGGCGACGCTGCGCGAGATCGGCAGCGTCGTCCAGGCCGCCAACCCGCGCATCGCTTTGGATGCGGTGGCGTTGACGCGCGGGCCGGCTGCGGTGCGTCCACCGCCGCTGCGGGTACAGGCGACGGTGCTGGCGAACTCGGCGCGCAGCTACGAGCACTTCCTGCTCGGGCTGCTATTTCCCGCCCTCCTCCACCTGGCCGCCTGCCTGGCGATGGTGGTCGCGCTCGGTCGCGAGTTGCGCGACGGCAGCGCCGGCGACTGGCTGTGCGACTGCGGCAACCGCCTGCTGCCCGCCATCGCCGGCAAGCTGGCGCCCTATCTGCTGCTGTTCACCACGTACGGCGTGCTGTCGCTGGTGTGGCTGGCGGGCATCCGTGGCTCCGGCGTCGCCGGCAGCGCCTGGCTGCTGCTGCTTGCGCAGGCGGCGATGTACCTGGCTTATGCCGGCATCGCACTGCTGCTGGTCGGCGCCACCCGCAACATGGGCACCTCGCTATCGCTGACCGGGCTGTACGCGGGTACGTCGTTGGCGTTCTCCGGCGCGACGTTCCCGGTGCAGGGAGCGCCGCTTTTCACCCAGGTCTGGACCCAGCTGCTGCCGTTTACCGCCTACGTCAGGTTGCAGGCGCATCAACTGGATCTGGGCACTGCGTGGACCGCCTCGTTGCCCTCGCTGGGAACGCTGCTGCTGTTCGCGCTGCTGGCCGGCGGCGCGGGTTTGCTGCTGTTCGGCCGCGGCGCGCGCGATCCCGCCGCCTGGAGGCAGCGATGAACGAGGCGGGGCTCGGCTTTCGCGAGACCCTGCGGGCGGTATTCACCGACCGCTACGCGATGGTGACCCTGATCGGTGCGGCGCTGTTGTATTCGCTGTTCTATCCGGCTGCGTACCGCCACCAGGTCGCCACCGAATATCCCGTACTGGTCGTCGACCTCGACCGCAGCCCGATGAGTCGCGCACTGACCCGCAAGGTGGACGCGGTGAGGGCGGTGCGCATCGTCGGCTCGGCGGCGTCGATGGCCGAGGCCGAGGAGCGGATAAGCCGCGGAGAGGCGGCCGGCGCGCTGCTGGTGCCGAGCGGCCTTCAGCGCAGCATCCTGCGCGGCGTGCCGGGACAGTTGGCGCTGTATGGCAGCGGCGCCTTCCTCGGCCGCGCCAGCACCGTGCTCGAAGGGCTGGGCGACGCGGCCACCGCATTCGGGCGTGATGCAGGGCTGGCGCAGGCGCGTATTGCCGGCGCGCCCGCGATATCGCCGTTGCGGCTGGTCACACGGCCGCTGTTCAACACGCGCGAGGGCTATGGCAGCGCCATCGTGCCGGGCGTGGCGCAGCTGATCGTGCAGCAGACGCTGCTGATCGGCGCGCTGGTGATGGCCGGCACGCGTCGCGAGCGCATCGGCCGCCTGACCTTCTCGCGCGGCGGCCTGCTCGGCATTGCGGCGGCGTTCGCGCTGATAGGCACTGGCAGCATGCTCTACTACAACGGCTTCGTGTTGTGGCTGCAGGACTATCCGCGCGGCGGCAATCCGGCCGGCACGCTGCTGGGCGGTGCGCTGTTCGTCGCAGCCGTAGTGGCATTCGCGTTGTTCCTCGGCAGCTTCTTCCGCACGCGCGAGCGCCCGTTCCAACTGCTGATTTTCACTTCGATGCCTTTCTTCTTCCTGTCGGCTCTATCGTGGCCGGCCGTGGCGATGCCTCAGCCATTGGTCTGGCTGGGTCGGTTGATCCCTTCCACGGCAGGCATCAATGTCATGGTCAAGTTCAATCAGATGGGCGCGAGCGTGGCTGAAGCCGCGCCGGAGCTTCGCAATCTCGCATTGCTGATAGCGCTGTATGGCGGGCTGGCGCTGTGGCGCTATCGTCCACGGCGCTTCTCCAACGAGACTTCGGTTTCGTCAGCACAGGCCCAGGGTTAATAACCTAGGTTTCTGGTTGAAGCTCGCGCGCGCAGCATCCATGCCAGAACTGTGGTCTGAAGTCCATTGTCTAACCGTTGCGAGTAGTTGCCGAAAAGAGCCCCAACGGCGTCAATTCGTAAGGCACGGAGGGAATAACGTGCGAGGGACAAACCCTCTTCCCGCTCCAGGCCTTGAGCGTCCCTGCCAGAAATATCCCGCCGGTGCGGTTCGCCGCCGGGCAGCGCGCACCCGCGCCGGGGCTGCCATTGGCCTACTGCTATTCAGCGACTTGAAAATATCTGCGGACCCAGGTCTGTGGTACATAGCTCCAGCCGGTCCATGGACGCCGAGCTTGCCTTGCCAAGGTCGTGCGCAGCGGAGGCATTCTTTCGATTGCAGGCATGAGCTAACGGAAGACGAGGACATGACGATCATCTGGCGTGGCTTGGCGCTGGCGGGACTGGCGTTCGTATCGCATGCGGCGCGCGCGCAGGCAGTCGGGGCGCAAGCGGCGGACTCGGGAGAGTGGACATTCCGCATCGCGCCGTACCTGTGGGGAACGGCGATCGACGGCAACGTCGCGCACGAGAATTTGCCGATCGACTTTCACGCCGGCCTGGGTTTCGACGATGTCTGGGAGAACCTGGATATCGGGGCCATGGGCGCTTTCGAGGCGCGCAAGGGCAGATATGGCGTGCTGGCAGACGGGCTGTACGCCAAACTTTCCACGACGGCGTATGCACCGGTGCCCGGCATGGCATTGCCGGTTCGCCTGAAGACGCGCACGGCGACCGGGCTGCTCGCGTTCCGCTACGGCTGGCGGCAAAGCGATACGGGACATCTCGATTTCATAGCCGGCATGCGGGTGTGGTCGGCGCGCACGCGCCTGGCGTATTCGATCCCCGTGCCCGTTCCGCCGCCGATTCCGCAGCAGTACGCGGGCGAGCAGGAGCACCGATGGGTTGATCTCCAGCTCGGTGTAAAGGGCAGGCACGGGTTCTCCAACGGGTCGTTCGTCGGCGGATGGGTGCTGGCGGGCGCGGGCGAATCGGACCTGTCGACGGATGTCATGCTGATTGCCGGCTATGACATCAACGACCGGGTGTCGGTCGTCGCCGGCTACCGCTGGCTGTCCACCGACTATGAGACCTCGGGCGGCTTCCGCTTCGACACCACCATGCAGGGCCCCGGCCTCGGCCTCGAGTACCTGTTCTGATCGTCAACGCAGCGCCGCAGCCGCGGCAGGAGTCGTGCAATGGAAAAGACCCGCAACCCGCTGTGCATGGCACTGATCGTCCTGGGCGCACTGGGCATCTGCGCGAAGACGCATGCCGCTGACGCAGACACCCGCCTGCTGGACGCCGCACGCGCCGAGCAACCGGCGGTCATCGACACGCTGCGCGACCTGGTCACCGTGGAATCCGGTTCGACGGACCATGAAGGACTGGCGACGCTGATGACGTACCTGGAAGGACGCCTGGGCGAGCTGGATGCGAAGGTGGACCGCATCGCGTCGGCCACCGGCGGACCCGGTCTCGTGCGCGGCGTATTCGAAGGGTCCGGCAAGCAGAAGGCGATGCTGATCGCGCACGCCGATACCGTGTACGACAAGGGCATTCTCAAGGCGGAGCCTTACCACCAGGACGGCAACCTGCTCTACGGTCCCGGCATTGCCGACGACAAGGGCGGCATCGCGGTGATCCTGCACGCGCTGGCACTGCTCAAGCAGCGCGGCTGGAACGACTACGCGCGGATCACCGTGTTGTTCAACCCGGACGAGGAAATCGGCTCGCCAGGATCCGGCGAGACGATTGCCACGCTCGGCGAACAGCACGATTTCGTACTGTCGTTCGAGCCATCGCCGGCCAAGGCCGTCATCCAGCACGAGGGCGTGCTGCTGAGCGCGGCGGGCACCTCGCAAGTCCGCATGGTGGTAGAGGGTCGATCCGCCCACGCGGGCGCCGCCCCCGAACAGGGCCGCAACGCGCTGGTTGAACTGGCACACCAGCTCCTGCAGACGCAGGATGTGGCGGCGAACGTGCAAGGCGCGCAGCTGAACTGGACCACCGCGAACTCGGGTAGCGTGCGCAACCAGATCCCCGAGCGCGCCGAAGCCGGCGGCGACGTGCGCGTCATGCAGGCCGATGCCAACGAAAAGCTGCTCGCCGCGTTGCAAGCCAAGGTGAAGGAAAGCCACGCGGTGCCGGACACTACCACCACAGTGATGCTGGAACCGTTGCGGCCGATCTACATGGCGGGTGAGCGGGGCCGCGCATTGGCCGGCCTGGCGCGCGACATCTACGCCGAACTCGATGGCCGGCAACTGCTGATGCACCCGACCACCAATGGCGGCACCGATGCCGGATTCGCCGGCCGTTCCGGCCGCCCGGCCGTGCTTGAGGGTCTCGGTCTTGCCGGCTGGGGCTATCACGCCAGGAACGAGTACATCGAGATCGATTCCATTCCGCCGCGTCTTTATCTCGCGTCACGGATGCTGATCGAGTTGGGCAAGCAGGCGAACGCACCGACTCCTTGACGCATGGACCGTGCCGCGCGGACAACGCTTACCGACATGCAAGAGGGATGCACGTCCATGCATTGCCGCTGTTGCCCGGTTACTTCGGTGAGTGCAATCCGATCTTGTTGCCTTCGGTATCGATGAACAAAGCGAAAAATCCGAATTCAGGGCTGATTTGCGTTTTCGGAACGATCACGCTCCCGCCCGCTTCCGCTACACGCGCAAGCATCGGGGAGAGATCTTCTCCGCCTGAAAGATAGATCAGTGTTCCTTCGGTACTAGGCGTGTAGCCATCGCCCTGGACGATGGCGCCAGACACGTTGCGACCATCGGCGGGCAGCATGCCCATCTTCGTTCCGTCGAGGTCCATAGGCTCCAATGCGGCGCCTGCTACGGCGGAGTAAAAGCGCATTGCACGATCGAAGTCGGCAACCGGAATTTCGAACCAATTGATCATGTTGTGCATGGCAGGTCTCGTGGGGGTGGGTTTCAGGGCGGAGCCGATGACGGACGGGGGCGAGCGTTCAAACCGGAACGCGATTTCACGTCCATTGCCGGATATCCTGGATTCCAGACGGTTGCCTTCGACGCGATAGGAAATCCGTTGGGGGAAGTCGTGCTCGAGATCCTCGAAGGCTGCGGATTTTTCTGTCTGTTCCACCAGGCGGAAACGCACAGGCGCGGCATTTCCGGGAACCTTTGCGACGTAGAACACCCCATCGTTGTCGGACTCGATACGCAGCTTCTCTTCGAAGACTATCTCGGCCCCCTGGAGCGTTGCGCCCGTTCCTGAGTAACCGAGGCGATCAGCCTGCCAATGCTCGTAACCGCTCCTCCGATCCGGCAAGTCGGTTCGCTTCCAATGTCCCACCAGCCACGCCAGCGATTCGAGTCCGGGCGCGACGGCTTCCGCTGCGCGGACCGGCAGGGAAAGGCAACCCGCAACGATGCAGGCGAACAACGAAATCGTGCGCATATGCCCTCCAACCAGAGGGCATCATCACAGCGTCCAGCGCGCAGGATGTCTTGTACGGATCCGACAACCGCCGTTTACTGCCGAACCAGGAAGAGATTGGCCATGCTGGCCTGCCCGAATAGGTATTCGGACGGATTCTCGCCGGTGAATGCCTTGAAGTTGCGATGGAAGTGAGGCTGGTCGTAATACCCGCCATGAAAAGACAAATCGCTCAGGCTGGGACCTTCGCCGCTCACCGCCTTGAAGATGGCGCTAAAACGAATCACACGCGAGTAGAACTTCGGCGTCAAGCCGATGTAATGGGCGAAAGCGCGCTCCAGGTGGCGCTCGTAGGTACCCAGTCGGCCGCAGAGCTCCGCGACCGGCAAGGCGCCCTGGGATTCGAAAATCATGCGCACTGCACACGGAACGATCTCCGGCGGCGGCGTATCGGGCCGGATCCGTTCCAGAACTCCGGTCAAGGACGCGATTCTTTCGTCCGTACCCTCCCCTTCCAGGGCCGCGGCTTCCAGCAGATCCGCGCCGCTGCAGGTTTCTTCCAGCGCAACCACGCGGTCCCTGAGCGTATCCATGCGCGATTGGGTCAGCTGCGCCAAGGCCCATGGCTGCAACTTCACGCCAATCATCGCCGAACGTCCGATGTTGCGAAGGAAGAAATAACGGGAAATCTGTCCGGCGGCCAAGCAACGAGGTTGTCGTTTCCAGGCGTCCGCAAGCCGGATTTCGTAGGGATCGCCATAATGGAAGATCAACTCCGGAAAACCGTCGGGGATGATCTTGCGTACGCTCGGAGTCGTATCGGGATCCTCCACGACCCAGAAACTCTCTACCAGATCGGCGACGGATGTGTCCGGCTGGATGAGCCGGTAAATGGGCGATTCATTCACGAATTGATTCCGGAATCATGGTCGAGCGATCCGCCTACGAAGCTTCAACTTATCGTAGTCGGGATGGAATCCCGAAGCGGCGTGCCGATTAAGCGGGACCGGATAGCGCATCGAAGCGCATCCCTTCGCCATGATTCTCTCGGCCTAGGCTTCACGTCTGGCACAAGCACGGATAGCGCAGGGCTGATGGCTTTAGAACGATGCCATCAGCGCCGGAATTTCCGCGGCGATTTCGCGCGCCAGCGATCCGACCTGTCCATGCCGGCGTTCCAGTGCGGCGCCGGCGCGCGCATGCAGGTAGACGCCCCACACCGCGGCCTGTTCGGCCGGCGCGCCGCGCGCGAGCAGGCCGGCGATCACGCCGGCCAGCACATCGCCCGATCCGGAGGTGCCCAGCGCGACGCTGCCTTCGCGGTTGATCCATGCTTCGCGTGATGGCGAGGCGATGAAGGTGACGGCGCCCTTCAACACGACGATCGCGCCGCAGCGCGCAGCCAGCGTCGCCGCCGCGCGGGCCGGTTCGGCGGCGATGTCCTCGATCGGCACGTCCATGATCCGCGCCATCTCGCCGTGATGCGGCGTCAGCACGACCGTCGATGCCGCCTGCCGGCAGGTCGCGTGCGCGGCCAGCGCGCCGGCGTCGAGCACCAGCGGTTGCCGGCTGTGCGCGATCACCTGCGCGGCGATGCGGGCGGCGCCGGCGTTGTGCGCCATCCCCGGCCCCACCAGCGCGGCGTCGCAGCCGGCGGCCGCCTCCAGCGCGGCGCGCTGCAGCCGCGCGATTTCGCCGCCGCGGCCGATCGGCTGGCCGATGACACGCGCTTCGGGTACCGCGATGGCCAGCGCCATCGCCGCCGGTCGCGCGGTGACGATCTGCAGTTTGCCCGCGCCCGCGCGCAGCGCGGCGATGCCGGCCAGCAGCGCAGCGCCGGGGACCTCGGCGCTGCCGCCGACCACCAGCACGCGGCCGCGATCCTCCTTGCCTTCGGTCGCGGCCGGATCCGGCAACGGCCAGCGTCGCAGCAACGCCGTGCCGATCGGCACCGCGGACGGCAGGCGCACCCGTTTGGCGGCAGGACTCATCGCGGACCGGCAGGCGTGTCGGGCGCGGTGGTGACCGGCGCATCGGCGCGCGCGGAAATGTAGTTGGCGCGGATCAACGAAAATCGCGGTCCGTCGCCGTTGTCCGCGAAACCGTACTCGGTCACCGAGCAGTTGGGCACGTCGGCCTGGCGATCGATGTCGAGGATGGCCCGCTCGTCCATGCATTCGAGCAGGTAGCGGAAGCAGTTGACGATCACCTGATGCGCCACCACCAGCACGCGCTCGCCGACGTGATCGCGCCGCATCACCTCGACCATGCTGCGCAGGCGCAGGATCACGTCGCACCAGCTCTCGCCGCCGGGCGGACGGAAATAGAACTTGCCGACCGACGCGCGCTGCTCGGCCAGTTCCGGGAAGCGCGCCACGATGCCGTGGCGGGTGTAGCGATCGAGGATGCCGAATTCCTTCTCGCGCAGGCGCTCGTCGAGGAAAACGTCTTCCATCGGCACCGCCATCGCCTCGGCGACGATCGCGCAGGTCTGGAACGAGCGCACGAACGGCGAACTGAGCAGCACGGTCGGACGCTCGGATTCGGGCATGCCGGTGAACCAGCGCGCCAGATCCCGCGACTGCTCGATGCCCAGTTCCGACAGCGGCGTATCGGCATCGCGCGTGGTCACGTCGATCAGTTCGGCGCCGGACGCCTCGGCCACGTCGCGGGCGACGTTGCCGGCGCTCTGTCCATGGCGGACGATCCACAGCCGCTCGGGCCAGTCGGTGTGCTTGAGTCTGGGCATGCCGCGCTCCGTTCCGGTTCGCGCCCGGTTTAGCAGACACCGGCGTCAACCTTGCGTGACAGGTGGCCGGGCGGCGCTTTACAGGCCCAGTTCGTGCGCTTGCACGTCGCGGACGCGCAGCTCGGCCAGCGCCGCCTCGTCGGCCACGCCGATGCCCTGCGGCCGCGCATGCGTCCACAGCGTCACATGCGCCGGCGGGACCGGCAGCGCGCAGCCAGTGGCGGCGAGCGCGCAGTAGAAATCGGCCAGGCCCGGCAGTTCGAGCCGTTCGATGATCGATCCGGCGTCGGGTTTGGGCGGTTGCCGCTTGCGCAGGCGCAGGTAGCGGTGCGTGCGCCGGTAACGCCAGTCGCAGGCGGCGAAGGCCTCACGTAGTATCGCTTCGGCGCGCGCATTGCCATGCGCGTCCTCGACCGCGGCGATGGCGTCGCGTCCGGCCAGCGTGATGTGCAGCTCCCGCTTCGGTATGAACGCCACGCCGTCGATGATCCGCTCGCCCGGCGGCAGCGCCCATTCGCGGCGCGGCACCGGCAGGATCAGCGTGCGGCGCGAGGTCAGGCCGGGCCACGGCGTCGGTTTCATCCGCAGGATCCTGTGGCCGGATCGCCCGGCGGTGTGTCGCTGCATCGGTTCATCGTTCTGCTCCCGTTGCGGCACGGCTTTCACGTGGCTGACGCGGACGGCCGCCTACATTCTGCGCGTGTCGGCGCGTGCCACCGGCGCCGCCCTGTTTCCGGAGAACAGCATGCACCACAGCCGGCTATCGCAGTGGATCATCGATTGCCGCAGCGACGACATCGATGCCGCCGCGGCGTTCTGGTCGGCGGCACTGAACCGGCCGGCGCGCCGGTTGCGGGATCCAGCCGACGCGCATTACCGCAGGCTGGCCACCCCTCCGCACGAACCGGGGATTTTGTTGCAGCAGGTGTCCCATCCCAGCCGCGTGCATCTGGATATCGAAAGCGACGACATCGATGCCGAAGTGCGGCGACTCGAACGCCTCGGCGCGCGGCGGATCGAGCAGGTGCGAACTTGGTGGATCATGGAAGCGCCCACCGGCCACCGTTTCTGCGTGCTGCCGCCACAGCGGCCGGACCTGGCCGAATCCGGCAATCGCTGGGACGCACCATGAAACACGCGCTACGATGGTCCGCGTCGTACGGTCACGTGTCGGCGAACGCGCATGCCGATCCGATCGATGCGAGATCGATCCGAACCGCATCGGCCCCATAGACGAAACGCGATGCGACGCTTCGTGCAGACGCTGTCGGCCGAAACGCTGCCGGCCGACTTCGGTGCCGATATCACCGCGACACTCGAAGCGCTGCCGGATCGCTACAACATCGGCGTGCGCGATACGGCCGCCATCGTGCTGGATCATGGCGACGGCATCGGCACCCTCGAAGCGGCCTGGGGCCTGATCCCGGCCTGGTCCAAGCTACCCGAAACCAAGTACACGACGGTGACCGCGCGGCTGCAGCGTGCGCCGCGCAGCCGCATTTTCCGCAAGCCGTGGGAAAGCCGGCGCTGCGTGGTGCCGATGAGCGGCTACTACAAGTGGGATCGCACGCATACGCCGCCGGTACCGTACTTCATCCAGCCGCAGGACGGACAGGCGCTGCTGGCGGCCGGGCTGTGGGAGGTCTGGGAAAAGGGAGATGCGCCGCTGCGCAGCTTTGCCGTGCTGACCCATCCCAACCCCGCCATCCCGGCGCCGCTGGTCGCCGACGGGCCGATCTTCCTGCGCGCCGATCGCTGGCGGGACTGGATCGGCGGTCCATGGTTCCCGATGCGCTTCCTGACCGGCATGCCGCAGCCGGTCCTGCACGCCTATCCGGTATCCAGGGCGATACGCGACCGCGCGCGCGACGACTACACGCTGCTGGAGCCGGTCGACCCGCGCGACGAAGAACGCATCGCCGAGACGGACGATGCGATGGACGAGGACGAGGACGAGGATGGCGATTGATGCCGCATCGCCGTGCCGTCATCGTCCCGGCGGGCCTCTCGTGTAGTCTTCGCCGATGAAGAACACTCCCACCGTTGGCGATTCCCAGCATCCGCACGTCATCGGCATGGACGTACCGGCGCTGGAACCGGATCAGGATCCGCACAAGCCGCACATCATGACCGCGCTGCTGGACGTGACGCCGGCACGCGAATGGGCGGCGATCCTGACCGACGAGCTGGCGGCCTTCCGCCGCGAGCATCGGCTTACCGATGTACGCCTGGTCGGCCCCCACCTGACCTTGATCGGCCCCCATGACGCGCTGCGCCGGCTCGTCGGGGAAGTGCACGCACTGGTGCATCACGTCTCACGCCTGTGCATGCACGACCGCATTACCGGTCGCCGGCGGGTCGTGGCGCCGCCGCAGATCCAGACCGTGGTGCAGCCGTCCGTGGAAGCGGCGGCCGTGCTGGACGAGGCGCGTCAGCGCGATGTCGACGCCGTCGCCGGCATCGCCTCGGTCACCAGCGTGCTGGAAGCGGTGACGCGGCAGACCGGCATGCGCTTCGCCGCCGTGGCGCGCGTCACCGAGCATCGCTGGACCGCGTGCGCGGTCTACGATCTGATCGAATTCGGCCTGCAGCCCGGCCAGGATCTGGTGCTGGAAACCACCATCTGCAACGAGATCCGCCAGCACGGCCAGTCCGTATCGTTCGGCCGCGCCAGCACGCATCGGGTTTTCTCCGACCATCCGACGCCATCGAGGTACGGATTCGAGAGCTACATCTCCGTGCCCATCCGGCTGCCCGACGGCCGCTTCTTCGGCACGCTGTGCGCGATCGATCCCGATCCCGCCCGGCTGGACGAGCGTACCGTGCGCACGCTCGAGCAGTTCGCCGCGATGATCGGGCATCAACTCGCGCTGGAAGGCGTGGTTCTGCTGCCGAACTGATTTCGCGGCGCGCTACGACGCGCGCTGGCTGAACGCCACGCTGCCCAGGATCAGCAGGCCGGCCAGCAGCATCTGCGCGGTCAACGCCTCGCCGAGGAAGGCCCACGCGAACAGCGCGCCGAACAACGGGATCAGGTAGGTGACCGTCGAGGCGCGCGCGGCGCCGACGCGATAGATCAGCCGGTAGTAGAAGATGAAGGCCAGCCCGGTGCACAGCACGCCCAGCACGATCGCGCTGCCCCACGCCAGCGCGGACACCGGCGCGGCCGGCCAGTGGACGATGGCCAGCGGCGCCAGCATCAGCGCCGCGCATCCCAGCGTCGCACCGGCCGACGCGGCCGGCGGCAGTCCGATCATGTAGCGCTTGACCAGGTTCAGGCCCACGCCGTACAGCAACGCCGCCGTGGCGCCCGCCAGCACGGCCGGGCCGACATCCAGCCCGGAAATCTTGGCGGTGGCCAGCACGACGACGCCGGCGAAGCCGGTCAGCAGCGCCAGCGAACGGCGCAATCCGATTTTTTCGCCGAACAGCAGGAACGCCACCAGCGCGGCGAACAGCACCGTCATCGCGTTGCAGATGGCTCCGATGGCCGCCGGCGCACGCTGCGCCGCCCACGCGAACAGCAGGAACGGCACCGCGGAATTGATCAGCGCGATACCCGCCAGGCGCGGCCACAGCCGCAGCGGGAACTGCGCGCGCGCCAGCCACAGGAACGGCAGCAGCACCAGCGCGCCGAGCGCCAGCCGCAGCTCGACCAGCGCGTACGGGCCGAACTCCGGCGCGGCGATGCGCATGAACAGGAACGAGCCGCCCCAGATGGCGCCCAGCACCAGCAGCTCCAGCGGCGTGCGGCGGTCGCGCCGGGCGGGAAGCGCCGGCGCTTCGATACGGACCTCCGGCACGCTCATGGCGTCACCGCCTGCGCCGCCGGCGCGGTGCGCTTGTGCGCTTCGGCGATGACGCGCTTGTTGGACACGCGCACGCGGCCGACCATCAACAGGCGCAGGTCGGCGACGATGCGCGCGGCCAGCGCATCGTCGGCGATGTCGTCGCCGTCGATGTCCAGGCGGAAGTCCTGGCCCTGCAGGCCGCCGCCGTTGCTGAAATCGATCTCGAAATCGAACACCACCCGGTGCTGTTGCGGTCGTGCCGTTGCCATCGTCCTTCTCCTGCGTCGCCGGCGGTCCATCCGCCGCGCTTAGGGCGCAGCATCGCCAGCCGCGGCGGCGGCGACAAGCGCGTAGTATCCGGGCGAGCCACAAATCTGATTGTTGCCTCGACGATGAACCTGCGCCCCACCCTGCTGCCCTCGCTCGGCGTGTTCGCCGCCGCCGCCCGCCACCAGAACCTGGCCCACGCCGCCGAGGAACTGCACCTGACCGCCAGCGCGGTCAGCCACCACGTGCGCAAGCTGGAATCGCTGCTCGGGGTGGCGCTGTTCCAGCGGCACGCACGCGGGGTCACGCTGACCAGCGAGGGCCGCCAGCTCGCCGATGCCGCCGCCACCGCGCTGGCCGACATCGAAGCGGTCGCCGGTAACTTGCATGGCGCGCACGGCATCGCGCCGCTGCGCATCACCACGCTGCATTCGCTGGCCTACTGCTGGCTGATGCCGCGGTTGCCGCGTTTCGTCGCCGCGCAACCGCATGTGCGCGTGCACGTGGACACCGGCATCGCGCTGGCGCGCTTCGACGAGAACGGACCGGATCTGGCCATCCGCCACGGCCTGGGCCACTGGCCGGGACTGACCGCGCACCACCTGATGGACGATGCGCTGTTCCCGGTCGCCCCGCCGGACATGCCGGGCGTGCAGGCCCTGGCCGCGCCGCGCGACATCGCACGCCTGCCGCTGGTCACCGATCTGGCGGTGCAGGGCTGGCGCGACTGGTTCCGCGGCGCCGGCGTGCGCGGCGTGCGGCTGCCGCCGATGCATAGCTTCCGCGACAGCACCGATGCGCTGCGCGCCAGCATCTGCGGCCTGGGCGCGGTGTTGGCGCGCGCGCAGATCGTCCAGCCGTACCTGCAGCGCGGCGAACTGGTGCGGCTGCCCGGCCCGCCGCTGAAAGCGCGCTTTTCCTACTACGCCGTGCACCCGGCGCATCGCCTGCCCAGCCCGGCCGCGCAAGCCTTCATCGATTGGCTCAAGCTCGAGGCGCAACAGACGCCGCCGGTGTCGGCCTGATCCGCATCGGCGCGGTGCCGGCCCGACTTTGGCCCAATGGCGCGCAGGCACCGGCCTGTCTAGCATGACCGCGGGAGATCATCGATGCGTATCGGATTGCTGGCGGATCTGCATGCCAACCGGGAGGCCACCGAAGCCTGCCTGGAAACGCTGTCGCGCGAGGGGTGCGAGCAGTACGTATTCCTCGGCGATCTGGTCGGCTACGGCGCCGATCCCGGCTGGATGATCGACACCGTGCGCGCGCATGTCGATGACGGCGCGCTGGCGGTGCTCGGCAACCACGATGCCGCCGTCGACGACCCGCAAGCCAGCCGCATGCACGCGCAGGCGCTGGCCGCGATCGACTGGACCCGCGCGCAACTGGACGAAAGCCAGCGCGCCTTCCTGCGCGAATTGCCGCTGCAGGCGACGCAGGACGATCGCCTGTACGTGCACGCCAATGCGTGGGAACCCGCCGCCTGGGGCTACGTGCACAACCCGCTGGCCGCGCACTGCAGCCTGATGGCGACCGATCGCTGGCTGACCTTCTGCGGACACGTCCACGATCCGGCGCTGTACTACACCGGCGCCGTGCCGGGCGAGGCCGCGTATTTCCAGCCCGAATACGGCATGCCGATTCCGTTGCCGCCGAGCCGCCGCTGGCTGGCCATCGTCGGTTCCTGCGGCCAGCCGCGCGACGGCAATCCGGCCGCGGCGTGCGCGCTGATGGACACCGCGCGCAAACAGCTGACCTTCCTGCGCGTGCCCTACAATCATGCGCGCGCCGCGCAGAAGATCCGCGACGCAGGCCTGCCGGCCGCACTGGCCGATCGCTTGCTGACGGGAGCCTAGGCGATGCCGATCACACTGCAAGCGGGCGGACAGCTGGGCGGGTTCACGCTGATCGAGCCATTGCACGAAGGCGGCATGGCCACGCTGTGGCGCGTCGCCCATCCCGGCCACGCGCTGCCGCTGCTGATGAAGCTGCCGCGCATCGCCTATGGCGAGACGGTCAACCAGATCGTCGGGTTCGAGGTCGAGCGCATGCTGCTGCCGGTACTGGCCGGCCCCCACGTGCCGCGCTTCATCGACGCCGGCGACGACGGCGACCAGCCGTGGCTGGTGATGGAGCATGTCGCCGGGCAGACGCTGCTGCCGCTGCTGGAAGGCACGCCGGTGGCGCCGGATCGCGTCGCCGCGCTGGGCGCACTGGCTGCGCTGGCGCTCGACAATCTGCATCGCCAGCAGGTCGTCCACCTCGACATCAAGCCGAGCAACCTGCTGCTGCATGCGCCGCAAGGCGGCGACGAGCGCATCGTGCTGATCGACTTCGGCCTGTCGCACCATGCGCGGCTGCCGGATCTGCTGGCCGAGCAGTTCCACGTGCCGATGGGCACCTCGCCGTATATCGCGCCGGAACAGATCCTCGGCATCCGCAGCGATCCGCGCAGCGATTTGTTCGCGCTGGGGGTGACCCTCTATCACCTGGCGACCGGGCACCGGCCGTTCGGCTTTCCCGGCAGCGTGCGCGGCCTGAAGCGGCGCCTGTACCAGGATCCGGAACCGCCGCGCAGCCTGCAGCCGGACGTGCCGCGCTGGCTGCAGGAAGTCATGCTGCGCTGCCTGGAAGTCGATCCCGACGCGCGCTATCCCACCGCCGCGCAACTGGCCTTCGATCTCCAGCATCCCGAGCAGATCGTGCTGACCGAACGGGCCGAGCGCAGCCGCCGCAGCGGCACGCTGGCGCGGACCCGGCGCTGGTGGAAGTCGATCGGCCTGGAGCCGGAAGCGCTGCGCGCCAAGGTGCCGGATCGCGCGCATGCGCCGCTGATCATGGCCGCCATCGACCTCAAGCAGCGCGATCCGGCGCTCGACCTGGCGCTGAAGGACACCGTGCAACGGCTGGTCGCCACCGCGCCCGGCGCGCGCCTGGCCTGCGTGACCGTCATGCGCACCGCGCGCATCGGCCTGGACAGCAACCTGGATGCCGAGGGCCGCAACCGCCACGTCAAGCGTCTGGTCGGCCTGCGCGACTGGGCGCGCGCGCTGGACCTGCCCGATCACCGCATCACCTTCCACGTGCTCGAATCGGCCGACGTGGCCGATGCGCTGATCGACTACGCGCGCAGCAACGCCATCGAGCACCTGATCATGGGCGCTCGCGGGGTGACCGGCGTGCGCCGCCTGCTGGGCAGCGTGTCGGCCAGGGTCGCGGCCGAGGCCAACTGCACCGCCACCGTCGTGCGCGCCCGCGCACTTACCAATACCGCTACAGAACCCGGCAATCCGATGCCGGCGGGTGCCATCGAACCGTCCTGAAAGCGTCCGGCACAAGATTCGATGGCAAGGCCGGCGCTGCCGAAGGAACGAACAGCCGGCACGTGGAAGCACGCCAACGACGTGCGTCAGCGATGCATCGTCGCTATCCGCCGGACTTGCGACGGCGCAGGCGCCGCCACGATGCCATCACGGCGACCAGCACGGCCAGTACCGGCAGCAGGAACGCGAACGCGCGGATGGTCCAGGCGGTCCCGATGGACAGGGTGGCGAAGAAATCGCGCACGGCCTGGCGGATCTCGCCGCGACCGCTCTGTCCGCCGGGCGGCTCGAAGTACAGGGTCAGCCGTTGGGTGTCGATGCGCCGGCGGTGCTGCGCGGCCTCCTGCTGCACGCCCTGCAGTTGCGCCTCGACCTGGGCCAATTGCTGCGACAGCGCGATCATGTCGGCCACCGCCAGATCGCGGCGTTGCTGGAATTCGAGCAGGCGCGCCTGCTCCTTCTCCAGCCGCGAGCGCAGCAGATCGTTGTCGCGCACCACTTGCGCCAGATCCTCGGCCCGGGTGTTGCGGCGGCCGATTTCCGCGCCGGCGCTGGCCTGCGCGATCAGCGGCTCCACGCCGGCTGGCGCTATCCGCACGCTCAGGCTGGCACGCGGATGATCGCCGCCCTGCTGGCTGACGCCCAGCACGCTGCAGTCGCCGAACTGCGCGCGCGTGCAGCTGTCCTGCGCAGCGCGCAGCCGCTCTGGAATCTGCGCGGCCGCCAGCGCGATGTGCACATCGTGCTCGTAGGCCAGGAAAGCGCCTTCCGGCGACGCCAGCGACGCATCCGCGGCAGCCACCGCGCCGGCGTAGCCTTCGCCATGCTTGGCGCAGGCCGACAGCAATCCCGCCAGCAGCAGTATCGCCATCACCGCCCTCCGAGAGCCCGTTGCTGTTTTCCCCATGTTGTCGTTCCTGTCGATGCGCTAGAAACTCGCGCCGTCGATGGCGGTGATTTTCAACGCGGAAAGATCCACCTCCGGCAGGCAGCGCACGTTGATGGCGATCATCGCGTTGCCTTTCGGATCGACGCCTTCGCTGTACGGGGCGATGCCGCAGGTCGGGCAGAAACGATGCTGGAGCGCGTGCTTGTTGAAGGTATAGGTGGCGGCCGTGTCCTCGGGCGTCTTCAGCGCGAACGCCGCGCGCGGGCCGAACCACAGCAGGCCGCCCCGGCGCCGGCACAGCGAACAGT
>Ga0160451_100637_pt1 | contig 16926 bp, 18 predicted proteins | sample HID1975M_E1MG_FD_108270 | JGI IMG/M metagenome (GOLD analysis project Ga0160451, IMG submission 108270) | Enriched soil microbial communities from UW Madison campus, WI, USA - HID1975M_E1 MG | ecosystem: Environmental > Terrestrial > Soil > Unclassified | place: USA: Madison, Wisconsin... | reverse complement strand
GAGTGTGGCCCTGGGCGTCGGTGAAGCGTTTGACCGGCTTGGTCACCACGGTGAAGCCGTTGTAGTCGAGCCAGTCGACCAGAGGGCGGATGGGCGAGAACTCTTCGCCCTCGATAATGGCCGTGTAATAATAGGCCCGCACCATCTGGCCCTTGCGGCTGAACCAGTCGTACAGCTTGCGGAAGTCCAGGTCGTAGTTCAGCGCCCGGGCTGCCGAATACAGATTGGCGCCGTCGATGAAGAGGGCGAGACGGTCGCCCGGATGGCCGGTCATGAATATGGGTCCGTTGGAAAGGTCGCGAATATGAACACCCCGACCGACATCGACGACGGCGACCCCGATCTGGACGACGCAGTCATCGTCGCGCTGGGCTGTAATGACAAGGGGGCGTGGGCGTCGTGTGAAGAGGCGTTGGAGGCGGCGCTGGCGCGGTTCCGCAGCGAGGGGATCGACGTGCTGGCCCGATCGTCCTGGTGGCGGTCGCAGGCTTGGCCCGACCCGTCGGATCCCGGCTTCTTGAACGGCGTGGTGATCGTGCGCACGGCGCATGGTCCGAATGCGCTGATGGCGGCGTTGGCGCGAATCGAGGAGGCGTTCGGGCGTCAGCGATCCACCCGCAACGCGCCGCGCACCCTGGACCTGGACCTGATCGCCTATGGCCGTCATGCGGGCGAGTTGAACGGATTGATCCTGCCGCATCCACGCGCGGCGGAACGCCTGTTCGTCATGGGGCCGCTGACCGAGATCGCGGCGGCTTGGCGGCATCCGGTGAGTGAAGCATCGGCGGTGGAATTGGCCGAAGTGGCGACTGTCGGCGGCGATGCGACGCCCGTGTCGCGTTGATGGATCGGCGCTGACCGGCTACCTCGTTCCGGGAATGACACCGGAGGACATTTCATGGGCCTGACGTTCGTAGCCATTCTGGCCATGCTGGCCGTTCAGGAAGCGCATCCCGCCCCGGCCAGCTCGCCGCAGGGAACAGGCGTGGTGATCCGCGAGGCGGACACCGTCGTTCAGCAACCGCCGCCGCACCGGGGCGAGGGCATGAGCACCGCATTCCGGATTTCCGACGGCGTGCCCAACCGGTCGATGGAGTTCCGCAAGCGCGCGCTGCATCCCGGCGCGTCGATCGGCCTGCATCCCATCGCCCATGACGAGGTCTATTACGTCGTCAGCGGCGAAGGCGTGGTGACGTCCGATGGCGTCGAAACGGCGATGAAGCCGGGTGACGCGGCCTATCTGTACGACGGCAATGTGGTGGGCATCCGTCAGACGGGCGAGGCCGATCTGGTGCTGATCATCGCCTATCCGTTGTCCCAGCGCAGGAATTAGGTCGCCAAGCGCCGCATTCCCACCTTCGCGGCGTTGCACAATCACGCCTAACCCTATATTTTGTGCGGTTCTCCCTGCCGCCTGAGGAATTTCATGGCCCGCGTCACTGTCGAAGATTGCATCGAGAAGGTGCCGAACCGCTTTGGTCTGGTTCTGCTGGCCGGCCACCGCGCCCGCAACATCGCCAACGGCGCCGCGCTGACGCTCGACCGCGACAACGACAAGAACCCGGTCGTCGCCCTGCGCGAACTGGCCGACGAAACCGTCGTGCCGGACGAACTGCGCGAAAACATCATCACCACGCTGCAACGCGTCGATGAGCGCACGGAAGCCGAGGACGAAGCCGAAGTCGTGGCGCTGCTGGCCGAGCCGCAGCACATGAACATGGCCGAGGCCGAACTGATCCGCGCGCTGCAAAGCGATCGGGACGGCGGCCAGGAGGAACGCTACTGACGGCAGAGCCTGTCACTGGCGTAACCATCCTGCCGGCGCGGTCCACCGCTGACGCGTCGTCGAAAAAAGCTGCGAACACCAAAGCTGGTCCGGAGGGCGTCGCCCCTCCGGATGAAGCGCCTGCGAAACGCTCGCCGGTCCTGCGCCAATTCGAGCTGATCGAGGCCGTAAAGGCCTATGATCCCACGGCGGACGAGGCGCTGCTGAATCGCGCCTATGTCTATGCGATGAAGATGCATGGCTCGCAGTTGCGGGCCTCGGGCGATCCCTATTTCGCGCATCCGATTCAAGTTGCGGGCATCCTGACCGACTATCGGCTGGACACGGCCACCATCGTCACCGCCCTGCTGCATGACGTGGTCGAAGACACCTCGGCCACCCGCGACGACATCGCCGCCATGTTCGGCGAAGAGATCGCCGTCCTGGTCGAGGGCGTGACCAAGCTGAGCCGGCTGGAGCTTCAGGCCGAGCACACCCGCCAGGCCGAGAACCTGCGCAAATTCATCCTGGCCATCAGCCGCGACGTGCGGGTGTTGCTGGTCAAGCTGGCGGACCGTCTGCACAACATGCGGACGCTGCATTTCGTGAAGCCCGAAAAGCGCGAGCGCATCAGTCGTGAAACGCTGGAAGTCTATGCGCCGCTGGGCCGGTCGATCGGCATCCACTCCATCGCCTCCGAGTTGGAGGAACTGGCGTTCGAGCATCTGAACCCGACGGCCCGCACCGCCATCGAGCGACGGCTGGAGGCGCTGAAGCTGGAGCATGGCCGGGCCATCGACGGCGTCTCGCGCGAGGTCGAGCGGGTGCTGATGGAGGCCGGCATCCCGGCCCATGTGAAAGGGCGGGAAAAGACGCCCTATTCGATCTGGCGCAAGCTGCAGCGCAAGGCGGTGGGCTTTTCCTCGCTGTCCGACATCTATGGTTTCCGCGTGATCGTCGACGCCGAGGATGACTGCTATCGCGCGCTGGGCGTCATCCATCGCGCCTGGCCGATGGTGCCCGAGCGGTTCAAGGATTTCATCTCGACGCCCAAGTCGAACAATTATCGTTCGCTGCACACCACGGTCGTCGGCCCCGGCGGTCTGCGGATCGAGATGCAGATCCGCACCGACACCATGGACCGCGTGGCCGAGGACGGCGTCGCGGCGCACTGGGCCTACAAGAACCAGTCCTATGGGCTGGACAAGGAGGCGATGGCCGCCGATGGCGGGCGCGACCCGCTGCAGAACCTGCGGCATCTGGTTCAGGTGATCGAACACGGCGAGGGCGGCGAAGACTGGGTCGAGCACGCCAAGTTGGAAATGTACCTGGATCAGGTCTTCGTCTTCTCGCCCAAGGGCCGCCTGATCACCCTTCCGCGCGGCGCGATGCCGCTGGACTTCGCCTACGGCGTTCATACCGAGGTCGGTGACACGGCCGTGGGGGTAAAGGTCAACGGCGAGCTGAAGCCGATGCGCACCCAGCTTCAGAACGGCGATGTGGTCGAGATTATTCGCGGCTCCAAGCGCGAGGCGCCGGCCGACTGGCGCTCGCTGACCGTCACGGGGCGGGCGCGTTCGGCGATCCGGCGCTTCATCCGCAGTTCGGAACGCGAAGAGTTCGTGCGCCTGGGCAAGGCGGCGCTGGAGCAGACGCTGTCGCGTATCGGCAAGTCGCTGAGCGACGTGTCGCTGAAGCCCGCGAACGAAACGCACGGGGTCGCCACGGACGAGGATCTGTTCGAGGCGGTCGGGCGGGGTCGTCTGGCAGCGGCGCGGGTCGCAGAGACGCTGTTCCCGGCGCTGAAGGTCGAGATCGGCGCCGGCGAAGCGCGCAAGCGGATCGAGGACGATCAGGCGCGGCTGTTCGTGCGCGGCGGCGGTCTGACCCCCGGCGTCAGCATCCATTTCGGCCAGTGTTGCACTCCGGTGCCCGGCGACCGCATCGTGGGCATTCTGGAACAAGAAAAGGGGCTGACGGTCCACACCATCGACTGCCAGAAACTGGCCGACTTCGCCGACGACGATTCGGTCTGGCAGGATCTGCAGTGGACCCCGCAGGCAGAGCAGGGGGCCGTCGCTTCGGCCCGGCTGCGCGCCACGATCCGAAATGCGCCCGGCGTGCTGGGCCAAGTCGCGACCCTGATCGGCGAGGCGGGCGGCAATATCCTGAACCTGGTCATGGCCCATCGGCAGCAGGATTTCTTCGACGTCGACATCGACGTGGAGGTCAAGGACGCCCGTCACGCGACCCTGCTGATCGCCGCCCTGCGCGCCAACCCTTCCGTCGATACCGTCGAGCGCGCCAGAGGCTAGGGCGCGGACAGGTTACGGCTTGGCCATGGCGAGCGGCGCGCGTATTGACCCTGCATGAGCCAGATGACCACTGAAGACGTTCTGAACGAGTTCCGCGACGCGGGCGCCCTGCGCGAGGGGCATTTCGTCCTGTCCTCGGGCCTGCACAGCCCGGTCTTCCTGCAAAAGAACCTGGTCTTCATGGACGGTCGTCGGTGCGAGCGCCTGTGCAAGGCGCTGGCCGACAAGATCACAGCCACGGTAGGGCCGGTCGATGTGGCGATCTCGCCCGCTGTCGGCGGCATCATCCCCGGCTATGAGACGGCCAGGCACCTTAACGTCCGCTCGCTGTACGTCGAGCGGGAAGAGGGCGAGTTCAAGCTGCGCCGCGGCTTTTCGGTCGAGCCGGGCGAGAAGGTGGTGATGGTCGAGGATATCGTGACCACGGGCCTGTCGTCGCGCGAATGCATCGCCGCCATCCGGGCCGCCGGCGGAGACGTGGTCGCCGCCGCCTGTATCGTTGATCGTTCGGGCGGCAAGGCCGATGTGGGCGTGCCGCTGATCGCCCTGGCGATCCTGGACGTGCCGGCCTATCCGGCCGACGCCCTGCCGCCGGAACTGGCGGCCCTGCCGGTTCAGGATCCGGGCAGCCGGCGCTTGAGCAATTAGGGGGAGACGCCATGCATGACCGCGTCCGTCTCGGCGTCAATATCGACCACGTCGCCACGGTCCGGAATGCGCGCGGCGGCGTCCACCCCGATCCGGTTCGGGCGGCCAGGGCGGCGCTGGCGGCCGGCGCCGATGGCATCACCGCCCACCTGCGCGAAGATCGCCGCCACATCACCGACGCCGATATCGAGGCGCTGAGCGCGCTGTGTGTCGCCGCAGACCGGCCGCTGAATCTGGAGATGGCGGTCACCGATGAGATGCTGACCATCGCCCTGCGTCACCGCCCGCACGCCGCCTGCCTGGTGCCCGAGCGGCGCGAAGAAGTAACGACCGAGGGTGGTCTGGCCGTCGCGGGTCACGAGAGCCGTATCGCGCCGGTCGTGGCGGCCCTGACCGAAGCGGGCGTCCGTGTCTCCCTGTTCATCGAGCCCAGCCCGAAACAGGTCGACGCCGCCCTGGCCGTCGGCGCCCATGTGGTCGAGTTTCACACTGGTCGCTATTGCCATGTCTCCGGCGCGGCGCGGCAGGAGGAATTCCTCCGCCTTCGCGGGGCGGCGGCCCAGGCCCATGGTGACGGGCTGGAGGTCCATGCCGGTCACGGGCTGGACTATGTCACCGCCGCCGAAGTGCTGGCCATCCGCGAAATCCGCGAGTTGAATATCGGCCATTTCCTGATCGGAGAGGCGGTGTTCGTCGGTCTGGACGCCGCGATCCGCAAGATGCGGCTGGCGATGGACGGAGCGCCCCGTTGATCGTCGGGGTCGGCGCCGACCTGTGCGACATTCGCCGGATCCAGTTGTCGCTGGACCGGTTCGGGGAACGCTTCAAACAGCGCTGCTTCACCGATCTGGAACGCACCCGGTCGGACCGAAAACCGGACCCTGCCTGGAGCTATGCCAAGCGGTTCGCGGCCAAGGAGGCCTGCGCCAAGGCGCTGGGCACCGGCATGCGATCGGATGTCTATTGGCGGGACATGGGCGTGGTGAACATGCCCAGCGGTCGGCCGACGATGAGGCTGACAGGGCATGCGGCCGATCATCTGGCGCGCCTGACGCCGCCGGGGCACACCCCGGTCCTTCACCTAACGCTGAGCGACGAACATCCCTATGCGCTCGCCTTCGTGGTGATCGAAGCCTTGCCGATGTCCTAATCACGTTATACCCGTTTGCGCTGCATCAGACCGCGAAACGCGGCGGGGGACGGGCCATGACTGACGACACCAAGCCGCACGGCGACGATCACGCTGCGCATGACGATCACGAAAACGCGCCGCATGACCATGCGTCCGCCACAGACTCAGCGCATGAGGCGCCCGTCGCACACCCTGACGAAGCGCACGAGAGCCATGCCGACCCCCATCACGACGAGACGCATCACGATGCGCCGCATGCGGAACCCGAGTCTCACGAGGATCCTGCCGTGAGCCACGATCCCACACCGGTGGCCGAGCCCGTGCACCACGAGACCGAGGCGGTGGCCGCCGCCCCGATCTATGCCCACGGCGCCCGCTCGGGCGGCGGCAAGGGCAAGTCCGCGGGCAGCGAGACGGTCGAAATTTTCAAGACGATCGTCTTCGCCCTGCTGATCGCGCTGGTGCTGCGGGTGCTGCTGTTCCAGCCCTTCACCATTCCCTCGGCGTCGATGGAGCCCAATCTCTATCAGGGCGACTACATCGTGGTTTCGAAGTGGTCATATGGCTATTCGAAGCATTCGATCCCGTTCAGCCCGCCGATCCTCAAGGACCGCGTGTTCGGCAAGGCGCCGGCGCGAGGCGACGTGGTCGTCTTCAAATTGCCGCGCGACAACAAGACCGACTATATCAAGCGCGTCATCGGCCTGCCGGGCGACCGTATCCAGATGATCGCCAACCAGCTGTATATCAACGGCGATCCGGTGAAGGACGTCGTCGTCGGCCAGACGGAGATCACCGACGTGTTCGGTCCGCGCCCGATCACACGCCTGAACGAAACCCTGCCGGGCGGCAAGACCTTCACCATTCAGGATTTCGGCCCGAATGGCGATCTGGACAACACGCCCGTCTATGAGGTGCCCGAAGGCTTCTACTTCATGATGGGCGACAACCGCGACAACTCGATCGACAGCCGTGTCGAGGCGTCCAGCGGCGTGGGCCTGGTCCCGGCCGAGAACCTGGTCGGCAAGGCGCAGATCATCATGTTCTCGTGGGAGCCGGGCGCGTCCTTGTTCAACCCGGTCAGCTGGGTCAAGAACCTGCGCACCGATCGCTTCTTCCAGATCCTGAACTGATGCCCAACGTGCGTGCCGAGGCGGTGCAGGCGCTGTCGCGCCGTCTCGGGCACGACTTCCGCGATCCGGCCCTGCTGGAGCGCGCCCTGACGCACGCCAGCGTCAGCGAAGGCTCGAACCACCAGACCAGCAAGACGCCGCGCGACAACGAACGGCTGGAATTCCTGGGCGACCGGGTGCTTGGGTTGCTGGTGGCCGAGCGCCTCGGCCGCGACTGGCCCGACGCGGACGAGGGCCGTCTGTCCGCCCGCCTGCATGCCCTGGTCGACAAGAGCGCCTGCGCCCGCGTTGGCGAGGGGCTTGGCGTCGGCCCGGCGCTGCGCCTGTCGGCCGGCGAGACCAAGACCGGCGGGCGCCACAAGGCCGGCGTCATCGCCGACGCGGTCGAGGCCATTCTGGCCGCCGTCTACCTGGACGGCGGGCTGGAGGCGGCGCGCGCGGTGTTCGAGCGCGCCTGGGCCGACGAACTGGCGACGCCTTCGGCGCCGGCCCTGACCAATCCCAAATCCGCCCTGCAGGAATGGGCGCAGGGGCAGGCGCGGCCGCTGCCGACCTATCGCGTGGCCCAGCGGACCGGCTCGGACCATGCGCCGACATTCACCGTCGAAGTCTCGGTTCAGGGCGTCGAACCCTTGACCGCGCAGGGGCGTTCGCGTCAGGAGGCGGAGAAGGCGGCCGCAACGGCGATGCTCAAACGTGAAGGCGTAATTTGACCGAGACCCTCAACCCCAACCAGCACGCGGGCTTCGCCGCCATCATCGGCGCGCCCAACGCCGGCAAGTCGACGCTGGTGAACCGGCTGACGGGATCCAAGGTCTCGATCGTGACCCAGAAGGTCCAGACCACACGCTTCCCCGTGCGCGGCATCGCCATAGAAGGCGACGCCCAGATCGTTCTGGTGGACACGCCCGGCATCTTCACGCCGCGCCGTCGTCTGGACCGCGCCATGGTCGCCTCGGCCTGGGGCGGGGCGCAGGACGCCGATGTGGTCATCCACCTGATCGACGCCCAGTCACACATCAACGCCGAAGGCAAGGACGGCACGGCCGCCGACCGCCGCTCGGCCGAAGACACCGAAACCATCATCGCCAATCTGCAGTCGACGGGGACCAAGGTCATCCTGGCGCTGAACAAGATCGACGGGATGCGCCGCGACACCCTGCTGGCCCTGTCGCATCGCCTGTTCGAAACCGGCGTCTATGAAGAGGTCTATATGATCTCGGCGCTCAGCGGCGACGGCGTCGATGACCTGAAGCAGCGCCTGGCCCGCTCGATGCCAGCCGGCCCGTGGCTGTACCCGGAAGATCAGTCGGCCGACGTGCCGGTGCGGGTCCTGGCGGCCGAGATCACGCGGGAAAAGGTCTATCTGCGCGTCCACGAGGAGCTGCCCTATTCGGCGGCGGTCGAGACCACGGCCTTCGAAGAGAAGCCCGACGGATCGGCGCGCATCGAACAGACCATCTATGTCGAGCGCGAGAGCCAGCGCCCCATCGTGCTGGGCAAGGGCGGCCAGACCCTGAAATGGATCGGCCAGAAGTCGCGCGAGGAGCTGATGGAGCTGCTGGACCGGCCGGTTCACCTGTTCTTGACCGTCAAGGTCGATCCCAAGTGGCAGGATAGCCGCGCCCTGTACGCCCAGTTCGGCTTGGAGTTCGACGTCTAGTATCGTGTTCACAGTACCCAGATCCTCAGGGGGGCGCCCGTGGATCCTCGGTTCCCTGACTGCTCTCGTCGTCATCGGCGGGGTCGGTGTGGCGGCCGTCCATTCCTTTGGCTCCGACAAGGCCGCCTCTACGGCCGAGTCATCGCCCACCTTGCCGTCTCGCCCACCGGTCGAGGTGGTCGAGGACCTGCCTCGCCTCAAGGCGCGCTTGGACAGCGCGGCCGAGCACGGTTTCAGCGGCGCCGTTCTGGTCGCGCGCGGGGATCAGGTTCTGTTCCGACAGGTCTATGGCCTGGGGAACCGGGAGCAGCCGAAACTGCTGGCGTTGGAATCGAAATTCAGGCTGGCGTCGGTCAGCAAGCAATTCACCGCCGCCGCCATCCTGAAGCTTCAGGATCAGGGAGTGCTGAGTGTCGATGATCCCCTGTGCAAATGGATCCAGCCCTGTCCTGCCGCCTGGGCGCCGATCCGGCTTAGTCATCTGCTGACGCATACGGCCGGCGTTCCGGACCTGATGGCGCGCCCGCAATGGGGCCTGCGGCGGGTGACGCCGGCATCGTCCGAGGAACTGACGGCGGACTCGGCCAAATATGGCCTGCAGTTCGAGCCGGGAACCAAGATTCGCTACAGCAACGCGGGCTACAATCTGCTGGGCCGGGTGGTCGAAATCGCCAGCGGCAAGCCGTTCGCCGACTATCTGCGGACCGAGGTGCTGGATCCGCTGGGGCTCAAGGACACCGGTTATGACGACGGTTCGGCCGATATCGTCATGGGATACGCCAATTTCCCAGCGGGCGTGGCGCCCCAGCCCAACGCCAATCCCAGCATCGTCTTCGCCTCCGGTGGCCTGTATTCTACGCTGGACGACATGCTGATGTGGACGCGCGCGCTGCATCGGGGCGACCTGTTGTCGAAACGGTCGCATGCTCAGATGATCGAGGATCACGACCCGCCCGGCACGCCGGACGAGCGGGGCCGTCCGCCGCGCGCCTGGGGCTTTGGTGTCTTCACCAACAGCCTGGGCGAGCGGGTCGAGCCGGCCTTTTCAGACCGCCAGATCTATCACACCGGCAGTTGGTCGGGGTTCCGCAACCTGGCGACCTATCAGCCGGACGCCGATGTGACGGTGATCGTCCTCTCGAACAACTATCACCAGCGGGACGCCGTGTTCCTGATCAGTCAGCAGGCCATGGCCGAGGCGCTGGGCCACGACTTTCCTCGTGCGCTAAAACGCTAGACTTCAGCTCTGGGACGGTCGCCAGTCAGCGCCGGGGACGGTGTTGACCATCCATGGGATGCCGAACTTGTCGATCAGGTTGCCATAGCCGGGCGACCAGAAGGTTTCGCCGAACGGCATCTGGGCCGTGCCGCCCTGGACCAGGGCGTCATAAATGCGCTTGGCCTCGGTTGCGTCCTCGGTGTGGTAGGTGACGTCGAAGCCGTTCTTGGGCTTGTCGATGTTCGGTCCGAACTCGGGCGGGATGTCCGCGCCCATCAGCGCCTGGTCGCCGACCTCCAGCCAGCAGTGCATCAGCCAGTCCTTGTATTTTGCGTCGATCGGCATGTCGGGCGGGCCGTCGCCGAACGGATAGGCGGCCGTCACCTTGCCGCCCAACACACGGGCGTAGAAGTCGAACGCTTCGCGGCATTCACCCTTGAAGCTGAGGCTGGTCACGATCTTCATGGTCGTCTCCTCCAGTTTGAACGCTAGTCGGGATTGGCGGCCAGCCAGGCCTCCAGCCGGTCGGCGGTGCTGGTCCAGCCGTGGCGATGGCCGGTCAGGCTCTGTTCGGACTTCAGGCCCGCGTGGGTGAAGTCCATGACGGTGCGCCCGTCGTCGGTCTCGCTCAGGACCACGGTGACCAGGGTGTCGACTGGCGGGCCGTCCTCGTGGGATTCGTCCCACTTGAAACTGAAGACCAGCCGTTCGGGTTCGACGATCTCGCGATAGATCCCGCCCTGCCACAGGTCCTGGCCCGTCTCGGGCGAGCGCAGGCAGATGCGCCAGGCGCCGCCGACGCGGAAGTCGGTCGTCACGCTGACCGCCGGCCATTCGACCGGCCCCATCCACAGCACCAGGATTTCAGGCTGGCTCCACGCGCGCCAGACCAGGGCCCGCGGTGCGTCGAACGTCCGTTGCATGTGCAACGTCGGGCGGGTGTCAAGATCGTCGGCCCAGGTCATGTCAGAGCGTCTTGACCAGGTCGTTCAGCTGATCCGCGACCTGACCCCAGCCTTCATGGAAGCCCATCTGCTCGTGCTGCTTCATCGCGGCCTCGTTCCAGTGGCTGGCGGTGGCCGTATATTTCGTCTTGCCGTCGCCGGTCGGCTCCAGCTCGATGCGGGCGACCATGAAGGGCTGGCCCGCGGGTTTCCAGTCCGGCGTAAAGGCGTCGGTCGAGACCAGCCGGCGGTTCGGTACGACCTCAAGAAATACACCCGAGTTCGGGAATCGCTCGCCATCCGGGCCATGCATGACGAAGTTGAAACGGCCGCCGGGGCGCGGTTCGATCACCGCGTCGGTGATGGTCCACGGCTTGGGCGCGAACCATTGACTCAGGATCGCCGGGTCGGTGTAGGCGCGAAAGATCTTCTCGGGCGGGGCGTCGATGACGCGTTCCAGCACCAGATCGAAGGCGTGGGCGACGCCGTCGGTGTCACACGGGTTGGTTTCAGTTTCTTGGGCCATTGTCGTCTCCCTTTTGAATCTTGCGCAGCACGTCATCCAGGCGGCCGAAACTGGCGTCCCAGAAGCGTCGATAGTGTTCCAGCCAGTCCGCCGCGCCGCGCAGGTTGGCGGCTTCCAGGCGGGCAGGGCGCCACTGAGCCTCGCGGCCCCGGCTGATCAGGCCCGCCGTTTCAAGCACCTTCAGATGGCGACTGATGGCCGGGCCGCTGATGTCGAACGGTTCGGCCAGCTGACTCACTGACGCCTCACCCTGGGCCAGGCGCGCCAGGATCGCCCGGCGTGTGGGATCGGCCAAGGCAGAGAAGACGGTGTCGAGATGGGCGTCGTTCATGGCTATATATAGCCATATCGTTAAATAACGCACAAGTTAAATAATGCAGCCGAATGGAGCCGTCCCGATACCCCCGCTGCCGTCAAGCCTTCATCGATCCCGTCTCGATGAACCGCTGATGCCAGGACAGCGCCTCGTTCAGCAGGTGCGGCGTCTGCAGGCCGTACGACCCCTTCAGAGCACGTGCGTGATAGTCGGCCAAGGCGTCGCGATAGTCGGGGTGAGCGCAATTGCCGATGATGACCCTGGCCCGTTGCTTGGGCGACAGGCCGCGCAGGTCGGCCAGGCCCCGTTCGGTGACAATGACCTGAACGTCCTGGGTGATGTGGTCGACGTGGCTGGCCATGGGCACGATGGCGGAAATCTTGCCGCCCTTGGCCGTCGAGGGTGTGACGAAGCAGGAGATGAAGGCGTTGCGTGCGAAGTCGCCCGAGCCGCCGATGCCGTTCTGGATGCGCGAGCCCATGACGTGGGTCGAGTTCACGGCGCCATAGATGTCGGCCTCGATCAGGCCGTTCATGGCGATGCAGCCCAGGCGGCGGATGATCTCGGGATGGTTCGAAATCTCCTGCGGGCGCAGGATGATCTTGCCCCGGAACTGCTCCATCCGGCTGTTCAGGTCAGCGGCCGCCTCGGGGCTCAGCGAGAAGGCGGTAGCCGAGGCGACGGTCAGTTTGCCGGAATCCAGCAGGTCCAGCATCCCGTCCTGCAGCACCTCGGTATAGGCGGTCATGTTCTCGAACGGGCTGTCCTTCAGCCCCGCCAGCACGGCGTTGGCGACATTCCCCACGCCCGACTGCAGCGGCAGCAGCGAGGCAGGCAGGCGGCCCATCTTCACCTCGTGGGCCAGGAACTCGATCAGGTGGCCGGCGATGGCCGTGGCGCAGTCGTCCGGCGCGGCGAAGGGCAGGTTGCGGTCCGGGGCGTCGGTTTCGACGATGGCGACGACCCTGGCCGGATCGATGCGGAACGTCTCCTGTCCGATCAGGTCGGTCGGCCGGGTCAGCGGGATCGGCACGCGGTCCGGCGGCAGGGCCGTGCCGTAATAGATGTCGTGCATCCCCTCCAGCGCCGGGTTCTGCCAGCTGTTGACCTCCAGGATGATGCGCTCGGCGCGGTCCAGCCAGGTCTTGTTGTTGCCGATGGACGACGAAGGGATCAGCGATCCATCCTCGCGGATGCCCGACACTTCGACCACGGCCGTGTCCAGCGGGCCGAGGAATCCCTGCCAGGCGACGGGCGCCACCTGTGACAGGTGCATGTCCAGATATTCCATCTCGCCCCGGTTGATCTTCTCGCGGGCGATGGGATCGGAGTTGTAGGGCAGGCGGAACTCGATGCCGTCAGCCTTGGCCAGGGCGCCGTCCAGCTCCGGCCCGGTCGAGGCGCCGGTCCAGACCTTGAGCCGGAAGGGATTGCCGGCCGCACGTTCGGCCTCGATCCGACCCGCCAGCGCCGGAGGCACGACCTTGGGATATCCCGATCCCGTGAAGCCGCTCATGCCCACGGTCGAGTTGGCCGGTATCAGGGCCGCCGCCGCCTCGGCCGACATGATCTTTGAACGAAGGGCGGCGTTGCGGATGCGGGAGGTCATGGATCACCACGGCGTCTGGGGGAGGACGGCAGAAACGGCAGCTCATCGCATAATCCCCGCCGGCTGCGCGGTCCACCATCTGGTCTCGCTGATGTTGCGGATCGCGCCGGTGGCCAAGGATCGCAGGGCGCGCTAGCACCGGGGCATGGAATTCCAAGACGAGGCCTTTGTGCTGTCGGCGCGATCGCATGGCGATACGGGCGCCGTGGTCGAACTGCTGACCGAACAGCATGGACGCCGCGCCGCCTATGTCGCGGGCGGGGCGTCGCGCCGGATGAAACCTTTCCTGCAGCCGGGCGCGCGTGTCGTGGCCGAAATGCGGGCGCGGACTGCGGATCAGCTGGGCTCCGCCCGTCTGGAGCCGGTGGGCGAGGGGCCGGCGTCCCTGTTCGACGATCCGCTGGCTCTGATCGGCCTGAACGCCGCCGCCGCAGTGGCGCAAGGGGCCCTGCCGGAACGAGAGCCGCATCCCGGCGCCTTCCTGGCGTTCGAGGCGCTGATGGGCGCGTTTGCCCTGCCCGAGGTCTGGCCCGCCATCTTCGTGCGGTTCGAGGCCGGGCTGCTGGACGATCTGGGCTTTGGGCTGGACCTGTCGCGCTGCGCCGCCACGGGCACGATGGACGATCTGATCTGGGTCAGTCCCCGCACCGGCCGCGCCGTCAGTCGTGAGGCTGGCGCGCCGTATGCCGACAAGCTGCTGCCGCTGCCGCCCTTCATGCTGGGCGCGCAGGCGGGCCTGGGCGAAGGGGATGTGAAGGCGGGCCTGGACCTGACCGGTCACTTCCTGGAGCAGTTCGTCTTCCACGCCCTGAACAAGCCGCTGCCGCCCGCGCGCGTCTGGATGATCGAGCGGCTGGCCGACGCGGGGCGGCTGTAGGCGTTCAGCGCACCCAGCGCGGCGATGGCGTCGCGCATCTCGAGGTTCAGTGTTCTGAGCAGTTCGGCGGCGGGCAGGGCGCGGCCCATCGGCGCGGCCTGACCGGCCCACTGCGGCGCATAGCCGTCGTCGTCGCCCTGCGCGCTGGCGGCGGCGTTCAACGCCTTGCCCAGCTCATAGGCGTAGGGATAGGCCGTCACGAGAGCTTCGTTCGCGCGGCGCATGAAGGCGTTCTCGATCCCGCGCGCCGGGCGACCCGAGATCACCGGACTGACGCGAGTGCGCCCGGCGTGTGGACTGGCCAGGGCGGCGCGATATGCGGCGTTGGCGGCGGACTCAGGGCAACTGACGAAGGCGGTGCCCAGTTGCGCGCCCGCCGCCCCCAGCGCCATGGCGGCTGTGATCCCTGCGCCGTCCATGATCCCGCCCGCCGCGATGACAGGAATGTCCAGATCTCGCACCAACAACCGTGTCAGGGGCAGAGTGGCGAAGCGCGGATCGTCAGCGGGATCGAAGACGCCGCGATGGCCCCCGGCCTCGACCCCCTGCGCCACCACCATGTCGATGCCCGCTGCCTGGGCCAGTCGCCCTTCTTCGGGCGTGGTGGCGCTGGCGATCAGGACACATCCGGCGGCCTTCAGCGCGGCGATCCTGTCCGTTTGCGGCAGGCCGAAATGGAAGCTGACCACGGCCGGTTTCTCGTCCAGCAGGACCGTCAGCTTGGCGTCGTCGGTCAGGAAACTCTCGTAGATGTCGCTCAGCGTCTCGGGCGGAACGGCGTCGAACCCGGCGAAAATCGCACGCAGGCTTTCGATCCAGATCCGGTCGCGCGACGGATCAGGCGGGCTCGGCGTATGGCAGAACACGTTGACGTTAAAGGGGCGCGTCGTCAGGCGCTTCAGCGTCTGTAGCTGCTTTCGTCCCTCTGTCGCATCGACCGAGCCGATCGAGATAGAGCCCAGCGCGCCGGCGTTTGACACGGCCGCCGCCAGTTCCGGCGTGGACGTTCCGGCCATCGGCGCCTGTATGAGCGGCATGATCAGGCCCAGGCGATCGGTGAGAGCAGTCTTCATGGCGGGCTCCTGACCCAATCGACGGCGACCCTCCACAGATAGGCGCGGGTCGTCCCCGCGTCAGCCACGTGCTGCGCTAGACTTTGTCGTTCAGATCACCGATTCGAAGTCGCATGACCATCCATACCCCGACACCTGAAGGCGGCCGCATCGTCGAGGAGCCGATGGCGGATGCGCTGTCCCGGCGCTACCTGGCCTACGCTCTGTCGACGATCACCAATCGCGCCCTGCCGGACGTGCGCGACGGCTTCAAGCCGGTGCATCGCCGCATCCTGTACGCCATGCACCAGATGCGCCTGAACCCGCAGGCCGCGGCGCGCAAATGCGCCAAGGTCGTGGGCGAGGTCATGGGCGGCTATCACCCGCACGGCGACGCCTCGATCTATGAGGCGCTGGTCCGCCTGGCCCAGGACTTCGCCCAACGCTATCCGCTGGTCGACGGCCAGGGAAACTTCGGCAACATCGACGGCGATAGCGCGGCGGCCATGCGCTATACCGAGTGCAAGCTGACGCCGGCGGCCGTGCTGCTGCTGGACGGCATCGATCAGGACTCGGTCGATTTCCGCCCCACCTATGACGATCAGGACGAGGAGCCGGTCGTCCTGCCCGCCGGTTTCCCCAACCTGCTGGCCAACGGATCGTCCGGGATTGCGGTCGGCATGGCCACCTCGATCCCGCCGCACAACGCCGGCGAACTGATCGAGGCCTGCCAACTGTTGCTGGAGCGGCCCGAGGCGACGACGGCCGAGCTGGCGCAGATCGTTCCGGGGCCGGACTTTCCCACCGGCGGCGTTTCGGTCGAGGGTCACACCTCCATCCTGGACGCCTATGAAACCGGGCGCGGCGGCGTTCGCCTGCGCGCGCGGTGGGAGACCGAGGATCTGGGTCGGGGCGTCTGGCGCATCGTCGTCACAGAGATGCCCTATCAGGTCCAGAAGAGCCGCCTGATCGAGGCGCTGGCCGATCTGATCGAGAACAAGAAGGCGCCGCTGCTGGCCGACGTCCGCGACGAGTCGGCTGAGGACATCCGCCTGATCCTCGAGCCCAAGAGCCGCACGGTCGAGCCCGAGGTCCTGATGGAGAGCCTGTTCAAGCTCTCGGATCTTGAGGTCCGCTTCCCGATCAACATGAACGTGCTGGACGCTACGGGCACGCCCCGCGTCATGGGCCTGAAGGAGTGCCTGCGCGCCTTCCTGGATCACCGCCGCGAGGTCCTGAACCGCCGCTCGCAGTGGCGGATCGCGCGGGTCGAGAAGCGGCTGCATCTGCTGGAAGGCCTGCGGATCGTCTTCCTGAACCTGGACGAGGTGATCCGTATCGTCCGCGAGGAGGAGCAGCCCAAGGCCGTGTTGATCGCGCGCTTCGGCCTGACCGAAGTTCAGGCGGATTTCATCCTCGACACCCGACTGCGCCAGTTGGCGCGGCTCGAGGAAATGACGATCGAGAAGGAATTCAAGGAACTGTCCGAGGAACTGGCCGCGCTGCGTGCGTTGTCATCGTCGGAGGCGAAACAGTGGAAGGCCATCAGCAAGGAGTTGGAGGCTGTCCGAAAGGCGCTGATCTCACCGCGGCGCACCACCATCGGCGAGGCGGTGGATTCCTCCAGCTTCGCGCCGATGGAGGCCTTCATTCCGCGCGAGGCGATCACGGTCATCCTGTCGGAACGCGGCTGGATCCGCGCCGCCAAGGGCAAGGTCGAGGATCCG
>Ga0160451_100632_pt1 | contig 17037 bp, 16 predicted proteins | sample HID1975M_E1MG_FD_108270 | JGI IMG/M metagenome (GOLD analysis project Ga0160451, IMG submission 108270) | Enriched soil microbial communities from UW Madison campus, WI, USA - HID1975M_E1 MG | ecosystem: Environmental > Terrestrial > Soil > Unclassified | place: USA: Madison, Wisconsin... | reverse complement strand
GACAAGGGCCTGAAACTGGGCGCCACGGCTGCCGAGGTGAAGGCCGCCTATGGCGCCGCCGCCCAGTCGTCACCCCACAAATATCAATCGGCGCCTGCCGAATACATCGCCGTGTGGAACGGCGGCCCGCGCACGGAACCCTATGTCCAGGACGCGGCGGCCCGCGGCGTGGTCTATGAAGTCGGCTCGGACGGCAAGGTCACCGCCATCCACGGCGGCGGCCCCTCGATCCAGTACGTCGAAAGCTGCAGCTAGGGCAGTTCAGCGGTCACGGTCACGGCGTCCGCCGAGCGGGTCGCCGGGCCGTGATGCACGGCCTCGATGTTGTTGCCGTCGGGGTCAGTCAGAAAACAGGCATAGTAGCCGGGATGATAGGGGCGCTCTCCGGGCGCGCCATTGTCTTGGCCGCCAGCCGTCAGTCCGACAGCGTGAAACCGATCCACCGTGTCCCGGTCCGGCGTCTGGAACGCCAGGTGGACGTGGGTTCGCGGCTCGCCTGCGTCGATCCACAGCTCGTCCGCCTGCAGATGATCCTTGGTGCGGTTCACCGGGACATTCAGCACGGCCAGCACGGCCTCATAGAAATCCTGCGTGGCCTTCAGGTCGGCGGCGCGCAGATGGATATGGTCAATCAGTCGACCCCGTTTCAGTTCCATGGCCATCTCCCTTTCGGCGCACAACGCGCGCGCCGTGTTGGCGTTTCGCGGGCGGACGGCTAAACCGCTCCCAACATCCAGCAACCGCAAAGCCAAGAGCCGAGTCATGACCGACATCGTCGACATCGTCGCCCGCCAGATCCTCGACAGCCGGGGTAATCCGACGGTGGAGGTGGACGTCACGCTGGAGGACGGCAGCTTTGGCCGTGCGGCGGTCCCGTCGGGCGCCTCGACCGGCGCGCACGAGGCCGTCGAACTGCGCGACGGCGACAAGGACCTGTGGGGCGGCAAGGGCGTGCAGAAGGCGGTCGACGCCGTCAACGGCGAGATCTTCGACGCCCTGTCGGGCATGGACGCCGAGGACCAGCGCCGCATCGACGAGGCGCTGATCGATCTGGACGGGACCGAGAACAAGGGCCGCCTGGGCGCCAACGCCATCCTGGGCGTGTCGCTGGCCGTGGCCAAGGCCAGCGCCCAGTCGGCGGGCCTGCCGTTCCATCGCTACATCGGCGGCGTCTCGGCCCGCGTCCTGCCGACCCCGATGATGAACATCATCAACGGCGGCGCCCACGCCGACAATCCGATCGATATCCAGGAGTTCATGATCCTGCCGACCGGCGCCGAGAGCTTCTCGGAAGGCCTGCGCATGGGCGCCGAAATCTTCCACGCCCTGAAGAAGCAGTTGAAGGACGCCGGACACAACACCAACGTCGGCGACGAGGGCGGCTTCGCCCCGAACCTAGCCTCGGCCGACGAGGCGCTGAGCTTCATCACCAAGGCAGGGCAGGCGGCCGGCTATCTGGCGGGCGAGGATTTCCACCTGGCGCTGGACGTCGCCTCGACCGAGTTCTTCAAGGATGGCAAATACGTCCTGGCCGGCGAGGGCAAGACCTTCGACCAGGAAGGCATGGTCAATTATCTGGCCGATCTGGTCGAACGCTTCCCCATCGTCTCGATCGAGGACGGCTGCGCCGAGGATGATTTCGACGGCTGGAAGCTGCTGACCGAAAAGCTGGGTGATCGGGTGCAACTGGTCGGTGACGACCTGTTCGTGACCAATCCGGCGCGTCTGGCGGCTGGCATCGGCGAGGGGCTGGCCAACTCGATCCTGATCAAGGTCAATCAGATCGGCACGCTTTCGGAGACGCTGGATGCGGTCGATATGGCCCATCGCGCGGGCTATACCGCCGTCATGAGCCACCGCTCGGGCGAGACCGAGGATTCGACGATCGCCGACCTGGCGGTCGCCACCAACTGCGGTCAGATCAAGACCGGCTCGCTGGCCCGTTCGGATCGCACGGCCAAATACAACCAGCTGCTGCGCATCGAGGAGCAGCTGGGCGATCAAGGCGTGTATTTCGGCGACGGCATGCTGCTGCGCTGATCGATCAAGGGGCGCCGATCGGTTCGGCGCCCTTTCCCTCGACTTCTACGGCCAAGCTACGGTTTGTTAGGCATTTTCGGTCACGATCGATCAATCGTGTTCCGTAGCGCTCAGAAGGAGCGTCCCCAGTGCCCGAGCGGATGAAGCCTTATCTGCCCTCAGTGTTCCTGTTGCTGCTGGTCGCCTATCTGGGCATCCAGGCCCTGACGGGCGAGCGCGGCCTGCTGAGCGGCGCCGAACGGGACGCACTTTTGCTGAAACGCGAAGTCCAGTTGGCCAACCTGCTGGAAGAACGCCGGGATCTTGAGGTCCGCGTCCGCTACCTTCGCACCAACAGCCTGTCACGCGATCTGCTGGAAGAGCGCGCCCGCGCCGTGATCGGGTTTGCCGATCCCCGCGACTACGTGGTCCGCGTTAGCCATGCCCCGACGGCCGCGACGGATCGTCCCGCCGCCTCCTGAACTATTGTTACAGCCTCGGCTGCTGACTTTGCGTTTCGGGAACGAAGGCTGCTAAAGCCCCTTTCCGTAACGATAAGAGGCCCTGAAACCGGGGCACCAGCCGGGAGATGCCGGATGGCGAAAGCCGCCGCTCAAAAGACCGCCGCTAAAGCGGGCGACACCAGGATTCCCAACACGCCTCAGGCCTCGAAAGAGGACCTGCTGCGCTTCTATCGCGAGATGGTGCTGATCCGCCGTTTCGAGGAGCGCGCGGGCCAGCTGTACGGCATGGGCCTGATCGGCGGCTTCTGCCACCTGTACATCGGCCAGGAAGCCGTGGCTGTCGGCGTTCAGGAGAGCGTCAAACAGGGCCACGACAAGATCATCACCGGCTACCGTGACCACGGCCACATGCTGGCCGCGGGCATGGACCCGAAGGAAGTCATGGCCGAGCTGACCGGCCGTATCGGCGGTTCGTCCAAGGGCAAAGGTGGCTCGATGCACATGTTCGACGTGCCGACCGGTTTCTATGGCGGTCACGGCATCGTCGGCGCCCAGGTGGCGCTGGGCACCGGCCTGGCCTTCGCCGGCAAATACCGCGGCGATGACAGCGTCTCGTTCGTCTATTTCGGTGACGGCGCCTCGAACCAGGGTCAGGTCTACGAGAGCTTCAACATGGCCCAACTGTGGAAGCTGCCGGCCATCTACATCATCGAGAACAATCAGTACGCCATGGGCACGAGCATCGAACGCTCGTCGTCGACGACCGAACTGTACCAGCGCGGCGCCAGCTTCGGCATCCCGGGCGAACAGGTCGACGGCATGGACGTTCTGGCGGTTCGCGACGCCACGGCCCGCGCGGTGAAACGCGCCCGCGAAGGCGGCGGCCCCTTCATCCTGGAGGTGAAGACCTATCGCTATCGCGGCCACTCGATGTCCGACCCGGCCAAATACCGGACCAAGGAAGAGGTCGACGAGGTCAAGAAGACCCGCGACCCCATCGATCACCTGAAGACCCTGCTGGCCGCCGCCAAGGCGACCGAGGAAGAACTGAAGGCCATCGACAGCGAGGTGAAGGCCATCGTCGCCGAGGCCGTTCAGTTCGCCCAGGAAAGCCCGGAGCCGGACCCGTCTGAGCTCTATACCGACGTCTACGTGGAGGCCTGATCCGTGACCGACATTCTGATGCCGGCGCTGTCCCCCACGATGGAAGAGGGCACGCTGACCAAATGGCACATCAAGGCGGGCGACACCGTGTCGGCCGGTCAGGTGATCGCCGAGATCGAAACCGACAAGGCCACGATGGAGGTCGAGGCCGTGGACGAGGGCGAAGTGCTCGAAATCCTGGTGGTCGAAGGCTCCGAGAACGTGAAGGTCAATACGCCGATCGCCCGTCTGGCGGGCGAGGACGGCGCGGCCGCCCCGGCGCCGAAAGCTGACACCACTGCCGAATCCGACAAGGCCGAGACAGAGGCCCCGAAGGCCACGGCCGAAGGCAAGACCGGCGATCCCGAAAAGGCCCCGTCCCAGACGCCGAGCCCGAAGGTCGAGTTGCACGATCCGGAAATCCCGGCTGACGCCAAACTGGTCAAGACGACCATCCGCGACGCCCTGCGGGACGCCATGGCCGAGGAAATGCGCCGCGACGACGCCGTGTTCCTGATCGGCGAGGAAGTCGCCCAGTATCAGGGCGCCTACAAGGTCAGCCGCGAACTGCTGCAGGAGTTCGGCGACCAGCGCGTCGTCGACACCCCGATCACCGAGCACGGCTTCGCCGGCCTGGGCGTCGGCGCGGCCATGGCGGGGCTGAAGCCCATCGTCGAGTTCATGACGTGGAACTTCGGCATGCAGGCGATCGACCACATCATCAACTCGGCCGCCAAGACCCTATACATGTCGGGCGGTCAGATCCGCGCGCCGATCGTGTTCCGCGGCCCGAACGGCGCGGCCAGCCGCGTCGGCGCCCAGCACAGCCAGGACTATTCGGCCTGGTACGCCCAGATCCCGGGCCTGAAGGTCATCGCCCCCTATGACGCGGCCGACGCCAAGGGCCTGCTGAAAGCCGCGATCCGCGATCCGAACCCGGTCGTCTTCCTCGAACACGAGATGATGTATGGCCTCGAATTCGACGTGCCGGACGTCGAGGACTGGGTCGTGCCGATCGGCAAGGCCAAGGTCCGCCGCCAGGGCAAGGACGTCACCATCACGGCCCACAGCCGCATGGTCGGCTTCGCCCTTCAGGCCGCCGAAAAGCTGGCCGAGGAAGGCATCGAGGCCGAGGTTGTCGATCTGCGCACCCTGCGCCCGCTGGACACCGACACCATCGTCGAAAGCGTCAAGAAGACCAGCCGCCTGGTCTCGGCCGAAGAAGGCTGGGGCTCGATGGGCGTCGGCGCCGAGGTCGTGGCCAGGGTGATCGAGCACGCCTTCGACTATCTGGACGCACCGCCGCTTCGTGTGCACCAGGAAGATGTGCCGCTGCCCTATGCCGCCAATCTGGAAGCCCTGTCGCTGCCGGGCGTGGACAAGATCGTGGCCGCCGTGAAGCAGGTGATGGCATGACCGACATCCTGATGCCGGCCCTGTCCCCGACCATGGAGGAGGGGGTTCTGGCCAAATGGCATGTGAAGGTGGGCGATACCGTCACGGCCGGTCAGGTGATCGCCGAGATCGAGACCGACAAGGCCACGATGGAAGTCGAGGCTGTCGACGAGGGTGAGGTCCTGGAAATCCTTGTCCCCGAAGGCTCCGAAGGCGTGAAGGTCAATACGCCGATCGCGCGCCTGGCTGGCGACGACGCCGCGCCTGCGCCGAAAAAGGCCGAGGCGACCGCCGAGCCCGCCAAGGCCGAAGCGCCCAAAGCGGACGCCAAGCCTGCCGAAGCCCCGAAGGCTGCGCCCGCCGCGCCCAAGACCGCCGATGGCGCCCGCATCTTCGCCTCGCCCCTGGCGCGCCGTCTGGCCGCCCAGGCCGGGCTGGATCTGAACACGCTCAAGGGCACCGGCCCGCATGGTCGCATCGTGCGTCGCGATGTCGAGGCTGCGGGGCAGGGCGGGGCGGCCAAGTCTGTGGCGGCCTCCGCCACGGCCGGCGCCGAGCCGCGCAAGGTCCAGTCGCTGGAGCAGATGGGCATTGCGCCCGACTCCTATGACCTGATCCCGCTGGACGGCATGCGCAAGACCATCGCGCGCCGCCTGACCGAGAGCTTCCGCGACGTTCCGCACTTCCCACTGAACATCGATCTGGAGATCGACGGCCTGATGGCCGCCCGCGCCCAGGTCAACGCCATGCTGGAGCCGCAGGGCGTCAAGGTGTCGGTGAACGACTTCGTCATCGCCGCCGCCGCCCGCGCCCTGAAGGCCGTGCCGGAAGCCAACGCCAGCTACACCCCCGAAGGCATCGCCATGCACCATCACGCCGACGTGGCGATGGCCGTGGCGATCGACGGCGGCCTGATCACGCCGATCATCCGCAAGGCCGAAACCAAGTCGCTGTCGCAGATCGCGACCGAGTCCAAGGATCTGGCCAAGCGCGCCCGCGACAAGAAGCTGAAACCCGAGGAATTCCAGGGCGGCACCTTCTCGGTCTCGAACCTGGGCATGTTCGGCATCAAGTCGTTCGGCTCGATCATCAACGAACCGCAAGGCGCCATCATGAGCGTCGGGGCAGGGGAGCAGCGCCCCGTGGTCAAGAACGGCCAACTGGCCGTGGCCACGGTGATGAGCATCACCCTGTCGTGCGATCACCGGGTGGTGGACGGCGCTGTCGGCGCCAAATTCCTGCAAGCGTTCAAGGCGCTGCTGGAAAATCCCGTGACGATGCTGGCGTAAGGAAGACCCATGGCCGACTTTGATCTCGTCGTCATCGGCTCGGGGCCGGGCGGCTATGTGGCCGCGATCCGGGCCAGCCAGCTGGGCCTGAAGGTCGCGATCGTCGAGCGGGAAAACCTCGGCGGCATCTGCCTGAACTGGGGCTGCATCCCGACCAAGGCGCTGCTCAAATCTGGTGAGAAGTACGAGAGCCTGTCGCACCTCAAGGACTATGGCCTGTCGGCCGAGAAGGTCGGCTTCGATTTCGACGCCATCATCGCGCGGTCGCGCGGCGTGGCGAAACAGCTGAATCAGGGCGTCGGCTTCCTGATGAAGAAGAACAAGATCGAGGTCATTGAGGGTGTCGCCAAACTGGAAAAGGGCGCCGCAGCGCCCAAGGTCGTCGTAGCGCTGAAGGCCGGCGGCTCGCGCACGATTGAGGCCAAGTCTGTCATGCTGGCCGTCGGCGCCCGCGCCCGCGCCCTGCCGCAGATCGGCCTTGAAGCCGACGGCGACCGCATATGGGCCTATCGCGAGGCGATGGCGCCGAAATTCCAGCCCAAGTCGATCGTGGTCATCGGCTCGGGCGCCATCGGCATCGAGTTCGGCAGCTTCTATCGCGCCCTGGGCTCCGAAGTGACGGTCGTCGAAGCCGTCGACCGCATCATGCCGGTCGAGGACGAAGAGGTCTCAAAGGCCGCCCAGAAGTCCTTCGAAAAGCGCGGCATGAAGTTCAAGCTGGGCGCCAAGGTGACCAAGGTCACCAAGTCGGCCAAGGGCGTTCAGGTCGCCGTCGAGGTCGGCGGCAAGGCCGAGACGCTGGAGGCCGAAGTCTGCATCTCCGCCGTCGGCATTACCGCCAACACCGACGGCATCGGCCTTGAAGCGCTGGGCGTCGAACTGGACCGCGGCCACATCAAGACCGACAGCCACTGCCAGACCAACGTCAAGGGTCTGTACGCCATCGGCGACTGCGCCGGCGCGCCCTGGCTGGCCCACAAGGCCTCGCACGAAGGCATCCACGCGGCCGAGCACATCGCCGGCTTCAAGACCCCGAACGTCCATTCGCCCATCGCCGGCTGCACCTACGCCCAGCCACAGGTCGCGTCGGTCGGCGTGACGGAGCAGGCGGCCAAGGCCGAGGGTCGCGAGGTCAAGATCGGCCGCTTCCCGTTCCGCGTAAACGGCAAGGCCATCGCCTCGGGCGACACCGATGGCTTCGTCAAGGTCATCTTCGACGCCAAGACCGGCGCCCTGATCGGCGCCCACATGATCGGCCACGAAGTCACCGAAATGATCCAGGGCTACGTCACCGCCATCACCATGGAAGCGACCGAGGAAGACATCCACGGCATCGTCTATCCGCACCCGACCATGTCCGAAGCCATGCACGAAGCCGCCCTGGACGCCTACGGCCGCGTGATCCACATCTAGCGGTCCCGGCGAGTCGCAGCGACTGGGAAACCGACAGCGGATGTCGGTTTTTGAGGTTGGTGCAACTCCGAACCGTTGGCGCGGCGGGGCTCTCAAAAGGTTCTGATGTCTTGCAGGACGTCTGAACCTCCCCAGATTTCATCTGGTGTCAAGCGGCGTAGCAACGCCGGCCGGTAGCGGCTGTCCGAAGGCCAGCTTGTTTCAGCCCCAGGGAGGGCTTCATGACAAACGCATCCAACGTATCCGAGGCGTCCATCACAGCGATCGCCGGCGGGAACTTTGACTGACTCCTTTCCTATACGGAGACGGCATCAAGTTGTTGGAAGAGCGGAGCAGGACGAGAAGTCTCGCTGTGAACCGCGTCGCCATGGAGTTGGGTGTCAATTTCCCTCGGTCCCCCGATCCAAGTCGCCATAAAGCAGGAGTCTTGTCCGATTAGAAGATTTCTGTCGCGGAACTGGTACGCCGGATAGGCGAGCTTTGCGAAAAACGAGGGCTGGATCCGGTCAGTCGTCACGCTGGTCAACAACGTATCGACCGCCTCGAGCGCAGGTCACGTCTAAGGGGGCGCGATGGCCCGATTCTCCACCTGTCGCTGATTTGATTGCGTGCGACTCGCCCGATCCAATTTTCCTGAGAAGCCGCCCGAGGGACTGAACCCGAGCGCGTCTGATCGACCAAGCCATGACCGGATACTTCGCGACCCGGAATCGCACAGGGTTTGCGAACACGCGCAGTCGGCGTTGTGGCGCTTTTGGGAAGACTATTAGATTAATCCGGGTGGTGCTGTCAGCTTAACCGCCGCAACTCACGGCTTGCCCAATCCAGGCTGATCTTAGGCAGTAGCTGCAGCCCAAGCCGCCTTGGCCCCGGCGCGAAAGCGACGAAGGGTCGGTCGGCTGATCAGATGTCTTTGGGTGTAGAAGGTGTTGTAGATCGCCACGTGGGTAGTGAGGAAGCGCTGGGCCGAGGCCTGGGATTTGAAAGTGCTGTCAGGTTAACCATCTCAGCTTACAACTGGCCTATGCTGGCTAATCTCAGGCAGTAGCTGCGGCCCACGCGACCTCCGCCTCGGCGCGGAAGCGACGAAGGGTGGGTCGGCTGATCAGATGTCTCCGGGTGTAGAAGGTGTTGTAGATCGCCGCGTGGATGCAGAAGGATCAATCCCTGCGCGGGGGCCGGAGAGAAATTGGACTGCGGCAGAGCGTGCCGAGAATAACACGAATATGGCACAGGGGGGCTGCCATACCTGCGGCACTAGAGATCCTAGAACAAAAAGTGGGAACGCAGTTCCGGACCATCAGCCTCCGTCTGCACTTAATCCACCCGGAGGACAGCAAAGGCTCTACCTCAGTGCTTAGGTTGCAGCACAAGGCAGATGCGAGAAGTTCGCCAGGAACAACTTAGAATAAGGCAAGAAGGTCAATGATATTCAGAACGCGCGTTAGACCTCCGGGCTCATTTTTGGTGATCGCGGGCGATATTAATGCTCCTATGCCAGAGTTCGACGATCAGGCGGAGCGTCTTTGGGCAAACGAATGGTGTGTGGGAGTTGGCACCCTGTCTGAGGTCGATGGCGAAACTGATCTCGTCGTATCGGATGAACCTCAGGGTGAGCGTATGCCGATTGTCTTTGACGGCGTGATCGCTTCCCTGGGGGAGTGGTTACCGTGTCGGATGCCTATCTGGTCGAGGCAGCAAGCTTAAATGTGCATGCTGAACGTGCCCATATCCTCGTAAGAGCCAATAGCGGTACCTGACGGCGGGGGCGACCAGCTTCGCCTATGACGCCAGACGTCGAGAACCGGGCTGGTCAGCGGCCGGAATGGCGCGACCCTGACCTGGGATCCGCTGGGCCGGCTGTTCCGCAGCGCCGGCACGACCACGCCGGCCACCACCTACCTGTACGACGGCGACAGGCTGACGGCCGAGTATGACGCCGCCGGCGTCATGCTGCGCCGCTACGTCCACGCCGACAACACCTACGACGAGTACGGCATCCCCGGCGCGGCCAACACCGGCCGCTTCCAGTACAACGGCCAGGCTTGGCTGCCCGAACTGGGCATGTACCACTACAAGGCCCGCATCTACTCCCCGACCCTCGGCCGGTTCCTGCAGATCGATCCCATCGGATAAGGTCTTCACGATCCTTAGCCAAGGAGGTGGCCATGCGCCAGTTGACCTTGCCGCATGCCAACAGCGAGTCTCGTGATTGCGATCAAGTCGCGCCGAACCTGACTCCAAACGCGGTGAGACTGACCGAGTCTCATGCGAATCTCGGGCAATGAAATCAGCGACAACAACCGACAAACGAGGGTCGTTATGTGTTCTCGCCTAAGATATATTATGCGAAGGAGAACGCCAGTTCGATGGTGTTGCTGTCGAGCGTCGATCGATCTCTGCCAACTTCGCGCGGGAAGTTGGCCCGGAACTGATCAGGGTGTTTTGACCTGCTCAGCGATGCGCTGCGTGGAGCCCATCGTCCACCGTGCTGGGGAATCCAACGAACTAGGAACAGCCTGATTGAAGAAAATCAGAGGTTTGGAGTCTTCGATCCTGGAACACTGACAAGACGCCAGGCGAGAGGCACGGCTCGATTCTCGATCCGTATCGGCACTCGGCGCGCGTCATCGAGGCTTCGGACCTCGACTATATGATTGTCAGGCCGCCTGGCTGAACGACCGCGACGAGGTCGCCTACGGCACCACGCTCAAAGGCGAGCCCTTCAAAAACAGCGAGGCCACGGTGTCGCGCAAAGCGTGGCTGACCTGATCGTTCGGCTGGCGACGGCGCCTCACGAGGGCATCCGGCAAAGCCTTGGCGTTCACGCGGCCTGACCGGAGACCTCCGGGGGATTACGGCCTCAGGGGCGCTTCGACGTTTGACATCGCCTGTACCGCGTCCGGCAGGCGAGCACCCTTGATCTGAATCGCGGCTACGGCGGCGTTCAATTCAGTCATTTCGGACGGCGTCAGCGCGACCGAGACGGTGTCCGGACTGCGAGGCGATGACGACGCCCGATCCACCCTCTGCGATCACGTCGCCGAACAACTCCAGCACCAGCGCCGTCCCGTAGAGATCGACCTTCAGGATAGTCGCGGGCGGCGCTTGGCTGGCCGAGACGCCTGCGGCATGGATGAGGCCGGTGATGTCGCCGAGCGCCTGGGCTGTTTCCACAAGCGCCGCGACGGCGTCGCGCGACGAGACGTCCACCATCGCCGTACTGACCTGATAACCCGCGTCAGCCAGCACCTCAGCGGCCGCGGTGGCGTTCTCCAATCTCATGTCCGCCAACAGGACGTGCTTGCCGACCCCGACGCGACGGGCGATCGCCTGTCCGATCTGGCCAGGCCCTATGACGACGACTTGGGTCACGATCCCTGGCCGTCTTCGGAAGGGCTCGCCTCGCTTGACGGTCCCGCCAGGTATTGTTCGTCCGTCACCGGCTCCATCCACTCAACGACCTTGCCGTCGAGGGCTTCCTGAAGGGCGAGATGGCTCATTCCGATGGTCGGGCTCGCGCCGTGCCAGTGGCGATGGTTCGCGCTGCACTGAACGACGTCGCCCGGACGGATTTCCTCGACGGGTGCGCCCTCGCACTGGTGCCAACCCAGGCCGGCGGTGACGATCAGGGTTTGGCCAAGGGGATGGGTGTGCCAGTTCGATCGCGCTCCGGGCTCGAAGCTGACAAGAGCGCCCCGGAGACGCCCGGGCGCCGGGGATTCAAAGGTATTCTCGACGCGAACCCGACCGGTGAAATACTCGGCGGGACCGAAGGCGGCGGGCTGGGCCCCGTTGCGGCGGATAGTCATGGAAGTTTCCTCCTGGGCGACGACGGAAGCCGGCGACGCGGATAGAGCCGCTGAAATGGCGATCGCGGTTCCCGCCTTCATTGCGACGGCTCCAGCGAGGCCATGTCGATGACGAAACGATAGCGAACGTCCGACTTCTCCATCCGATCAAAGGCCGCGTTGATCTGATCCATGCGGATCATCTCGACGTCCGGCAGGATGTTCTTCTCGGCGCAGAAATCGAGCATCTCCTGCGTCTCACGAATGCCGCCGATCGGCGAACCAGCGATGCGGCGACGGCCCAGCAGCAAAGGCGTGGTCGACATCTCTTCCATCGGCCCGATCTGGCCGATGATCACCAGGGTGCCGTCCACGTCGAGCAGCGGGGTGTAGAGGTTGAGGTCGTGTTTGACCGGCACGGTGTCGATGATCAGATCAAAGCCGGAGCCTGCTTCGGCCATGGCCTTCGCGTCGGTCGAGACCAGCAGGGCGTGGGCGCCCAACACTCGGGCGTCGGCGGCCTTGTCGGGGCTGCGGCTCAGAACGGTGACCTTCGCGCCCAGGCCGACGGCCAGCTTGACCGCCATATGACCCAGACCGCCCAGACCGATGACGGCGACGCGGCTGTCCGGCCCGACCTTCCAGGTGCGCAGCGGCGACCAGGTGGTGATGCCGGCGCACAGCAGCGGCGCGGCCTTGGCGATGTCCAGCGCATCCGGCACCGACAGCACGAACTCTTCGCGCACGACCAGATGCTTGGAATAGCCGCCTTGGGTCGCTTCGCCCGTGTGGCGGTCGCGACCGTTGTAGGTGCCCGTATTGCCCTCGCGGCAGAGCTGCTCCTCGCCCTTGTGGCACTGGTCGCAGTGCTGGCAGCTGTCGACCATGCAGCCGACGGCGACCCGGTCGCCTTCCTTGTAACGGTGGACCTCCGATCCAACGGCGATGACCCGTCCCACGATCTCATGACCTGGCACCAGCGGATAGCTGGACCAGCCCCAGTCGTTCCGCGCCGAGTGCAGGTCGGAGTGGCAGACGCCGCAATAGAGCACCTCCATCGCCACGTCGTTGGCGCGCAGGCCCCGCCGTTCGAAGGTGTAGGGCGCCAGGGGCGCTTCGGGATTGGCGGCCGCGTAACCGATGGTCTGCATGTTCTCGCTCCAGGCATCCAGGCGGAATGCGAGAAGCGGCATTCCTGCGGGCTGGAACTTAAAGGGCGCGCCTGTCTCGCATTAGGCGCTATTATCCGCATGGGCCTATGTCAGGAGATCATGAATGCGGCGAGACGAACTGGGCGAGCTGGCGGCCTTCCTCGCCGTCGCTGAAGAGCGGAACTTCACCCGCGCCGCCGCGCGGCTGGGCACCTCTCAATCGGCCTTGAGCCATACGGTCCGCCGACTGGAAACACGGTTGGGTCTGCGCCTTCTGGTCCGCACCACCCGCAGCGTCGCCCCGACCGAGGCGGGAGAGCGCCTGCTGGAAACCCTCGCCCCCGCCTTCCAGGAGATCGAGGGCAAGATCGCCGCACTGGGCGAACTGCGCGACAAGCCCAGCGGCACGATCCGCATCACCTCCGGCGAGCACGCGGCGCATTCCATCCTGTGGCCGACGCTGGAGAGACTGCTTCCACAATATCCGGACATCAAGGTCGAGATCACGACCGACCAGAGCCTGACCGATCTCGCGGCAGGTAGATATGACGCCGGCGTTCGCCTCGGAGAGCAGGTAGCCAAGGACATGGTGGCCGTGCGCATCGGCCCGGACCTGCGCATGGTCGTGGTCGGATCCCCCGCCTATTTCGCCACTCATCCCAAGCCCAGGACGCCGCATGACCTGACAGCTCATGCCTGCATCAACTTGCGCCTGCCGACCCTCGGCGGTCTCTATGCATGGGAGTTCGAGCAGGATGGACGCGAAGTGAACGTCCGCGTTGATGGACCGCTGACGTTCAACGACATGTCCCTGGTCATTAAGGCCGCCCTGGCCGGCATGGGTCTTGGATACGTCATGGAGGACAAGGCAACGCCCCTGATCGATCAGGGCCTGCTGATACCCGTTCTGGAGGAATGGCGACCGCCCTTCCCCGGCTATCATCTCTACTATCCCAGCCGCCGTCAGCCTACGCCCGCCTTCGCCCTGCTGGTCGAAGCGCTACGCTATCGCAGCGGCTAAGCGCCAGCAGCGGACATTGGTGCCGCGCCCGGAAGCGGACGCTCAACGGTTGGTCTGCGAAGGTCCGCTTCCGACCCTGTGCGGATGTTCGGGCGTCCGGCTCTATCCCTTTGCCTTCCCACCAAGAAGGCAACTGACAAGCGCCACCATAAGGCGACAGTTCGACACATCTCAGCCAGACTGAGGCCGTAGTCGATGGAAGGCCGGGATGAAATGACATGACGAAAGCCGCACAAGCTTACGGCCCTGCGGAAACCAGCGAGACGTCGGCAACCTGCAGACCTTGGGGAGTTGGCTGGTGGCGCAGCCGAAGCGGCGAGTACCGCCGGCATGCAGTCCAAGCGCTTGGAGGCCGCTCTGGGCGGGGACCTTTCGAAGATCAACGCCTTGCACCTCTCACGGCTCGAAGCCCACGTTACAGAGGCCGTCGTCTCCGGCCCCGCAGCGCGGAGGATTCAGTCGAGAAAGCGGGAGGCCATGGCCACGCCCACACTTCGGGAGGTGCGGATCGGCACCTCGGCCGCACACCTGGCGGCTGCGAAATGGCAGCACGCGGCGACTTGCCTACCTGAAACGCCATCACAGAGGCAGTTAAGCGAGGTGATGGCCGTTCAGATCGAGGCGCAGGCCGTCATCATGGACGCTGAGGACCTTCGCGCCGTTTTGAAGAGCGGTGCCGCGACGAGCCTGGCTGATGGGCGGTCGGACCGAACCTGCTTCGGCTCGTGCCCTTATCCCGCTTCGTCTGGAAGGAACCGCGACGTGAAGGACAGGATCATCGGGCCCTTCGACACCGCAGCGGGCAGTTCAGGCACCGGCCATTCCCGGCGAAGGTGTGCGAGAACATCCTCGAAATGATCGACGATGATGAACTCGCCGACCTTGAGACGATTTTCTACATCGGGCGCGATGAGCGATATGGCGAGCATTACGCGGACCGTCTCGCGGCCACAAAACGAGAGCACGCAGTCAACGGCGATCGGCGCAGCGAACTCCACCATCTGACGTCGAAGGGCAACCTCGCTCAAATGGTCGCCGCGGGCTCGATACGATTGGGTCGACCTATGCTGGCCGAAAGGATCAAGGCATGGCGACCAGATCTATTTTTCCGGCGGGCTGATATGTGTCGCTCGAACCCCTACCGACAGCGCACCTGTGAAGTTCCGGCCAGCCATCCCACGGTTGGGGGGCTTGTAGATTTGGCCCGAGCGAGACGGGCGAACCGAAACTCTTTAGGCCGTCTCTTGAGCGGACATCCATTTCGCTTCTGGCGTTTATCCACAACCTATCTACACCTCAGGTTTTTTGTAACCTTCGCGCCTCTAGCCACCGAGCACCTTCGGGTTTGCAACAGAAGCTCCGTCGCCGAGTGCAACAGGGGCTTCTCTCAAATTGCATTATTTTTGGCGTTAATTCAGGCACTTATTTCTGCAACAGTTTCCGAACCTGTGCTGTCTGCGAAATAAACTCAAGCTTAATGCAGAAACCAACACTCTCCTGTGGGTTAAAGGCCGGAATGATTGGCTTATCGACTTAGAATATAGCTCACCTTTTCCACGCCCAACCGTCGAACGCCACGTCCACGTTCGACGGAACTTCCGACCGCAGGCGATTGTAATCCAGATCGATGTGCAGGTTCGTCAGCAGGGCATTCCTCACGCCGCTCCTTGCGATCCAGTCCAGCGACTGGTCGACATGGGCGTGGCTGGGATGGCGGGTGTAGCGGAGCGCGTCCAGGATCCACAGGTCGGCGCCGCGAACGGCGTTCATAGCGACCTCGTCCAATCCCGATACGTCGCTGGAATAGACCACCACGCCCGTGGTTGCGTCGCCCAGGCGATAGCCGACCGATCGGATCAGGCCGTGCTCCTGCTCGAACGTCGTGACGGGCAACGGGCCGCCCGGCCCGTCGACCACGAATCCTTGACCACGGGGCGGCAGCAGCCGCGCCTCGATGATGGCCGGATAGCCCAGCTTGCTCTCGAAGATGTAGTCGAACCGGTGCGTCAGGGATCGTTCGGTGGCGGCGTCCATCCACGCGGGAATGCGCCGCCGCGACCGTATGGCGAAGACCCGCAGGTCATCGATGCCGTGAACCTGATCGGCGTGATCGTGGGTGTACAGGACCCCATCGACATGGGTGATCCCGGCGGCCAAGGCCTGGCCTCTCAGGTCGGGCGAGGTGTCGATCAGCACGCTGGTCACGCCGTCCGGCCCGTGTAGCCGGGCCAGCATCGAACAGCGGGTGCGCCGGTTCTTCGGCTCGGCCGGATCGCAATCGCCCCACTCGCCATCCCCGCGCGGCACGCCGCCGGACGAGCCGCAGCCCAGGATCACCACCTCCAGCGCGCCCTGCCCGCTCATGCCGCAGGCCGGGGTATGCGGTCGAACAGGGCGAAGAAGGCGTCGGTCGTGCGCCGGTCGGCATCCTCGTGCGACCAGCCGCGAATTTCGGCCAGTTTTTCCAGCACATGGCCGATATAGGCCGGCTCATTCCGCCGCCCACGATGCGGCACAGGCGCCAGATAGGGGCAGTCGGTCTCCACGATGATGCGGTCGGCGGGCATGTCACGGATCACCGCCCTCACCTCCTCCGCCGCCTTGAAGGTGGCGATGCCCGAAACCGAGAACCAGGCCCCCAGTTCCGCAGCCGTCCGGGCCAACTCGGGCCCGGACGTATAGCAGTGCATCAACAGGCGAAACAGTCCCCGCGCATGCTCCTCGGTCAGGATCTGCGCCATCATGTCATCCGCTTCGCGCGTATGAACGACCAGCGGCAGGCCGGTTTCGCGCGCGGCGGCCACATGTCGGCGAAACACCTCGGCCTGAACCTCGCGCGGGCTGAGGTCATAGTGGAAATCCAGGCCGCATTCGCCGATCCCGACGACCCTGGGCCGCTGCGCCAGTTCGATCAATCGCGCGGTCGTCAGGTCTTCGTAATGCCGCGCTTCATGTGGATGTACGCCGACCGTGCACCAGATGTCGTCATGCGCCATGGCCAGGCCGTGGGTCGCCTCGAATGTCGCCAGCCGGTCCGAAATCTCGATCATCAGCCGTACGCCCGCCTGTCTCGCGCGGGCGATGACGGCGTCGCGGTCCTCGTCGAACTGGGGCGCGTGCAGGTTGACGTGGCTGTCGATCAGCATCAGCGGGCCGCCTTGGTTCGCGCCAGATCGGCCAGAGCGCCGGCCAGGGCGTCGCCGCGATCCATGTTCAGCCCGGCCACCCGGTCCGGCAGTTCAGCCAGCCGTGTCCACAGGTCGGCCCATCGCGCGCCCTCCCCGCCCGGCGCGGTCAGGGCGCGGGCCTTCACCGCCGCGATCAGCCGATCCAGCAGGACATCGAACCGCG
>Ga0160451_100629_pt1 | contig 17105 bp, 13 predicted proteins | sample HID1975M_E1MG_FD_108270 | JGI IMG/M metagenome (GOLD analysis project Ga0160451, IMG submission 108270) | Enriched soil microbial communities from UW Madison campus, WI, USA - HID1975M_E1 MG | ecosystem: Environmental > Terrestrial > Soil > Unclassified | place: USA: Madison, Wisconsin... | reverse complement strand
AGGCCATCTACACCGACATGGGCCATTTCGGCGCGCGGCCGATCCGGCTGGGCTGGTACTGGTTCGTGCTGCCGGCGCTGATGATCAACTACCTGGGGCAGGGCGCGCTGATCCTCGAGAACCCGGCGGCCATCCGCAATCCGTTCTACATCGGCGTGCCCGAATGGGGCCGCATCCCGATGATCGTGCTGGCCACCGCCGCCACCGTGATCGCTTCGCAGGCGGTCATCACCGGCGGTTTTTCGATCGCGCGCCAGGCCATGCAGCTGGGCTACATCCCGCGCATGCGCATCAAGCACACTTCCAGCGACACCATCGGCCAGATCTACATCCCCGGCATCAACTGGATGATGATGATCATCGTCATCGCGCTGGTGCTTTCGTTCCGCAGTTCCTCGGCGCTGGCCACCGCCTACGGCATCTCGGTGTCGATGACGATGCTGATCGACACGCTGCTGCTGGCGATCGTCGCCAACGCGCTGTGGCCCAGCGCGCGGCGCTGGGTGCTGCCGCTGTGCGTGGTGTTCCTGCTGGGCGATGTGGCGTTCGTCATCGCCAACGGCGCCAAGATCCTGCAGGGCGGCTGGTTCCCGGTGGTGCTGGGCATCACGCTGTTCACGCTGCTGCGCACCTGGCGGCGCGGCCGCGAACTGCTGGCCGCCGAGATCCGCAAGGACGGCATCCAGCTCGACACCTTCCTGCCCGGGCTGATGCTGGCCCCGCCGGTGCGCGTGCAGGGCACGGCGGTGTTCCTGACCGCGCAGACCGGCGTGGTGCCGCATGCGCTGATGCACAACCTCAAGCACAACAAGGTGCTGCACGAGCGCAACGTGTTCCTGACCGTGGAAACGCTGCCGGTGCCGTTCGCGCCGCCGGAGAAGTCGCTGAAGATCGAATCGATCGGCGGCGAGGATTTCTACCGCGTCATCGTCCGCTACGGCTTCATGCAGACCCCGGACGTGCCGGCGGCGCTGATGCGGTCCTGCGATCGCGGCGGCGTGCATTTCGATCCGATGGACACCACCTATTTCGCCAGCCGCGAGAACGTGGTCGCCCGCCGCCGCCGCGGCATGCCGATCTGGCGCGACAAGCTGTTCGCGGTGATGCACCGCAATGCCGCGCCGGCGACCGGGTTCTTTCGCATCCCCGGCAACCGGCTGGTGGAACTCGGCGCGCAGGTCGAAATCTGAAAAGCCGGGAACGGGGAACTGGGAACAGGGAATGCGGCTTTTGCGGGCGCCGGGATGTTCTCGCGCCGCCATGGCTGCCGTTTTCCCGATGTTTCATTCCCTGTTCCCGCCGCTATGACCGCTGCTTCTCCGCCATAATCCCCGCATGACCACCGACCGCATCATCAGCACCGGCGCCACCCGCGAGGACGACGCCGTCGAGGCCAGCATCCGGCCCCGGCGGCTGGACGAATACCTCGGCCAGAAACCGGTGCGCGAGCAGCTGGACATCTACATCCAGGCCGCCAAGGGCCGCGGCGAGGCGCTGGATCACGTGCTGATCTTCGGCCCGCCCGGGCTGGGCAAGACTACGCTGAGCCATGTCATCGCCAACGAACTGGGCGTCAACCTGCGCGTCACTTCCGGCCCGGTCATCGAGAAGGCCGGCGACCTGGCCGCGCTGCTGACCAACCTGCAGCCGCACGACGTGTTGTTCATCGACGAGATCCACCGCCTGTCGCCGGTGGTCGAGGAAGTGCTGTATCCGGCGATGGAGGACTTCCAGATCGACATCATGATCGGCGAGGGTCCGGCCGCGCGCTCGATCAAGCTGGACCTGCCGCCGTTCACGCTGATCGGCGCGACCACCCGCGCCGGCCTGCTGACCGCGCCGCTGCGCGACCGTTTCGGCATCGTGCAGCGCCTGGAGTTCTACACGCCCGAGGAACTGACCCGCATCGTGCAACGCTCGGCGCGCATCCTGGGCATCGACTGCGAGCCGCACGGCGCGTCTGAAATCGCCCGCCGCGCGCGCGGCACCCCGCGCATCGCCAACCGCCTGCTGCGCCGCGTGCGCGATTACGCGCAGGTGCGCGCCAATGGCCGCATCGACAACGACGTGGCGCAGGCGTCCATGCACATGCTCAAGGTCGATCCGCAAGGCTTCGACGAACTGGATCGGCGCATGCTGCGGATGATCGTCGACAGCTTCGACGGCGGTCCGGTCGGCGTCGAATCGCTGGCCGCCGCGCTGTCGGAGGAACGCGGCACGCTGGAGGACGTCATCGAGCCGTACCTGATCCAGCAGGGCTATCTGATCCGCACCGCGCGCGGCCGCATGGCCACGTCCAAGGCCTACCGGCATCTGGGGCTCAAGCCCAAGGGGCGCGATCCGGATTTGTTCGTTGGGGAAGAAGCGGAAACCGGGAACGGGGAACCGGGACTGTGAGGCTGCCCGCTTGGGTGACATCCCCGATGGAACCGGCACGGCATCCGCTTGCGACGCGCTTCCATTTCCTGTTCCCGGTTTCCCGTTTCCGCCTCCTTTGACCCATGTTCAGCTTGCCGACAAGAGTCTATTGGGAAGATACCGACGCCGGTGGTGTGGTCTACCACGCGCAATACGTCGCCTTCCTCGAACGCGCACGCACCGAATGGCTGCGCGCGCTGGGACTGGAGCAGGAGCGTCTGCGCCAGGACCACGATCTGGTGTTCGCCGTGCGCGCGATGACGCTGGATTTCCTGCGTCCGGCGCGCTTGGACGATCTGCTGCAGGTCAGCGCTGCCGTACGGTCGTGCCGGCATGCCAGCGTCGTGTTCGCCCAGTCCATCGAGCGCGCCGGCGAAACCCTGCTGACCGCCGAGGTCAAGGTGGCGGTGTTGACTGCGTCGGATTTCAAACCCCGCCGGCTGCCCGATACGTTGTACCAGTCGTTCAAGCCGCTAGAACTGCCCACTGATCCGCAAGAAAGAGAACCGAGGAACAACGGATGATCGCAATGCTGCTGGCCTTTCAGGACACCGTGGTGGAAGCGCTGCCTCCCGAGGCCACCGCCGCGGCCGCGCAGGCCACCGCCGCCACCGTCAACAGCGGCATCAACTATCTGGACCTGATGCTCAAGGCCAGCCTGCCGGTCAAGCTGATCGTGCTGCTGCTGCTGGCCGGCTCGCTGATTAGCTGGGTGATCATTTTCCGCAAGGCGCGCGTATTCAAGCAGGCCGATCGCGAGGCCGACGAGTTCGAGAACCGCTTCTGGTCCGGCGCCGATCTGTCCAAGCTCTATGCCGGCGCGACCGATCGCAACCGTCTGGTCACCGGGCTGGAGGCGATCTTCGAGGCCGGTTTCCGCGAATTCACCCGCCTGCGCGACAAGCGCCGGCTCGATGGCCGCATCCAGCTGGAAGGCGCGCAGCGCGCGATGCGCGCGACTTATTCGCGCGAAATCGGCCAGTTGGAACGCAACCTGGAACTGCTGGCCAACATCGGTTCGACCGCGCCGTACGTGGGCCTGGTCGGCACCGTGTTCGGCATCATGGTGACCATGCACGACATGATCAACAGCGGCGAGCAGGCCGGTATCGCGTCGGTCGCGCCGGGCATTTCCGAGGCGCTGTTCGCCACCGCCATCGGCCTGTTCGTCGCCATTCCCGCGGTATGGGCCTACAACCGCTACACCACGCGGGTGGAGCGGCTGGCGGTGCGCTACGAAAGCTTCGCCGAGGAATTCAGTTCGATCCTGCAACGCCAGACCTCGATCGACGAATAAGCCGCCATGACCGCCTTCGCCCCGCACCGCAAGCGCCGCAAGCTCAAGTCCGAGATCAACGTGGTCCCGTACATCGACGTGATGCTGGTGCTGCTGATCATCTTCATGGTGACCGCGCCGCTGCTGACGCTGAGCATCGACGTCGATCTGCCGGTCGCCAACGCCAAGGCGCTGGAAAGCAAGCAGGATCCGATCATCGTCACCGCCTATGCCGATGGCAGGCTGGCGATGCAGCTGCCCAAGGGCGAACTGCAGTCGATGAGCGCCGATGAGATGCGCCAGCGCCTGGCGGCCATCGTGTCGCAGGATCGCAACGTGCGGGTGGTGCTGGCGGCCGAGGCGCAGGCGCCGTACCAGCGCGTGATCGACGCCACCAGCGTGCTGAAGGCGGCCAGGGTCGAGAAGGTCGCGCTGCTGACGGATTCGGGTGGCAATGCACGCTGAGGCGCTGCCGCGGCAGGCCTACCGGAGCGACGACTGGGGCCGCCCCATCGCGCTGGCGGTGATCGTGCATCTGCTGGTCGTGCTGGTGTTCACGCTGGCGTGGCTGTGGTCGCCGCGGCGCGACGTCGAACCGGCCGCCGGCGATCCGATGCTGGAAGCCAGCCTGGAAGTCTCCGCCGCCGAGGCCCGCGCCGCACGCCGCGCGTTGGACGAGACGCCGACGCCGGCACCGCCGTTGCCCGTTCCGGTACCGGTGGAAGACGTGGCCGAGGAGGACACCGTGCCGCCGCCGCAGCCGATTCCCGAACCGCGCCCGCAGGATTCGGTGGTGCCGCCGCAGAACCAGGCGCAGGAACGCATTCCCGAGCCGGACACCACCGAACAGGAGCGCGTCAGCGAGATGGCCATCGCCCAGGAGAAGGCGCGCCAGGAGCAGGAAGCGCGCCGCCGCCAGGAGCAGATCGACCTGACCGAGCGCCAGCGCCAGGAAGAGGCCGAGCGCCGCCAGCGCCTGGCCAAGCAGCAGGAAGAGGCCGATCGGCAGAAGAAACTCGACGAAATCCGCCGCCAGCGCGCGCAGAACCAGCGCGAAGCGCAACTGGCCGAACAGAAGCTGCGCCAGTTGCAGGACCTGCGCGATCGGCAGGCTGCGCAGCCGTCGGCCGCGGCCACTACGCCCGCCCCGGCCGCCACCGGTACGCCGGGGCAGGGCGGCACCGATGCCAACCTGGCCGCCCAGTACGCCGCCGCCATCCAGGAAGCGGTGCTGAGGCAGTGGGTGCGTCCGGACTCGGTGCCCCTGGGGCAGCGTTGCCGGATCACCATCCGCCAGAGCATCGGCGGCCACGTCGTGGATGTCGAAGTCGCGCCGAGCTGCCCTTACGACGATGTCGGCCGGCGTTCGGTCGAGGCCGCCGTACTTCGCGCGCAACCGCTGCCCTACAAGGGCTTCGAGGCGGTCTTCCAGCGCACGTTGAACTTCAATTTCGAGGCCCGCGATCGCTGATTCACGCCATCTTGTCGTTCATGATTGCGAAAATGTTCACGGTCAGGCTGGTATCCCTTCCGCTCCCCGTCAGAACCCGCTGCCCATGATCAGAAAGTCCCGCTGGATCGTCACCCTGTTGTTCCTGTTCGCGCCGCTGCTGGCCTTGGCCCAGCAAGGGCTGGAAATCGACATCGTCGGCGGCAACCCCTCGGCCCTGCCGATCGCCATCGTGCCGATGCCGTACCAGGGCTCGGCCGCCGCCCCGCAGACCGACGTGGCCAGCGTGGTGCGTGCCGATCTGGAGCGTTCCGGCGCTTTCCGCGCGTTGCCGGAGAGCAGCATCGTCGAACGCCCGGTGCGCGGCAGCGAAGTGCAGTACCCGACCTGGCGCGCATTGCGCCAGGACTTTCTGCTGGTCGGCCGCGTAGTCGACGGCGGCGACGGCAGCTACCGGGTCGAGTACGAACTGTTCGACGTGGCCAAGCAGGAGCGGCTGCTCGGCATGGCGATGACCGGCCGCGCCAACGCCATGCGCGATGTCGCCCACCAGATCGCCGACGCCATCTACGAGAAGATCCTCGGCGTGCGCGGCGCGTTCTGGACCCGCATCGCCTATGTCACCGCCAGCGGCCGGGGCGGCAATGCGCGCTATGCGCTGATGGTGGCCGATTCGGATGGCTTCAACCCGCGCGACATCGTGCGCTCGGCCGAGCCGCTGCTGTCGCCGACGTGGAGCCCGGATGGCACGCGGCTGGCGTATGTGAGCTTCGAGGGCGGCAATTCCAGCATCTACATCCAGAACATCACTACCAGCGCGCGCGAGAAGGTCGCCGGCTTCCGCGGCATCAACGGCTCGCCCGCGTTCTCCCCCGACGGCACCCGGCTGGCGATGACGCTGTCGCGCACCGGCAATCCCGAAATCTACGTGATGGACATCGCCAGCCGGCAGCTGCGCCAGCTGACTACGTCTTCCAGCATCGACACCGAACCGACCTGGAGCGCCGACGGCAGCACGATCTATTTCACCTCCGATCGCGGCGGCCGCCCGCAGATCTACCAGGTGCCCGCCGCCGGCGGCAGCGCCAGCCGGGTCACCTTCCAGGGCAACTACAACGCCTCGCCCAAGCTGTCCTTCGACGGCAAGAAGCTGGCGGTGGCGCAGGGCAGCGGCAATACCTACCGCATCGCCATCATGGACAGCAGCCTGGGTTCGCCGCGCTGGTCCACGGTGTCCACCGGCTCGCTCGACGAATCACCCAGCTTTGCCCCCAACGCCAGCATGCTGCTCTACGCCACCCGCGAAGGCGGGCGCGGGGTGCTCTATTCCGTTTCGGCCGATGGCAGGGCGAGATACAGGCTGGCGCTGGGCGATGTCGACGTCCGCGAACCGGCATGGTCGCCGTACCGCACCAAGCGTTAATTTAACGATTACAATCACCTTCCCAAACCACCCGTTATCCCGCGACCCGCAAGGAATCCACCATGAACAACACCGCTCGTGTTCTGATGCTCTCCCTGATGTCCGTGGCCGTGCTGGCCGGCTGCAAGAAGGCTGTCAAGCCGGAAGGCCCGACCGACACCACCACCACCAGCCCGACCACGCCGACCGGCCCGACCACCTCGGGCGTCTTTGGCCCCAACGATCTGGACAGCGACGCCTGCCTGCGCCAGCGCGTGGTGTACTTCGATCTCGATCAGGATTCGCTGAAGCCGGAATTCCAGGCCATCATGGGTTGCCACGCCAAGTACCTGCGTGACCGTCCGTCTTCGCGCATCACCCTGGAAGGCCATGCCGACGAGCGCGGCAGCCGTGGCTACAACCAGGGCCTGGGCGAGCGTCGCGGCAACGCCGTGTCGTCGGCCCTGCAGGCCAATGGCGGTTCGGGCGGCCAGCTGAGCGTGGTCAGCTACGGCGAAGAGCGTCCGGTCTGCACCGAATCGGGCGAGTCCTGCTGGTCGCAGAACCGCCGCGTCGAAATCGTCTACACCGCCCGTTAATCGCGGCCGATGACGTTTTCGCTCCGGCACCTGCTGCTGGCCCTTGCGGCGACCCTCGTGGTCGCCGCACCGGCTTATGCGCAACGCCAAAGCCTGGCCGATCGCGTGGCCGCGCTGGAAGCGCAGGCCAACAACACTTCCGCCAACATGGAACTGTTGAACCGCCTGACCCAGCAGGAGAACGAACTGCGCCAGCTGCGCGAGCAGATCGAGATGCTGCAGAACGAAGTCGAGCAGCTCAAGCAGCGCAACCGCGATCAGTACCTGGATCTCGATGGCCGCCTGGACCGGCTGGAAGGGGGCGCTTCCGCCGCACCGCCGGTGCCGGTGTCCTCGATTCCCGCCCCGGCCCGGCCGGCGGTCCCCGCGGGCGCGGCGGCTGCCGTGGCCGAGGCGCCGCCGACCGTGCATGGCGACATGGGCGCGATGGCGCAGGCCGGCGATGAGCGCGTGGCCTACAACGTCGCCTTCGACCGGCTCAAGGCAGGCGACTATGCCGATTCGGCCGAACTGTTCACCAGTTTCCTGCAGCTCTATCCCAACGGGGTCTACGCGCCCAATGCGCTGTACTGGCTGGGCGAGAGCTACTACGTGACCCAGAACTACCCGCAGGCCGCCCTGCAGTTCCAGACGCTGCTCGAGCGCTATCCGACTCACGACAAGGCCGCCGGCTCGCTTCTCAAGCTGGGCCTGTCCGAATCCGGCATGGGCAGGGTGGACGAGGCGGAACGCACGCTGGCCAGCGTGATCAGCCAATACCCCAACAGCGATGTCGCCCGTATCGCCGACGATCGCCTGCGTGCGATCCAGATGGGTCGCATCCGCTGATTTGATTCGGCGGCGGGTCGATTTCTCGACGCTGCCGCTGTCCGAAATTCCAGGCGTTACCCTGAGACTCGTGGCCGGCCGGGAAGGCATCACCTTCGACGACCGGGCGCATCCGCCTGTCCCCGCAGCTCCGGGCTGCGTAATCTTTAGCCGATGAATACCGCCGTCGCTCCCACTGCCGCCGCCGTTTCGCCAGAACGTCTGAAGCTGACCGAGATCTTCCTGTCGCTGCAGGGCGAGGCCGCCACCGCCGGCTGGCCGACGGTATTCGTGCGCCTGACCGGCTGTCCGCTGCGCTGCCAGTACTGCGACACCGAGTACGCCTTCCATGGCGGCCAGTGGTGGGATATCGACGCGATCCTGACCGAGGTCGCGCGGCACGGCGTGCGCCATGTCTGCGTGACCGGCGGCGAGCCGCTGGCGCAGAAGCGCTGCCTGATCCTGCTGGAGCGGCTATGCGATGCCGGCTACGACGTGTCGCTGGAAACGTCCGGCGCGCTGGACATCGCCGAGGTCGATGCGCGGGTATCGCGGGTGGTGGATCTGAAGACGCCCGGTTCGAAGGAGATGGCGCGCAACCGGCTGGAAAACCTGCCGCTGCTGACCGCGCGCGATCAAGTGAAGTTCGTGCTGTGCGGTCGCGGCGATTACGAATGGGCCCGCGACATGGTGGTCCTGCATGGACTGAGCGAACGCTGCGACGTGCTGTTCTCGCCCAGCAAGTCCGAACTGGCGCCGCGCGACCTGGCCGACTGGATCGTCGCCGACCGGCTGCCGGTGCGGTTCCAGATGCAGTTGCACAAGCTGCTGTGGAACGATGAGCCGGGAAGGTGAGGGTTGCCGTTCCCGGCGCAAGCTGGCAGCGCTTTTCAAAAGGCGAAGTGCTTCATGACGGCCGAATGGCTGGTCATGGCTGGCCATCCATGTTGCCGTTGCTGGTTGCTTCTATGAGCAAAGGCAGAAGCGAAATGGATCCCAGCTTGCGCTGGGATGACGAGCAAAGGCGATAAGCTTTCCCGATTCCCGATTCCCGATTCCCGATTCCCGATTCCCGATTCCCGATTCCCGAAATGAAAAAAGCCGTCGTCCTCCTCTCCGGTGGCATGGATTCCGCCGTCGTCGTCGCCATCGCCCGCGAGCAGGGCTATGCGGTGCATGCGCTGAGCGTGCGCTATGGCCAGCGCCACACGTCCGAACTGGATGCGGCCGCGCGCGTGGCGCAGTCGCAGCAGGTGGCCGCGCACAAGACCGTGCATGTGGATTTGCGCAACATCGGCGGCTCCGCGCTGACCGACGACATCGACGTGCCGGAGGCGGGCGGGGCCGGCATTCCCGTGACCTATGTGCCGGCCCGCAACACCATCATGCTGTCGGTCGCGCTGGGCTGGGCCGAGGTGCTGGGCGCGGCCGACATCTTCTGCGGCGTCAACGCGGTCGACTACTCCGGTTATCCGGATTGCCGGCCCGAGTTTATCGAGGCCTTCGAGAAGCTGGCCAACGTCGCCACCAAGGCGGGCGTCGAAGGCGCCGGCCTGCGCATCCAGGCGCCGCTGCTGCAACTGGGCAAGGCCGATATCGTCCGCGAAGGCGTGCGCCTGGGCGTGGATTTCTCGCAGACCGTGTCGTGCTATCGGGCCGATGCGGACGGACGCGCCTGCGGACGCTGCGATGCCTGCCGCCTGCGCGCGGCCGGTTTCGCCGAGGCCGGCGTGGCCGATCCCACGCTGTACGCCTGATGGCGGCAGGCGACAGCTGCTTTCCGCGCGTTTTTCAGTACCGCGCGGTCTGGGGTAGAATGCACACCCGGCGTTGCCGCCGGACCCGCCATTTGCGTATGCGCAAACGGGCAGGAGCGATGACCAGCGCCGCCGGCGACTGCGCCATCCGCACAACGGGCCGTTAGCTCAGTCGGTAGAGCAGAAGACTTTTAATCTTTTGGTCGATGGTTCGAATCCATCACGGCCCACCATCCTCTACTTGCAACGATTCGATGCTTCGCCAGCATCGAGCCTTGCCACGCGCGACCGGAACACCCGCGTCATGGGGGCAACAACCCGCTTCATGCTTTCGTGCGTGGTGTGCCATAGCGTTCACTGCTAGAGCATTTCTATGTCCATCCATGACACATCGCCGTCCGGCGCAAGCCGGGATCCAGTGTCTTGGATCCGGATGGCAGCAAGTCGCTGGGTCCCGGCCTGCGCCGGGACGAGGTGGACTATTTCGGGAACGTTAAATCCGAAAGTGCTCTTACCTTCGCTTCGAGAAGGGTCTGCCTTCAGGCGGGCTGAAGTTTCACTTTGCGGCGATTGAAGACCGCGGGGTGGCCAATGCTTCGGTTGCAGTAAAGCCCTCCGTCTGCGCGGAAGGTGGCCTGCTTGAATGCAGCGAAACCTAGACAGCGCTAGCGGCGCGGTGTTCTTGCAGGCCCGGGCCGGGGACCATAGAAGCCGGGTCCGTCGTACTGTTCCATGTGCAGGTTGAAGTTGAAGGTGCGGCTGTCGCCGTCCTCGTCAGCCATTTCCTTGCAGTAGTTGAGGTTGAGCGCGTTCCAGTGGCTGTTGCCGCCGCGGCTGGAATATCCGATGCCGGTGGTGAAGCTGCCGGTGATGTCGCGTTCCTCGCCTTGCGGCGAAGTCGGGCAGCGCGGCTGGATTTTCGCGGTGCTGGCGGCCAACCCGGCCGGGACGCCGGAGGTATCGCCGTAATAGGTGCCGGGCGGATCGTTGGGATATGGCGGGATGCTCGCCGGCGGCAGCTTCAGATCCAGCGCATCGGCGCTGCCGGCGGCCGGTTCCTGTGCCATCGCGGGCGATACGCACAACAGGCCGAGCGACAGCAGGACGAAGGCTTTCATGGCGGTGCCGGCAGCAGGAGGGTCAAGGCAAGCTAGCAATCCGCGATTGAATGCCGCCTGTCGTGCGTGACAGTCACACGAAATCCGCGCTATTTATCCCTCGCAGCGCCGAAGATGCGTTACGAATGGCAAGTCGCCCGCTTCGCGGGCTGCAAAGGGGAAAGTCGGCGGCTGCGCTTCCTGCAAGGAGGGACCGTTTCCCGCTGCTGTTGACTCCTCGCAGCGCCGAAGGCGTGGCGTTCCTCTTTACAACTTTCTGCTCAGCCAAGCTCCCGCACCACTTCCAGTACCTGCTCGCCGTAGCGCGCCAGCTTGCTGCCGCCGATGCCGCCGACCTTGGCCAGCTGATCCAGCGTTCCGGGACGATGTTCGGCGATGGTGCGCAGCGTGCTGTCGTGGAAGATGACGTAGGCCGGTACGTTCTGCTCGCGCGCCAGCTGCGCGCGCAGGTCGCGCAGCGCGCCGAACAGCGGCATGTCGTGCTCGGCGACGACGACGCTGCCGCGCACGTTGCGTTCGCGTTCGCTGCGCGACGGCAGTTCCTTGCGCAAGTGTAGTTCGCGCTCGCCGCGCAGCAGCGCGCGGCTGGACTCGGTCAGGCGCAGGCCGCCATAGCCTTCCGCATCGACCTCCAGCAGGCCGCCGGCGACCAGTTGGCGGAACACGCTGCGCCAGGCGCGCGCATCCAGCTCGCGACCGATGCCGTAGGTGGTCAGCTGGTCGTGGCCGAACTGCTGGATGCGTTCGCCCTCGCTGCCGCGCAGCACGTCGATGAGGTGCGCCACGCCGAAGCGCTGGCCGGTGCGGTAGACGCAGCTCAGCGCTTTCTGCGCAGCCAGCGTGGCGTCCCAGGTCTTCGCCGGCTGCAGGCAGTTGTCGCAGTTGCCGCACGGCTGCGGGTAGGTCTCGCCGAAGCCGGCCAGCAACACCTGCCGGCGGCACTGCATCGACTCGCAGTAGCCGAGCAACTGGTCGAGCTTGCGCCGCTCCAGCCGCTTGCGCTCCTCGCCGGCCTCGGACTGCTCGATCATCTGCTTCAGCAGCACGACATCGCCCAGGCCATAGCACAGCCATGCCTCGGCGGCTTCGCCATCGCGGCCGGCGCGGCCGGTTTCCTGGTAATAGCCTTCCAGCGACTTGGGCAGGTCGACGTGGGCGACGAAGCGTACGTCCGGCTTGTCGATGCCCATGCCGAAAGCAATCGTCGCCACCATCACGATGCCTTCCTCGCGCAGGAAGCGGCGCTGGTTGCGCGCGCGCACCTCGGCGTCCAGCCCGGCGTGGTAGGGCAGCGCATTGAAGCCCTGCTCGGCGAGGAACTCGGCGGTCTGCTCGACCCGCTTGCGCGACAGGCAGTAGACGATGCCCGCCTCGTCGCGGTGCGCCTGCAGGAAACCGGCCAGCTGCCGGCGCATGTTGTCCTTCTGCACGACCGTGTAGCGGATGTTGGGCCGGTCGAAGGAACTGACGAAGCGCTGCGCGTCGGTCAGGTTGAGGCGCTCGGCGATCTCGCGCTGGGTCGGCGGGTCGGCGGTGGCGGTCAGCGCGATGCGCGGCACCTCGGGCCAGCGCTCGTGCAGGAGCGTCAGCTCCAGGTACTCGCGGCGGAAATCGTGGCCCCAGGCCGACACGCAGTGCGCCTCGTCGATGGCGAACAGTGCGATCCGGCTGCGGTCCAGCAGCGACAGGAAGCGCGGCGTCAGCAGCCGCTCCGGCGCCACGTACAGCAGGTCCAGCTCGCCGCGCAGCAGATCCTGCTCGACCTGCGCCGCTTCGGCCGCCTCCAGCGTGGAGTTGAGGAACGCCGCGCGCACGCCGAGCTGGCGCAGCGCATCGACTTGGTCCTGCATCAGCGCGATCAGCGGCGACACCACCAGGCCGGTGCCTTCGCGCAGCAGCGACGGGATCTGGTAGCACAGCGACTTGCCGCCGCCGGTGGGCATCAGCACCAGCGCGTCGTTCCCGGCGGCCAAGTGTTCGACGATGGCCTGCTGGGGACCGCGGAAGGCGTCGTAGCCGAAGACGCGGCGGAGGGTTTCAAGAGCGGGGGACGACATGGTGACAGGATAACCCGCGGCCATGGCCGTACCGTCGGCCGATACGCCGCGGGCGGGTAGGAAATCGTCCTTCCGGCAAGGCCGGCAGGGCAGGATGCCGTCTCCGGCGTATGCGTCTTCGATGGACGCAGGAACGTCCGGCCAGGGCCGGACGTTCCGGAAGCCTGCCGGATTACTGCAGCAGCGAGCGCAACATCCAGGCGTACTTTTCGTGGGTCTGCAGGCGCTGGGTCAGCAAATCCACCGACGGATCGTCCCCGGCATCGTCGGCCACGTTCAGCACGTGGCGGGCGGTCCGGCAGACCGCCTCGTTGCCGATCACCAGCTGGCGGACCATCTCGCGCCAGTCGGCGCTGTCGGTCAGGCCCGGTTCCTCGGGAATGGAGGTCAGCGCGACGAACTCGCGATAGGATCCCGGCGCGTTGAATCCCAGCGCGCGGATGCGCTCGGCGATGTCGTCCAGCGCGTTCCACTGCTCGGTGTATTGCGCCTCGAACATGTTGTGCAGCGCGTTGAACATCGGACCGGTCACGTTCCAGTGGAAGTTGTGGGTCTTCAGGTACAGCGTGTAGCTGTCGGACAGGAAGCGCGACAGGCCATCGGCGATCTTCTTGCGATCGCCGGTCTTGATCCCGATATCGATGTTGGGCGCGGTCGGGGCCGAGGGGATCGGCGCGGTCACCGCGGTCTTGGACGGTTTGGCGGGTTTGGCGGCTTTGCTGGGCTTGGACTTGGCCATGGGCGTCTCCTGTGCGTGGTTATGGCGTCACAATGACTGCTGGATTTCTTCTACTACATGAGGCGTGAGCGCTTCGTTTCAATCGCCTGTCGACATGCATTCCGGACCCGATATTCCCCTCACCACCCCGACCGCCGCGCGCGCCTTGCTGGACCAGGCGCAGACGCGCGATCGCGGCCGCCTGCACGGGCTATGGTCGCGCTGGCAGGATAAACCCGGCGACGATGCCGCGCGCGCGCGCTTCGGCCAAGCCGTGGCCGCGTCGCTAGCGATCGGCGAACGCCGCCGGGCCAGCGTGCCGGCGGTGACGCTGGATGAGACGCTGCCGATCGCGCGCGAGGGCGAAGCCATCGTCGAGTTGATCCGCCGCCATCCGGTGGTGGTGATCGCCGGCGAAACCGGCTCGGGCAAGACCACCCAGCTACCCAAGCTGTGCCTGGCGGCCGGGCGCGGCGTGGCCGGCATGATCGGCTGCACGCAGCCGCGCCGCATCGCCGCGCGCGCGGTGGCGCGGCGCGTGGCCGAGGAACTGCACAGCGAGGTCGGCGCGGCGGTCGGCTACCAGGTGCGTTTCAGCGATCACGTCGGCGAAGGCACGCACATCAAGTTCATGACCGACGGCATCCTGCTGGCGGAAATCGCCAGCGACCGCTGGCTGTCGGCCTACGACACGATCATCGTCGACGAGGCGCACGAGCGCAGCCTCAACATCGACTTCCTGCTGGGCTACCTCAAGCAGCTGCTGCGCAAGCGGCGCGACCTGAAGGTCATCGTCACCTCGGCGACCATCGATACCGAGCGCTTCGCCCGCCATTTCGACGATGCGCCGGTGATCAGCGTGGAAGGCCGGACCTATCCGGTGGAAACGCGCTACCGGCCGCTGGAAGGCGAGGGCGGTGGCGAGGAAGGCCGGGCCGGCGAGCGCACGGTCAACGACGCCATCGTCGCGGCGGTGGACGAAATCACCCGCGCCGATCCGCGCGGCGACGTGCTGGTGTTCCTGCCCGGCGAGCGCGAGATCCGCGACGCCCACCAGGCGCTGGAGCGGCGGAAGTACCGCGAGACCGAGGTGCTGCCGCTGTACGCGCGGCTGTCGGCCAGGGATCAGGATCGCGTATTCAATCCCGGCACGAAGCGGCGGCTGGTGCTGGCGACCAATGTCGCCGAGACGTCGCTGACCGTGCCGCGCATCCGCTACGTGATCGACCCCGGCCATGCGCGGGTCAAGCGCTACAGCCCGCGGCAGAAGCTGGACCGCCTGCACATCGAGCCGATCAGCCAGGCCAGCGCCAACCAGCGCAAGGGCCGCTGCGGCCGCATCGCCGAGGGCGTCTGCGTGCGGCTGTACGCCGAGGCCGATTTCCAGTCGCGGCCCGAGTTCACCGACCCGGAAATCCGGCGCTCGTCGCTGGCCGGCGTGATCCTGCGGATGCTGCAGCTGGGTCTGGGACGGATCGAGGGTCGTGTTTCGCACTCGGCGAAACACGCATCCGGGACGAGTCCGCAGGACTCATCCCGGATTATCGAAAATTTTCCGTTCCTGGAACCGCCGGACGAGCGCGCCATCGCCGATGGCTGGCAGCACCTGGTCGAACTGGGCGCGGTGGCCGCGACGGGCAACGAGCGCAAGCTCACCGCCATCGGCCGGCAGATGGCGCGGCTGCCGGTGGACGTGAAGCTGGCGCGGATGCTGGTGGCCGCGCAGCAGCACGGCTGCCTGCGCGAGATGATCGTCATCGCGTCCTTCCTCGGCATCCAGGATCCGCGCGAGCGCCCACCCGAGGCGCGCGAGGCGGCCGACAACGCGCATGCGAAATTCGCCGATGCGCGCTCGGAGTTCCTCGGCATCGTCAGGTTGTGGGACGCCTACCGACAGGCGCACGAGGATCTGACCCAGTCCAAGCTGCGCGACTGGTGCGAACGGCATTTCCTCGGTTTCCTGCGCATGCGCGAGTGGCGCGAGCTGCACCGGCAGTTGCTGCTGCTGTGCGAGGAGTTGGGCTGGGCGCTGGAGCCGGCGCCTGCTTTCGTTCCGATGGCTGCGGCGCAAACGCCGACGCGCGAGCGCGCACGCGGCAAGCCGCGGCGGAGAGGCGACTCGGGCAAGCCGGCGCCGGCATCTGCGTCGGTTTCGCCACTGGGCGGCGGCGACACGCTGACCGACAAGGCGCGCCAGGCCGCCTACGTCGCGCTGCACCGCGCGCTGATCGCCGGCTTGCCGACGCAGGTGGGGCATCGCACCGAGAAGGGCGATTTCCTCGCCCCGCGCCAGCGCCGCTTCCACGTGTTCCCGGGCTCGGCGCTGGCGAAGAAACCGCCGCCGTGGCTGCTCAGCGCCACGCTGCTGGACACCCAGCGCGTGTGGGGCCTGACCAACGCGGCGATCGAGCCGGACTGGGTCATCGCCGAGGTGCCGCACCTGCTGCTGCGCAAGCACTTTGATCCGCATTGGTCGCGCGCGCAGGGCCATGTGCTGGCGTCCGAGCAGATCAGCCTGTTCGGGCTGGTGCTGGCGCCGAAGAAGCCGGTGCACTACGGCCGCATCGCGCCGGGCGAATCGCACGACATCTTCGTGCGGCAGGCGCTGGTGACCGGCGAGATCAATACCCGCGCCGGCTTCGTCGCCGACAACCTGAAGACGCTGGAACAGGCGCACGAGGAGGAAGCCAAGCTGCGCCGCGCCGGGCTGGTCGCCGACGAGGACTGGCAGGCGCGCTGGTACCTGGACCGCGTGCCGGCCGAGATCCATTCGGCCGCCGGCCTGGACGCGTGGTGGAAGGCGTTGCCGGAAGACAAGCGGCGCGGCCTGCGCTGGTCGTTGATCGATCTGCTGCCCGGCGAAGGCAGCGAGGCCGATCGCTATCCAAAGTACCTGGCATTGGGCGATGCGCGGTTGCCGCTGCACTACCGCTTCGAGCCGGGCGCGGCCGACGACGGCGTCACGCTGGAGGTGCCGCTGCATCTGCTCGGCGCGCTGGATGCGGCGCGGCTGTCGTGGCTGGCGCCGGGCTTCGTCGCCGACAAGGCGGCCGGGCTGATCCGCGGCCTGCCCAAGGCGATGCGGCGCAACTACGTGCCGGCGCCGGATTTCGCGCGCGCATTCCATGAGGCCTGGCCGCAACCGTCCGCCGACGACATCCGCGGCGAGCTGGCGCGTTTCCTGTCGCGCGCGACGGGCGTGCAGGCCACGGCGACCGATTTCGACGAGGCGGCGCTGGAACCGCATCTGCGCATGAACCTGCGGCTGCGCGACGAGCAGGGCCGCGTGCTGGCCGAATCGCGCGATCTGGATGCGTTGCGCGCGCGCTTCGGCGAACGCGCCGGGCAGGCCTTCGCCATCCGCGCCGGCCGCGAACTGGCCACGCAGGGCCTGCGCGGATTCCCGGCGCAGCCGATTCCCGCGCAGGTGCCGGGCGAGGCCGGCGTGCCGGCCTATCCGGCGCTGGTGGACGAGGGCGAGGCGGGCGTCGCGCTGCAGGTGT
>Ga0160451_100618_pt1 | contig 17326 bp, 16 predicted proteins | sample HID1975M_E1MG_FD_108270 | JGI IMG/M metagenome (GOLD analysis project Ga0160451, IMG submission 108270) | Enriched soil microbial communities from UW Madison campus, WI, USA - HID1975M_E1 MG | ecosystem: Environmental > Terrestrial > Soil > Unclassified | place: USA: Madison, Wisconsin... | reverse complement strand
TCGCTGGGCGAGGCGGTGCTGCCCTGACTGGCGTCGGCGCTCGTCAGAATCGCATCGCCCCGCAATCGAAGCGCGAAATAGAAAGAAGTCATCCGAATGGCATCGTGAAGTCCTTCTCCCCCGCTTGCGGGGGAGAAGGTGCCCGGAGGGCGGATGAGGGGGAAAGCACTTGAAGCCGCGCTTTCGCTCATCTCTATGCAAGCCCGCCTTCGCGGACTTCAAATGCTCTGCATACGCTTCAGCTGCGCTGCCTTCGGCTCCCCCTCACCCCCTTCGGCACCCCGCTCCGCTCCGCGCCCCGGCCCAGCGCAGCGCGCCGGGCGTTCGGCTGGCCCGCGCGGCATGCCGCGCAAACAGACCATCCTCACCCCCCGCAGGCGGGGGAGAGGGGAAGTTCTGAAGCATTGCGGCGGTGGATGAAAACGCCGGCTTGCGCCGGCGTCTCGTTTTCAGCGTCTGGCGACAGACCCTCAGCCTTCCCACTCGCCGATCGCGGCCAGGCCGTTCTCCTTCGCGCGCGCATGCACGATCGCCTGCGCCTTGGCGAAGTTGCCCTTCAGATCCTGCGACCACAGCTTCAGCGCGGCCTGCTGCATCGCGCGGCCGTAGGAGAAGCTCAGCGGCCACGGCAGGTTGCCGAGGCGGTTCATCGCATCCAGGTGCGCGGTGGACTGCTCGTCGGTCTGGCCGCCGGACAGGAACACGATGCCCGGCAGGATCGCCGGCACCGTGCTCTTCAGGCACATCACGGTCGACTCGGCCACTTCGTCGACATCGGCCTGCTCGGCGCAGTCCTTGCCGGCGATGACCATCGAGGCCTTCAGGATGGTGCCTTCCAGCAGCACGTTCTGCTCGTACAGCGCGCCGAACAGCGAACGCAGCGTCGCCTCGGTGACCTCGTAGCAGGTCTGGATGTCGTGGTCGCCGTCCATCAGCACTTCCGGCTCCACCATCGGCACCAGGCCGTTCTCTTGGCACAGCGCGGCGTAGCGCGCCAGCGCGTGCGCGTTGGCCTCGATGCAGGTGCCGGACGGGATGTCGTCGCCGATGGTGATGACCGCGCGCCACTTGGCGAAGCGCGCACCGAGGCTGTAGTACTCCTTCAGGCGCTCGCGCAGGCCGTCCAGGCCTTCTGTCACGACCTCGCCCGGGCAGCCGGCCAGCGGGTGGGTGCCCTTGTCGACCTTGATGCCGGGGATGATGCCGTTGGCGGCCATGTACTTGGCGAACGGCACGCCATCCTTGGTCGACTGGCGGATCGTCTCGTCGAACAGGATCGCGCCGGAAATGTAGTCGGAAAGCTTCGGCGTGGTCAGCAGCAGCTCGCGATAGGCGCGACGGTTCTCCTCGGTGTTCTCGATGCCGACGCCTTCGAAGCGCTTGGCGATCGTGCTGGTGGATTCGTCGATGGCGATGATGCCCTTGCCGCGGGCCACCATGGCCTGGGCGGTTTCGGCAAGCTGTTCGATGCTCATGGGGAGTCCTGTGGAGGCGGCGGGAAAGATACCAATGATAGCCCACCCGGCGTCCGGCCTAGCCGAACGTGCAAGATGTGGAGGGCGTCGAGCCGAGCGCGCTCAGGCCGCATCGGCGGATTGCGATGGCGGCGGGCCATAGCGCAAGCGGTGCAGCAGGTGGGCGATGCCCCGGCCGCGCAACAGGAAAACCAGGGCGAGCGCGGCCTGGATCAGAATCGAGACGGCATCGGGCAACAGCGTGTCCAGGCCGTTGTCCATGCCCAGCGGGCCGACCGTGTCGCGCGACACCCACACCAGCTTGGCCAGCCACCAGGCCGCATCGCGCAGAGACACCAGCAGGAACCATGCGCCGATCGCCGCGATCGCCAGGCCCAGCCACTCGCGCGGCTCGATCGTGCTTTCGAACACTTCACCCTGCGGCCGCGCCAGCGCCAACCGCGCGAGCTTGTCGGCATACAGCCATGTCAACGCAAGGAGCAGGAACACGATCGATGCGCCCGCCAGCAGCCAGCCGCTGCGCGCCACGCCCATGTCCATGTCGCGCCACGATGCCAGCAGCATCGGCACGCCGACCAGCGCGTTGGCGGCAACGGCCAGGGCTACCGCACGAATGGCCACCATCAACAACGTCCATGTGTCGGTGCGCGTCATCCCTCGCCTTCCGTTCAGAGCTCGCCCAGTCCCTCGGGCTTGCCTTCGCTGCCGATCTGCAGCAGCCGCAGGGTGTTGGTCGCGCCGTGCGTTTCCATGTGGTCGCCGCTGGTGAAGATCACGCGGTCGCCCTCTCCCAGCAGCAGGCGATCGTGCAGGCAGCGCAGCGACTCGCGCGCGGCCTCGCGCGGGGCCAGGCCACGGCTGTCGAAGGCGATCGGAAACACGTCGCGCATCATCGCCATGCGCCGGCGCGCGCCGTCGTGGCGCGAGAACGCGTAGATCGGCGCGTTGGAACGGAACCGCGACAGGTAGCGCGCGGTGCCGCCGGACTCGGTCATCGCCACGATCGCGCGCACGCCGATGTGCTCGCTGAGGAACATCGCCGCCATCGCGATCGCCTGGTCGGCGCGCACCAGATCGCGCGGCGCCTTTTCGAAATCGGTGTCCATCTCGAACTGCTTCTCGGCGCCCAGGCAGATCCGCGCCATCGCCTCCACCGCGCGCACCGGATAGCTGCCGGCGGCGGTTTCGGCCGACAGCATCACCGCATCGGTGCCATCGATGACCGCGTTGGCCACGTCCAGCACTTCGGCGCGGGTCGGAATCGGACTGTCGACCATCGACTGCAGCATCTGCGTGGCGGTGATCACCACGCGGTTGCGCGCCAGCGATTCGCGGATGATCTTCTTCTGCAGGCCGGGCAGTTCGGCGTCGCCGATTTCGACGCCCAGATCGCCGCGCGCCACCATCACCACGTCGCTGGCCTCGATGATCTCGGCCAGGTTCTCGATCGCCTCGGTGCGTTCGATCTTGGAAACCAGCGCGGCGTCGCAGCCGTGTTCCAGCGCGATGCGGCGGGCGTCGTGCATGTCCTGCGCATTACGGCAGAACGACACGGCGATGAAGTCCACGCCGATCTTGGCGACGATGCCGATCAGTTCCTTGTCGCGCTCGGTCAGCGCGCCCAGCGACAGGCCGCCGCCCTGCTTGTTCAGGCCCTTGCGATCGGACAGCGCGCCGTCGTTGAGCACGGTGTTGACGATGCGCTCGCCTTCCACCCGCTCCACCCGCAGCTGCATCAGGCCATCGTCCAGCAGCAGCACGTCGCCCGGCACGACGTCGCCGGGCAGCCCGAGATAGCTGACGCCGACCTGGGTGTTGTCGCCAGGAGGCGCATCGGCGCTGGCGACCAGGTCGAAGCGGTCGCCGGTCTTCAGCAGCACCTTGCCCTCGGCGAAGCGCTCGACGCGGATCTTCGGCCCCGGCAGATCCGCCAGGATGCCGACCTCGGCGCCGGCGCGCACGGCGGCAGCGCGCACGGCGGCGGCACGCTTGGCCTGGCCGGAAGGATCGCCGTGCGAAAAGTTCAGACGCACCACGTTGACGCCGGCACGGAACAATTCATCCAGCATGCCCGGCGGATCGGTGGCCGGTCCGAGGGTGGCGAGGATCTTGGTGCGGCGTTGGCGTGCGCTCATGGAAACTTCTGCGGCTGAAAACGCGCAAACGCTACCACAGCGGAAAGCCTTGGCGATGACCATTGCCGGCGGTTGCGCGCGCTTGTCGCGGGATAGTCCCGATCCTGCATGGAAACCGCTGTTTTCAAGCGCTTTTACTTTATTTACGACTGGTATTTTTTTGGTCTTCGCACAGGCGCGTTTGCTGCGCTTGCACATATCCGCTCGCGCGTATTGCGCGAAGCCAACGCGACCGGGTTGCCGAATTACGTGCCGGAATTCCGTTTGTTTCCGTTCGTGATGAGCTTGTCGAAATCCTCATGCGCGGGCGCGCGCTCCCCTGCATCAGATGAAGAGCGGGTTCTGCGAACACTCCTTGTCGAGCACGGATGGCGCAGCCCGGGATGACGGCGTAAACTTGGTCGCAAACCCTCCCCATCCATCCTCCGGGCACTTCCTATCGCAAGCGGGGAAAAGAAAACTTACGGATTCACGCGATTCTCCATTGCCACTCGCGGACAAGCCAGCGCTCGTCGTCCCAGCGCAAGCTGGGACCCATTTTGACTTTCGCTGCGAAATCGGGCGCTTCCGGGAGCATTTGCCATCGTGTGCTGCAAACGCAAGCGAATGCCGACTTTGTTGTTGGGCAGCGATACACGGAAGCAAAAGCAAGATGGATCCCAGCCTGCGCTGGGATGACGATCTGCGGGGATCACGGACTCGATAAATACTCATGCCGCAAGCGGGGAAGAGACAAAGCTTGAACCATGTTCAAGCCGCTGCAGCCCGGCACCGCGTTCAAGCCGCCAGCAGTTCCAGCAAATGGCGCGGATCCCGCGCCAGCGCGTCTGCGCCGGCCTCGCGCAGTTCCGTCTCGCCGCCGAATCCCCACAGCACGCCGATGCCGCGCATGCGGTGATGGCGCGCGCCTTCGATGTCCATGTGGCGGTCGCCGATCATCGTGCAGCCGGCCGGGTCCAGCGACAGGCGCCGCAGCGCCTCGGCGATGAGTTCGGGCTTGTGGCTGAGCACGCCGTCGGGCGTGGCGCCGATGATGTCCTCGAAGCATTCTCCGAACGGCAGGTGCGCGACGATCCTGCGCGCATGCGGTTCGTTCTTGGCCGTCACCACCGCCAGCCGATGGCCGGCGCGATGCAGCGCCATCACCGTGTCGCCGATGCCGGGATAGATGGCGTGCTCGCTCCAGCCGTGGCTCTCGAAGCGTTCCCGGTAATGCGCCACCGCCTGTTCGACGCGATCCGCATCGCCCAGCAGCGGCGCGAAGCTGGTGCGCAGCGCCGGGCCGATCCACCGCCGCAGTTCGGCCTGCGGCGGCACCGGATGATCCATCCGCGTCAGCGCATGGGCGACGCAGCGGGTGATGCCGACGGCCGAATCGATCAGCGTGCCGTCGAGATCGAAGAACAGCGTGCCGCGGCTCACCGGCCGCGCGCGTCCAGCGCGGCCACCGCCGGCAGCGTCTTGCCTTCGAGGAATTCCAGGAACGCGCCGCCGCCGGTGGAGATGTAGCTGACGTCGTCGGCGATGCCGTACTTGTCCACCGCCGCCAGCGTGTCGCCGCCACCGGCGATCGAGAACGCTTCCGAGGCGGCGATCGCGCGCGCCAGCGTTTCGGTGCCCTTGCCGAAGGCGTCGAACTCGAACACGCCGACCGGACCGTTCCACACCACCGTGCCGGCGTTGGCGATCAGGTTCGCGTAGCGCGCAGCGGTGTCCGGGCCGATGTCCAGGATCAGATCGTCGTCGGCGACGTCGGCCACCGGCTTCACCGTGGCCGGCGCGTCGGGCTTGAATTCGCTGGCGACGACCACGTCGGTCGGCAGCGGGATATCGGCGCCCCGCGCCTGCGCATCGGCGACGATCTTTTGCGCGGTACCGATCAGGTCGGCCTCGTACAGCGACTTGCCGACCGCGTGGCCGGCCGCGGCGATGAAGGTGTTGGCGATGCCGCCGCCGACGATCAACTGGTCGACCTTGCCGACCAGGCTCGACAGCAATTCCAGCTTGGTCGAGACCTTGCTGCCGGCGACGATGGCCAGCAGCGGCCGCGCCGGCTTTTCCAGCGCCAGCGCCAGCGCGTCCAGTTCGGCCATCAGCAACGGTCCGCCGGCGGCCACCGGCGCGAAGCGGATCACGCCATGGGTGGACGCCTGCGCGCGGTGCGCTGTGCCGAACGCATCCATGACGAACACGTCGCACAGCGCGGCGTACTTCTTTGCCAGCGCCTCGTCGTCCATGCCCTCGCCGACGTTCATGCGGCAGTTCTCCAGCAGCACGATGCGGCCAGGCTGGATCTGTACGCCGTCCACCCAGTCGCGCACCAGCGGCACCTCGACGCCGAGCAGCTCGCCCAGCCGCGCGGCGACCGGCGCCAGCGAATCGTCCTGCGTCCACGCGCCTTCCTTCGGCCGGCCCAGGTGCGAGGTCACCATCACCGCCGCGCCTTGTTCCAGCGCGCGCTTCAGCGTCGGCAGCGAGGCGATGATGCGCTGCTCCGAGGTGATCCGGCCGCCTTCGATCGGCACGTTGAGATCCTGGCGGATCAACACGCGCTTGCCGGACAGGTCGAGGTCGGTCATGCGGACGATGGTCATCGGCGTTCCTTCGGGGGAGGAGAAAGACGCCCATTGTCCCGGCTGCGGCGCAAGGGGGCAAACCGGCACTGCCGCCATCTCCTGGCGAAGTACGCCGGCCTCGCGCGCGCGGCCGGCGGCATCCGGATGGGTCAGTCCGCCTGCTCGCGCTGCCGGCGCAGCAGGCTGATGCCCATCGCGGCGACCAGCACCGCGCCGCCGAGCAGCAGCGACCACAGCAGCCAGCCGGTCCAGTCCACCGGCGTGGAAGACGGCACCAATGCGCCTTCGCCGGCCAGCGGCTGCGCCTGTCCGGGATAGGCGGGCGTGGGATGCCAGTCGTCGCCCTGGTCGCGGCGCAGCGCCTGGACCAGTTGCGGCATCGGCGCCGCCGCGCGCCTGGCCTTGCCGCTGCCGGCCACCAGCGCGTACGGGCCATCGCCCTGGGCCAGGAACACGATCACTTCCGGCGCATACAGCAGTTGCAGCGTCGGCGCCTCGGCCGGCGTGCCGGTGGTGGCGTGCAGACGCCAATAGCGATCGCGCACCGGCGCGCCGCCGAGCGATTGCGGCTGCGATACGCGCGCATCGCCCTGGCTGGCGATACGCCAGGCGACCCACGGCGCGGTGCGCCGCTGCCAGGCGGCCGAATCGGCGGCGCGGCTTTCCAGTACCCATTCCACCGCCGCATTGCCGCTGCCTTCGATGTCCGCCGCGACTACCGGGAAATGGCCCTGCAGCTCGAACTCGTAGTAGTCGCGCCCCTGCGCAGCGACCTTGCGGCCCTGCAGCGACTCGTGCGCGCGCCGCGCCTGCGTGCGCGTGGCCGGCAGGCGCGCCTGCACGGCGGCGATCGATGGGGTTGGCGTGACGTCCAGCGGCGTCAGGCGGACGTAGCGCACCGGTCCGATCAGCGGTACCTCGTTATGGCGCAGGCGCTGACCGTTCTGCTGCAAATCGAGCAGTTGCAGGCGATCGCGCGTGGTGTACCAGTCCTGCAGGTTGTCGCTGGTCTCCACCCGCCAGGCCGTGCTGACGGCGGCGGCATCGCGCCATTCGATTTCCAGCGCTTCGACCGGTTCGCGCACGCGGCTCAGATCGAGCAGCAGCGCCGACGCGCTCGCGGTGGTCGGTCCGGTGTGCGCCTGCACCGACAGGATGCGGCCCTGCGCATCGCGCTGCGCGATCACGCTCAGGTCGGCCGTCGCCGCGTTGGTCGATGCGGGCAGCGAGAACCACGCCACCGGAATGCGCCGCGCCGGCACGGCCAGCGGCGCTTCCGGCGCGAACACGTCGGCCGGCACCGCCTGTCCCTGCGCGTTGATGACGTCCACGTCCTGCAGCGACGGCGTGGTCGCGGTGCGATAGACCTGCGCATCGAGCACGACGCGGTACGCGCCGCCATCGTCGCGGCCCAGCGTCAACGGCCATTGCCGCGCGTAGTCCTCGCGCGGGCCGGCCAGCGCCGCCAGCGGCAGCACGAGCAGGCAGATCAGCAGCTTCTTCATGCGGGCGATTCCTCCGAAACGGTACGCGGCGGCGCCGGCGCCAGATAGCCGACGACGGTACACAGCAGGCCGTAGGCGATGAACGAAGCGATGCCGAGCACGTCGCCGAGGTTGCCGCGATCGATCAGCAGCAGCTTGCCCAGCACCACCGCCATCAGCACCGCGCCGGCCAGCCACAGCGTGCGCTGGCCGCGCCGCGAGCCCAGCACCCAGCCCATCACGCCGAGCACGCTCCACACCACCGTCAGGCTGGTCTGCGCCAGGCTGGTGGACAGCAGCCGCTCGTTCCAGGCCACGTCGCCCCAATGATGGACGGCGTGCAGCGTGACCGAGGTAACCAGCAGGAAGCCGGCCACCGACAGCGCGACCACGCGCAGAGCGCGCAACGGCGATGGCGCATGCTCCGACCACAGCCAGACAGCGCCCAGCACCAGCGTCGCCGTCTGCGCCAGTTCCAGCGGATTGAGCAGCGGCAGCCACGGCAGCGGCGCGCTACCCCCGGCCCACAGCAGCGACAGCAACCAGCCCGCCGACAGCACGCCGAAGTACAGGCACAGCAGCAGCGTGCGCGAAGCATCGAAGCGTTCGCCCAGCGGCGCGGCCAGCCACGGCCAGCGCAACAGTCCGATCGCGGTGACCGCCAGCCACGGCAACGCCGCGCCAAGCCAATGCCAGCCTTCGGCCAGTTGATGGCGCCCGCATAGCCAGGCCAGCAGCATCGACAGCACGAACGGCCACACCAGCCACCACACCAACTGCGCCCAGCTGGCGAAGCGATGTTCGCTGGCGCGCAGGCAGATCAGGCTGCGCACGCCCAGCACCGCATAGGCCAGCCAGGCCCACGCGCCGTGACCGGCGAACGGCTGCTGGTGCGCATCGCTCTGCAGCAGCGCCAGCGGCACCGCCGCCGCCAGTCCCAGCAGCGTGGTCGCGGCCAGTGCGCCGGCGGCGTGGCGGCGATGTACTTCCGCGGCGATCCAGCCGGTCAATGCGACCAGCGCCAGCGCCGCATCGGGCCGCGACGCCCATTCGACGAAGCGTCCGATCTCGCCCAAGCCATTGCCCAGCCACCAGCCCAGGCCCCACAGGTAGAACAGCAGCGCCGGCGTGTCGTAGCCGTGCCGGCGGTAGCTCCACGCGCTGGCCAGTCCGGCCAGCGCGATCAGCAGCGCGCTCATGAACAACGGATTGGCGATGGCCACCTCCGCGGTGGCATGGCCCCACACGAACGCCACCGCCGCCAGCAGTTGCAGACCGATACCGGTGATCTGCGGCAAGCGGCGCCGCTGGCGCAATCCCAGCCAGACCAGTGCCGCGCCTTCCAGCGCGAACACGCAGGCCGTAGCCTTGGCCGACAGCGCCAGCGGCACCGCCAGCGTCGCGAAACCCACCGCCAGCACCGCATACGACTGGCCGAGCACCGACGCATCCCGGCGCCGCAGCAGCCACCACGCCAGCACCGCGTACAGCACGCCCAAGCCCAGCGCGTTGAACGCCAGCGGCATGCGCGCGCCTTCCAGCAGCGCGGCCTGCAGCGAGAACGCCACCAGCGGCGTGCCGAACACCAGGCAGCCGTCGATGAAATCGCGCCGGCTCGCCGGCTGCCGGCGCAGGTACAGCAGCGGAATCAGCAGGTAGAAGGCGAAGAACAGCAGCAGGAACGGTTCGGTGCTGGCGAACTTGTGCGGCTGGTAATCCATCGCGCCCCACAGCGTGCCGATGCCGAAGGTGAACGCGAAGCCGAGCAGGTTGAGCACGCGCCACGACTTGAACCACGCCACCGCGAAGATCGCCGCGTTGAGGATGGCGTAGTACGAGAACAGCGCGACATGGTTGCCGCTGCCGGTCGACAACCAGATCGGCGCCAGGAAACCAGCCAGCAGCGCGAACACCGCCAGCGCGCGCGCATCCTGCAGCACCGCCAGCAGGCCGGCGCCGGCGACCAGCACGATGCTCAGGCCGAACGCCATTTCGGCTGGCATCATCGTGTGCAACCGGAACGCCGCGAACACCGTCAGCAGCAGCACGCCAATCGCTCCGCCCTGCACGCTCAGCGCAAAGGCGCGGTTGCTCTCGCGCTTGCGCCATGCGAACACCAGCGCGGCCAGCGCCGCCGCCGCGATCGCCGCCAGCCGCAGTTCCAATGGCAGCACGAACAATCCCTGATCGCTGGCGTACTTGAGCAGCGCCGCGACGCCGGCGAACAGCACCAGCACGCCGATCTTGACCGGCACATTGCCGACGGTGAACCAGCGCTTGATCGCACGCAGGGCGATATCGAACACGCTGGGACCGGCTGGTTCGCGCGGTTCAACCGCCGGTGGCCGCCATTGCGGCGGCGCGGCTGACGCAGCGGGCGGACGCGGCGATGGCGATGGCGATGCGCTGGCCGCGGGAGGAATCGGCGGCGGGCCGGCCGGCCGTACGGTTTCGATCCCCTCGACGGCGGGCTGATCCATCGCGTCGCTACGGACGGATGGCGCCGCTGCGGCCGCCGGCATCGACGGTGGCGCAGCGGGAACTTGGGCAGGCGCCGCCACTCGCTGGCCGGCCTGCTCGACGCGCAGATCCAGCAGTTGCTGCTCCAGCGCGCCGACCCGGCGCTTCAATCCGGAAATCGAGAACAGCGCGGCGATCAGCAGCACCGGCATCGCCAGTATCGCCAGTCCCACCAGTATCAGCAGCCCGACCAGGTCATCCATTGCGCATCCTCGCTACCGCGTCCTGCGTCCCATGCCCATCACCGGCATTGGGGCGGCAGCCTCCGGTATCGCCTGGCTTTTTGCAAGACGCGAGGGTTGGCGGTCCCTTATTCGCGTCTCCGTCCCACCGGCACTGATGGACAGTCGCGATTACCAAAAAAACGAAGGGCGCCATCGCGGCGCCCTTCGTCGGACCTGCAACGGCGATTACTTCGCCGCGACCACCTTGACCATTTCCAGGCACTTGTTCGAGTAGCCCCACTCGTTGTCGTACCAGCTGACGATCTTGACGAAGGTGTCGTCCAGCGCGATGCCGGCTTCGGCATCGAAGATCGACGTGCGCGCGTCGCCGCGGAAATCGGTCGCCACCACCTTCTCGTCGGTATAGCCGAGGATGCCCTTCATCGCGCCTTCGCTCTGCGCCTTCATTTCCGCGCAGATCTCGGCGTAGGTCGCCGGCTTTTCCAGTTCGACGGTCAGATCGACCACCGATACGTCCGAGGTCGGCACACGGAACGCCATGCCGGTCAGCTTGCCCTTCAGATCCGGCAGCACCACGCCGACCGCCTTGGCCGCGCCGGTAGACGAGGGAATGATGTTCTCCAGGATGCCGCGGCCGCCGCGCCAGTCCTTGTTGGACGGGCCGTCGACGGTCTTCTGCGTGGCGGTGGCCGCGTGCACGGTCGTCATCAGGCCGCGCTTGATGCCCCACTTGTCGTGCAGCACCTTGGCGATCGGCGCCAGGCAGTTGGTCGTGCACGAGGCGTTGGAAATGATCGCCTGGCCGGCGTAGGTCTTGCAGTTGACGCCATGCACGAACATCGGCGTGTCGTCCTTCGACGGCGCCGACAGGATGACCTTCTTGGCGCCGGCATCCAGGTGCTTCTGCGCGGTAGCCTTGTCGAGGAACAGGCCGGTCGATTCGATCACCACCTCGGCGCCGACTTCGTCCCACTTCAGGCTGGCCGGATCGCGCTCCTGGGTCAGGCGGATGCGGTTGCCGTTGATGATCAGCGTGTTGCCGTCGACCTGGATGTCGCCCTTGAAGCGGCCATGCACGGAGTCGTACTTGAGCATGTAGGCCAGGTAGTCCGGTTCGAGCAGATCGTTGATCGCGACGATCTGGATGTCGTCGCCGAAGTTCTGCACGGCCGAGCGCAGCACGTTGCGTCCGATGCGGCCGAATCCGTTGATGCCAACCTTGATTGCCATGTTCAGTAGCTCCTGCGGCCGCTGTGCGCGGCGGGATGGTGGAAAGGGGCGGCCATTCTAGCAAGGCGCGGCGGCGACCGGCCGCCGCCGATGGCGCAGGCAACGCAGCCGCGCCTATTGATCAGGATCAAGGCGCGCGCGTTAAGGAATCGGAAAACTGCGTCCACACATCCACATCGAGAATCGACATGCGCATCACCTCCCGCCTCCTCGTCGCCGCGCTCGCCGCCGTTGCCGCACCGGCCATGGCCCAGTCCCAGGGCGACTGGCTGCTCGGCATCGGCGCCCACCAGGTCAATCCCAAGTCCGGCAACGGCGATCTGGTCGTCGGCCGCGCCGACGTCGGCAGCGATCTGAAGCCGACCGTCACGCTGGAATACTTCCTGGCCGACAACCTGGGCCTGGAACTGATCGCCGCGGCGCCGTTCAAGCACGACGTATCGGTCGGCGGCACGCACATCGGCACGGTCAAGCATCTGCCGCCCACGCTGTCGCTGCAGTACCACTTCAACAGCCAGGGCACGGTGTCGCCGTTCCTCGGCGCCGGCATCAACTACACGCTGTTCTTCAGCGAAGACACCCGCGGCGTGCTGGGTTCGGATATCTCGCTGAAGAATTCCTGGGGCCTGGCGGCGCATGCCGGCCTGGACTTCAAGGTTGGCGACAAGGGCGCCATCCGCATCGATGCGCGCTGGATCGACATCGACAGCGACGTCAGCCTGGGTGGCACGCAGCTCGGCACGGTCAACATCGATCCGCTGGTCTATGGCGCGGCCTACGTGCTGAAGTTCTGATCGCCGCGCCCGCGCTGGCTTTCGCGCGGGCGATGACGACGCCGTGTCGTCCGGCACGGCTTCCGATCATGGGGGAGGACGGGTCGCGCCGGTACAATGCCGGCATGGCCCGTCTTTTTGTTTTTCTCGTCCTGAGTTTTTCCGTCTGCGCGCCGGCCGCGGCCTGGGGTGCGCTCGGCCACCGCCTGATCGCGCGGCTGGCCGAAGGCGATCTCACCCCGAAGGCGCGCGCGCAGATCGCGCTGCTGCTGGCCGGCGAGGAAAAACCGACGCTGGCCGGCATCGCCAACTGGGCCGACGATCTGCGCAAGGGCGATCCCGGCCTGGGCAAGCGCTCTGCGCCGTGGCATTACGTGAACATCGCCGAGCACGATTGCCGATACCTCATCGCGCGCGATTGCCCGGGCGGCGACTGCGTCGTCGAGGCGATCCGCGCGCAGGCCGCGATCCTGGCCGACACGTCACGGCCGCTGGAAGAACGCCGGCAGGCGCTGAAGTTCGTCGTGCATTTCGTCGGCGACGTGCACCAGCCGCTGCATGCCGGCTATGCGCACGACAAGGGCGGCAGCGGTTTCCAGACCCACTACCGCGGCAAGGGCAGCAATCTGCACAGCGTCTGGGACAGCGGCCTGCTCAATACTGCGCGGCTGGACGAGCAGGACTATCTGCAGCGGCTGCGCGCGCTGCCGCGCCCGGCGATCGGCGCGATCGCGTTGCCGGTGCCGTCGGCGCGATGGGCCAGCCAGTCGTGCGCCATCGCCACGGCCCCGGGCTTCTATCCGCCGCAGGCCACCCTGCAGGACGACTACTACGCGCATCACCGTCCCCAGGCCGAACGGCAGCTGCGCCTGGCCGGCGCGCGGCTGGCCCAGCTGCTCAACGTGACTTTCGCGCAATACTGAGCGCATCGCGCATTGGGAGACGCCATGAACCGCCTGATCCGATTCCTGTCGCTGCCGTTGCTGATGGCCGCACTGCCGGCCGCGGCGCTCGGCGATCATCCCGCGCATGCGCCGGGATCGACCGCTCCCGTGCCGGCCGAAGTACAGGTCTCGCTGCAGGCCGACGCGCTGGCGACGCTGCCGCGCGAACCGGTCAGCGCCAGCGCCCATGGCCGCACGCTCGACTGCACCGGCATCCCGCTGGTGGCGCTGCTGCGGCACGCGCAGGCGATGCCGGCCGAACCGTTGCGCGGCGCGCAGCTGGCGCGGCGGGTGGAAGCGATCGCGCGCGACGGCTACCGGGTGACGTTCTCGCTGGCCGAACTGGATCCGACCCTGGGCAACCGGCGCGTGCTGCTGGTCGACCGCTGCGACGGCAAGCCGCTGGACGACAACGACGGTCCGCTGCGATTGATCGTGCCCGAGGATTCGCGCCCGGCACGCTGGATCCGCCAGCTCGAACGCCTGAGCGTACTCTCCCCCTGAGATCGTCCCTCCCTTCCCCACCGGAGCGATACCGATGAAGCGCCTGTTCCCCGCTGGTCTGCTGCTGACCCTGTTGTCGCTCCTGCCCGGCGTGCAGCCGGCGCTGGCGCAGCAACGCGACACCGCCCCGCTGACGGTCTTCGCCGCCGCCAGCCTGAAGGAATCGATGGACGCGGCCGCGCGCGCCTACGAGATGGCGACCGGCGTGCCGGTGCGCGTGTCGTACGCGGCCAGTTCCGCGCTGGCGCGGCAGATCGAACAGGACGCGCCGGCGGACGTGTTCTTCTCCGCCGACCTGGAATGGATGGACTATCTGCAGCAGCGCGGCAAGGTCGATGCGGCGCAGCGGCGCAACCTGCTCGGCAACCGGCTGGTGCTGATCGCGCCGGCGCGCAGTTCGGCCAGGGTCGACCTTTCGCAGCCTCGCACGCTGCTGGCGGCGCTCGGCGACGGGCGGCTGGCGGTGGGCCAGACGGCCAGCGTGCCGGCCGGCAAATACGCGCGCGCATCGTTGGAATCGCTGGGCGTGTGGGAGCCGCTGCGCGGCAAGCTCGCCGAATCGGAAAGCGTACGCGCGGCGCTGATGCTGGTGGCGCGCGGCGAGACGCCGCTGGGCATCGTCTACCTGTCCGATGCGCAGGCCGAGCCGGCGGTACGCGTGGTCGCCACCTTCGCCGACGACAGCCATCCGCCCATCGTCTATCCAGTCGCGCCGCTGCGCGGCGATCGCAACGCGCAGGCGGCGGCCTTCGTGCGCTGGCTGGAATCGGCGCCGGCGCAGGCGCTGTTCCGCGAGCGCGGTTTCAGCGTAGTGCTGTAAGGCTCGCGGCTTGCCCTGGTTCAGTCCCGAAGAATGGGTCGCCATCCGCCTGAGCCTGAAGGTGGCGGTCGTCGCATCGCTGGCCAGCCTGCCGTTCGGCATCGCGCTGGGCTGGCTGCTGGCGCGGCGGCAGTTCCCGGGCAAGGCGCTGCTCGATGCGCTGGTGCACCTGCCGCTGGTCTTGCCGCCGGTGGTGATGGGCTACACGTTGCTGGTGACGCTGGGCACGCAGGGCACGATCGGCGCCTTCCTCAAGGAACATCTCGGCATCGTGTTCGCGTTCCGCTGGACCGGGGCGGCGCTGGCCTGCGCGGTGATGGGATTCCCGCTGATGGTGCGCGCAATCCGGCTGTCGCTCGAAAGCGCCGATCGCCGCCTCGAGCAGGCCGCCTCTACGCTCGGCGCCGGTCCGTGGCGGGTGTTCTTCACGATCACGCTGCCGCTGGCGTGGCCAGGCATCGTCGCCGGCGCGGTACTCGGCTTCGCCAAGGCGCTGGGCGAGTTCGGCGCGACGATCACGTTCGTCTCCAACATTCCGGGCGAAACGCAGACGCTGTCGTCGGCCATCTACGGACTGATGCAGGTGCCCGGCGGCGAGGCCGGCATCTGGCGGCTGGCGGCGGTGGCGGTGGTCATCTCGCTCGGCGCGCTGCTGCTGTCCGAATGGCTGGTGCGCCGGCACCAGCACCGGCGGGAAGCCTGATGTGCGCGCTGACCCGAACCGGGGAATCGCACTGATGCTGCGGCTGGACATCGAGCTGCGGCGCGGCGCGTTCGCGCGCCACGTGCAGGTCGAATCCGACGCGCGCGTGGTGGCGCTGGTCGGCCCGTCCGGCGCCGGCAAGACCACCGTGCTCAACGCCATCGCCGGATTGGTGACGCCACGGTCCGGACATATCGAGGTGGACGATCGCTGCCTGTTCGACAGCGCGCGGCGCATCGACGTGCCGGCGCACCGCCGCCGGGTCGGCTACGTGTTCCAGGAAGCGCGGCTGTTCCCGCACCTGGACGTGCGCCGCAACCTGCGCTACGGCCGCCACGGCGGCCGGGCCGCCGAACGTTTCGGGTTCGATGCGGTGGTCGCGCTGCTCGGCATCGGCCACCTGCTCGATCGCCATCCGCGCAACCTGTCCGGTGGCGAAGCGCAGCGCGTGGCGATCGGCCGCGCGCTGCTGTCGCAACCGGCACTGCTGCTGTTCGACGAACCGCTGTCGGCGCTGGACCAGGCGCGCCGCGAGGAACTCATCCCGTACCTGCAACGCGTGCGCGACGAAATCCGGTTGCCGATGATCTACGTCAGCCATCATCCGGACGAAGTGCGCCGCATCGCCGACGACGTGCGCACGCTGGATTGATCGCGCCCCGCCGCGACACGCCGGGTTAACGGCGCCTGTCGATCATGGACGGCCTGTCCCGCCGGGAATGGCCGATGAAACACTACCGCAAGTATGACTTTCCCACCGACCGCATACGGCGCTTCCTCGAGCCCGGCCCGATCGTGCTGGTCAGTTCGGCCTGGAAAGGACAGCGCGACATCATGACGATGGGCTGGCACATGATGCTGGGTTTCGAGCCGGCGCTGATCGGGTTCTACCTGTGGCAGGAGAACCACAGCTTCGAGCTGATACGGCGCAGCAAGCAGTGCGTCGTCAACCTGCCGACCGCCGACATCGTCGATACCGTGGTCGGCATCGGCAACAGCAGCGGCGCCGACATCGACAAGTTCGCGCACTTCGGCCTGACCGCCGCGTCCGCCGCGCAGGTCGACGCGCCGCTGATCGCCGAGTGCTACGCCAGCTTCGAATGCAGGCTGCACGACGGCAGCCTGATCCGCCGCCACAACCTGTTCGTCTGGGAAGTGGTCAGGGCGCACGTCGCGCGATCGCCGAAGCTACCGAAGACCGTGCATTACCGCGGCGACGGCCGCTTCATGCTGTCGGGACCGGACATCTCGCGCAAGCGGATGTTCAAGCCGGAGATGCTTTAGCACCGCGCCCGGGCCGGCTGCTCGACGGTCGCTCAGCGCCCCAGGCGGCCGCTGCGGACCTCGACGCGGCCGCGGCGCGCCTCGAAGGTGAACGCGTACGCCAGCGATACCGGCACCGCGCTTGCCCGTACCGCGTCGCCGGCGCACCCGTTGCCAGTCCAGTCGCGATCGCGCGCGGCGGCGTCGGCGTATTCGCACAGCATCGCCGGCCGGTAGCGCCACTGCGCGACCGCCTGCAGCGCGGCATCGCGCAACACCGGCGCCTGCTGCGGATCGAGGCATCCGTCCTGCGCGAGCGGCATCGGACGGCCGACCCTGCCTTCCTCGTCGATCGCGAAACCGACGCAGATCGTGGTCGGCGGCAGGTCGCGCAACGCATCGTCGGCCGGAAGCGACGGCGGCGGATTGTCCAGCTGCGGGAACGCGAAGGCCTGATGCGGTTGCATCTCATAGCGCGCCGCGCCGTCGGGCAGTATCAATCGCTGGCCGACATGGGACGTGCCGGTCGCGCAACCGGCGATGGCCACGCACAGCGCCATCGCCGACCCGCGCAGTGCCAGCATCATGGCCCGGCGATCCGAACGCCGCACAGGATCGGCGCGTTCCTGTCGTCGGAAGCATGCACGACATCGCACACGGTCGATCGGATCCTCTCGTCGTCTTGCCGGATATGGAACCAGCGGTAGCGCTCGC
>Ga0160451_100615_pt1 | contig 17367 bp, 11 predicted proteins | sample HID1975M_E1MG_FD_108270 | JGI IMG/M metagenome (GOLD analysis project Ga0160451, IMG submission 108270) | Enriched soil microbial communities from UW Madison campus, WI, USA - HID1975M_E1 MG | ecosystem: Environmental > Terrestrial > Soil > Unclassified | place: USA: Madison, Wisconsin... | reverse complement strand
GGAAGCGCGTGTTGGGCACGTGCGGGCCGCGGCACATGTCCACGTATTCCTGGTGGTAGTACAGGCCCATCGCGGTGATGTCGTCGGACATGTCCTCGATCAGCCGCAGCTTGTAGTCCTCGCCGCGCGCCTTGAACGTTTCGATGACTTCCGCGCGCGGGGTCACCTTCTTGACCACGTCGTAGTCCTGCGCGATCAGCTCCTGCATGCGCTGCTCGATCGCCGCCAGGTCTTCCGGCGTGAACGGGCGCTCGCTGTGGATGTCGTAGTAGAAGCCTTCGGCGATCACCGGGCCGATGACCATCTTGGCGTCCGGATACAGCTGCTTGACCGCGTGGCCGACCAGATGCGCGGCGGAGTGGCGGATGATTTCCACGCCCTCCTCGTCCTTCGGCGTGATGATGCGCAAGGACGCGTCGTGGTCGATGACGTCGCTGGCATCGACCAGGCGTCCGTCGACCGCACCGGCGACGGTGGCCTTGGCCAGGCCCGCGCCGATCGACTGGGCGACCTGCATGACGGAGACGGGTTGGTCGAATTCGCGGCGGCTGCCGTCGGGAAGGGTAATCGTGATCATGGTCGGCGGTTCTTGCGTATCCCGCGCGGCGCGGGAGGGGACTGGAGAGGCCTTGGCTGGCCGGCGGCAACAAAAAAGCGCCGCGAGGGCGCCTGTGGCCGGCCTCGGGCGGGATTCTAGCGGGGGTCGGAGGTAGTGCTCATGTCGCACGCTAGGCCGGCGTTTCCGCGGGCCACCCGGAGGGCGCTGTGGGAAGAGCGGCCATGGTAGACCAGAACGGCCGGCGGTGTCGCGGCGCGGCTTCGGCCGGACGCCGTCGGCCGTGCGGCCGACGTCACGCCAGCCAGGAAATCCAGATCTGCGGTACCTGCACCAGCCCGGCCAGCACCAGCAGGGCCGAACCGGCCGCGAACCAGCCCAGGCATCGCGTTCTCAACGTCCTCATCGCTGCGTCCCGTAGCATGGCCTGCGCCGAGTCTGGGCCGGCCGTGTTGCAGGGGTTTGACGCCGGCCGCACCGCATCGTGCGCGCGGCATGGGTCGCGGCGCGTGCCGGCCGCTTTCGCGGACGATGCGCGGTATGCGTATCGATGCCGATGCGCGCGCTTGCGACATCGCCGATACGCGCTTTTTTCAGGGACTTTCCGTTCGCGTTTCCATCACGTGCCGCCGATCAAGATGCGGCTGTTCCAAGTGCTGGAACACGCCAAAGGAAAGGTGACGCGGCATCCACAAAGATGACCGTGGTTTGCGCGCAGGACGATGCCGCGCACTCCCCCGCTTCAATCGACGCTGGCGACCCACCGCGCTGCTACGGGATAAACGAAAGATGGCTCGTGCGACGCCAATGAAACTGCCCCCCGGCTTCAGTTGGGAAGGCGACGAGGAAAACGCGACCGGTCCGATGTCGCTACTGCTGGAGGATCGGCAGATCCTGCATATCCGTCCCCAGCGCTCGGGCTGGGTCGTGGAAATCACGATGGTCGATCCCGAGCGGCCGCAACCGGAAGTGGCGGTGCGTTCGGTCGCCGCCGGCATGCGCTGGTCGGCGCGCTGGGTCAACGGCCGCAGGGAACGGTTGCAGAAACTGCTGGAAGGCCGGGTCTGACCGAAGCCTCAGTGCGTCGGGCCTTGGCCGTCCTGCGTCGTATCGGTGTCCTTGCGGCGCAGCTGCTGCACGATCTGCCCGCCGATCGCGGTCAGCAGGATCAGGCTGTTGGTGACGACGAACACCCAGTTCTTCACCGACATGCTGTAGATCACGAAGCCCACCGACGCGGCGATCTGGCCGACGAACAGCCAGCGCGACACGCCTTCGGGCGATGGCGAAGTCCACTGCTTGTGGACCTGCTTGAGCAGCGTGGCCATCAGGATGGCCGACGCCAGCCAGCCGACCCAGTCCAGTCCTTTCATGTCGGCCGGCTCCGGTCGGCGTGATCCAGGGCGATGGCCATCACTCGCGCCCGCGCGCCAGCGGTTCGCCATCGTCGCGGTAGGCCGGCGGCGTGTACAGGTTGACGGTCTTGAGCAGCGTGCGGCCGGTATTGCGGATCTCGTGGCGCTCGCCGCGCTCGATGACCAGCAGGCTGCCGGCGCGCAACCGCTGGCGCCGGCCATCGACAATCGCCAGGCCGGTGCCGGACACGACATAAAGCCATTGATCGGCGCCGCGATGGCGATTGTCGGGACCGCCCTCGCTGTCGCCGGGCGCGAGCACCATCTCGGCCGCCTGCACGCGGCGCACGCCGAAGGCCACGCGGAAGCCCTTGCCGAACCTGAAATGCTTGTGCTGCATCGACGCTTTCCGTGGAAACCCGCGACGAATCTGGCACCCCGCGCGTCAACGTGCCGTGCGGACGCGCGCCGTTCATCGCCGCCGGTTGCATCGCCGCCGCCGCGCCCCATATCGTGGTTTCCGCACGGCGCCGCAGCGCGCCGCGCGTCCCGCACGAAGGCGGCCATGTCCCTGGACCTTTTCCACCCTGCCATCGCCCACTGGTTCGAGCGCGCGTTCCCGGGCGGGCCGACGCCTGCGCAGCGCCAGGCCTGGCCGAAAATCGCCGCCGGCCGCAACACCTTGGTCGCCGCGCCGACCGGCTCGGGCAAGACGCTGACCGCGTTCATGGCCGCCATCGACGCGCTGGTCAAACAGGGGCTGTCGCCCGAAGGCCTGTCCGACCGCACGATGGTGGTCTACGTGTCGCCGCTGAAGGCGCTGTCCAACGACGTGCAGCTGAACCTGGAGGCGCCGCTGCAGGGCATCGGCGAGGCGCTGGGCGAACTGGGCCTGCCGCCCGTCGCCATCCGCACCGCCGTGCGCACCGGCGATACGCCCGCGCGCGAGCGAGCACTGGCCGCGCGCAAGCCGCCGCACATCCTGGTCACCACGCCCGAATCGCTGTACGTGCTGCTGGGTTCGGACAGTGGTCGGCGGATGCTGGGCGACGTGCGCACGGTGATCGTCGATGAAATCCACGCCGTGGCCGCCGGCAAGCGCGGCAGCCACCTGGCGCTGTCGCTGGAACGGCTGCAGGCACTGGGCGGCACGCCGCCGGTGCGCATCGGCCTGTCGGCCACGCAGAAGCCGATCGAAGCGGTGGCCGCGTTCCTGGCCGGACGCGACGACGATGGCCGGCCGCGCGGCTGCGACATCGTCGACATCGGCTACGACCGCCGGCGCGATCTGGCGCTGGTGGTGCCGCCGACGCCGCTGGGCGCGGTGATGTCCAACGACCAGTGGGAACAGGTCTATTGCCAGCTTGAGGATCTGGTGCGCGCGCATCGCACCACGCTGGTGTTCGTCAACACGCGGCGGATGGCCGAACGCGCCGCGCGCCACCTGGCCGAGAAGCTCGGCGGCGATGCGGTCGCCGCGCACCACGGCAGCCTGTCGCGCGAGATCCGGCTGGCCGCCGAGCAGCGGCTCAAGCGCGGCGAGCTGAAGGTGCTGGTGGCGACCGCGTCGCTGGAACTGGGTCTGGACATCGGCGATGTCGATCTGGTCTGCCAGCTCGGTTCGCCGCGCGCGATTTCCACCTTCCTGCAACGCGCCGGCCGATCCGGCCACTCGGTCGGCGGCACGCCGAAGGCGCGGCTGTTCCCGCAAACGCGCGACGAACTGGTCGAATGCACGGCGCTGCTGGACTGCGTGCGGCGCGGCGAACTCGACACGCTGCGCATCCCGGTCGCGCCGCTGGACGTGCTGGCGCAGCAAGTCATCGCCGAGATCGCCTGCCGTGAGTACGGCGAAGACGAGCTGTTCGCGCTGCTGCGCCGCGCCGAGCCCTTCGCCGCGCTGCCGCGCCAGGACTACGACGAGGTGGTGCGGATGCTGGCCGAGGGGTTCACCACCCGCCACGGTCCGCGCGCCGGGCACCTTCACCGCGACGCGGTCAACCGCCAGCTGCGCGCGCGCAAGGGCGCGCGGCTGACCGCGCTGACCTCCGGCGGCACCATCCCCGATACCGGCGACTACACGGTGATGCTGGAGCCAGAGGCGCACACCATCGGCACGGTCAACGAGGACTTCGCGGTCGAAAGCCTGGCCGGCGACGTTTTCCAGCTCGGCAACACCAGCTACCGCATCCTGCGCATCGAGCCCGGACGGCTGCGGGTGGAGGACGCGCGCGGCGCGGCACCCAACATCCCGTTCTGGCTGGGCGAGGCGCCGGGCCGCAGCGACGAACTGTCGTCCGGCGTATCGCGGCTGCGCACGGAAATCGAGCGCCGCCATGGCGACGGCAGCGCCGGTACCTGGCTGCGCGACGACATCGGCCTGAACGAGGCGGCGGCCTCGCAGTTGCTCGATTACCTGCATCGCGCCTGTGTCGCGCTCGATGGCCTGCCGACGCAGCAGCGCATCGTGCTGGAGCGCTTCTTCGACGAATCCGGCGGCACCCAGTTGGTCATCCATTCGCCGTACGGCAGCCGCGTCAATCGCGCATGGGGACTGGCGCTGCGCAAGCGGTTCTGCCGCAAGTTCAACTTCGAGTTGCAGGCGGCGGCGACCGAGGACGCCATCGTGCTGTCGCTGTCGACCAGCCACAGCTTTCCGCTGGACGAGGTCGCGCGCTACCTGCATTCGTCGTCGGCGATGGACGTGCTGGTGCAGGCGCTGCTGGACGCGCCGCTGTTCGGCGTGCGCTGGCGCTGGAACGCCACCACCGCGCTGGCGTTGCCGCGCTTCACCGGCGGCCGCAAGGTCGCCCCGCAACTGCAGCGGATGAAGTCGGAGGATTTCCTGGCGACGGTGTTCCCGGATCAGGTCGCCTGCGCCGAGAACTTGGCCGGCGATCGCGAGGTGCCGGATCACCCGCTGGTGCGGCAGACGCTGCACGACTGCCTGAACGAGGCGATGGACAGCGAAGGCTGGCTGCGGCTGCTGCGCGGCCTGGAATCCGGCGACGTGGCGGTAGCCGCGCGCGATCTGGCCGCGCCGTCGCCGCTGGCGGCCGAGGCGATCCAGGCGCGTCCCTACGCCTACCTCGACGACGCGCCGCTGGAGGAGCGCCGCACGCAGGCCGTGCAGAGCCGCCGCTACGGCAGTCTTGAGGACGCCGGCGATCTGGCGCGGCTGGATCCGGCGGCCAACGACATGGTGCGGCAGGAAGCCTGGCCGCAGGCCGCCAGCGCCGACGAGATGCAAGAAGCGCTGATCGGGCTGGGCTTCATCGCCGGCGCCGAAGCGGCCGCCACCGCCGGCTGGCCCGATCTGCTGCAGGCGCTGGCGCGCGACGGACGCGCGACGCGCCTGCGGCCGCACGATGGACAGGCGCTGTGGATCGCCACCGAGCGGTTGCCGCAGTTGCAGGCGCTGCACCCGGATATCGCGCCCGATCCGCCGGTGCGCGTGCCCGATGAATGCCTGCGCACGGAATGGACGCGCGAGTCCGCGCTGGCCGATCTGCTGCGCGCGCGGCTGTCCGGACTCGGGCCGGTCGCCGCATCGGCGCTGGCGGACGATTTCGCGCTGGCGGCGTCCTTCATCGAGCCGGCGCTGCTCGCGCTGCAGCAGGAAGGATCGGTGATGCACGGGCAATTCATTGCCGACGCGCCGGATGCCGGCCTGCAATGGTGCGAGCGCCACCTGCTGGCGCGCATCCACCGCTACACGCTGCAGCGGTTGCGCCGCGAGATCGAGCCGGTCGAGCGCCGCGACTACGCGCGTTTCCTGTTCGGCTGGCAGCACGTCGATCCGTCCGCGCGGGTCAGCGGTCCGGACGCGCTGGCGGCATTGCTGACCCAGCTGGAAGGCTACGAGGCGCCGGCGGCCGTCTGGGAAACCGAACTGCTGCCGGCGCGCATGACCGATTACGCGCTGCAGTGGCTGGACGATCTGTGCGGCAGCGGACGCGTGCAATGGATGCGGCTGCGTCCGCCGTCGGTGGCCGGACAGCGTGGCGCATCCGGTTCGCTGCGCGCCACGCCGCTGATGCTGCTGCCACGCCGCAGCGCCGCGCTGTGGGCGCTGATGTCGCCGGCCGAGGACGAGGAAACCACCGTGTCTTCGCGCGCGCAACGCGTGCTCGATGTGCTGGCGACGCAGGGCGCCTCGTTCTTCGACGACATCGCCGACCAGGCGCGGCTGATGCGCACCGAACTGGAGGATGCGCTGTCCGAGCTGGTCGCGCGCGGACGCGTGCACTGCGACAGCTATTCCGGGTTGCGCTCGCTGCTGGTGCCGCCATCGCGGCGCAACGCGCCGGCCTCGCGTCGCCGCCGCGGCCCGTTGATGGGCAGCCTGCAGGACGCGGGCCGCTGGGCGCTGGCGCGGCGTGCCAATGCCGAACCGGCAGCCGGACAGCGCGATGCGGCGATCGAGCATGTCGCGCGCACGCTGCTGCGCCGCTACGGCGTGGTGTGCTGGACACTGCTGCAGAAGGAGGCGGCCTGGCTGCCGCCGTGGCGCGATCTCGTCCGCGTCTACCATCGGCTGGAAGCGCGCGGCGAGATCCGCGGCGGACGCTTCATCGCCGGCCTGTCCGGCGAGCAGTTCGCGCTGCCCGACGCGATCCCGGCGTTGCGCGCGGCACGGCGCGACAACAGCGTCGCCATCGCCGAACCCGCATGGGTCTGCGTATCGGCCTCGGATCCGGCGAACCTGCTCGGCACCCTGCTGCCCGGCCCGCGCACCGCGCGCGTGGCCGGCGCGCGCGTGGTCTATCGCGACGCGCTGCCGGTTGCCACGCTCAGCGCCGGCGCGATCGAATGGCTGGAAACGACGCTGCCGCCGCACGAACAGGCGCAGGCGCAGCGGTTGTTGACGCGCGCGTCGCTGGGACCGGATGCGCTGGATCTGGCTTCGCTGCACGCCTGATTGGCATGCGCATCGATTAACGCTCGTCGTTCCGGCGCGGATCGGTACGCAGCGGCTTTCTGCCGCCGCGGGCGCAAGGCACTGGGTTCCGGCCTGCGCCGGAACGACGGCGGACTATCGTCGATACAGCCAGCTCGTGTCCGAGTGAACCGCCGATACGGATTGAGAGGGCCACGCTCAGCGCGGCCCGCGTTCCTCGCGCTTCTTGGTGCCGTGATCGGTCATCAGCGCGCTGACGATGATGCTGACGCCGAGGATGGCGCCAATCAGGAACATCAGCAACGCCAGCGCCGGATAGCCCAGCAGCCGCGCCTCGGTTTCCACCCGCATCATCAGCGCCGAGGCGACGATCAGCGCCGCGGCGACCAGCCCGGCGGAGATGCGGTTGGCGATCTTCTGCATGTTCTCCAGCAGGCGCGATTCCTCCAGCCCGGTCACGCGCATCTGGAACTTGTTCTCGGCCAGCAGCGACAGCACGTCGGAAATCTTGCGCGGCGAGTCGCGCAGCAGCACCTGCAGCTCCATGATCTCGCTGGCCAGGTTGGACGGCGACAGCGACTTGCGCAGGCGCGACTGCATTACCTTTTGCAGATGCTCCTCGACCATGTCCTTGATCGACAGCTCCGGCGCCAGGTGGCGGCACACCGCTTCCAGGTTGAGCAGCGTCTTGCCGAGCAGGCTCATCTCCGGCGGCGTACGCAGGCCACAGGCGGTAGCCACCTGCACCAGCTGCATCAGCACGCGTCCTTCCGAGGTGGATTCGCCATGCGCCGCGTAGTGGGCGACCAGTTGGCCGACTTCGCGCAGGTAGCGCTCCTCGTCGAAGTCCTCCAGCCGCGTGCCCATGCGGATCGATTCCTCGGCCACTTCCTCGCCGCGGCCATCGACGGCGGCGAACAGCAGCTTGAGCAGGCGATCGCGCTGGCGCGGCGGCACATGCGCGATCATGCCCAGATCGAAAATGGCCAGCCGGTTGTCCGGCAGCACGCGCAGGTTGCCCGGATGCGGATCGGCATGGATTTCGCCATGCACGAAGATCTGGTCGAGATAGCCGTGCACCAGCGCGGCGGCCATCGCACGCATGTCGGTTTCCAAGCGGCGCACGTCCGGCACCTGATCCACGCGCACGCCCGGCACCAGTTCCATCACCAGCAGCCGCGGGCGTACCAGATCCCATACCGGCTTGGGTACGACCAGCAGCGGGTACGGCGCCAGGTGCTGGCCGAAGCGCTCCAGGTTCTCGGCCTCGGCCACGTAGTCGAGCTCGGCCAGCAGCGTCTTGCGGAATTCGTATATCCAGTCGGCGAAATGCATGCGCCGGCCCAGATCGGTGATCCGGTCGGCGGTGCCGGCGAACCCGGCCAGGATGTCGAGATCGGTCAGCAGCTGGTTGAGCAATCCGGGGCGCTGCACCTTGACCGCCACGCGCTGGCCGCTGCGCAGCGTGGCCGCGTGCACCTGCGCCAGCGACGCGGCGCCGAGCGGGACTTCGTCGAACTCGACGAACAGCGTGCCCATGCGCAGGCCGAGTTGTTCCTCGATGATGTCGCGGATCTGTTCGAACGCAATTGGCGTGACTTCCTCCTGCATGCATTCCAGCGCCTCGGCATAGCTGGGCGGCACGATGTCCGGACGCGTGGACAGCATCTGCCCGAGCTTGATGAAGCCCGGGCCCAGCGCTTCCAGATCGCGCGCGAAACGCTCGGGTTCGCTGGCCTGCGCCTGGCCCACCTCGGTATCCGGCGGCGCCTCGGGCAGGGCCATGTCCGAGAACGCGGCCAGGTGCCGGTAGCGGAACAGGAACTTCAGGATGCGCGCGCGCCGCGCCAGCTTGCCTTCTTCGACCGCGGCTTTTTCAGGCGCGGCTTCCGTGTCGGGCGCCGGGGTGCTGTCGTCTTTATTCATGAAACGATTGTTGGAAGGCGGCCGTGACACTGCCGTGAAGCGTGACGCGGCCTGCGCGCGCGGCGGATGATCAGGCGCTGCCGCGGGCGTGGCGCTTGCGCTCCTGCAGCTTCTCGCGCACCGCGTCCTCGCGGTAGCCGGCGACCATCTCGGTCAGCCACTTGATCAGGATGCCGGTATAGGCCTTCTGGCTGGGCTTGTCGGTGAAGCCGTGATCGGCCTCGCGCACCAGCCTCGAGGTCAGCGAACGCGGATTCTGGAACGCACCCAGATAACTCTCGATGACCGTATGCGGAATGATGTGATCGTTCTGCGCCTCGACGATCAACGCATCGCCATCGAACTTGGCGCAGGCGCCGAGCGCGCGGTTGTCCTGCCAGTGATTACGGCGATTACGGAACGGCACCAGATCCGGATCCTCGTGCAGCCTGCGCTTGGCCCAGTCCCAGTGCGCGTCCTTGTAGAGCGCCGGCGTCCGCAACGCCAGCCAGCGTACCGGCCGAAGTTCGGTCAGTATCGCCGCCAGGTACGCGCCATAGCTGATCCCCACCACGGCGATCGCATCGGCATCGACGTTGTACTGGCTGGCCAGCCAATCGTAGGCGGCCAGCAGATCGTCGAGGTTCTGCGCGCGGCTGACGGTTTCCCACTGTTGCGCGTGGCGTTCGTGGCCGCGCAGATCGAAGGTCAGGCAGACGCAGCCCAGACCGGCCGCTTCGCGCGCGCGCGCCAGATCGTGTTCCTGCGAACCGCCCCAGCCGTGGACGAACAGCACGCCCGGCAGCGATTGCGCGGGCGCCAGAAACGTGGCTTGGATCTGTTCCTGTTCCGAGGCGACCGGGATATCGATGGACTCAAGCCGGATTCCCATGCGGCCGCACGGTAGCAAACTTGGTGAGAATTCCTGCTGAACCCAGGCCGCCGCGGAAATGGATCACCGCATCATCGGGGATTTCGGCGTCCTCGCCGTAGACCTCGCCGGTGGCCGCTTCCACCTGCCGCAGCGCGACGTCGTCGGCGAAGGCGCGCATCGCCAGCACCTCGGCCGGACTGGCGCCGCCCAGCCGCCAGGATTGTTCTAGCACGCCGCAGTGCCACTGCCCGCGTCCATCCACGCCCTGGATGATGTCGTAATTGCGACGGCTGGCGAAGAAGCCGGGGAATTCCTCGCGCACGGCGCGTTCGTACTGCAGCGCATGGGCAATTGCCTGGCGCATGCCGGGTTCGGTAGCGTTGTCCTCGAGCAATGCTTCCAGCGTGCCGCGGCGGACCTGCAGCCGGGATCCGCCATACACCTGCCGGCCGCAGCCGTCGGTGGTATTGAACTGGATGCCCGAGTAGGCGATGGACTGGCCGGCGGCTTCGACCGCGCCGATGCTGAAGGTCACCACTTCTTCCAGATGCGGTTCGACCGCCAGTCCGTCTTCGAAATCCTGCGGCCGCAGATCCTGCATCCACCGCTCCAGCGCGGTTTCGTCGCCGATGCACGCCTGCCCATGGCCACCGCGCGCGCCGGCGCACTTGATCCGCACCGGTCCATGGCCGCGCAGCCGCCGGTAGGCTTCGCGCAGATCGTCGCGGCCGAACACCGAGTACCCGGGCAGGACGCAGCCTTGCATGCGCTGCGCGAGCCGGTGCGACCAGCCGGCCGGCGCTTGCGCATCGGCCTCGACCAGCGGATGGCCAATCACCTTGGTGGCGAGAAAGGCATGCGGCACGACGCCGCCGAACAGTTGCTGGGGCGAGACGATGCCCAGCGCCGCGGCGGCGTGCAGCAGCAGCGTATCGCGCGGCACGTGGTAATCGGTCCGCGCGGCATCGCCAGCGGACTCGCCCATGCGCAGCGCGGACAGGATGCCGGCGCAGAAGCGGCGGCTGGCCAGTTCGTGGCCGCCGCCCGGCGCCGCTTCGCCGGGAAATACGATGCCCGGCGCGGGGCGCTGCATCTGCGGGGCCGGATACACGGTTTGACGCGCCAACACGACACTCATATCCCCACCCCGCGAAAGTTGTTGGGTCAGAAGGAGGCATCCGCCCTGGCGGCGCGCATGGCCTGACAGCGCTTGGCGATCGACCAGGCAGTCAGGCCGTAACGCACCAGCAGGCAATCGACGCGCGCCTCATAGCGCGTCCATTCACTCTGCGGCAGCGCGTCTTCCTGCGCATGGATGAAATCGGCCATGCGCAGCCACCATTCCTCCTCGCTGAGCATGCTTGCGCACATGCCCAGCAGGTACTGCTCCAGTTGCAGCAACAGCGCGGCCATGTCGAAGGTCGCGACCGGCGGGAGTTCCTGTGCCGGGAAGGCGGCTTCGGGCAGGGAGGCAGTGGTGAGGAGTGTCATGGCCGCAGTGTCTGTACGGCCATGTGATGCGGTCGCGAAGGATTCGTTGCCCCTTCGTGCATCCGTCGGCGTGCGCCTGCCAGCCGATCCGGCCCTCGGCCGCTGGCTGTTTCGAGGCGCGACCAGCTGCCTTTCTTGCTCGCCTGCATGTCACGACGCGTTGACCTTGGGCCTGTTATCTGCGTCAGAAGCCTTTCCCATGCTGCCTGTCCATGGCCCGGTCCCGCACATCGCCTTCCTCTGCACGACATCCGCCGACGTCGGCGCTGCTGATCGTCGACATGATCAACCTGTTCGATTTTCCGCAAGGGCCGCAACTGGCCCGGCAGGCGCAACCGGCCGCGCGCGCGATCGCAAGGCTGCGCCAGCGCTACCGCGAGGCGGGCGCGCCGGTGATCTACGTCAACGACAACTTCATGCAATGGCAGGCGGATTTCCGCCAGATCCAGGTGATGTCCATGCAACCGGAGCGGCCGGGCGCGGCCATCGCGCAACTGCTGCAGGCGGGCGCCGACGACTATTCGATCCTCAAGCCCAAGCATTCGGCGTTCCTGGCCACGCCGCTGTCGGTCCTGCTGTCCAAGCTCGGGATCACTCGGCTGGCGCTGACCGGCATCGCCACCGATTCGTGCATCGCCGCCACCGCTTTGGACGCCAACATGCGCGAATACGAGGTGCAGATCCCGTCCGACTGCGTCGCCGCGACAACGCCGGCGCGCAGTCGCCGCGCGCTGGCCATGCTGGCGCAGACCGATCGCATCGATGTGGTGCGATCGGTGTCGGTGAGTCCGTAATACGAATCCCACCGCCGCCTGCGTGCCGCCGCCATGTGCGCATGCAACCGCTAGCCTTCCGGCAGTTGCGCCCGTCCCTCCGCGTCGCGATACAGCCAGCGGTACAAGGCAGGCAATACCAGCAGCGTCAGCAGGGTCGACGACACGATGCCGCCGATCACCACGGTGGCCAACGGCCGCTGCACTTCCGAACCGGCGCCGACGTTGAAGGCCATCGGCAGGAATCCCAGCGACGCCACCAGCGCGGTCATCAGCACCGGCCGCAGGCGGCCAAGCGCGCCGTCGACGATCGCATCGTCGAGCCGCAGACCCTGCTCGCGCAGCCGGCGGATGAAGGTGATCATCACCATGCCGTTGAGCACGGCCACGCCCGAGAGCGCGATGAAGCCGACCCCAGCCGAGATCGACAGCGGGATGCCGCGCAGCGCCAGCGCCACGACGCCGCCGGTCAATGCCAGCGGTACGCCGGAGAACACGATCACCGCATCCCTGGCCGAACCGAACGCCCAGAACAGCAGCGCGAAGATGATCGCCAGCGTCACCGGCACCACCACCGACAGGCGCCGGCTCGCGGAGATCAACTGCTCGAACGTACCGCCATAGTCGATCCAGTAGCCGGCCGGCAATGGCACCTCGTCGCCGATGCGCCGCTGCAGCTCGGCGATGAAGCCGCCGAGATCGCGGTCGCGCACGTTGGCGGTGACCACGACCCGGCGCTTGCCGTTCTCGCGGTTGATCTGGTTCGGACCCAGCGTCGTCTCGATGCTGGCGACCTCGCGCAGCGGCACGGTCTGCGGAGCGCCGGACAACCACGCGGCGGCGCGGCTGGATTCGTCCACGTTGCCGCCGCCGGCCAGCGGAATCGGCAGGTCCTGCAGCGCCGCCGGATCCTGGCGCTGGTGCTCGGGCAGGCGGACCACGATGTCGAACCGGCGATCGCCTTCGAACAGCTGGCCCGCCACCTCGCCGCCGACCGCGATGGCCACGGTGTCCTGCACCACGCCGGGATTGAGCCCGTAACGCGCCAGCGTCTGCCGATCCGGCGTCACCGTCAGCAACGGCAATCCCGTCGCCTGCTCCAGCGATACGTCGGCCGCGCCCGGCACGGATCCGGTCACCGCCTCGATCCGCCTGCCGGCTTCGACCAGCCGTTCCAGATCGTCGCCATAGATCTTGATGGCCACGTCGGCGCGTACACCGGAGATCAGTTCGTTCATGCGCATCTGGATGGGTTGGGTGAACTCGTAGTTGTTGCCGGGCAGCTCGCGCACCGCGCTCTCGATTTCCGCGACCAGCTGCGCCTTCGGCTTGCGCGGGTCCGGCCACTGCGCGCGCGGCTTCATCATCACGAAGGTGTCGGCCACCGACGGCGGCATCGGATCGGTGGCGACTTCGGCCGTGCCGATCTTGGCGAACACCCGCTCCACTTCCGGGAATCGGTTGATGCGCGCTTCCAGCGTGGCCTGCATGCGGATGGCCTGATCCAGGCTGGTGCCGGGTATGCGCAGCGCGTGCAGCGCGATGTCGCCTTCGTCCAGGCCCGGGATGAACTCCGACCCCATGCGCAGGGCCAGCGAAGCGCAGGCGACCACCAGCACCGCCGCGCCGGCGATGACCAGGCCGCGCCGGCGCAGCGCCCACGGCAGTACCGGCGCGTAACGCCGCCGCGCCCAGCGCATGATCCGCGTTTCCTTCTCCTCCACCCGGCCGCGCAGGAACAGCGCGACGGCGGCGGGCACGAACGTCAACGACAGCAACATCGCGCCGGTCAGCGCCAGCACCACGGTGATGGCCATCGGGTGGAACATTTTTCCCTCCACGCCGGTGAGCGCGAAGATCGGCAGGTACACCGACGCGATGATGCCCAGGCCGAACAGGCTGGGCCGGATCACCTCAGCGGTGGCCGAGGCGGTGGCGTCGAGCCGCTCCTCGTCGGTGAGCGTACGTCCGAGCCGCTGCTGCAGTTCGCCGAACCGGCGCAGGCAGTTCTCGATGATGATGACCGCGCCATCGACGATCAGGCCGAAGTCGAGCGCGCCCAGGCTCATCAGGTTGCCGGACACGCCGCCGCGCACCATGCCGGTCATCGTGAACAGCATCGCCAGCGGAATGACCGCGGCGGTGATCAGCGCGGCGCGGAAGTTGCCCAGCAGCAGGAACAGCACCGCGATCACCAGCAGCGCGCCCTCGACGAGGTTCTTCGCCACGGTCCTGATGGTGCGATCGACCAGCGCGGTGCGGTCGTAGACCGGATTGGCCGACACGCCCGCCGGCAGGCTGCGGTTGGTCTCGGCCAGCCGCGCGGCGGCGGCCTGCGCGACCTCGCGGCTGTTGGAACCGATCAGCATGAAGACCGTGCCGAGCACGACCTCGCGGCCGTTCTGCGTGGCCGCGCCGTTGCGCAGTTCCGGCCCTTCGCCGACGTCGGCCACGTCGCGCACGCGGATCGGCACGCCGTCGCGGCGATCCAGCACGATGTCGCGTATCGCGTCCAGATCGGCGACCTGGCCCGGCGCGCGCACCAGGAACTGCTGGCCGTTGCGTTCGATGTAGCCGGCGCCGACGTTGCGGTTGTTGGCCGCCACCGCCGCGGCCACGTCGTGCAGCGTGAACCCCAGCGCGACCAGCCGCGCCGGGTCCGGCGTGATGTGGATCTGGCGGGCGTAGCCGCCGATGGTGTTGACCTCGGTCACGCCTGGGGTGTTGCGCAGCTGCGGACGCACCACCCAGTCCTGCAAGGTGCGCAGGTCGGTCGGCGTCCACGGCGTGCCGTCCGGTTTGCGGGCATCGGCACGCGCATCGACGGTGTACATGAAGATCTCGCCCATGCCGGTGGCGATGGGTCCCATCTCCGGTTCCAGCCCCTGCGGCAGTTGCGACTTGGCCGACTGGATGCGCTCGGCCACCTGCTGGCGGGCGAAATAGATGTCGGTGCCGTCGGCGAACACGACGGTGACCTGCGACAGCCCGTAGCGCGAGATCGAGCGCGTGTAATCCAGGCCCGGCAGCCCGGCCAGCGCGGTCTCGATCGGGAAGGTCACGCGCTGTTCGGATTCCAGCGGCGAATAGCCCGGCGCATGGGTGTTGATCTGCACCTGGACGTTGGTGATGTCCGGCGTGGCGTCGATGGGCAACTGGCGGAAGCTCCACGCGCCTACGAACACGAGCGCCGACGTCAGCGCCAGCATCAGCCAGCGGTGCGCGATGGCGAAACGGATGATGCGCTCGAGCGCGCCGGGGGCTTCAGTGGTCATGCGAGGCCCCCGATTTCTCGATGTCCGACTTCACCAGGTAGCTCTGCTCGATCACCACCTGATCGCCCGGTTCCAGGCCGGACAGCACTTCCGCCTGCCGCGCATCGCGCTTGCCCAGTTCGACCGGGCGTACCTCGTAGGTGTCGCCGACGCGGATGAACACCACGTCCCAGTCGCGAAAGGTCTGCAGCGCGGTGATCGGCACCACCAGCGCGGCAGGCTGCTGCGCGACGGTGATGCGCGCCTTGACCGCCGAACCGGGCCGCCACAGGCCATCGGCATTGGCCAGCGTGGCGCGCGCCACCGTGCTCTGGCTGGCGGTCGCCGTGCCCGGCAGCACGCGTTCCAGCGTCGTCTGCGCGGTGGCGCCATCGCTCAGGCGCGTCACCGTCACCAGCACGCCGGCCGTGATGTGGTTGGCATCGGCGCCGAACACATGCAGGTCCACCCACAGCGAGGACAAATCGGCGACCTCGAACAGCGGCGCTCCCTCGCCGGCGATGCCGCCCACGGTCGCGTTGCGCGCCAGCACCACGCCGGAAATCGGCGTGCTGATCGCATAGGTGGTCAGGCTGAGATTGCTTTCGATCGTGGCGAGCGTCTGCCCGGCGCGCACGCTGTCGCCGGCCTGGGCGTGCAGACGCCGCACCGGGCCGGGAAAGCGCGCCGTCACCGTGGCGAGGCGGCCCTCGATCGGCGTCAGCAGTCCCTGCACCTCGTGCTCGTCGGCGATGGTGCCCGCCTGCGCCGGCGCGACGCGGATGCCCGCTTCCTCGGCGATTTTCGCCGCGATGCGGGTGCGTCCTTCGTAGCTGTCGTAGGTCCAGCGCAACGCCTTGCCTTCGATCGTCGCCCGCACCTCCACGTCGAAGGAATGCGGCTCGCCCACCACCGTGGCGGCCATCAGGCTGCCATCGGATTGCGGCGACAACGCATGGTTCTCGGCGATATCGCCCAGGCGCGTGAGCCGAACCTCGACGCTGCCTGCGCGCGCGGGCAACGGCTTGCCGTCGCGGTACAGCCAGGCCTGGTATCGGGGCGGCGTCCCGTCCTCGGCGATCGCCAGCTCGATGCCGAAACCGTCCTGCTCCAGCAGGCGGCCGCCGTGTTCTCCACGCTCGGCCGCTTCGTCTTCGCCATGGGCCTGGGCGTCTTCATGGGCGTGGCCTTCGTCGCTGTCCTGCCGACCGCAGCCGGCGAGCATCGTCAGCGCCAGCAACGCCGCGCAGATATACGTCATGCGGTTGATCGTCATGAGGAGGTTCCTTGCGTGTTCTGGTTGGTGGCCACAAAGGCCTGGCCGGTGAGGCGCTGGATTTCGATCAGGGCGCGCTGCGCGTCGAGCGCGGCCTCCAGCTGCTGCCGGCGCGCGGCGGTGCGTTCGGACTGCAGCTGCGCCCATTCCAGGTAACTGATCGCGCCGGCCCGATAGGCGCGTTCGGCGGCGACTTCGGCCTGCGCCAGCCGGGGAATGATTTCGCCGCGCAGGCGCTGCACTTCCAGTTGCGCCACGCGGTAACGACCGTGGGCCTCGATCAGCGTGGAATACAGGGACAGGCCCTGCGCCTCCCGCTCCATTTCCAGTGACGCCAGTTCGGCCTCGGCGGCGCGAATCTCCGGCAGCGCGCGCCGCGCCGCGCCCAGCGGCATCGACAGGCTGCCGACCAGGGCGACGTCGTCGCTTTCCTGCAGCCGCCGCACGCCGATCTGCCAGTCGAGATCCGGTGTCGCCGACGCCTTGGCCAATCGCAGCCGGGCCTCGCGGATACGCCGCTCGTCCGCGAACCAAGCCAGCTCGGGCGTGCGTTCCAGCAGCGCGCTTAACGCGCCGGGCTCGTCGATCGCCGGCAGCGCGGCGGGATCCGCCGCCACGACCTCGAACACCGGATCGCGCTCGCCCCACAGTGCGGCCAGATGCTGGCGCGCGGATCGTTCCTGTTGTTCGGCGCGGGCATGATCGAGCTCGGCGCGCGCCAGCGCGGCCTGCGCGGTAAGCACCACCGATTCGGGCGACGCGCCGGCCTGCAGGCGATGGCGGGCCGCGGCCACGGTCCGCTGGCGCTGGGCGATGTCGGCCTGCGCGATTTCGCGATGCTGTGCGGCGGCGACCGCGGACAGGTAACGCCGTGCGATGTCGGCCAGCAGATCCAGCCGCCGCGTCTCGCGCTCGACGGCCAATGCGTCGATGCGGCTCTGCGCGAGCGTGCGGCGTGCATCGAGCTTGCCGCCGCGCTCCAG
>Ga0160451_100608_pt1 | contig 17578 bp, 13 predicted proteins | sample HID1975M_E1MG_FD_108270 | JGI IMG/M metagenome (GOLD analysis project Ga0160451, IMG submission 108270) | Enriched soil microbial communities from UW Madison campus, WI, USA - HID1975M_E1 MG | ecosystem: Environmental > Terrestrial > Soil > Unclassified | place: USA: Madison, Wisconsin... | reverse complement strand
TTGCCGATGGCGGCGGCGATCAGGCCGGCGGCCGAATCGGCGCCCGGGAAGGTGGCGGCGTAGGCGGGATCGGCGATGATCCGGCCGACGATCTCGCGGCGCTGGACCGGGTCGGCGGCGAAGCTGCGGACGCCGGCGACGAATTCCGGCGACTGCAGCGCCAGGATCGAGGCGTAGGCGATCATGCCGCGCGAAAGCTGGTTGGGCTCATAGGTGGCCCCCTTGCGCAGGGCCTCCTGGATGGCCTCGGCGCTGGTGAAGCCGCCCGCCTGGATGGTGGCGACGTCGCGCATGAAGGTGACGTAGATCGAGGCGGCGTCCGCCACGCTCTGATTCAGGGTGACCGGCGGCGGGGGCGGCGGAGGCGGAGGGGCCGGCGGCGCCTCAGGCTCGGGCGTGGCGCAGCTGGCCAGGACGGCGGCGGCGGCGAGGGCGGCGAATGAAAAGCCGCGACGCAAGGTTAGCTGACGCATCTGGGAGCGTTCTCCACAACTTGAGGCGCCACCCGCGCCACGTCTCCGGGGGGCTTATAGCGCGTAAGAAGGGTTATTCGATTGTTAATCGAACAGCTTGGAGACCGATTCCTCGTTGGCGATCCGACGTATAGCCTCGCCGATCAGCGGGGCCACGGACACGCGACGAATCTTCGACGCGTTCAAAACTTCGTCAGGCTGTTCGATGGAGTCGGTGATGACCAGCTCCTTGAGCGGGCCGTCCTGGACGCGATTCACCGCCGGACCCGACAGGACGCCATGGCTGATATAGGCCGAGACCTCGGTCGCGCCGCGGTCGATCAGCGCCTTGGCCGCGTTCACCAGGGTGCCGCCCGAATCGACGATGTCGTCGAACAGGATGCAGCGACGCCCTTCGACATCGCCGATGATGTTCATGACTTCGCTCTCGCCCGCCTTGGGGCGGCGCTTGTCGACGATGGCCAGATCGGCGTCGAGACGCTTGGCCAGCGAGCGCGCGCGCACCACGCCGCCGACGTCGGGCGAGACGATCATCAGGTCGTCGCCGCGCGGATAATGGTCCTTGATGTCCTGGGCCAGCACCGGCGTGGCCACCAGGTTGTCGGTCGGAATGTCGAAGAAGCCCTGAATCTGGCCGGCGTGCAGGTCCATGGTCAGGACCCGGTCGGCGCCCGCCCGGGTGATCAGGTTGGCGACCAGCTTGGCCGAGATGGGGGTCCGGCCTCCGGTCTTCCGGTCCTGACGGGCATAGCCGAAATAGGGCATGACCGCCGTGATCCGCCGCGCCGACGCCCGCACCAGGGCGTCCGTCATGATCAGCAGCTCCATCAGGTTGTCATTGGCCGGATAGGAGGTCGACTGGATGATGAAGACGTCCTCGCCGCGGACGTTCTCTTCGATGACGGCGAACACCTCATTGTCCGCGAAGCGCTTCACCTGGGCCTTGGTCAACGGCATATCCAGGTGGTTGGCGATGGCCTGGGCCAACGTCCGGTTGGAGTTTCCCGCAAGCAGCTTCATGGCCGGTCATCCTTTCGCCGTCATCGATCCGCCAATGACAGGGCGTTGGGCGGGCTTCATATCAGCGGGGCGGCTCGCATCAAGCGTCGGAGATGGTTATTCGACCGATCTTCGTTCGCATTGGCGCGCTTCGACCGCTGGTGTAGAGATCGCGTCACGCTTCGGCGTCCTCCTGCGGGACGGGCGCCGACCGAATGTCCATGAGGTCGCCTTTGCCTGCTCCGTCGCTTCGCTCCGGTCTGATTCTGGCGGCCGCCGCCACCGCCGCCCTGACGGTCTCCGCCTGCGCGGGCAAGGCCCAGCGGCCGCGTCTGGCCTATGAGGAGCGGCCGGTCGAGGCGCTCTACAACACCGGCTACCAGCGGCTGGAGCGCAAGCGCTGGCGCGACGCGGTGGACTATTTCCAGGAAGTCGAACGCCAGCACCCCTATTCAGAGTGGGCGCGTCGGGCGATCCTGATGCAGATCTACGCCTATTATCAGAATGGTTCGTACCCCGAGGCGATCGCCGCAGCCGACCGGTTCATCCAGCTGTTCCCGGGCAATCCGTCCGCGCCCTACGCCTTCTATATGAAGGCGGTCTGTAACTTTGAGCAGATCGTGGATGTGGGCCGCGACCAAGGCTATGCCCAGGCGGCGCTGAGCGGACTGCGCGATGTGGTGCGCCGTTACCCCGGCACGGCCTTCGCCACCGATGCGCGGGTCAAGATCGACATGGTCAACGACCAGCTGGCCGGCAAGGAAATGAACGTCGGCCGCTATTATCAGCGCGCCCACCAGCCGCTGGCGGCGATCAACCGCTACAAGTCCGTGATCGACAACCAGGATTTCCAGCGCACCTCGCACGCGCCCGAGGCCTTGTATCGGCTGGTCGAGGTCTATGTCTCGCTGGGCCTGAAGGAAGAGGCGACCCGCAACGCCGCCGTCCTGGGTCACAACTATCCGGGCAGCGCCTGGTACGCCGAGGCCTATGCCCTGCTCAGCGAGAACGGCGCCCAGCCCGGCGTCGCTCCCGAGGGCAAGCGTGAAAGCTGGCTGCGTCGCATCATTCCGGGCTGATGCGGTTTCGCCTTCGATCCTCCCTCGTGTAACGGGGGAGGGGGACCACGCAGTGGTGGAGGGGGCGAACACAGGGCGCCGCGCCTGAAGCTTGCCCCCACCACCCCGTCGCCCTTGCGGGCTCCGCGGTCCCCCTCCCCCGCTTCGCAGGGGAGGATGAATGTCGTCCCGCTGGCTGATTGGACTAGGATGATCGTCCAACCGAATCACCCCGGCCCATGCTGACCAGCCTTTCCATTCGCGATGTCGTGCTTGTCGACGCCCTGGACCTTGAGGTCGAGGACGGCCTGACCGTGCTGACCGGCGAGACCGGGGCGGGCAAGTCGATCATCCTGGACGCGCTGGGGCTGGCGTTGGGCGCCCGGTCCGACGCGGGGCTGGTGCGCGCGGGAACGAAGCAGGCCGTGGCCACCGCCGTCTTCACCGCACCGGACGACGCCGAACTGATCGAACTGATCACCGAACGCGGTTTCGACGTGACCCCGGGCGAGCCGTTGATCCTGCGCCGCATCGTCGGCGCGGACGGGCGCAGCCGCGCCTTCGTCAACGACCAGGCGGCGGGCGTCGCCGCCCTGCGCGAGATCGGCCAGCGGCTGGTCGAGGTGCACGGCCAGCACGAGACCGTCGGCCTGCTGGACTGGAAGACTCATCGCGCCCTGCTCGACAACTACGGCGGACTGCAGCCCCAGCTGTCGGGCGTGGCCGCTGCGGCGGAGCGGTTGAAGACGACGCAGGCGCATCTGGCCGGGCTGGAGGCCGCGGCCGCCGACGCCGCCGCGCGGGTCGAGGAATTGACGCTGAACCTGGCCGACCTCGATGCCCTGGATCCCCGTCCGAACGAAGAGACCGAGCTGGCCGGCGAACGCGCTGTGCTGGGCGCGGCGGAAAAGGCCGTCGCCGACCTGGCCGACGCCCGCAACCTGCTGGGCGGTGACAAGCTGAGCCAGAAGCTGGCCTCGGCCCTGCGCGCCGTCGAACACGCGCGCCAGCGGGCGGTGCAGGCGGGCGTCGAGGGCGATCATCCGGTGCTGGTGCGTCTGGCCGCCGCCGCCGAGGCCGTGGACCGGGCGCTGATCGAGGCGACCGAGGCCGTCTCGGCCGTCGACGCCGCCGCCGACGCCTTCGATTTCGAGCCGGGTCGTCTGGACAAGGCCGAGGAGCGGCTGTTCGCCCTGCGCGCCGCCGCCCGGAAACTGAACACCACGGTCGAGGCCCTGCCGGCGCTGCGCCAGTCGCTGCGCGAGCAGCTGCGCCTGATCGAGGATGGGGCCGAGGCTCTGACCCACGCCCGGCGCGAGGTCGCCGCGGCGGTCGAGGCCTATGATCTGGCGGCCATGCTGCTGACCTCGGCGCGCGAGGCGGCGGGGGATCGCCTGACCGACGCGGTGATGGGCGAACTGGGCCCGCTGAAGCTGGATCGTGCGCGGTTCCGCGTGGCGCTGGAACCGATCGAGGGCCGGCGCGGCCCGCTGGGCGTCGAGACGGTGCGGTTCGAGATCGCCACCAACGCCGGCACACCGTTCGGCCCGCTGGACGCCATTGCCTCAGGGGGAGAACTGGCCCGTTTCGCCCTGGCCATGAAGGCCGCCCTGGCCAGCCGCGAGGACCAGCGCCAGCCGGTGATGATCTTCGACGAGGTCGATCAGGGCGTCGGCGGCGCCGTGGCCGAGGCCGTGGGTACGCGCCTGCAACGCCTGTCGACCGGCGCACAGGTGCTGGTCGTGACCCACAGCCCCCAGGTCGCCGCCCGCGGCCACGCCCACTGGAAGGTCCGCAAGACCGACGTGGAGGGCCGCACCCGCACCTCCATCGACGTGCTGGACCCCCACGCCCGCCAGGAAGAAATCGCCCGCATGCTGTCCGGCGCCGCCATCACGGACGAAGCCCGCGCCGCAGCCCGCGCCCTGATCGGTTGATCGACGCCTAAAGCTCGGGTGCGCCGCGCAACTGCATCAGCGGGATGACGATGTCTTCCTCGTCGTCGAGGTGGCGCGCCAGGGCGGGGGCGGCCTGATTCAGCACGTCGGACAGGCGGTGGGCGTGGTCGGGGGCGTCCGGCGCGCTGTCGCGGATGGCGTGATGGAAGGCGAGGCCGGACTGGAACAGGGCTTCAAGATGGGCGTGGATGGCGTCGTGGTCGCGGTCCAGCAGGTCGAGGCCGTGCTGGATGCGCGGCTCGATCTGGCGGAAGGCGGGGAAGTAGTGGCCGCTTTCGATCCGGTGGTGGCCATCCAGATGCTGAAGGAAGGCCTGGAGCGTCGGCAGGATGGCGTCATGCAGGCCGCGCGGGTCCAGGTCGCCCGCACGCCAGCGGTCGACCAGCGCCGCCATCCGGTCCTGTTGCGCCCGGAAGCCGCCGTGCATCTGAAGCCAGAAGGCGGCGGTCTGGTCCAGATCGGTCCAGCGGTCGCGGGGCAGGTCGCGAACCAGATACCGCATGTCGTCCGGCAGGCCGGTGCGGACGGCCAGATCCAGCGGGTCGGGCGCCGGTGATTCAGGCAACGGCAGTCGTGCTCTGGATAAAGCCGCCGCCCAGGACGCGGTCCGGATCGGCGGGGTCATACAGGGCGCAGGCCTGACCGGGGGCGACGCCTTCCTCGCCCTGGCCGAAGACGACCGTGATCACGCCGTCGATCATGGCGAGGCGGGCGGGCGAGGGCTGGCGGGTCGAGCGGACGCGGGCCAGCACGGCGGCGCCGGCGGCGGCGGCTTCGTCGATCGACGCTTCATCGCCGAGCCAGTTGGTCTCCTCCAGCACCAGGCTGGCGGTCAGCAGGGCCTCGCGCGGGCCGACGATGACGCGGCGGTTGTCGGGGTCCAGTTTCGTGACGAACAGGGGCTCGCCCACGGCGACGTTCAGGCCCCGGCGCTGGCCGATGGTGTAGTCGGTGATGCCCGCGTGGGCGCCCAGCACCCGGCCGTCCATATGCACGATCTCGCCCGCCTCGCGGCCCTGCGGGCGCAGGCGGTCGATCAGGGTGCGATAGTCGCCGGACGGCACGAAGCAGATGTCCTGGCTGTCCGGCTTGGCGGCGATGCGCAGGCCCAGGCTGGCGGCGACGCCGCGCACCTGGGGCTTTTCCAGATCGGCCAGAGGGAAGCGCAGATAGTCCAGCTGGTCCTGGGTCGTGGCGAACAGGAAGTAGGACTGGTCGCGCGAATGGTCGATCGCCTTGCGCATCTGCGAGCGGTTGCCCGAGGGCGAGCGGCGGACATAGTGGCCGGTGGCCATGGCCTCGGCGCCCAGGTCGCGGGCGACGTCCAGCAGGTCGCGGAACTTCACCGTCTGATTGCAGCGGATGCAGGGGACCGGCGTCTGGCCCTTCAGATAGGAGTCGGCGAACTGGTCGATCACCGCGTCCTTGAAGCGGCTTTCGTAGTCCAGGACGTAGTGCGGGATGCCAATCATCTCGGCCGCCAGACGGGCGTCGTGGATGTCCTGACCGGCGCAGCAGGCGCCCTTCTTCTTCAGTGCGGCGCCGTGGTCGTAGAGCTGAAGCGTGACGCCGACCACGTCATAGCCGGCCTTGTGCAGCAGGGCGGCGACCACGGTGGAGTCCACGCCGCCGGACATGGCCGCGACCACGCGCGCGCCGACGGGCAGGCCGACGGCCCGGCGCGCGCTCTCGATCGCCGCGTCCATGTCGGCCTGGCTCGACATGGGGGCGATTTCGGGAACGGGGCAGACGGGGTCCAGCACGGTCATCGCCGCCATATAGACGCTGGCGATGGCGATTTCGAGGAGGGGCCTGAATCGAGGGGCCTGAAACGGCGACGGCCGCACGCGTTTCCGGATGCGGCCGCAAAAGCCTTTGTATCGAAGGGGGCGGATCAGCCGCGGTAGTGCTGGATCCGGGTCGTGCGCAGACCCTGCATGCCCCATTTGTCGATCGCCTTCTGCCAGGCGAGGAACTCCTCGGCCGTCAGACGGTAACGCGCCAGGGCGTCCTCGAGCGACAGCAGGCCGCCGCGAACGGCCGCCACGACTTCCGCCTTGCGACGGATGACCCAGCGGTCAGTCTCCGGCGGCGGCAGGTCCCGCAGCGTCAGCGGGGTGCCGGTCGGGCCGACCACATACTGTTCGCCTTTGCTGTTAAGGCGTCGCTCTTGCAACATGGGCTTATGCCTCATTCACCACCACATCATTGAGCGTGAGCGTAGGCAGGCGCCGCTAAAGGCCGTTTAAGCGACGTGGTGAAGGAATGGATAAAATCCGTCCGTCCCACAAACACTTGAGTCATACTCTTGAATCTCGGATTCATGAATTCAGACGCCTGCCTGATGGCTCATCAGCGCTTGATGTTGATGAGTTCGGCCAGCATTTCGTCGGCCGTGGTGATGATCTTGGACGAGGCGGAATAGGCCCGCTGCGTCGTGATCAGGCCGGTGAATTCTTCCGACAGTTCGACGGTCGAAAGCTCCAGCTGCTCGGGCGCGATGCTGCCCGCGCCGCCGGCGCCCGGAGTCTTCAGGTTGTAGGTGCCGCTGGACTGGCTGACGCGATAGGCGTTGCCCGAGGCCTCGATCAGGCTGTCGGTCGAGGGGAAGGTGGCGATGGCCACCTGGGCGATGCGGCGGGTCACGCCGTTGTCGAAGATGGCGGTGACATAGCCCTGGTCGTCGATCTTGACGTCCGTCAGGCTGCCGAAATTCGTGCCGTTGGTCATGGTCGCCTGAACGACCGAGGCGCTGTCGTACTGGGTCAGGCCACCGGCGGCGGCGGTCAGGTCGAAGGCGATGGTCTGGTCGGCGATGCCCAGGGCGGCGTCCCATTTCACGGCGCCGGCGCCCGGGGCGGCGGCGTCGGAGGCGCCGAAGGTGATCGAGGCGTTGGCCGGGTCGGAGAACAGGGCGTCTGCACCCAGGGCCTGCATCCGGGCGACGTCCAGACGGCCGTCCTGGGTGAAGGCGACGATGCCGGTCTTGATCTGGCCGTTGGCCAGGCCGGCGCCGCAATCGATGCTGTCGGCCGGAACGGCGCGGATTTCCGCATACCATTCGTTGGCGACCGTGCTCTTCAGGAAGGAGATGGCCACGGTGCGCTGACCGCCCTTGGAATCCGAGACGGGAATGGTGATCTCGAAGTCCGGCTTCACGCCCGTATTGGTCTCGGCGTTGTACATCGCCATGGAGTTGGTCAGCGTGTTGTAGGCGTCGGCGCCGGGCGGCACGGCGGCGGCGGCGATAGCCTCGGCCGACCAGGCCTGGCTGGACTTGAGGTTGGCGTTCAGGCCGACGCGCGTGGTGCGCTCGGCGGTGCCGCCGACCGAGCCGACGTTGATGGTGCGCAGGCGGTTCAGGTCGGACGGATCGGGGATGATGTCGCCGTTGGCGTCGACCGGCCAGCCCTGCAGATACAGGCCCGAGGCGTTCTTCAGATAGCCCAGGTCATCGACGCGGAAGGCGCCGGCGCGGGTGAACAGGCGGGCGTCGGTCGGCTCGATGTTCTCGGCCTTGTCGGTCACGACGAAGAAGCCCTGGCCGTTGATGCCCAGGTGGGTCGATTCGCCCGTGCGCTGCAGGTTGCCGTTCTTGCTGATGTAGTGGCGGGCGCTGGCCGAGACGCCGCCGGCGGAATAGCCGGCCGTGCTCTGGCTGTTGACCATGGTCTGGAACTCGCTGGCCGTGCGCTTGTAGCCGGGCGTGTTCACATTGGTGATGTTCTGCGAAATCGCGGCCAGGGCCGCGGCGTTGGCGGTCAGACCGGAAACGCCGGCCTGCATGGCGCTGTTGATGCTCATGGGTGGCTCCTTGGGAAATCAGTTAAGGGGTGGGTGACCGAGGCGGCGGGCGCCGTCAGGCCGAGGTTTCGGGTTCTTCTTCGGGGGGAGGAGTGTTCGTGCCGGTGGAGGCCTTCTGCTCCTCCAGCGCGATGATGGTGGACATCGGCAGGATCGAGTTGCCGACCGTCAGGTAGGGTTCGTCTCCGTACATCTCGACCGCGCTGACGCGGCCGCGGATCAGGACCTGGCTTTCGATCGCCTTGCCCGCCGCGTCCTTGGCCGTGACCTTCAGCGTATAGACGCCGCCGTCGTCGAACTGGCCGCCGCCGGTGGTTTTGCCGTCCCAGGTGAAGTCGTGGATGCCGCTGGTCGTGGCCGGCGCGTCGCCGGTCCAGACGACCTTGCCCGTGCTGTCCAGCACCTGGACGGTCGCCGAGGCGGCGTTGGACGCCAGTTCGTAGCTCCAGGTCGCCTTGCCATCGACCAGCTTGTTGGCGGACCAGACGGCGGTCGCCTCGCGGCCCATGTAGCTGGCGGCGTTGGTCAGGCTGCCGCCCTGTTGCGCGGCCAGCAGGCCGGTCAGCAGATCGTTGGTCAGCAGTTGCTGCTCGACGCCGGCCATCTGGGTCAGCTGGGCGGTGAATTCGTTGGAATCGACCGGGGACAGGGGGTCCTGGTTCCGGAGCTGGGCGGTGAGCAGGCTCAGGAAGGTCTCGAAATTCGAGGCCAGCATGGTCGAGCCGGTGTTGATGCGACCGGCTGCTCCCTGGGCGGTGACGGCGGAGACCATGGTCAGACTTTCATGTCCACGCCCTGGGGCGCGAGGGTGAGTGGGGTCCAGCGGCCGGGCGGCGGCGCGGCGACATCCGCGTCGGCAGCCACGCGGGCGGCGCCGGCGAAGGCGCGGTCCTGACGGCGATCGAAACCGCGCCCGGACGAGGCGTCACGCTCGGCGAACTGGAGGGAATCCTGGGCCAGTTGGAAGCCGGCGTCCTGAAGCTGGCGACGCAGTTCGTCGGCGCGGCCGCGCAGTTCGGCGGCGGCGGCCGGATTGTCGAAGGCCAGGCGCGCGGTCACGGCGCCATCGGCGCCGACTTCCATGCTGACATCGACGCGGCCCAGGTCGTCGGGCGTCAGCGCCATTTCAAAGCGGGTCGAGCGCCCGTCCAGGCGGCGCATGATCTGAGCCGCGATCATGGCGGTCGTCTCGACCGTGGCGCGGCTGAGGGTCGAGGTCGCGACCTCGTGCCGGGTGGCGGGCGTGTCCTGGGCCGTCTGCGCCTCGGGCGTCACCGGCGCGGCGATGTCGGCAGAGGCGCTCACGGCGGCAGGCGCGGCGGGCGCTGGGGCGCCGGGGGCGGCGGCCGGTGACGGGGCGACGGCAGGCTTTGCGGCCGGCTCAGCGGCGACACTGGCGGCGGCGCTTGCTTCGCTGTCGGTGGCGGCGTCAACGCCTGCCAGATCGGCATTGATGTGCGTGGCGCGATCCTGGGGCGCGCGACCGGGCAGGGGGCGAACCTCGGCCGGTGTCGTCGGCGCCGGGGCAGGCGCTGGGGCCGGCGCCGCAGCGGGTTCGGCGCGGGGCGCTGTGTCGGCGGCTTCGGCCGAGGGGGCGTCTGCCGAGGCGTCGGCCTGGAGTTGTTGCGCGCCGACGGCCTTGGCGGGCGTCGCCGGCGGAGCGACGGGAGCGGCCGACGGCGCGGGTGTGGAAACGGGGGCGGCGACAGGCGCGGCGACGGCGGTCGGCTGGCCGTCGGCGTCCTGGGTCGATGTCGACCGGGGCGCAATGGCGTCGGTGACGACAGGGGCAGCGACGACCGGTTGGGCAGGCGCGGCGCCGGCGTCGGCGCGCGGCGTCGGCGTGGCGGCCGGTGTGTAGGTCGAGGCGGCGGCCGGGATGACCGGCGTTGCATCGGCGCCTGCGATCTCGGCCGGGGCTTGAGCCGGTGAGGCCGTGCGCGCGGGCTGGGGCGCGGCCTCGGCGCTGGTCGTACGGGTGGGTTGGGGCGCGTCTTCCGTGACAGGCGCGCCAGACGCAGCGGGAGGCGGCGCTGCCTCGCCGTTCGCAGCGTCGGCCTGGGGCGCGGGCGCGGCGGTGTCGATGTCCGCCGAGGGTGCGACGGGCGCGGTCACGGGCGGGGGCAGGCTGGCGGTTTCGCCATCGGCGGTCACGGCCGGGCCGCCATCGGCGACGGCGGGCGGCGCGATCAGGGGCGGCGTGACGGCGGGCGGGGCAGGTTGGACGATGACGTCTGCGGCGATCGCAGCTTCGTCTTCCGGGTCATCCTTCTCGGGCGCCGGGGGCGGCGGGGCGCTGTTGTTCCAGGCCGCCAGCAGCGCTTCGAATTCGGCCGCGACATCGCTGCCCGGCGTGGACGCCGGGGCGCCGTCGCCGGTGGCCGGCGCGACGGGAGCAACGATGGACAGCAGGCCTGCGAACGACATGAAGCGCCGGAAGTTGGGATGGGGCGGCGCCTGCTGCGCCTGACATTCGGCAGACCCTCCGCAAGCGCCGGGCCAGTTGGGGTGTGGGTCGTAAGCAGCGGATAAAGTTAAATAATATTCTAGAGTGGGTGTGCAGCGACCCTGATGGATCGGCGTTTGTTGCCGCCCCGCTCGCGCATTTTTGCCCGGCGCCGGCCCCCCGGCTATGGTGGTGGGCGGGGTCTTTTCAGGCGGGCTGGAAGAGGGGTGGCCTGCCCTGGGGCGGCGTGGCGCGAAGATTGCGCTCCTATCCGGTCATGAACCGCGCTCGAAATGCGAAAACCTTGAAAAACAACGGCCTGCTGACGGCCGTGACGGCGCGCGCCGGGCAAAAAACGCGCGCAGGTCAGCAAGGCTTGCCGGGCGTCGCCGTGACGGGGAGGGCCTGATGTCCCTGAATTCCATCCTCAACATCGCCACGTCGGGGCTGAACACCGCGCAGCAGCAGTTGCGGGTCGTTTCGGACAACGTCTCGAACGTCAACACGCCCGGATACATCCGCAAGGTCGCCGAGCAGCGCAGCCTGTCGACCCAGGGCGCGGGCAACGGCGTCGAGGTGGCGCGCATCCGCCTGGCCACCGATCGTTTCCTGCAGGCCGCCAGCCTGAACGCGGGCGCAGAGGCCAGCCGCCAGAACGTCCGCTATGAATTGTATGACCGCATCCAGTCGCTGTTCGGCGATCCGGGCGGCGACTCCAGCTTCTTCAGCCAGGTCGACGGCATCTTTTCGGCCTTTGGCGCGACGGTGGACAATGCGGCCTCGTCGCCGCTGCGCCAGGACGCCCTGTTCAAGGCCCAGGCCCTGTTCGAGGACTCGGCCCGCATCTCGAAACAGATCCAGGCCGCGCGCGAGGATGCGGATGGCCGGCTGACCACGGCGGTCGAGCGGACCAACGCCCTGTTGCAGCAGATCGAGAAGCTGAACGTCGAGATCGCCCGCGCCACGGTGAAGGGCGACGACAGCTCGGGCGCTGAAACGACGCAGGCGGCGCTGGTGTCCGAGCTGTCGCAGCTGATGGACATCCGGGTCAGCGGACGGTCGGTGGGCGGGGTGTCGATCCGCACCGGCGGCGGCGCCCTGCTGGCGGGCGACGGCTATGCGACCCTGTCCTATAATCGCGCGGGATCGGTGAACGCCCAGACCAGCTTCAACGAGATCTGGGTCACGGAGCCCAGCGGTCAGAAGCGGGCCCTGCTGGACACCGTCACCTCGGGCGAGATTCGGGGCCTGGTCGAATTGCGCGATGTCGAGGCGCCCCAGGCGGCCGAACGGCTGGGCGAACTGATGAGCCGGGTCGCCGACGAGCTGAACCGCGCCCACAACGCCAACACCAGCCTGCCGCCGCCGACCACCATGACCGGCCGCAATGTGGGTCAGTCGCTGGAAAGCGCCATCGCCGGCTTCACCGGGCGCAGTACGATCGCCGTGACCAACGCCGCGGGCGTGGTCCAGAGCACGGTCGAGATCGTCTTCTCTGGCGCCACCATGACCATCAACGGGTCGCCGGCGACGCCCGCGACCTTCCTCAGCGTGCTGACCACCGAACTGGGCGGGGACGCGGTCGCCAGCTTCAACAACGGTGTGCTGAGTCTGCAGGCCGCGGGCACGAACGGCATCGCCATCGCCGAGGACCCCGCCACCGCCAGCGACAAGGCGGGTCGGGGCTTCTCGCACTATTTCGGCCTGAACGACCTGGTCACCACCAATGGGCCGTCGAATTACGATCTGGGGCTGACGCCGGGGTCGCCCCATGGCTTCGTCGCCGGGCAGGCCCTGACGCTGCGCCTGACGGGCGAGAGCGGGGCCAAGGCGCGCGACATCACCGTCACGGTGCCGCCGGGCGGGACCGTCGCAGACATGCTGGCGGCGCTGAACGACCCGGCGACGGGCATCGGCCGGTTCGGCCAGTTCAGCCTGGACCCCACGACCGGAGCCGTGACCTACAAGTCCACGTCGCAGCCGCCGCTGCGCCTGTCGGTGCTGGACGACAATACGACCCAGGTCCCCTCGGGCGTGTCGCTAAGCGACATGTTCGGCATCGGCGGCGGGGTGCGCGCGGCCCGGGCCGACGGTTTCTCGATCCGCTCGGACATCCGGGCCAATCCCTCGCTGCTGGCCCTGGCGCAGATCGATCTGTCGGTGGCGGCGGGCGTGGCGGCGATCAGCAAGGGCGATGGTCGGGGCGCGGCGCGGCTAGCCGACGCCGGTCAGCGCAGCAGCGTGTTCCAGGCGGCGGGCGATTCCTCAGGCGGGACGCTGTCGATTTCACGGTACAGTTCGGAACTGTCGGGCGACATCGGCGGCAAGGCCAGCCTGGCCGAGACGCGCAGCAAGAGCGCGACGGCCCTGTTCCAGGAGGCCACGGCCCGGCAGACGTCCAAAGAGGGCGTCAACCTGGACGAGGAACTGGTGATGATGACCGTCTATCAGCAGGCCTATAACGCCTCGGCGCGGCTCGTTCAGGCGGCCAAGGATATGTACGACGTTCTTCTGGGGATGGCGCAATGACCCGGGTATCGACTTTCGGCAGCTACAACTCGGCCCTTTTGGATCTGATGGCGTCCCAGCGACGGCTGAACGACGCCAATGAGAAGGTCTCGACCGAGCGGGCGGCCACGGATCTGGGCGGATTTGGCCGGGGGGCCGAGGCGCTGACCGCGATGAAGTCCACCCACGCCCGCATCACCGGGTTCAAGGACACGGGCGAGACGGTCGCGGCGCGGCTGGAGACCCAGGCGCTGGCCTTTGACCGGGTCATCGACGGCGCCCAATCCGCCCGCCAGGCGATCGCAGACGCCCTGGCGGCCGGGCGGCTGGACGGTCTGATGGCCGAGCTGCAGAACCAGTTTCAGTCGGTTCAGGACGGTCTGAACACCAAGCACCAGGGCCAGTTCCTGTTCGCCGGCGGACGGGTCGACAATGCGCCGCTGAACCAGATGACCCTGGAAGAGATGGCGGCCCAGCCGTCCGTCGCGGGCCTGTTTAAAAACGACCAGTTGAAACAGTCGTCGCGCATCGACGAGGGCAGCTGGATTCAGTCCGGCTTCCTGGCCAGCGAGATGGGGACCGAACTCTATACGATCTTCCGCGACATTCAGCAGTTCCACGAGGCGACGGCGCTGGAGGGCTCGCCCAGTCCGGCGATGCAGCAGTTCCTGACGGATCAGATGGGGCGTCTGGATCAGGCGCGGGAATCGATCACGGGCATGGCCGCCAACAATGGCGCGATGCAGAACCGGGTCGATAGCGTGATCGAGGCCCAGGAGAAGCAACTGCTCTCGCTGGAGCAACTGACCAAGGGCAAGACCCACGTCGATCCGTTGAAGGCCGTCACCGAACTGCAACTGGCGCAGATGGCGATCCAGGCGTCGGCCCAGGTGGTCAGCCAGCTGCGCGACGTGTCGCTGCTCAACTATCTGAGATAAGCCGCAAAAAGATCGCTGCGGCCTCGCTGGACGACGACTCCGTTATGGAACATAACGGGAACAATGACGCAGATCGATCTGAGGCGAAAACTGGCGGTGCTGGCGGACGCCGCCAAATATGACGCCTCCTGTGCGTCGTCCGGCACGACCAAGCGGGACTCGATGGGCGGCAAGGGAGTCGGCTCGACCGAGGGAATGGGCATCTGTCACGCCTATACGCCCGACGGCCGCTGCGTTTCGCTGCTGAAGATCCTGCTGACGAATTTCTGCATCTACGACTGCGCCTATTGCATCAATCGGTCGTCCTCGAACGTCGAGCGGGCGCGGTTCAGCATCGAGGAGGTCGTCGATCTGACGCTGAACTTCTACAAGCGGAACTATATCGAGGGGCTGTTCCTGTCGTCGGGCATCATCCGATCGGGCGACTATACGATGGAGCAACTGGTCGAGGTCGCGCGCCGCCTGCGCGAGGATCACGACTTTCGCGGCTATATCCATCTGAAGCTGATCCCCGAGGCCGACGCGCGGCTGATCGAGCTGGCGGGGCTGTACGCCGACCGGCTGTCGGCCAATATCGAACTGCCGCGCGACGAGGCCCTTGGCCGCCTGGCCCCGCAGAAGGACGCGGGCGTCATTCGCAAGGCCATGGGTCAGGTGCGGCTCAAGGTCGAGGCCGCGAAGCCCGAGCGCCATGATCGGATCAAGCCCCCGAAATTCGCCCCGGCCGGTCAAAGCACCCAGCTGATCGTGGGGGCGGACGGCGCCCCGGACACCGAGATCCTGAGCCGCAGCGCGTCGCTGTACGGCGGCTATGGCCTGCGCCGGGTTTATTATTCCGCCTTCAGCCCGATCCCGGATTCGTCGGGCGCCCTGCCGGTGTCGAAACCGCCGCTGATGCGCGAGCACAGGCTGTATCAGGCCGACTGGCTGATGCGGTTCTATGGCTTCTCGGCCCTCGAAATCGGCGATGGGGCGTCGGACGGCATGCTGGACCTGGCCATCGATCCAAAACTGGCGTGGGCGTTGCGTCATCGGGATCAGTTTCCGGTCGATGTGAACACGGCCTCGCGCGAGGCGCTGCTGCGGACGCCCGGCCTGGGGGTGCAGTCGGTGGACCGGATCATCGCCGTGCGTCGCTATCGCACGCTGAGGCTGGAGGACGTGGCCCGGCTGACGCGGTCGGTCGACAAGGTGCGGCCGTTCATCGTCGCGCTGGACTGGACGCCCGGCGGCCTGACCGACGCGGCCGATCTGAGAGCCCGCCTGGCGCCCGCGCGCCAGCCGACGCAACTGAGCCTGTTCTGATGCGCACGGCGCTGCTGGCGGACGAGATCGACTTTGACGGCTGGCGCGAGGCGGCGCGGGCGTTCCGCGCGGCGGGCGTGCGGCCGGCCGATGCGCAATTCGTCGTCCGAGGCGGGGCGGAGCAGGGCGGTCTGTTCGCAGAGTCGCCGCCCCAGTCCTTGCCCGACGCCGCGCCGTTCGCCGTGCCGCGCGCCTTTGTCGAGACGGCCCAGGCGGTCATCCTGCATCGGTCGGGCGACCGGTTCGATCTGCTGTACCGGCTGCTGTGGCGGCTGGGGGGCGAGCCGGACCTGATGAAGGTGGTGTCCGATCCCGATGTGGCCGACGCGCTGGACCGCGCCCGCAACGTCAGCCGCGCCAGCCACAAGATGAAGGCCTTCGTCCGCTTTCGTCAGGTCAGCGATGCGGCGGGCGAGGCGTGGATCGCCTGGTTCGAGCCGGCGCATCGGGTGCTGCGTCGCACGGCGCCCTTCTTCGCCCGGCGGTTCACGACCATGCGGTGGTCGATCCTGACGCCCGACGGCACGGCGGCGTGGGATGGCGAGACGTTGGGTTTCGGCCCGCCCGCGACGCGCGACATGGCGCCGGACGAGGATCAGATCGAGGAATTCTGGAAGACCTACTACGCCTCGACCTTCAATCCGGCCCGCCTGAAGACGCGGATGATGCAGTCGGAAATGCCGCGCCGATACTGGAAGAACCTGCCCGAGGCGGCGCTGATCCCGGAACTGGTGGCGCAATCGGCGGTTCGCACTGACGTCATGGTCGCCACGCCCGCCACCGAACCCCATCATCGCCACGAGCGGATCGTGGCCCCCACCGTGGCGCGCGATGCGACCGATGAGGTCGTGCCGGACACGCTGGAGGCCCTGGCGGCGGCGGTCCAGGGCTGTCGGCGGTGCCCGCTGTGGCGCGATGCGACCCAGGGCGTGTGCGGCGAGGGACCGGCGCGCGCGGACCTGATGATCGTGGGCGAGCAGCCGGGCGATCAGGAAGACCTGGCCGGGCGACCGTTCGTCGGCCCGGCGGGGCGGGTGCTGGACGCCGCCATGGCTGAGGCCGGGCTGGCGCGCAGCCAGGCGTTCGTCACCAACGCCGTCAAACATTTCAAGCACGAGCCGCGCGGCAAGCGACGGCTGCACCGGACGCCGGACGCGGGCGAGGTGACGGCCTGCCGCTGGTGGCTGGATCACGAGCGGCGGCTGGTGCGGCCCAAGGTCATCCTGGCGCTGGGGGGCACGGCGGCGCTGGGCGTGCTGGGGCGCAAAGTCGCGGTGATGAAGGAGCGCGGGGTCCCGATCCGACTGGATGAAGGAGCGCAGGTCATGGTCACCGTCCACCCATCCTATCTGCTGCGAATTCCGGACGAGGCGGGCAAGGCGGCGGAGCGCGCGCGGTTCGTGCAGGATCTGATGGCGACGCAGGCGCTCTTGCACGACTGATAGCGTGGCTGAACGAATACGGTCCAGCCGCGTTCTCGTCACACTCCAGGCTTGACCATGGGCAAAAGCATGGAGCCGATTTAGGTAGGGGCATGACGGGGGCTGCGAATTTCCAGATCGAGGACGCTGACGACGGCGCGCTGCTGCGCCTGTCCGGCGACTGGACCACGACGGGGCTGGGCCGCGTCGGGGAGCGGCTGCAACGCGAGCTCGGCGAACGTCGCCTGACGGGCGTCACTCTGGACGAGCTGGGCCGGTTCGACACGGCCGGCGCTCTGGCCCTGGTCAAGGCGTCGGCGGGCCGCCTGCCAGAAAAGGCATGGCGCGAGCGGCCCGAAGCCGGGCGCCTGTACCGCACCGTCGAAAAGCTGGAACGCCAGGCCGGATCGCCGCCGCGTCGGCTGGACCCCGTCTCCCGGACCTTCGCCAAGATCGGACGGGGGGTCTATGATTTCGGGGCCGAGGCCCTGCTGTCCTTCGCCTTCCTGGGGCGGCTGATCACGGCGGTGGGATCGGCCTTCAGGCATCCCCGCGCCATCCGCTGGCCCGCCTGGGTCAGTCAGGCCGAACGCGCCGGACTGGACGCCATCCCGATCGTGGTGGTGACGAATTTCTTCATCGGCGCGGTGGTGGCCTTCATCGGCGTG
>Ga0160451_100606_pt1 | contig 17616 bp, 15 predicted proteins | sample HID1975M_E1MG_FD_108270 | JGI IMG/M metagenome (GOLD analysis project Ga0160451, IMG submission 108270) | Enriched soil microbial communities from UW Madison campus, WI, USA - HID1975M_E1 MG | ecosystem: Environmental > Terrestrial > Soil > Unclassified | place: USA: Madison, Wisconsin... | reverse complement strand
TCTTCGGACAGGCCTGGCTGGCACGCTCCACACGTGGCAGCGGACACGGCTTCACTGCTCCCAGGTCGCTGCGGAAAGTTCATCGGGGCGCGCCGTCACGGTCATCGGCTTCGGATCGGTCTTAGCCATCGCCATCTGCCAGGTCGCCCGCTACGGCAAGGCAGCATCGGCTTAGCCGCGTCGCCGCGCTTGTCCCGGCGCCGGCTTCGGGTAAGCTCGCGCCTAACAATTCATTCAAGCCGAACGGGCTTCGCCCGTCGGCTTAATTCAAGCGTTAGGCCTTAGCTGGCGAGATCATGGTGACCCTCAACAAGAATCGGATTGTGTTTTGGACGCTGGCCGTGGCCGCATTGATAGCGGCGTTCGCGCTATTCACGGCAAGGCAATCACAGATGCCGCCTATTGATCAGGGCGCTCTCTGTGAGTCGCTTCCGCCCAACATGGAAAAGCTCGGCCCTGCCCTGACCCCGGCAGAGGCAACTGAGGCTATAGCTAGCTACGGCCATGAGTGGGATTCGGTCAAGGTAGCCATGTAGCCAGGCGACACCATTCATGAATTTGAGACCGGCGTGACTGGTGGACACGTGGTGCTGAGGGGCAAGTGCTATATCGGACAGGCCATGGCATGGATACGCTAAGGCCTAACAATTCATTCAAGCCGACGCCGCTTCGCGGCGCGGCTTAATTCAGGCGTTAGGCTTCATGGAGGAATACGTGCGCATTCGAGAACAAATCGCGGCCATTACAACGTACGACGAGTTCGAGGAGGCTGCGTCTCAGCTGGGACAACTAGAAGCTGGGTCACTTTTTGAAACGCTCTGGAGTCTCTCGCTTAACAGCTCAGCGGAACCTTGGTCGGAAATGGCATCACTCTTGCTGATCAAGATCCAGCCTCTACCGAATCGAAGTCTTGACCAGCTTTTGGAAGATATTCACACCTCGAGCTTGGACGCGAGCAATCGAACGGTATCCTTCTTCTTGATTACTCAGTTCGGACAATCCTCACTTAGAACGAGGGTGTCTGATTTCCTACGAACACTTCCAGAATCATCAGTTAGATCTCGAGTGGACGTGATCCACTATTGGAGCTCGTTCCCTGCAGTAATGCTGTGCGAGCCACTTCAAAGCTGGGAATTCCGTGACATGTATGGCATCGCGGATGATGCCTAACTAATCATTCAAGCCGACGCCTTCGGCGCGGCTTAACTTAGGCGTTAGGCCGCATGAAGATTATTCCGCTACTTGTTTTAGCTTGCCTTTCGTCAGGCTGCACTGCTAACGGTGACGATGCACGTGATGACGCAAAGACCTCCAGCCAGATTGAATGGGTAACGGATCTATGCCCTGATGTTAAAGAATCCGCACAGCGAGTCTCGATTTCCGAGCTTGTGGCAGATCCCAGCCGATACAACGGCAAGGTGGTTTCAGTGTCGGGATACTATTACTCTTACTTTGAACATTCGGCCATTTACTCCACTCAAGAGGCTGAGCCATATGGCCATAAGTTTAGTGACGGCCTTTGGATTCAAGGTGTATCACCCTTCGCTGAGGTGAGCGGAAAATATCTGACGCTAGTTGGCGCGTTCTCCTCTGAGGGACACGGCCACCTCGGACAGTGGCCCGGCACAATTTGCGTTACATCAGCAAAGGCAGTATCACCAGACGCGGCCTAACAATTCATTCAAGCCTCCTTTGCCAGGTCCACGCCGATGGTTATAGTGCTCATGGGAGACTTCCCCTCCAGTTATGCCGATGGTGAAAACCATCATGGGTCATCAAAGACCGAGCGGTTGTCCGCAAGGGGCGGGAAGTCTCCTTTATTACTCGTTCAAGCCGACGCCGCTTCGCGGCGCGGCTTAATTCAGTCGCTAGGCAGCACATGAAGATCTCGATCGCATTGACCGCCGCCTTAGCCCTCACCGCGCCAGCTCACCTCTGGGCTTCGCGGGCGGCGGATCCGATATCGAACCACTGACGGCTTTTGTCGCGTCCGTCAAACCCGATCAGTCCCGGGAGCTAACGCTCCACACCATCTGGGGCAGTAACTTCAAGGGTGTCGCTGACTTGGCTATCTTCGCCAAGAACTGTGAGCACCACGGCTACGGCCCCGCTGCAGCCGCCTGCGACGCGCTCATGGAGCATGGTGCAGTGGAGTTTTCTGCAACCAATGCACAGCGGGTGCTCTTGTGCCTGGCGCCAGAGATGCAGTTTGGCAGTGTCCGTTTGGAGCACGGAGCGTTCTCGCTGTCCTACGGCACTGAACTACGGGGTGGTGCCGTCACAGTGGAGTACGGCGAGGACCAGTCAATGGGTGGCATGGCATTGCGGGTAGCTGCTGATGGGTACTAGGCTGCTGCCTAACCATTCATTCAAGCCGAACCCGCTTCGCAAGTCGGCTTAACTCAAGCATTAGACCGCAGAAGAGAGTCTTACGATGCTGATCAAGCAACTGCGGGCCTATGCACTCTCTCTGCCGGGGACAACGGAAGAACCGCACTTCCACTGCAGGTCGTTCCGCGTCAAGGGTAAAATTTTTGTCACTGTGCCACCGGACGAAAAATTCGCCCATGTTTTTGTCGGTGATGAGCAGCGGGATATGGCTCTCGTTCTTCACCCAGAGGCCGTTGAACCGCTAACCTGGGGTAAGAAGACGGTAGGCGTTCGTATTTCATTGGCCAAGGCTAAGCTTGGGTTTGTGCAGGGACTGGTTCATGGTGCATGGGCATGCAAGGCACCAAAGTCCCTCACACGCAAAGCTGCGGTCTAGCAATTCATTCAAACCGAGCCTGCTTCGCAGGTCGGGTTAGCTCAAGCACCAATGGCAACAATGCCCAGGTTCACATCCACAAGCCCGCTCATCCTGGTCGCGATCGGCGTCGCTGGTGCGGCGGTTGCCGTTCTCTTCACGTTCCCCGAGGATCCATTCACCTGGCAAGTTGCCTCATGGACTCTCGTTGCGGCGCTGGCTGCCTTGCTGGCGCTTGTTGTTGCTTCGGGTTACATCCTCGCCACGAATCGATCCGCAAGGACGTGGCAGCGCGTCACCTCGTTCCTGGTCGGTTTGGCGTGCCTGCTGGCTGTTGCCTTCGGTTCCCTTTAGAACGCCATCGCGGTCGCGGCCGGATTCGGCCGGCGATAAGATGCCGCTCCACGCACCCCGCACTCACCCGCGGTGCGTACGCGCCAGGTATTCGGCGCTCTGCATCTCGATCAGGCGCGAGGCGGTGCGCTCGAAGGCGCCGGCCAGGCGGCTGCCGGCGTACAGCGACACCGGGGCGGCGGCGGCGGTGCACACCAGGGTCACCTGGCGGTCGTAGAACTCGTCGACCAGGTTGACGAAGCGGCGGGCGGCGTCCTCGTTGTTCGCGTCGAAGCGTGGGATACCGCCGAGCAGCACCACCTGGAACTCGCGCGCGATCTCGATGTAGTCGTCGGTCGAGCGCGGCCCTTCGCACAGCTCGGCGAAGTCGAACCAGGCCGCACCGTGGCCGCGCCCGCGTACCGCGATGCGGCGGCCTTCGATGCGGATGCCGCCCTTGCGCGCCTCCGCGCCGGAGGCCAGCGCCTGCCAGCGCTCGGCCAGCCAGGCGTCGCTGCCGGCGTCCAGCGGCTGCCTGTACACGGGCGAGCGGGTCAGCGCGCGCAGCCGGTAGTCCTCGCGGCCGTCGGCGGCCAGTTCCACGCAGTGTTCGCGCAGCTGCGCGATCGCCGGCAGGAAGCGCTCGCGCTGCAGGCCGTCCTTGTACAGGTTCTGCGGCGCGGTGTTGGAGGTGGTGAGCAGGGTGACGCCTTCGGCGAACAGGCGTTCCAGCAGGCGTCCCAGCAGCATGGCGTCGCCGATGTCGGTGACGAAGAACTCGTCGAGCACCAGCACGCGCAGGTGGTCGCGCCATTCGCGGGCGATGGTGGCCAGCGGATCGGACTGGCCGGCATGCACGCGCAGCTGCTCGTGCACGCCGCGCATGAAACGGTGGAAATGGGTGCGCTGCTTCTGCGGCAACGGCAGGGTGTCGTAGAACAGATCCACCAGGAAGGTCTTGCCGCGTCCCACGCCGCCCCACAGGTACAGGCCCTTCACCGCGACCGGGCGCCGGCCCAGGCCGAGCCGGGCGAGCCAGCCGGTCGGGGTGGTGGCCAGCAGTTCGCGCTGGATGCGGTCCAGTTCGCGCAGCGCCGGGTGCTGGGCCGGATCGTCGCGCCAGCGGCCGGCGGCCGCGCCGGCGGCATAGGCCTGCGAGGGCGTGCGTACCGCGGCGGTGTCGCTCATGCCGGCGGCAGCCACGCCTTCACTTCGTGCTGGATCGCGCCACGCAGGTCGATCAGCTTGCGGTGGAAGAAATGGCTGGTGTCGTACATGCGCACCAGCTGCGGCTTGCGCGGCAGGGTGTCGATCCAGTCGTAGACCGACTGCGGGTCGACGATCTCGTCCGCATCGCCCTGCACCACCAGCCACGGCACTTCCGGCACCTGGATGGGGCCGAAGTCCCAACCACGCCCCGACGCCGGCGGCGCGATGGAGACCAGCGCGTCGGGCTGCAGTTGGGCGGCCGCCGACAGGCTGACGTAGGCGCCGAAGCTGAAGCCGGCCAGCCACAGGGCATCGTCCGGCCGCGCCGCACGCACCCACTCGACCACCGTGCGCAGGTCGTCGCGCTCGCCGTTGCCCTGGTCGAAACCGCCGGCCGAACCGCCGGTGCCGCGGAAGTTGAAGCGCACGGTGGTCGCGCCCAGTTCGCGCAGCGCGCGCGCGACCATGGTGACGACCTTGTTGTGCATGGTCCCGCCCTCGGTGGGCAGCGGATGGCAGACCACGGCCACCAGCGGCCGCGCGTCGGCCGGCTCGGGCAGGTCGACGGCGACCTCGAGCGCGCCGGCGGGGCCGTCGAGCAGCAGCGTTGCAGGTGTGGTGGGGAACGGGGGTTGCGCCATGCGGCCATGATACAGGCGGCCTGGGGGCCTCCCCGTAGGAGCCGGCCTTGCCGGCGACGCGGCGCCATTGGCATGCATCCGGCCAGTGTGGGGCCGGCCGCGTATCGGATGCCGGGGTTTCGCTGTCGAGCGTTGCGCGGTTCGGCGCCTCCGGCGTCGCCCGCAAGGCGGGCTCCTACAATGGTGGGCCTTTCCGCCGCGGTCGTTCGCACATGCATTTCATCCTGCTGAGTCTGGCCTGCAGCGTGCTGGTGTCGGTGCTGCTGAAGCTGGCGCCGCGCCGCGGCTGGGACGTGGCGCAGATGGTGACCTGGAACTACCTGGCCGCGGCGATGCTGTGCGCCTGGCTGTTGCAGCCGCCGCCGGCCGCGCTGCGCCAGGCCGATGCGCCGTGGGCCGAGCTGCTGTTGCTGGCCGGTCTGTTGCCGACCCTGTTCCTGGTGCTGGCGGCATCGGTGCGCCATGCCGGCATCGTCCGCACCGACGTGGCCCAGCGGTTGTCGTTGCTGCTGTCGCTGGCGGCGGCATTCGTGTTGTTCGGCGAACAGGCCGGGCCGATGAAACTTGCCGGCCTTGCACTGGGCCTGTGCGCGGTGGCGGGCATCCTGGCGCGCCCGGATGCGCACGCCGCGCCGGACCGGCGTGGCTGGGGCCTGCTGCTGGCGGTCTGGGCCGGCTTCGCGGTGGTCGACGTGCTGCTCAAGCGCCTGGCGATGGCCGGCACGCCGGCGGCCGCCGCGTTGCTGGTGGCGTTCATGCTGGCCTTCGCCGGGATGCTCGGCTGGCAGGGCTGGCGACGGATCCGCCATGGCGTGCGCCCGGGCCTGCGCCACATCGGCGCCGGGTTGCTGCTGGGCCTGCTCAACTTCGGCAACATCGCCTTCTACGTGCGTGCGCACCAGGCCCTGCCGGACAGCCCGGCGGTGGTGTTCGCGACGATGAACATCGGCGTGGTGCTGCTGGGCACGGCGGTGGGCATGCTGGCCTTCGGCGAGCGGACGTCGACGCTCAACCGCATCGCCATCGTGCTGGCGGTAGTGGCGATCGGATTGATCGCGCTGGCGCCGCGCTAGGAGCCGATGGCATCGGGTCGGCGGCTGAACCCGGCGCCGCACGCAGGGCCCAGCCGGACCGCAACCGGCAGGGCGGGCCTAAAATGGCGGCATGAGCACGCCACACGATTCCAGCCTCGGCCGCGAGGTCGCCTACCCGACCCGCTACGACCCCGCGCTGCTGTTCCCGATCCCGCGTCTCGGCGCGCGCCGAGAACTGGGCCTGACCGACGCCGCGCCCCTGCCGTTCGCCGGCCACGACCGCTGGCACGCCTACGAACTGGGCTGGCTGGACGGGCGCGGCAAGCCGCAGGCGGCCACGGCCACGCTGCAGGTGCCGGCCACCTCGCCGAACCTGGTCGAGTCCAAGTCGCTCAAGCTGTACCTCAACTCGCTCAACGCGGCCCGCTTCGAAGACGCCGCCGCGCTGCGCGCGTGCATCGCCGCCGACCTTTCCCGCAGCGCCGGCGCGCCGGTGGAGGTGGCGTTCGGCCTGCCGCCGATGGTCGCGGGGGCCGGCGACGACGGCCAGTCGCTGGATGCGATCGAGGCCGACTTCGACGAGTACGGCCCGCCCAACGCCGCGCACCTGCGCGCGGACGATGCGTCCGTGGTCGCCGAACACCTGTGCTCGGCGCTGCTCAAGTCCAACTGCCCGGTCACCGGGCAGCCGGACTGGGCCAGCGTGCACCTGCGCTACCGCGGGCCACGCATCGACCGCACCGGCCTGCTGCGCTACCTGGTCAGCTTCCGCGAACACGCCGGCTTCCACGAGCAGTGCGTGGAGCGCATTTTCATGGACGTGCTGAGCCGGTGCCGGCCCGCGCAACTGTCGGTGGAGGCGCGCTACACGCGGCGCGGCGGGCTGGACATCAATCCCTGGCGGGCCACGCCCGGCACGCCGGCGCCTGCGGCCATCCGTGACCTGCGTCAATAACGCACGCGGCATCGCGGCCGCAAACCAATAAACGTTTCACGAGCCCCAGATGCTTTATTAACAGGCGTTGTGAGACCGTGGCCCTGCCTTCGCAACAGGTCACGCGCATGGGTACCGGAAACAAGCCGGACTTTTCCAACGTGCAGGGCGGTGTCCGCAGCACCGAGACCGAACGCCCCGACTTCAGCAACGTCCAAGGCGGAGTGACCTCCACGGAGGAGATCGTCAATCCGCCGGAGCAGAGCTACACGGTCGAGAAGGGCGATTCATTGTCGAAGATCGCCAAGCAGTTCTATGGCAAGGCCAGTGCATGGCCGGCCATCTTCGAGGCCAACCGCGACCAGCTCGACGATCCGGACCGGATCAAGCCGGGCCAGGTGCTGAAGATTCCGCCGGCCCAGGCCTGACCGCCCCCGCCGACCCGACAGAAGGATTCCTTCCATGAGCCGCAACCGCCTGCTGTATCCGCTCTCGGCCGCGCTGGCCACCGCGCTCGTGCTGTCCGCCTGCAAGAAACCGGAGCCGGTGCCGCCGCCGGCGCCCGCAGTCACCGAACCGGCACCGGCGCCGATGGCTCCGCCGCCGATGGCCGCCGCCGCGAGCGTCACCTCGGTCGACCTGGGCAACAGCGTCGGCACCGACAACCGCGTGACCGCACCGGCCACGACCTTCGCGCCGAAGGACACGATCTTCGCCGCGGTCGCCACGCGCACCAGCGATGCCGCCGCCACCGTACCAGGCAAGCTGTCGGCCAAGTGGACCTTCCAGGACGGCCAGACCGTGCACGAGGAAAGCCGCGACGCGAACCTCACCGGCGACGGCGTGACCACATTCCAGATCAGCAAGCCGGATGGACTTCCCACCGGCCGCTACAAGGTCGAAATCTCCCTCGACGGATCGGTCGTCCAGTCGAAGGACTTCGAGGTGAAGTAGGAAGGCTCTCGCTCCTGTCTCTCTCCCAGCAGGGTGAGCTAGCTTGGGCGCGGTGCGAACCGCGCCCGTTTTTTTGCCCGGCGCCCTTGATTCGCCGGTCCGCGGCCGCCATGGATCATGGTTCGTACCAAGGAAGGCCCATGACCCGCGAATCATCCCTGAGCACCGCCGAGCGGGATCGCCGACGGTTGCTGCTGGCCTTCAACCTCAGCCTGGGCTTCATCGGGCTGCTGCTGCTGGTGTTCGTGCTGCAGCCGCGCCTGCCGGTGTCGGCACTGGCGGTGTCGCCGCGCGATGCCGGTTCGCTGCCGGGCCTGCTGACCGCGCCGCTGCTGCACGGTTCGGTGGCGCACCTGGCCGCCAACGCGACCGCATTGCTGATCCTGGGCACGCTGGCCGGCAGCGTGTATCCGCGCGCCACGCTGCGCGCGTTGCCGCTGATGTGGCTGGGCTCCGGGCTGGGCGCGTGGCTGCTCGGCGAGGAAGGCACCCGGCACCTGGGTGCCAGCGGCGTGACCCATGGCCTGATGTTCATGGTGACCACGCTGGGCCTGCTGCGGCGCGATCGCGGCTCCATCGCCGCGGGCATGATCGCGCTGCTGTTCTATGGCGGCTCGGTGCTGACCGTGCTGCCGCACGGGGATGGCATTTCCTGGCAGTCGCACCTTGGGGGCGCGCTGGCCGGAGTGTTGTCGGGCTGGCTGTTCCGCCGGCTCGACCCGGTGCCGCCGCGCAAGCGCTACAGCTGGGAAGACGAGGAACCGGAGTCCGGGCACGCGGCCGATCGCGACAGCCTTGAGCCGCCGTCGCCGGAGGACGTGCCCGTACTGTGGCAGCGCACCGAAGACTGGGCGCGGGGCAAGGTGCTGCGCTTCCCGGAAAGGCCGCGACCGCCGCCGCCGGAATAAGGGCAGCTCGGCCGGGGCAATCCGGCCGACGGCTTCGCTTGCACGGTGCGCTTGCATCTGCGCGGCGATCAATGGCGTACCGCCCCTGACGGGGACGCACATGCGCCACATGCCGCCCGTGGTACGGCACGCGCAGGACAGTCGATGACCCATGCGTCGTCCATTCCGTGCCGGATCCGGTCATGTACCGGCCGCACGGGCGGTGGCGGCGGACATCCGGCGCCTCAGGTTCCGCATACCCTCGCCGCGCGATCCACGGTCGCGCGAAGCGCACCTATAGTGGTCGCCCGCCACCCATCCCGGCAGACCGCATGGCCTTTGCGCACCGCATCCTTTCATTCCCGCTGTTGCAATCCCTCCTGGCGCTCGCGCTGCTGCTGGCCGCTGCCGCGCACGCGGCCGCTCCGGCCGGCGATGCCTCTCCACACGTCCCGCCGCGCCTGAAGGTGATCGGCTACGTCATGGATGGACCGGTGCTGCCGCCGATCAGCGCGCGCAAGCTCGACGCGGTCAACTTCGCCTTCGCCCTGGTGAGCCCGCAGGGCGAGGCCTACCTGCCGCACGACACCGCGCTGCGCCCGCTGGCCGGGCTCACCGCGCTGCGCCGGGACAACCCGGACCTGAAGGTGCTGGCGTCGGTCGGCGGCTGGGGCGCGGATCATTTCTCCGACGCCGCGTCGACCGCGCAGTCGCGTGCGCGTTTCGCCGACAGCGTGGCGCGGCTGGCCGTCGACCACGACCTGGACGGCATCGACATCGACTGGGAGTACCCCACCTTGCCCGGGCCCGGCATCGGCCACCGTCCCGAAGACCGCGACAATTTCAGCCTGATGCTCGAGGAAGTGCGTGCGCGCCTGGATGCGCTGGGACGCGCACGCGGCCGTCACTACCTGCTGACGATCGCCGCCGCCGACGGCGAGGCCGCGCGCGGCCTGGACCTGCCGCGCATCGTGCGGGTGCTGGACTGGATCAACCTGATGACCTACGACTTCTATGGCAGCCTGAGCGAAACCACCGGCCACCATGCCGGGCTCGACCGCTCGCAGCAGGCGCCGGCCGGCAGCCGCACCACGGTGCAGGCGGTGGACGAATTCCTCGCCGCCGGCGTGCCGCCGGAAAAGCTCAACGTCGGGGTGGCGTTCTACGGCCGCGAGTTCACCGGCGTGGACCCGGCGCACCACGGCGTGAACCAGCGCTATGCGCGCTATGTCGACGCGCTGCCCTGGCGCGAACTGCGCGGCCTGGCCGGCCGCGACGGCTACGTGCGCTACTGGGACGCCGACGCGCATGCGTCCTACCTGTGGAACGCCGCCACGAACAGCTTCGTCAGCTACGACGACCCGCAGTCGCTGGCGGCCAAGGCCGCGTTCGTGCGCGCGCGCGGCCTGGGCGGCATGATGTACTGGGAACACCGGCACGATGCCGACGACGAACTGCTCGATGCGCTGCGCGCGGGGCTGGATGCCCCGGCGCCATCGGCACGGACACAGGACACCACGCGATGACACCGCCCCGCGTCCCCCGGCAATCGGCTTCGCTGCCACGCGCCTGCATGGCGATCGCCCTTGCACTGGTGCTGGCCGCCTGCGCCAGCGCTCCGGCCGATGCACCCACCGCCGCGGCGAAGGTGCCCGAGATCCGGCCCGGCATACCCGCCGGCTACCTCGCGCCCGATGCGGTGCCCGACAGCCTGGCGCTGGTGCCGGCGCCGCCGGCCACCGGCAGCGCGGCCCTGGCGCAGGACCATGCGGTGATGCAGGCGGCCCTGGCGCTGCGCGGCACGCCGCGCTTCGAGCAGGCCACGCGCGATGCCGACCTCGATTTCCCGCACGCCGCCGGCACCTTCGCCTGCGCGCTGGGCGTGGGCATCGACGCGCAGCGCACGCCGACCACCTATCGCCTGCTGCGCCGCACCCTGGTCGATGCGGCCATGGCCACCCGCACGGCCAAGGAGCGCTACCAGCGCACGCGCCCGTTCGCCGAGAACGGTGCGCCGAGCTGCACGCCGGACGACGAACAGGCGCTGCGCGGCAACGGTTCGTATCCGTCCGGGCATACCGCGATCGGCTGGATCTGGGCGCTGGTCCTGGCCCAGGCTGTCCCGGCGCGCACCGATGCGTTGCTGGCGCGCGGCCGCAGCTTCGGCGAGAGCCGGCTGGTATGCAACGTGCACTGGCAGAGCGACGTGCTGCAGGGCCGGTTCATGGCCTCGGGCACGTTCGCGCGGCTGCAGTCCGATCCGGCATTCCGCGCCGACATCGCCGCGGCCGCGGCCGAACTGGCGGCTGCACGTTCGCAGGGTTCGGCACCGGACCGCGATTGCGCCGCCGAAGCGGCCGCGCTCGGGCAGCCGCTGCCGGGCGTGCTCTGAACCTGGCGTCCGTTGCGCTTCCTGGCGGGGCCCGGCTCAGCCCGGCGGCGGCACCCGGCAATGGCGCTCGTAGGCTTCGCCGGTGTTCTCGAATCCCTGCGCCTGCGCCAGTTCGAAGGGCCGCTCGCAGCGCCCGGTGCGGCCGCACCAGCGGTAACCGGCCGACGCGATGCAGCCGTGTTCGTCGCGATCGCCCCCGACCGGCGGCGGTGCGGCCACCGGAAACGCCTGCGCGCCGGGCGGCGGATCCGCCGGTTGCAGCCACTGCGCGTGCCGGCCTGCCAGCGCGATCATCTTCTCCTGGAAGTCCGGATCGCCGCGCCGGGTCGTCGTGTAGAGCGCAGCGCGGTCGACGAAGAACTGCTCGAAGCCGCCGGGCGTGAGGGTGAGCAGCAGCTTCACCGGCTGCCCGGTGCGGTTTCCCTGCGCATGCACCGTGCCTGGCGGAATGGTGATGTAGGAGCCGGCGGGATAGTCGCGGGTTCCGCTGGCGTCCTGCACGGTCAGCGTGCCGTCGACGACGTAGTAGCGTTCCTCCATCGCGTCGTGGCGGTGCCAGGGCGTGCGGTAGCCGGGGCCTTCGCTCAGCTCGATCACCGCGAAGCTGCCACCGCTTGCCGCAGCGGGGACGAGAAGGCGATAGGAGGACCCGGTGTCGTACGGCACCGCGGGCACGTCGGCAGGCGCGCTGGCCGCGACCTGGGCCGGGTTGGCCCCGGTCGACGCCGGCACGAAGGTCGCCAGGGCGAGGGTGAACAAAGCGGCAGCGGTCGGGCTTCCCATCATCGATCTCCGGTCGGGAATGGCTTGGCGGGTTCGTGCGTCATCGAAAGCGACAGGAACATGGTCCACGGCCCGCCATCGCCCCAGGGTGCCGCCGCGTGCGCCGCCTGGCTCATTGCCCGCTTGCGGTCACCGTGCACTGCAGCGTCACCTGCACCTGGCCGCCGGCGGGCAACTCGGGAATGGTCACGCCTGTGCCGGTGAGGTCGGCGACCGGGATCGAGGGCGGACAGGTAGCGCCGCCGCTGGCGGTGCAGCCCGCCGGCGTACCCGGCGTCGCGCAGTCCAGTCCAGCCCCCGGGGTGTCGCCGAGAACCACGCCGTCGACATCGGCCGGGCCGGCATTGGCGACGGTGAGCGTATAGCTGACCAGGCCGCCCGTGCGCACCTCGGCGGGCAGCGCGGACGTGTCCACCGACACATCCGCACCGAGCAGATTGGTGAACGTGCAGACGATTCCGGCACCGGACCGCAGGTTGTCCGGATCGACGGTCAGCACGTTGCCGGCCAGCGAGCCGAACGCGGCGGGATTGCCGGTGGTGCCCGCGTTTTCGTCGCGGCAGCTGGCGTTGTCGAGGACGAAGGCCGGATTGGCCGTCTCGGTCACCGTCACCGCCGTCGCCATATCGGTCACCGTGGCGACCTGCGTCGACAGGGTCGGCATGCCGGAGACGGCGGTGGTGATGCTGTCGGCGGCGTACAGCAGGTTCGTCATCGCGTAGTCGAAGCTGCCGGTGCCGCCCTGGCTGATCTTTTCCAGTCGCACCGTGGGAGCCACGAACGCCCGGTTGGTGTCGGTGGCGATGTTGTTGGCCGGGACCGGATCGGTGGTACCTGTGCGCAGGGACACGGTCGCCCGGTTGACCAGCGGGCCGCTGAACGAGGCAGGGACGTTGATGGTGTGGACGAAGGTGGCCTGGGCTCCCGCCGGCAGGTCCACGGCGGTGTTGATGCCGCCCGTCCCGATCCCCTGGTCGCAGGAGCCGCCGCCGGTGGCCGTGCAGTTCCAGCTGCCGACCAGGATTCCCGCCGGCAACGGATCGCTCACCGTCGCCTCTTCCACGGTGTCCGGACCGTTGTTGGAGACCACCACCTGGTAGACCACCTGGCTGCCCGGAAAGTAGACGTCGCTGCCGTCGCTCTTGGTGATCGCCAGGTCGGCTTCCTGGGCCGCGGCCGCCGTGCTCCACAGCAGCGCCAGCAGCAGACAGGCGGGTCGGCGGCATGCGCGCGCGGCAGGACCGGGCAGGCGGGATACCCCACGAACGGCCTGGTCGCGCACCAACGGCGCTGGCATCAGTACATCCCCACCATGTTGAGGAACCAGCCCTTGTGGTCGTAGTCGAAATCGGTCAGGTCGTCGCTGAACTCGGTGAAGTTGTAGCCGACGCCCAGGCGGAAGTTGCGGCCGATGTCGCGGTCCAGCCCCACCAGCCAGCCCTGCCGGGTACCGCCCAGCTTCACGTCCAGCCAGCGGTATTCGGCCATCGCGTGCCAGGCGTAGACCACCTCGTAGCGCACCTGCAGCGCGGCGAAGTCGGTGGCCGAATCGAACCATGGGCCGGCGCCGCGCCCATAGCGGACCTCGCCCTCGCGACGCGCGGCCTTGCCCGCGATCTCCCAGTTTCCATCGTGCCGGTACACGCCCTCGAACGACAGCACCTGGGTCTTCTGGTCGTAGTCGTTGCCGCCCTGCTGGCCCAGGCTGGAGAGGTCGTACAGGTAGGTGTAGCGGCCGAACATCTCCCAGCGCAGGCTGTCCCACGGCCGCCAGGCGAAGCCGGTATTGCCCTCGATGAAACGGGCGCTGCCGTTCCGGTCCAGATGGTCGTCGGTGTCGGCGTAGTTCAGCCGCGCGGCGATGCGCAGGCTCTCGCTGAGCTTGTGCACCAGGCGGTGGGTGCTGACCCACTGGTCGCGGTCCTCGGCACCGCGATCGCGGCGGTACTCGAGCTTGCTCTGCCAGTCGGTGTCGACCGAGGTGCGGCCGCCGTTGAGGCTCACCGCGCTGCGGTCGACGTGGCCGCCATCGACGTTGTTGAGATCGCCGTCCTGCAGGGTGAAGCCCAGGTTCCAGCCGATGCCCGGGTAGAAATCCATGCCGAAGGTGTTGGCCAGGCCGTCGGAGCCGTCGGGGTCCTTCAGGTACTGGCTCTCGTTGAACATGTTGGTCTGCTGCGACAGCCGCCAGCGCTGGCCCAGGGTCCAGCCGTTCTGGCGGTTGGGGTTGAACAGCGAGTCGTAGGCGGTGGTGTCGGTGGACCAGCTGTAGCTGCCATAGAGCGAATGGTCCGGCTGCAGCCGGTACTCGGCGGTGAGCGTGGCCGCGTTGCCGCGGTCGCCGCTGCTCACCTCGCCGCCGACCGAGGACAGGTCGCCGAACAGGTATTGCCCGCCCAGCGCGACCGCGTCGTTGTCCTCGTAGCGCCCGCCGTCGTCGTCCAGGGTCGCCTGCGCCAGGCCGTAGAGTTCCAGGCTGGTGCCGAAGCGGTGGCTGTACTTCACCGCGCCCAGCAGGCCCGCGGCTTCGTCGCCGGCGCGGTCCTCCTGCACGCGGCGCAGTTCGGCGCTGAAGGTGCCATCGTCGCTGACGCGCCACTCCAGCATGCCCTGCGCCTGGATCAGCCCGTCGTCGCCGCGTTCGGCCTCGCTGTAGCGCGAATACAGCTTGAGGTTGGGCGTGAACCAGCCGAGTACCTCGGCTCCGTATTCGGTGACGTCCTCGCCGGTGTCGAAACGGCTGATCGAGAACCCGGCATCGACCTGGCGCCACCAGGCCGCGGCGGCCCAGTCTTCCTCCGTCCAGCCCAGTTCCTTGAAGTTGGCGCGCGCCTCCACCGCCTTGGCCTCGCCCTCGCGCGGACCGACCGGATTGAGCTGGGTGAAGCTGAGGCCGCCGTTGTCGGAGAAGAAGATCGGGGTGCTGTACGACTCGGTCTTCGAATACTCGGCCTTGAGGTAGGTGCCCTTGCCGGCCTGCAGGGTGACGTCGGCGCCGGTCAGGGTGTAGTCCTCGCCGGCGCGGTTCTCGTCGACGTAGGTCGCGCCCAGTCCGAAGTGGTCGCCGAACCAGTGCTTGCCGCGGACGCCGGCGGTGATGTCGTCGGCATCGAAGTCCGTCGGTATCCACTCGTAGTCCACCAGCAGCCGCTGCTCGAAGCCGTCCAGCGGCGTGTCGCGGGTGAGGGTGGGCACGTTCTCGCGGGTGATCTGCGCCAGCGGCCGGGTCAGCAGGATCCGGCCCTGCATGGCGTCGATCTCGTAGTCGGAGCCGCTGACCAGCGGCACGCGGTTCTCGACCCGGCCGGTGGTGGTGTCGCGGATCTCCAGCACGACCTCGTCCGAGCCGGGCAGGATGTCGGTGTGGCGCAGGTAGTACAGGCTGCCGCCGGTGCCGATGAACTCGCTGTGCCCGGGCGCGGTCTGCGCCTGCGAACCGAACGCGCGCAGTTCCGAACCCGGGTCGCCCCAGGCGTTGGTGCGCAGCGAGCGCCAGGCCAGCGCCGCGCCGTACAGCGAGCGCACGTACTGTCCGTACTCGGTGTCGGTGAAGCCGGTGGCGTAATTGCCCCACAGCGCCTGGTTCTTGTCCCAGTCCACGCGCAGGTAGAAGCGGCCCATGGTGTCGACGTCGCGCCAGGTCGTGGAGTCGTCGCCATACACCGGGTAGTACAGGTCCGGGTCCAGGCGCCGGAAGATGTCCTGCGGGTCGGCGTTGCCGAAGCCGTCGAACAGGTGCTCCAGGTCGCGCTCGGTGGTGTCGGCCTGGGCGGTGACCAGGTAGCGGCCCTTGTATTTGGCCTTGCCGTAGAACGCCAGGCGGCCGTCGCTGATCACGTCGTCGGCGTAACGCGCGTCCACCGAGGCGCGGTCGACCGAACCAGTGACGCTGTTCTGGGCGATGGTCACGTCGGCCAGGCCGATGCCGAAGAAGTACTCGCCGGTGACATCCACCGCGAGGGTGTGCGCGTACTCGCCCTCCGGCCCCTTCAGGCCGATCTGGAAGTCGTGTGTGCCGACCGGCATCAGGTATTCGGCGACGAACTTGCGGTCCAGGTCGACCGGATAGCTGTCGCCGTCGATGGTCAGGGTGGCGCGGTCCGGCAGGTTGCGGCCCAGGATCCGGACCCGCGAGCCGTACAGCGGGATGTTCTGCTGGCGCAGGCCGCTGCCGGCGAACACGTTGTCGAGCAGGCGCTGGGCCTCGGCCTCCTCGGCGCTCATGGCCACGCCCCGCGAACGCTCGGTCGCCTCGCGCAGCCGCTGGTTGCCGCCTTCGGCCTCCTCGGGCAGGACCAGCTGCATGGTCTGCGGCCAGGTCTCGTCGAACGCGCCGTCGGCGCCGTAGGCGCGCAGCACGTAGACCAGTTCGTCGCCGTCGCGGAAACGGTAGCGCTCCGGCAATTCGCCGTCCCATTCGCCCTCGGCGACGGCGGCCACGTCCAGCGGCACCCGGGCGATGGGTTCGATCAGGTCCGCGTCGCTGGAGCGGTAGATGGAAATCTCGTAGCGTTCGACGAAGGCGCTGTAGTTGCCGCGCGCATAGAAGCGCACCGGCTTGGTGACGCGCTGGCCGTCGAACGGCAGCAGCGACGTGGCCGAGATCGCCAGTTCCGGGATGCCCGGGTTCGGGTCTTCCGTGGCCCAGATCACGCCGCCGTCGGGCAGCGCCACCGAGAACTTGCCCAGCGCCGTGGCCTGGCCGGGACGCTCGCGCTCGATGGTCACGCGCCGGTCCGGCGCCAGCGCCTGGCTGGTCGCCGGAGTGCCCGGCGCGGTCACCGGCTGGTCCTCGCTGCGGGTACGCAGCCGCAGCAGGACGCCCTCCTCGCTGGTGCACCCCTCTTCGGTGCACTCCGGCGGCGGCTCGGGCAGCGGCGGCGGTCCTGCGGGCGGCGCGGGCGCGCCGCCCGTGGCGGCGGCCCCGGCCTGCGGTGCCGATGCCGGCGCTGGCGCCGGTTCGACGACTTCCTGCGCCAGCGCCGTGGTCGCCAGTCCCTGCAGCGCGGCCAGCAGCGCCGCGTCGAGCATCCTGATGCGGAGGGTCATGGCTTGCCCTCCTGGTTCGTCGGCTCCGCCAGCGGCGCGTCGGGATCCGGATCCAACTCCACGGTGAGCCTGGCCCGCAGGTCCGGCGGCAGGCGCGGGGCCAGCGCCTCGTAGACCGCCTTGGCGCGGCGCATGCCGAGCGCGGTGTTGTATTCGCGGCTGCCGCGCCGGTCGGCATGGCCGATGATCGCCACCGACCCGCCACCGCTGGCCGCCAGCATCTGCGCGACCTGGTCGAGCAAGGCATCGAAGCGCGGCTTGATGGTGGACTGGTCGGTGTCGAACAGCAGCGTGCCCAGCACCGGCCCACCCTCGCCGATGCCCGCCAGCAGCGACGCCGGGTCGTCCGGGTCGGCACGCACGCTCAGCGTGACCTGCGCGCGCTGGGCTTCGTCCAGCCGCTCGTCCAGCAGGGCGCGCACCGCGGTCGCGCGGGCGAAGGCCAGCGCCTCGGTCTCGCCGTCCGCGCTGATCACCACCTCGCCGGTGCCGTTGCGCCGCACCTGCTCGGCCATGCTGTCGACCACCGGCAGGTAGCGCGGCTGCACCTGTGCGCTGCCGGGCGCGAACACCACCGTTCCCAGCGTCATCTCGACCTGCCTGTGGCCTTCGATGACCTGTTCGGGCAGGCGCACGCCGAAGTCGAAGCGGGTC
>Ga0160451_100605_pt1 | contig 17655 bp, 19 predicted proteins | sample HID1975M_E1MG_FD_108270 | JGI IMG/M metagenome (GOLD analysis project Ga0160451, IMG submission 108270) | Enriched soil microbial communities from UW Madison campus, WI, USA - HID1975M_E1 MG | ecosystem: Environmental > Terrestrial > Soil > Unclassified | place: USA: Madison, Wisconsin... | reverse complement strand
TCCGAGGCGCGGCTGGCCATCAGGACGAAGGTCGGCGGGCGGGCCTTGGTCTGGGCCATGTATTTCGGCTTCACCCGCTTGCCATCGACGGCGGGCGGCGGGTGCCGCTGGGTCGCCATGGACAGCCAGGTGTTCAGGTCCTTGGTCTTCACCTTCACGGACCAGGTGTCATAGGCCTTGATGATCGCCGGCATCAGGCGATCGACACCGCGCCCGTTGTGCGAGGACAGCGCCACGAAGGGCGAGCCCTTCAGCTGCGGCAGCTTGTTCTCGGCCAAGGACTTCAACTCGGCCATGCGAGCCTGGGGCTGGTCCTCGAGGTCCCATTTGGAGGCGACATAGACCAGGGCCCGGCCTTCACGCTCGACCAAATCCGCCAGTTGCAGGTCCTGGGTGTCGAAGGCGTCATCCTTGTCCATCACCAGGACGACGATCTCGGCGAAGGTGATGGCGCGGATGGTGTCGGCGACCGACAGCTTCTCCAGCTTCTCGTTGACGCGCGCCTTGCGGCGCATGCCGGCGGTGTCGACGAAGCGGATGGCGCGACCTTCGTATTCCCAGTCGACCGAGATGGAGTCGCGGGTGATGCCGGCCTCGGGGCCGGTCAGCAGGCGATCCTCGCCCAGCAGACGGTTCACCAGCGTCGATTTGCCCGCATTGGGGCGGCCGATGATGGCGATGCGGATCGGCTTGTCCGGCTCGTCCACCTCTTCCACGAAGATGTCGGCGGAGGCGGCGACCAGGGCCGCGTACAGGTCGGCCATGCCCTCGCCATGCTCGGCCGAGATGGCGACCGGCTCTCCAAAGCCCAGGGCATGGGCCTCGCCCACGCCGCCACCGCTTTCACGGCTTTCGGACTTGTTGGCCAGCAGGATGATCGGCTTGTGCACCTTGCGCAGGCGCTCGGCGAAGATGCGGTCCAGCGAGGTCACGCCCTCGCGGGCGTCCATCATGAACATGACCACTTCGGCGTCGTCCAACGCGGCCTCGGTCTGCTCGCGCATGCGGGACTCAAGGCTGTCGTCGGTGACATCCTCGTAGCCCGCCGTATCGATCAGCGTCAGGTCCATGTCGCCGATATTGCCGTCGGCATAGCGACGGTCGCGGGTCACGCCCGGCCGATCGTCGACCAGCGCCAGGCGCTTGCCGACGAGGCGGTTGAACAGGGTCGACTTGCCCACATTGGGGCGGCCGACGATGGCGACCTTCAAAGCCATGACGTCAGCCTTCTACTCGGGTCAGCGAATGCTGACGAGCTCCCCGTTATCGGTCAGGACATACAGCGCGCCGTTGTAGGCGGCCGGGGCGATATAGGCGGGCGCGCCCAGCTTGATCGTCGACTGGGCGGCGCCCGTCTTGGGATCAAAGGCGACGGCTTCACCGTACGAGTTGACCAGGATCAGGCGATTGGACGCCAGGATGGGACCGGACCAGATCGGGCTGACCTCGCGGTCGAAGAAGCCCAGGAAGCCGCCCTCCTTGCGGGCGCGGCCTTCGTTCAGGTCGCGGGTCCAGTAGACCTGGCCGGTGTCACGGCTGACCGTGGTCAGTTCGCCGTTCTTGGACACGACATAGACCACGTCGCCGGCCGGCAGCGGCGCATTGACCCCGGCGATGGGCAGCTGCCACTTGGGCTGGCCCGAGCGGACTTCCAGCGCGGACATGACGCCCGAGTGGCTGACGGCGTAGACGAAACCACGGCTGACGACCGGACGGCCGGCGATGTCGCGGATTTCCGACAGGGCGCTGGTGCGGCTGGTGCGCGACAGGACCTGCTGCCAGACGGCCTGGCCGTTGGTGGCGCGCAGGGCGACGACCTCACCCGACGAGAAGGGCGCGATCACCGTGTCCCCGGTCACCGCCGGGCTGGAGGCGCGCAACACACGCGCCGTTTCCGGCAGGCCGCGATAGGACCAGGCCTGCTGGCCGTTGGCGGTGTTGAAGGCGATCAACTGGTTGTCGACGTCGATGGCGTAGACGCGGCCGCCCTGAACCGTCGGCGCGCCGTGCAGCGGCACGTCCACGGCCTGGGACCAGATGACGGCGCCGGTGGCGGCGTCCAGCGCGGTCATGACGCGATAGCCCGAGGTGACGAAGACCTTGCCCTCGCCCACGGCGACGCCGCCGCCGAAGCCGGCGCGTTCACGCCCCTCGGGACGGACGTCGACCTTCCACAGGATCTGGCCGCTGCCGGCGTCGACCGCCGACACGGTGGATTCACCGTCCAGCACGAAGACCCGGTTGTCGGCCGCCACCACCGGAGACGTGACCTGACGGGTGCGGGCCGAGCCCTCGCCGATCTTGCGCGTCCAGGCGACGGTGAAGTTCGGCGCGGCGATCACGTGTTCGATCGCGTTCTCGGCGTTGCCGCCCGGCTGGGACCAGGCCGTGACCGACTGGGGCCCCGGCAGGAAGAAGTCGCGGCCGGACAGGGCGGCCGATGGGGCCAGTTGCTGTTCGAACTCCAGCACCGAAATGCGCTGGCCGGCGCTGGCGGTAGCCTGGGCGTCAGGGCTGCGACCCAGGCCGAACGGCAGGGCGCGGCGCACGGTGCCGCACGAGGCGACGGTCATCGCCAGCCCGCAGGCCAGGGCGACTTTGAGGACTTTGTTCATCGAGGAATTCCTGGCGACGATCGTCACGGGCGGGCTCCGGCGGCGGGCGCGGCGGCCGGGGCTGCGGTGCGAGCGGGCGCGGCCGGCAGGGCGGCCTGGGCCTTCAGAATGGCCGGCAGGGCCGCGGCGGTGCCCGAGTCGATCGCCTCGATCGCGGCCTGGGCGCGCTGGCGCACCTGATCCGGCACGTCCTGACCCAGTTGCAGCTGCACCAGCACCGAACGCGCCTCGGCGGTCTTGCCGTGTTGCAGGCGGGCCATGGCCTGCGCTTCCTGAGCGAAGGCGCGCAGCGGGCGCTTTTCACCGACCAGCGGCTCAAGGCGTTTTTCGATGTCCGGCAGGGTCGCGGTGTCCATCAGCAGGTAGACGGCCTTGAGCGCGGCGGGGTCGGACAGGATCGGATCGCGCGACGCCTTGGCCGCGTCATCGAACAGGGCGACCGCCTCGGTCACCTTGTTCTGCTCGACCGCCAGACCGGCGCGCTGCATCAGCGCCAGGGCCTTGTAGGCGCCGGAACCTTTATCGGCAGCCTCGGTGAAGGCGGCCTCGGCGCCGGCGAGGTTGTTTGATTCGAGCGATTCCAGCCCGCGATCATAGGCGACCGACGCCTGATCGGCGCGGCTGGTCTGCCAGGACTGCCAGCCCCACCAGGCCAAGGCGGCGACCAGCGCAACCGCCAGAACGCCCGCCACGACGGGAAGCCAGGTACGGGCCAGGCGCCGGTATCGGTCGGAGCGAAGCTCCTCCTCGACCTGTTCGAAGACATCAACCACGGAAACGTCGCCCCAAAAGCTCTGACAGCAAACCGGCGCGAACCCTAGAGGGTCGGCACGACGCCCGCAACGCGGCCGTTACGGCGAAACCGGCTTTTTGGAGAAGTAGGTCTCGACTTCGGCAGGAAAACGGCGGGCGCGCACGTCTTGTGCATAGGTTGAGACCGCGCGATCGATCTCGCCGCGCAGATCGGCGTATTTGCGGACGAATTTCGGAGTCCAGTCGAACAGGCCCAGCATGTCCGACACGACCAGGATCTGGCCGTCACAAGCGGCCGACGCGCCGATGCCGATGGTAGGTTTGTCCACCGCCTGGGTGATCTCCCGCGCCAGACCCTCGGCCACGCCCTCGATGACGATGCAGAAGGCGCCGGCGTCGGCGGTGGCCCTGGCCTCGGCCAGCACCCGCTCGCGCTCGGCGTCGGTGCGGCCCTTGGCCTTGAATCCGCCCTCGACCAGGCTGGCCTGGGGCCGCAGGCCGATGTGGCCCATGATCGGGATGCCGCGCTGGACCAGGTATTCGACCGTGGGCGCCAGGACGGCGCTGGTCTCCAGCTTCAGCGCCTGGGCGCCGGTTTCCTGCATCACGCGGACGCAGTTGTCATAGGCGGCCTCGCGCCCGCCTTCATAGGAGCCGAAGGGCATGTCGACGACGACCATGGCCCGCCTGGCGCCGCGCATGACCGCCTGGCCGTGCAGGATCATCATGTCCAGGGTCACGCCGACGGTGTTGGGCAGTCCGTGCACCGCCATGCCCACGCTGTCGCCGACCAGCAGCAGGTCGCAGTGCGCGTCCATGATCGCGGCGGTCGGGGCGTCATAGGCCGTGAGGCAGACGATCGGCTCCTGACCCTTCCGCGCCACGATGTCGGGCACGGAGATTCGACGAACCGTCTCCTGCTTCTGGCTGGACACTCAGACCTCCTGGGACAACCTCACCGCTCCGGCCGCCAGCAGGGCCAGTACGGCGCCTGCGGTGATCCAGAACAATTGCATCCCGCCCATGGAGCCCAGGTCCAGCTGGGTCAAGCCGATCCGATCCGCCACGCCCTGCGCCGACAGTTGCGCAGCGGCGATCGAGGCCGTGAATCCCTGGCCCAGCTGGGCCGAGGAGGCGCCGGCGTCCGACGACAGGTTGAGGTTCAGGTCGACCGCCCCGCCGACCGCGACCACGCCGCCGATCAGCCCGGCCGCGGTAAGCGCCAGCGTTCGGATGCGCGAGGCCGAGTTCAGCCGCGTTTCGACGTCGGCGGCGAACAGGCCCGCGTCCTGCATGACCGGCGTGCGCGAATACAGGCGCTCGATGAAAGGATCGAAATCGTCAGCCGACATTGGCCGACCTCCCGGAAAGAGCCGGCCCCGGCTGGAGCCGTGCGCGGAGTTTATCCAGACCACGTTTGACATGGCTTTTCACCGTTCCAAGCGGCAGATTCATGGCGGAGGCGATCTCCGGATGAGACATACCCGCTCCGTGACACAGGGAGACGCACAGCCGTTCGGCCGGCGTCAGGGTCTTCAACGCCTCGTCCAGATCGACCAGACCGGCGTGATCCTGAGCCGGCGCAGCCTCTTCGCTTTCAAGTTCAGCAACATAGCGGGCGTCCTTTGCGCGACGCTTGATATACAGGCGCGCCGCGATCCGCTTGACCCAGGCGGCGAAGGTGCCCTCGCCCCTGAACTCGGCGCACCGCTGAAAGGCCTGAAGAAAGGCGTCCTGGGCGATGTCGTCGGCCAGCGACGGCTCGGCCCCCATCCGGCGCAGCAGGGCGCGCACGGCCGAACCGTGACGGCGCACCAGCTCCCCGAACTCGCGCCGTCCACCCGCCGCCGCGTGGGCGGCGAGTTCGACGTCGTGAAGGTCCATAAGGCCTCTGCTCATGGCGGTGTCCCCTGCCCCGGCCCGACCTCAGTCCCTGTTCTTGTTGATGGCGCCCAGCACCAGGAAGGCCAGACCGATGGTCAGGGGAATGGCGGCGATGCCGACCAGGCCGTTGAGGTCGCTGTCCCAGCCGCCGTTGAAGTCGTTGATCAGGCCGAACGCCGCCAGACCGATGCCGACCGCCAGCCAGATGACGCCCCGGCGAATGTCCCGGCTGCGCGACGGCAGCTTCTGGATCACGTCCTTGCTCAGCGCGTCGACCAGTTCGGGCGGCAGGGGCTGACCCTTGTCCAGGGCGGCGCGGACGGTGACCTGCATGTCGCGACGCTCGCGCGTCTTGAGATAGGTCGGGCCGACGATGATGGCGGTGATGGTGCCGAAGACCGCGAAGATCGCGAAGATCGGGATGAAGTCTTCCATGATGATACCCCAGTGGATCCTGTCGACGGAGCGTGATGCGCCCGCCTTCTGATAACAAGAGGCGATGCGGCGTCCGTATGGATGCGAATTCGCATGTGAAATGTTCGTAAGGAACGCAGGCGTCGGCGCAGCCGCTTCGCACAAGGCGCTGAAACCGGTTACACGTCAGCGACGACAGAATGGAGGAGCTCGCCATGTCCACCCGCCGCGCCCTGCTTACCGGCCTGGCCGTCCTGCCCCTGGCCGCCTGTGTCACGCCCTCTGTCGGCGCAGGCGCGCCGGATCTGAAGCTGGTGACGTTCAACATCTGGCACAATCAGGGCGACTGGGCCGCGCGCCTGCCGCTGCTGGTCGCCGCTCTGCGAGACGCAGACGCCGACGTGATCGCCCTGCAGGAGGTGCTCGAGGATGCGGCGGTCGGCCTGCCCAATCAGGCGCAGACCCTGGCGGACGCGCTGGGCGGATACAGTGTGCATTTCGTCTCGACCGACACCGAGGGTGCGCCGCGCCGCTATGGCAACGCCATCCTGAGCCGCCTGCCGGTGGTGCAGGAGGAGTGGCGCAAGCTGGCGCCGCTGGACGACTATCGCACGGCCCTGCGCCTTCGGGTGCGGCACGGTGGGCGGCTGATCGATATCGTGAACACCCATCTGCACTGGACGGTCGAGGGCGGCGCCATCCGCGCCGAACAGGTGTCGGACCTGCTGGCCTGGCTGCCCCGGGACGGGACGCCGCTGGCGATCCTGGGCGATCTGAACGCGCCGTTGCCCAATCCGGAGCTTTCGGGTCTGCGCGCACCGCGCTTCGTCGAGGCGTTCGCCGCCCTGCATCCGGATCAGATCGATCGCACGACCTTGAACCCGGCCAAGGGTCACAAGGGCGCGCACATCGACCAGATCATCCTGGAGGCGGCCCATTTCACGCCGGTTCAGGCGGCCATCATCGGCGACCGGGCCACAAACGGCGAATATCCATCCGATCATTTCGGGGTCGAGGCGACGCTCAGGCTGCGCTGACGCGCCGCGCGGTCCACAGGGCGGCCGCCGCCACCAGGGCGCACAGCGCCAGCGCCGTCGCCGAAGGGGCGAGCACAGGCCCCAGTGAAGCCAGAACCGGCTGCAGTCCCCACAACGCCGCCGTTCCGGCCACCGCCACCGGCGCGGTCGTGACGACCTGCAAGACGGCGCGCCGACGGGCGATCCGTTCCGCCACGGCGGCGCGGAACGCCAGATCCCGCGCGGGTGGCGTCTGGACCGAGAACAGGGCGTCGAGTTTTTCCTCAGGCGTCATCGGACCCTCCGAGCGCCACAAGCAACCGCGCCCGTCCACGCGCAACATGCGACTTCACCGTCCCCAGTGGCAAGCCCAGCGCCATCGACGCCTCGCCGTGCGACCAGCCGTCGGCCAGACACAGGGCGACACAGGCCCGCACGTCGGGCGCCAGTTCCGCCATGGCGGCGGCCAGCGCCAGCCGCTCCTCGTTCGACACCCCGGCGGGTGTCTCGACGCTGTCCAGCCATTGTCGATCGCGCGCCGCGCCCCGACGGGCCCCGCGTATCCGGTCCTGCGCCTTGCGCCAGGCGATGCCCAGCAGCCATGACCGGACCGCGCCCGGTTCCTCCAACCGGTCCAGGGTGCGCCAGGCGGTGACGAACGCCTCCTGGGCCAGGTCGTCCGCCTCGGCCCAGCCGCCGCCCAGGGTGCGGCGCAGGAAGCCCCGCACCACCGCCTGATGCCGCTCGACCAGCGTTGAGAAGGCGGCGTCCGAACCGGCCCGCGCGCGGTCGACCAGTTCGGCGTCTGTCGGCAATCCCCCCACCGGCCTGTTCCTGTCCGGCCATCAGCCCCCGGTCCGGGCCCGCCCGCGTTTGCGCAAGGCCGACACCAGACTGGCCAGCGACAGGGCCGCCAGCACCACCGTAACGATCAGGAAGGCGTCGCCCGCGCCGTACATGTCCTGCGAGGCGGCATAGGCGAAACCGCCAGCCATGATCCCGAAGAAGACGACGCAGAACCAGTTGCCGTCGTTGCTGTTCGAGTTTGAGGACCAGGCCTCGGTCTCGGAATCGATGGGTTTGTCCAACACCTTCAGCAGGGCTTCCGGCGGCTCCTGCCCACGCTCGGCATAGGTCTGGATCAGCTTCAGCGTGTCCTTCTGGCGGCGGTAGTTCAGGAAGCTGGAAAAGCCCCCGAAGAAGAACCAGGCCATCGGGAACAGCAGCCACCAGTAGGATCGGAACAGGTCTTCCATCGTCTTCAACCCCGTCTTGCGCCGCGATCATCGCGCGCTTTCGTCAGGTAGTCGCCGCCGAACGCGCCGGCGGATGCGAGCGCCCTGGAATTTTTCAGCTGAGGGCGGCCGCATACTGATCCGGCTTGAACCCCACCAGGGTCCGCCCGCCCAGGTCCAGCACCGGACGCTTGATCATCGACGGCTGGGCCAGCATCAGATCGATGGCCTTGTCGCGGTCGATGTCCTGACGGTCGGCGTCGGGCAATTTGCGGAAGGTCGTGCCGGCGCGGTTCAGCACCACCTCCCAGCCGTGTTCGTCCGCCCACCGCTCGACATCGGCGCGGTTCGCGCCGGCGACCTTGTAGTCATGGAAGGTATAATCGACGCCGTGCTGGTCCAGCCAGACACGGGCCTTCTTCATCGTGTCACAGGCCTTGATGCCATACAGGGTCAGGCCCATGCGCGATCTCCTTCTACTAGCGAAGGTCAGCCTTAGATCGACTCGATCCCGGTCGGAAGTCGCGGCTCAGCGGCCGGGGAAACCGAACAGCGGCCAGGGGCGGCGCGTCCGGCGCACCAGACGGCCGATGACTGCGATCGCCTTGCGGCCGACGCCGATCCGGCCGGCGAACAGGACAAAGGCGTGGATCGTGCCCCTGACTCGCCATTCGCGCGCCTTGACCCCTGCCCGCTTCAGCGCCTGAACGTAGGCTGCGCCTTCATCACACAGGGGGTCCAGGCCCGCCGTGATCACCAGGGTGCGCGGCTGGCGCGCCAGCACCGCAGTCGACGCCAGCAGGGGCGAGGCCGGGGCGGTTTCGCGGTCGTCACCGGGCGAGAAATACTCAGTCTCGGCCCGCAGGATGTCGAACTCGCGCAGGAAATAGCGGCCATCGCCCAGCGCCTTGCGCGAGGCGAAGTCGGCGTGGGCGCTGGCGCTCATCACCGGATAGACCAGGATCTGCAGCGCCACGGGGATGGAGGTCTGCTGGCACGTCGCCGCCGCCAGATGACCGCCCGCGCTGTCGCCGGTCACCACGATGCGCGCGGGATCGCCGCCCAGCGACCGGGCGTTGGCCGCGGCCCAGGCCAGGGCCGCCAGGCAGTCGTCCAGCGCCATCGGATGCTTGTGCTCGGGGGCCCGGCGATAGTCGACGTCGACCAGGACGCAGTCGCCCGCCGCGCAATAGGCCCGGCATACCCGATCATAGCCGTCAGGGTCGCCCAGCACCCAGCCGCCGCCGTGGATATGCACCACCAAGGGCCGCAGCCGGCCGACATCACCGCCGACGGGCCAGTAGATCCGCACCGGCACCGGGCCGTGCGGACCGGGCGCGACGCGATTCTCGATCCGCCCGACCTCTGCCGGCGCCGGGCCGTACAGGTCGGCGGCGATGTTCAGCCCCTGCCGCCTCTGGTCGACCGTGGGGTCCGCCGGGGCGCCGGCGAAGTCCGTGGCCATGGCCGCCAGCAGGGCCGCTGTATCCGGCTCGACCCACGGCCCCCGCACCTGGCTCATCCTAGAATTTGAACCCGGCGGTCAGACGCACCGTGCGCGGCGCGCCGAAATAGGCCAGTTGGTAGCCTAGCGAGTCCGACAGGTCGAAGCCCTGCTCGATATGGCGCTCGTCCGTCAGATTCTGGCCGCCCAGCTGGACGAACAGCGCATCGTTGCGGTCGCTCCAGCGCACGAAGGCGTCGATCAGCGTATAGGCGTCTTGGGCCAGGATCTCGCTGGACGAGACGGTCGGATAGACCTTGGACCGGTACGAGGCGTCGGCGCCCAGGGTCAGCGAGCCGTTGGCCCCCAGGTCGGCGACATAGACGCCGCCCAGCCGCGCCGACCATTCCGGCGCATTGACCATGTGACGCTGATCGCTGATGTCGACGCCGCCGGGGCCGATGTATTCGTCATACCGGGCGTCCAGATAGCCGACCGTGGCGTTCAGGGTCAGGGCCGGGATCGGCCGCGCCGTCAGCTCCAGTTCGGCCCCGCGAATGGTCGCCGCGCCAGCGTTGGTGAACAGGGCGATGAAGCCGCCGCCGCCATCGGCCGAGAAGCTGGACAGTTGCAGATCGGTGTAGTCGTTCCAGAACACGGCCAGGTTGGCGACCAGGCGTCGGTCCATCAGCGTGGACTTCACGCCCGCCTCATAGGCCCACAGGGTCTCGGGATCATACGGGGCCGCCCCCGAACCGTCGTTGGCGCGCCCGTCGAAACCGCCGGACTTGAAGCCCCGGCTGACGCTGACATAGGCCATGACATCGTCGGACACCTTGTAGTCCAGGCCCAGTTTCGGCGACCAGGAATCCCAGCTGGCCGAGGTGTCGATGTCGGTCATCAGCAGGATGCCCGGATCGTTGCGGTCAGGAACCTCGGTCATGGGGGCGTAGAGGGTCTGGGTCCGGCGGAAATCCTTGTCCTCCGACGTATAGCGCAGGCCCGCCGTCAGGCTGAGCCGCTCGGTCAGGTCATAGGTCGCCTGGCCATAGGCCGCATAGGAGCGGTTGTTCTGATCGTTGATCGAGCCGGTGACCAGGCTGATGATCGGGCCCAGCAGGCCGGAATAGGTCAGGTCGGTCTCGTCGAAATAAAAGACGCCGGCGACGGCAGTCACACGCTCGCCGGCGTAAGTCAGCTGGAACTCCTGACTGAACTGATGCTGGTTTTCGTCCACGTAGACGCCGAACACGGCCAGCGGCGTCGCGTCCAGGTCCAGGTGGCTGGCGTAATCCATGGTGCGATAGGCGGTCACCGACTTGAACGACCACAGGTCCGACAAGGCCCAGTCGGCTGTCAGCGCGGCGCCGAAGGTGTCCAGCGTGTTCACGTCATTGAAGTCGGCGTCGACCTTGAACGGATCGGCCAGGGTGTCGGGATACAGACCCAGCACATCCGTCGCCCGCGCCGGGGTGCGCGAGGTTTGCGGCCGGTCCTGCGACGCGTCGACGTTCAGCCGGAACGACAGGTCGCCGGTGGGGCGATATTCCAGCGAGATACGGCCCGCGACCTGGTCCTTGTCGCCGTCGTCCATGCCGGTGAAGGCGTTGTCCGAATAGCCATCGCGACGCGACACCGACACCGCCGCCTTGCCCAGCAGGGTGGCGTCCGCGTTCAGGGCGCCGCCGGCGCTGAGGCGCGCCTCGACCAGTCCATAGTCGCCGACCGAGGCCTCGGCCCGGCCGCCCCAGTCGGGGCTGAGCGGGGTCGAGACGAACTTCACCGCGCCGCCGATGGTGTTGCGGCCGTACAGGGTGCCCTGCGGCCCGCGCAGCACCTCGATCCGGTCCACGTCATAAACCGACAGGAAGGCGCCCTGCGCCCGCCCCAGATAGACGTCATCGACATAGACGCCGACGCCCGGATCGGCGAAGGCCAGGCTGTCCACCTGACCGACACCGCGCAGGTAAACGACGGCGTTGGCGGCGTCGCCCTCGTGCAGGGTCAGGTTGGGGACCGCGCCTTCCAGCGCGCCGATGTCCGACGCCTGCAGATTTTCCAGGGTCTGGGACGACAGGGCCGTGACGGCGACCGGCACATCCTGCAACCGCTCCTCGCGACGACGGGCGGTGACGACCACCTCGTCCAGGGTCGCGGCCTGCTCGGTCGCGGGCGGCGCCTGAACGGCCTCCTGCGCGACGGCGGGCGTGACGGCCAACACGGCGACGGACGCCCCGGCCAGCATAAGGGCGCGGCGCGCGCCGTGAACGGTCTTGATGGTCATGTCGTCCTCCCCCGGTCGCCACTGACGGGCGATCTCGATGAGGGACACAGCATCACGGTCTGTGCAGGCAAACTAGCGAAGACTTGCGCGCGAAACTGTCCGCAAAATCTGCGGGTGGCCTGCTGACTCGGGCCCGCCCTTTAGCGATCAGCGCCTGGCCTGGCGCTGACACGCCGTTCAAAATGCAAGCGGCCCCGTCTGCCAGACGATGCTGACGGCCGCGACCAGGGCGCCGGTCAGACCGACGCGCCGCTCCCACGCCTCTGGTTCTTCCGGGTCCGGGCGCTGACGGGCCAGCCACAAACCGACCCCAACTGTGGCCGCCAGGCACAGCAAGCTGAAGACGACGCCCGCCAGCCGCCATGACCACGCATCGGGCGCGCCCCACACATCTTCCGCGCTGGCGATCCCATACAGCCCGATGAAATGCAGGGCCCAGATCAGCAGTCCGCCGGTCATCGTCACCCAGCGCATGGTCACGACGCTCCGGGGAACAGACGCGTCAGCAGGACGATCCCCGCGCCCTGCGCCGCAGCAAAGGCGACGAACAGCCCAATCAGATCGACGGTCGACGGCCGCTCGGGCGCGATCAGGCCGAACAGGCGTCTCAGCACGACATAGGCGCCCATCAGGCCGCAGATCGCCGCGAACGTCGCACCCCAGGCCCACAGCGCATAGACGGTGGCTCCCTGGCTGCTCGCATCCGGCCGCAAGCCGGTCGCCCACCAGGCCTGCCCGTCCACCAGGGTGGCCGCCAGGACGGCGCCTGCCGCCAGCGCCAGAAGCACCGTCGCGCCTGTCGCTGCACGCGCGCCGCCGCGTCGCAGGATACGCGGCGCCGCTACCGCGCCCGCCCCCGCCACCATCAGCATTCCCAGCACCACCGCCAGTGATCCGATGTCGGGGGGCGCCTGCCACAGGTCCGGGCGCCGGCTCCACAGGAAGACATAGGAGAAGCCCGCCAGCAGGCACACCATGCCCCCGACGATCAGCACAATCACCATGGCCCACCAGCCGTGACTGGTGGGGCCAGCGACAGAATTGGGCACGCGAATCCCGCCCCCGATGTCCGTCGTCTTTCGCTTGGCGGGACGATCCAGGAACCAGCACCAGCGCAGGATGCAATAGATCGCCAGCACGCCGCTGATCACCGCCACGGCATAGGCCTGGATCGTCAGGATCAGGAAGAAGCCGGCCGTGAACACGGCGCCGAAGACATGCCAGCCGGACGGGCGCGGAATACGTAGCAGATACTGCGGCTCTGCGTTCAGCGGGCTGGTGACGATGGTCTGGCGCTCGCCCGTCGGGGCGCCGGGCAGAAAGTAACGCCCCGCCTCGACGTCGCGCGCCAGGCCGGGCTGGTCCCACAGCGGATACAGGCTTTTGACCACCGGGATCGACCGCACGGAATATGAGCCGCTGGGCAGCCATTCCAGGCCGGGACCGTCATGGATATTGCCCGCGTCGCGCGGTCCGAACGGGCGGAAATTGCGGATCATGTCGATGACCCACAACAGCACCGCCATCCCGAACAGGAAGGCCCCGATCGTCGAGATGAAATTGGGCAGGTCCCAGCCGCGTCCCGGCAGATAGGTATAGACCCGCCGCGGCATCCCCATCAGCCCCGTCAGATGCATGGGCAGGAAGGCGATGTTGTGCCCGGCGAACATCAGCCAGAACACCCATTTGCCCATCCGCTCGCTCAGCGGCCGGGCGCTGGACATCGGCAGCCAGTAATAGATGGCGGCGAATAGCGGAAAGACCATCCCGCCGATCAGGACGTAGTGCAGATGGGCGACGATGAAATAGCTGTCGTGCGCCTGCCAGTCGAACGGGACCATGGCCACCATGACGCCCGTCAGCCCACCCATGACGAAGATGATCAACCCGCCGACGGCGAACAGGCCGGGCGTTGAGAACCGCATCTTGCCCGCCGCGATGGTTGCGATCCAGGCGAAGACCTGCACCCCGGCCGGGACGCTGACCGCCATCGAGGCGGCGCTGAAGTAGTTGATGCTGATCTGCGGCATGCCGGTCGTGAACATGTGGTGCGCCCACACGCCGAAACTGATGAAGCCGGTCGCCAGCATGGCCATGACCACCAGCGAATGGCCGACCAGTTTCGTGCGCGCCATGGCCGGGATGATGGTCGACATGGCCCCCGCCGCCGGCAGGAAAATGATGTAGACCTCGGGGTGGCCGAAGAACCAGAACAGGTGCTGCCACAGCATCGGATCGCCGCCCTTCAGCGGGTCGAAGAAAGGCCAGCCCAACGCCCGTTCCAGCTCCAGCAGCAGCGTCGCCAGAATGATGGACGGGAAGGCGATGATGATCATGCAGGCGAAGATCAACATGGCCCAGGCAAAGACCGGCAGCTTGTCCAACGTCATGCCGGGCGCCCGGGTTTTCAGTACGCCGACGATGATCTCGATCGCGCCGGCGATGGCCGAAATCTCGATGAAGCCGATGCCCAGAAGCCAGAAGTCCGCGTTGATCCCCGGCGAATAGGTCATGCTGGTCAGCGGCGGATACATGAACCAGCCGCCGTTCGGCGCCAGGCCGAAGAACAACGAGCAGAAGAAGGCCAGCCCCCCCACCAGATAGGCCCAGAAGGCATAGGCCCCCAGCCGGGGGAACGGCAGATCCCGCGCGCCCAGCATCTGCGGCAGCAGCAGCACGCCCAGCGCCTCGACCGCCGGCACGGCGAACAGGAACATCATCACCGTGCCGTGCATGGTGAAGATCTGGTTGTAGGTCTCCTGCGGCAGGAAGCCGGTCATCGGCAGCGCCAGTTGCGTGCGCATCAACAGCGCCAGCACTCCGGCCAGCACGAAGAACAGCATGGCCGCGCCGACGTAATAGACGCCGATGATGTTGTTGTTGGTCGCCGTGATCCATTCCCACGGCGAGCGCGGGCCGCACCAGGCGTCCTGAAGTTGCTCCAACTCACCCTCGGGGCGCGGCGCCTGCGTCGGGAAACGGTCGTATTTTCCGGTGTCGAAGCCCGTCTCCGAACTCATTTCAGGCCGTCCAGATAGGCGGCGACGTCACGCAGCTCCTGGCCCGTCAGGACGGGATAGGACGGCATGCGGTTGCCCGGCTTGATGCCCTGGCTGTCAGCGATCCAGCCGGCCATCGTGCCCTGATTGTTCGGCAGGATGCCGGCCCCCAAGGTCTGTCGTGATCCGACATGGGTCAGATCCGGCCCCGCCAGCCCGTTGGCCTGGGTTCCGCGGACGGTGTGGCAGGCGCCGCAGCCCGAAGCCGTAAAGATCCCTGCCGCGGACGGAACGGTCGTCGCGATAGCGGGCCCCGCCTGTTTCGCGCGCCAGGCGGCGAAGGCTTCCGGCCGATGCGCCACGACCACCAGCCCCATCAGGGCGTGCGGCCCGCCGCAGTATTCGGCGCACTGACCCGCATAGACGCCCGGCTGGTCGGCCTGGATGCGCATGAAGTTGCGGCGGCCGGGGATCATGTCCGTCTTGCCGCCCAGACGCGGAATCCAGACACTGTGGATGACGTCGGCGCTTTCCAGCTCCAGCACCACGGGGCGGCCGATGGGGATGTGCACCTCATTGGCGTCCTGGAACGCTTCGGCGCCGCGGGCATCCAGATAGGCGACGCGCCACCACCACATCTCGCCGGTCACGCGCACCCGCATCTCGCCGGCCCCGGGCGCGTCCGACACCCGTGCAGTGACTGACAGGCCGTAGATCAACAGGCCCGTCAGCACGACGACCGGAAACGCCAGCCCGCCAATCCAGACCAGCCGCTCGCCCGCCACCCGCCGCTTCCACTTACGGGGACCGAACAGCGCGACGCCCAGAGTGATCAGCACCACGGTCAGCACAACGGCGCCCATGACGAACAGCACCCAGGCGACCACCGTCACCGGTCCGGCGAAAGGCCCCGCGGGGTCCAATACCGGGGGCGGCCAGCCGTTCAGCACATCGGGCGTCCTAGTCGTCATCGAGCGTGTACAGATAGGCCGCGACGTCGCGGGCTTCGGTTTCGGTCAGGGGCATCGGCGGCATGGCCGTGTCGGGCAGCAACGAAGGCGCGTCGCGCACAAAGGCGATCATCGTGTCCGGCTGGTTCGGCAATCGCCCCGCGATCAGCGGCCGCGCACCGACGCCCGCCAACGACCCGCCGGTTCGTCCCTGCGGCCAGCGGACCCCAGGCACGGCGTGACAGGCGGCGCAGCCGACGCGCTCGATGACCTTCAGTCCCTCGGCCGAATCGCCCTGGGCGATCTGACGGGGCAGGTCCGCCTTGTCGACGCATCCCGTCGCGACGAGAGCCAGCGCCATCACCATGCATCGAACAATACTGGCCGTGCCGCCTCGCCACATGCGCCCCTCGAAAGCTTCACGGGGTGCAATCCGCCCCGGCTCCTGCGGTTCCCGAGCAAATGCCGGAACCTGAGCCGTCAGCCCGTGTTCGTTCCGAGTGCGCCCCCTGCCCTTCGCCCTTGCCGTCTTCCTGCCTCTGGCTGCGTGCGACCCCGCGCCGGGCCAGACGGATCGCGCCTTCACCTCCTCGGGTCAGGTCATCGCCATGGGTGGCGGTGCGGGTGGCGCAGCCAACGCCTGCTTCACCTGCCACGGCCTGCAGGGCCAGGGCGACGGCGTCGGAACCCCGCGTCTGGCGGGGCTGGATCAGGGCTATCTGCAAAAGCAGATGGAGGATTACGCCGCCGGCCTGCGTCCCGACGACATCATGACGCAGGTGTCGAAAAACCTGGATCAGGCCGGACGACGGGCGGTCGCGGGCTATTACGCCGCCATGCCTGCGCCCGACGCCCCAGCAGCGGCCTTGGCCGGTGCGCCTCCTGCCCTGTGGCTGGTCGGCGATCAGGCGCGCGGCATTGTCGCCTGCGGAAGCTGTCATGGCGCCCAGGGCCAGGGCGGCGGCGGCGGACACCCCGCCGTCTCGGGCCAGCCGGCGCCCTATACGCTGGAACAGATCGATCGCTGGAAATCGGGGAAGCGTCGCAACGATCCGCGCGGCGTCATGGCCGCGGCCGTGCAGCATCTGACGGACGCAGAAGCCCGCGCCATAGCCGGCTGGCTGTCCGTGCAACCCGCTTCTCCAGCGCCCGATAGCGCCGCTGCCAGCGCGTCCGCTTCGGTCGAAGCTGCGGCACGACCGGCAGCATCGCGTGAAACACGTCGTCCCGATCGATCAGATGGTGCTTGAGCGCCGCCCCCGCATGGATGGGGATCATCAGGATCAGAGCCGCGACCATGCCCCAGTGCATCCATTCCGCCGCCGCCTCGATCAGCCATAGCTGGGTGTTAGACAGGCCTTGCATCGGCAGCAGCGGCCACGGGATGAACCCGGCCGCCAACAGCGTCGTGTCCCGGGCCGTCGCCGAAATCATCGCCCACCCGGTCAACGGCAGGCCAAACAGGCATATGTAGAAGACATAGTGCGTGATGTGGGCCGCCGTGCTTTCCCAACCCGGCTTGTCGGCGTCATTGATCAGATTGGGCGCCATCAGCCGCCACGACAGCCGCCCGATGACCAGCAGCAGCATCAGCAAGCCCACCCCGAAATGCACGTCATAGGCTGCGACCTTGGCGCCGCCGACGGGCAACCGACCCATCCACCAACCCCAGCCCAACTGGAACAGGACCAGCCCCGCCATGGCCCAGTGAAACCAGATGGCGACCGGCGAATACCGCCCCTCGTCATGGTGCCCCGCCGCCCATTCCAGCGCCTGTGCGACCAGCCGATCGATCATCCAACCGTCGCCCGATCCGGCCCTCGCAGCAGACTGTTCAGTCGCCACAAGGCGACCGCCAGATAGGCGGCCGCGGCGGGGGCCCACATGATCAATCCCGCCGCCTGCTGATCCTCCAGCGGGGTCATGCCCCAGGCCAGGGTGGCGCCGAAATGCGGGGCGTACAGCGGCTGGACGGCGAAGACGAGGATCGCCCCCAGCAGTCCCATCAGCAGCATCGCCGCCAACAGCCCCGCCACCGCGCCCGGCGCCGACGCCGCCCGG